>ERZ894199.37-NODE-37-length-77132-cov-26.707890_pt1 | contig 77132 bp, 60 predicted proteins | sample MGYA00380285_ERZ894199 | MGnify/ENA primary metagenome ERZ894199 (study PRJEB32331, sample SAMN06328447) | human gut metagenome | biome: human gut microbiome; feature: stool | host: Homo sapiens | collected 2012-01-17 ... | reverse complement strand
GTCTGGCACATATCTATACCGACCAGCTGACCAAAGTGATGCAGGCAGAGGGACTCTCTATGAGCGTAGGCATCGCCGACTACTGGCACCAGGTGCTCGCCTCAGCCCCAACCGACAAGGCACAGGAACTGATGAACCTGGTTTACGAGAAGATTACGGCTCCAGGCAAGTCATACGAAGATTTCAAGGAAGTACGCGATGCGGAAATCGAGAGATTCGGCAAGGAAACCCTGCTCGAACGTCTGCTCAAGCGCGACATCAACCGCATGCTCTCCAGAAGAGTGGATTCGCTGGTGTGCAACATGCCGGCAAACAGCGGCGTCAAAATCCAGAAGGAAGACCTCAACAGGCTCAATCTGGATTCCATGACCAACTATTATACATCGCTCTTTGCTAACCCTCAGCAAACCACGCTGATTGTTACCGGCAACATCGATGAAGAGCAGGTTCTGGGCACCATCGTCAACACCTTTGCGCGCCTCAAGGCATCAGCCCACATGACCCGTTTCGAGGACAAGCCAAGCAACATGCCGAAGAGTCCTTACAAAGAGGCTTTCGAAAACGACGTGGAGACGCAGACCGTGCTGAACTACATCTATTCGGGCAACTACAAGCCAGGACTCCGCCAGTCACTCATGCTGAAACTGATGCGTGATGTCATGCAGAACCGCCTGCTGAGCATCCTGCGCGAGAAGATGAACATTGTTTATTCTCCATACGCCGACCTCTACTATGCCGGAGTGCCTCAGGCTAAATACAACTTCTGGCTGGAGATTGCGCTGAAGAACGAGAACCGCGACAAGGCTATCCAGGCACTGGACGGAATCATCAAAGAGCTGCAGACCAGCAGAATCAGCGAGGGAGAGCTCAACAAACTGAAGATGTCGTTCCTCGTTACCAAGCGCAAGTCGCTCTCTGATGACGCACCGGCAGAATGGAAGAACATCCTGACTACCCTCTTGCAGAACGGCGAGAGTCTGGAAGATTTCGACAACTACAGCAACTGCCTGAAGAGTATCACCACCGAAGATATCCGCAAGGGATTCGAAGAGTATGTGCGTCCTGAGCGCGTAGCTCTGCTCTATAAGGGCAATCCATTTTAAACTTTAAACAACCCAAAGAAGAAAAGATATGAAGAAGATATTATGGATGGTCATGCTCATGATGAGCATGACTGCCTATGCACAGAAGACACCTGAGATATACCGTATTTTTGATGCAAAAGGCAAGGAAGTTACTTACGAGAATATGATCAAAACCGTAGCCGCCAGCGATGTGGTGTTCTTCGGCGAAATTCACAATTGCGTCATCAGCCACTGGATGGAGCTGAAGGTATTGGAGTCGCTGGCTGAGAACAACAATAAGCTGAAGGTAGGTATGGAGATGCTCGAAGCCGACAACCAGCTCATCATCGACGAATATACCGGCAGCGTGATTTCTTCCGACCGCTTCGAAGAAGAATGCCGTCTCTGGCCTAACTACAGTACCGACTATGAGCCATTGGTTTACTATTCCAAGCGTCATCATCTCCCGCTGATAGCAACCAACGTGCCTCGCCGCTACGCCAGTGTGGTAAAGGAGAAAGGTCTCGCCTATCTCGATTCACTCTCAGCCGAAGCCAAGCGCTATCTCCCGAAGTTGCCTATCAAATATGTGGAGAATGAGAATGCCCAATCAGGCTTTGCTCTGATGGGACTGATGGGCAAGGCTAAGGATTCAAAGCCAGAACTGATGGCACAGGCTCAGGCTATCAAGGATGCCACAATGGGCTGGTTTATCGCCCAGAACCTAAAGAAGGGCGAGCAGATGATTCACTTCAACGGCACCTATCATTCTGACGCTAACAACGGCATCATCCCTTATCTCAAGGAATATCGCCCAAAGACTACAGTCAGCACCATCAGAGCGGTGCGTCAGGAAGAGATTGACAAAATAGATGAAGATTATCTGGGACTGGCAGATTTCTATATCTGCATCACAGAAGATATGAATATGTCATATTAACCCATCAAAATACGCAACAAAAAGCCCCTGGTGTGTTCTTACATCAGGGGCTTTTAACATTACGGGGGACCAGCGATGGAATCGCTGGGGACGGGGGCGCGAAGGGGCTAAGGCTCTTTTTACTTTTTTACCTTTTTACTTTTTTACCTTTAAAAGCCCCTTTTTACCTTTAAAAGCCTTTTTCCTTAAAAACTCCTTAAACTTTGCTACTCTCTGCAATATTTTTAGTAACTTTGCACCCAAAAGTTAGTATACAAGATGAAAATAGGAATTATCGTTGCGATGGACAAAGAGTTCGCGCAACTCAAAACATTATTGACCGAATCGCAGGTTGAGAGAAAAAATTACAAAGACTTCGTTATCGGAAAGATAGGCAATAACGAGGTGGTGATGCAACAATGCGGCATCGGTAAGGTGAACAGTACCATAGGTGCCGTGGAAATGATTGACAACTATCACCCTGACCTCGTCATCTCTTCAGGCGTGGCTGGAGGAGCTGATATCAACCTCAACGTGACTGAGGTGGTGGTGGCAACCAACTGCGTTTACCACGATGCCTACTGCGGCGAGGAATGCGAATTCGGACAGATTCTGGGCATGCCTGCTTCCTTCAAAACACCTAAGGAATATGTGGAGAAGGCACTCGCCATCAACAACCTGCCGGGCAATAGGCACCCGAAGATTCACGCCGGACAGATTGTGAGCGGCGAATGGTTTGTTGACAGCAAGGAGAAGATGCGCTCTATCCTGGAACACTTCCCTCAGGCGATGGCGGTGGATATGGAGAGCTGCTCTATCGCCCAGACCTGCCACATCTACAAGACGCCTTTCATCTCCTTCCGCATCATCAGCGATGTACCGCTGAAAGATACCAAGGCACAGCAGTATTTCGACTTCTGGGCTAAGATGGCTGAAGGCTCTTTCAATGTTACCAAGGCTTTCCTCGAAAGTCTTTAGAAGTGTTGAATGTTGAGTGTTGAATGTTGAATGATTCTTCACTCAATATTTAACACTCAATATTTAACACTCAACATTCAACACTCAACATTCAACACTCAACATTCAACACCCAACATTCAACATTATAAAAAAGATGAATAAGATTCCAAGTTTTACAATCAATCACAATAAGTTGCTCCGCGGCATCTACGTGAGCCGTAAGGACGAAGTAGGCGGAGAAGTCATCACAACATTCGATATCCGCATGAAGGTGCCTAACCAGGAGCCTTGTCTGCACAACGGCGCCATCCATACCATTGAGCACCTGGCTGCCACTTACCTGCGCAACGACGAGGAGTGGAAGGACCGCATCATCTACTGGGGACCGATGGGATGCCTCACGGGCAACTATCTCCTTATCAAGGGCGACCTGGAGAGCAAGGACATCGTGGAACTGATGAAGCGCACCTTTAAGTTTATCGCCGATTTCGAGGGTGAGATTCCGGGACAGGCGGCAAAGGACTGCGGCAACTACCTGCTCCACGACCTGCCTATGGCGAAATATGAAGCCAGAAAATATCTGGATGAGGTGCTCTGCTGCATCAGGGAAGAAAACCTCATCTACCCTACCCAGGATTAGAAACAAAAAAATATGGCAAGCTTACCACTTAAGCTTGCCATATTTTTCTTTATACCAAAGTTGCCAGCCATTGACCAGATTCTGCCATACTACATAGGCACCCGGTGCTACGGCAGCAAGAGGATTCAGGAAGGTGAGGGTGAGCCAGATGCCCACTACCGTATTCTTCTGTCCCAACGCCTGACCGGCACTGATACTCGCACCGAAATGCCTGCCTACCGCCTTGCCGATGGCAAACTGGAGGAGACATACCAGCAGCGGTACAAAGAGCAGCAGAAGCATCGTTACGCCCGATACCTCGGCATGGAGCATGTTGCGAACCGTTTCGCCCATCAGTATCGTGAGGTTGAAACACCACATATAAAAGCCCAAATCCTTTACATTCTTCACCTTATCCACCCATTTTGGCAGGAACCTGCGGCTCAGCAAGGCAAGCAGCAGAGGCACCACCAGCACGGTAGTGACATTGCGGAACACCATCGCACTCATCATGAGGAACGATACGTCTGCCCCCTTCTCTACCATCGGGAAAAGACTCGGAATGATGACCATCGTAAAAATGTTGGCGATGACCGTATAGGTGGTCAGCGAACCGATACTGCCGCCCAACTTCTCCGTAACCACAGCCACGGCAGCTGCCGTAGGACAGATGAAGCAGATGAAGGCACCCTCGAGAATCAGTTTGGTGCTGTAATCGGAGCCGAACTCAAAGATAAGCACCACCATCATCAATGCCAGCGAGGTACGGATGAGCTGGAGGATGAAATGCCACGCCTTAGGCTTCATCTCCTTGATTTCTATCTTACAGAAAGTAACATAAAGCAGGGAGAACAGCACCACCGGCATCAGACTTACCAACCTCGGACCACAATAATCGCCAATGGGCACCAAAAAGGGCACATTGGCGAATATCAGGTAGCCCAATGCTCCCATAACCAGGGAGCAGGGCAATGAAAACTTTCTAAAAAATCTCCACAAAAACATTTCTGTTTAGTCTTTGTTGCTGCGCTTGCGCTTCAGGTGATCGAGCTCGATCTTGCGCATACGCATGTTCTTTGGAGTTACCTCTACGTACTCGTCCTCACGGATATACTCCAGGCACTCCTCAAGACTCATCACGGTCTTAGGAATGACGCGGGCCTTATCGTCAGAACCGGAAGCACGCACGTTGGTAAGCTGCTTAGCCTTGGTTACGTTGACTACCAGGTCGTTATCGTGAACATGCTCACCTACAACCTCGCCGCCGTAAACCTCCTCACCCGGGTCGATGAAGAACTTACCACGATCCTGCAGCTTATCGATAGCGTAAGCAAAGGCAGTACCGGTTTCGAGCGCAATCATGCTACCGTTAGAACGGCGGCTGATTTCACCCTTGTATGGCTGATACTCCTTGAAGCGGTGAGCCATGATAGCCTCGCCCTGAGAAGCGGTAAGCACGTTGGTACGCAGACCGATGATACCACGTGAAGGGATATCAAACTCGATGTCTACACGCTCGCCCATGTTCAGCATAGAGGTCATATCACCCTTGCGGCGGGTTACCATATCAATCATCTTAGAAGCAAACTCCTCTGGTACGTTGATGGTCAACTCCTCTACAGGCTCGCACTTCACACCGTCAATCTCCTTATAGATAACCTGAGGCTGACCTACCTGGAGCTCATAGCCCTCGCGGCGCATGGTCTCGATGAGTACAGAGAGATGGAGCACACCACGGCCTGATACAATCCACTTATCGGTAGAATCCTCGTAAGGCTGTACGCGGAGAGCGAGGTTCTTCTCGAGCTCCTTGTTCAAGCGCTCCTGGATGTGGCGTGATGTACAGAACTTGCCTTCCTTACCGAAGAATGGTGAATCGTTGATGGTGAAGAGCATGCTCATGGTAGGCTCATCGACAGCGATTGGAGGCAGTGGCTCAGGATTCTCGAAGTCGCAGATGGTATCACCAATCTCAAACTTCTCCAAGCCGACAACGGCACAGATATCGCCAGAATCTACATGATCGGTCTTCTTATGGCCCATACCCTCGAAGGTGTGGAGCTCCTTGATCTTGGTTTTCTCCTGGGTTCCGTCGCGGTGGCAGATAGTAACGTTCATGCCGTCCTTCAATGTACCGCGGTGTACACGACCTACGGCGATACGACCTGTATAAGAGCTGTAATCGAGTGATGTGATAAGGAGCTGTGGAGTACCCTCGAGCTGCTTAGGAGCAGGGATAACCTCAATAATCTTATCGAGCAGATAATCGATATTGTCTGTTGGATGATTATAGTCCTCGCCCATCCAGCCGTTCTTGGCAGAACCGTAAACTACAGGGAAGTCGAGCTGGTCTTCTGTAGCATCGAGGTCGCACATCAGGTCGAATACCATCTCGTAGACCTCTTCAGGGCGGCAGTTAGGCTTATCTACCTTATTAACAACGACGATAGGCTTCAGTCCGAGCTGCAATGCCTTCTGGAGCACGAAACGGGTCTGAGGCATCGGACCCTCAAAAGCATCGACGAGGAGGAGGCATCCGTCTGCCATGTTGAGCACGCGCTCAACCTCACCACCGAAGTCAGAGTGTCCAGGAGTATCGAGGATATTAATCTTAGTACCTTTCCAGTTGATAGATACATTCTTTGAGAGAATGGTTATACCACGCTCGCGCTCCAAGTCGTTGGAATCGAGCACTTCGCCGCTGTTATCCTGGCCGTCGCGGAACAGCTTACCGGCGAGCATCATCTTGTCGACCAATGTAGTCTTACCATGGTCAACGTGTGCAATAACTGCAATGTTTCTAATGTCTTGCATTTTAATTTTTACCTTAAATACTTAAATTTGGGTGCAAAATTACAAAAAAATCCCGAAATGTTTGCATAATTCGCCAAAAAGTTGTATCTTTGCACCGCATTTTTAATGAAACCACCGTGAGGAAGGTCATCAGATGCACAAAATTAAACATATTCATATTTTATTAAATTAAGTTTTTACAGCTATGTATTTAGACAAAGCAAAAAAAGAAGAGATCTTTAGCAAGTACGGAAAGTCTAACTCTGATACTGGTTCAGCTGAGAGCCAGATAGCATTGTTCTCATACCGTATTGCTCATTTGACGGAGCACGTTAAGAAGAACCGTAAAGATTATACTACAACACGTGCGTTGACACAGCTTGTAGGAAAGCGTCGTGCATTGCTCGATTACTTGTATGATCGCGACATCAATCGCTATCGTGCTATCATCAAGGCCCTCGGTCTTCGTAAGTAATCAGCTTAGGCAGACACATTGCTTAACAGAACAGAATCCCATCGTTCGCAAGAGCGATGGGATTTTTCTTGCTTACTCATAAATAAAAAAAGAATATGATTCATTTCTTAGAACAGCACTTTGTAGAACTTGTAACCATAACCAGCATCATCTATCTGACGCTGGCAACCATCCTGTTGCTCTACCAGACACCTGATACAGCCGTTTATAAAACTTTCCGCAGATCTAAAAGACTGATGGCAGGCGGAATGATGCTCGTCAGCCTGAATATATGGATCTGGATAGCTTCATTTACCGGAAGCTGGACGGAATATAACAACTGGGTTCCCTGTTTCGACATCATCTTCTTCTATCTGATGGGCATCTGCTTCAGCTTCTCGCTCAGCAGTCTGCTCGACCCTCATTATATCTCCCGGAAGCGCTGCAGGGCGATAGCCGTAAAGTTCACAATGACGGCTTTCTTCGCCCTTATCGCCATGACAGATGCGCTGAAGGCATACCAGATACCCCTGCTGCTTATCGCCCTGATAGGACTGCTGGAGATGCTCATAGGGCATATCTACTACTTCAACAAGTGCTATCTGAGAAGCAACGCCCTCTTCGAAAACTACTTCTCGAACGAGAAGAGCCATTTCATCAGATGGCTCAAGGTGAGCCACTGGCTCTTCTACGGCATGCTGATACTGGGCGTGATATCCATCCGTACGGGTGCCCTGATCAACTGGCTGTTGCAATTCTATGTGGTGGGCATGAACCTCTATATTCTGGTAAACATCATCAACTATGCCTCTGAATACGAGACGCTGATGAAGGCAGACTGCGATAAGACGGAAGAAGAAAAGAGCGGAGAAGCCAGCCCGAAGAAAGCCTACATCGAAACGCTGCGCCCTAGAGTAACGGAATGGATTCAGGAGAAATCGTATCTGAAGGACCAGTTCACGATAGATGATCTTGCCACCAGGCTGTATACCAACAAGACTTACCTCTCCACCTTTATCAAGGAAGAATTCGGCATGAACTTCAGCAGTTGGATAACGAGTCTGCGCCTGGAAGAAGCCAAGAAAATGATGAGCGAGCATCCTGATGCCAAACTGAAGGATATCGCCTACTACGTAGGTTTCTCCTCGCTGACCTACTTCTCGAGCGTCTTTGCCAAATCAGAAGGCGTCACGCCATCTGCCTGGATGAAAGAAATCAACAGGAATAAAGAAAGATAAGAAACACAAAAAAGCTTTCTCTCAACGGAGAGAAAGCTTTTTTGTTATTACAGTCTGCGTATCCATCAGGGATACTCTGATAATATAGACAGTCTGGGACGAAGAGGAAACCGGGATGCTAACAGAAACAGCACCTGCAGCCTTTTTCGCTGCCACCAGTTTTCCATCGAGGGTGTAAACCTCCACCTTATTTAATAGAGGGCCATTCACCTTGGATACAACAATCAATCCCCGGGCTGGAGAATAGATCTTCACGTCACTCTCGCCCACCTCAGCATCTTCGATGCCCGTGGTACTGCGAGTCTGGGTGAGGAAGTATCTGCCGTGCTCGTTCGCCATTACCTTCACCTCTTCTTCCTCCTTCAGTTCCTGATACTTGCGGGTGGCAGCATCGTAGAGGTAAAGAGGAGAAGAAAGACGAGAGATGCCTTGAGCATTTAAGCCTATCAGATCAGACTTCTTCGCTACAACACCCAGCGGAACATAGTAGATTTTCGGCAGCGTATTCACCATCACGGCTTGCGATGAAGCCACCGTATAAACAGTTGGCACATCCGCCAACAAGTCATCTCCAAGCAATTCGGTATCTTCTCTGCCATCAAATTCTTGAGATGCCTCAGCATTCAATACCAGATAAGAAGTGCTGGCAGCTCCCTTGTTTACCTGCAACCTGATTCTACAATTCTGTTCCTCTGCCTTAACATCTATACCCTTGGTCACATCCTTATCTACCGTCATGTTTGTATCGAAGTGGATGATAGGCTGCACAGTTTTCGACTTGATGAAGAAAGCCTGCATAGGAGCTATTCTACCATCTGTTTCTCCATCCAATGTAATCGTATTGATGCCATTGGTCTCATTATCATTCACAACCCAGTAAGAAACATTATCTTCTCCAAGTGCTGCCTTATTCCTGGCATTGGCGAAAAAGAGTTTCATATCCAGCGTTGCCATATACGGATTGTAAGTAAGATAATAGAAATTACCATCTGTCGTTCCTTGATGAGCATTTCCTGTAAGAGTTACATCCACAGGTCCAATGGCTCCTTCCTTACTCGAAGGTTCTACCGAGGCAATGATAAAGTTTCCCATGCCATCATCCGTACGATCGATGTTATGCTTCAATCCACCCTGGCTGCCCGTTGAAGGGTCGTAATAATCATATGCCGTATCCTCCTTTGGCAATCTTACCAGCGCCTTTTCCGACATTCCGGCAGGTGTATATTTATCACCCACCTTCACAGCAACCCCCATTAAGGAAGCATAGGTATTATCAGCATTAACCTTTGGCGAATAAACCATCGTGGCATCATTATAAGTATGACTCCAATATTGGGTATTCCAACTTATCGTGCTTGGCACACTCACTGGCAACGAACTATAGTCGTAAGCATCATAGTTGCCGTCTGTGCTATATTCCCTGCCATCGCTTCTATCCCAAGAACGCTGATAGAACGGCATTTTGCTGCGATTATTGATAGCCTCATCGAAGGTAATCGGCTGGAAGGCTTCCGTTTCCTGGCGTCCAGTCTTTACCGGAACATACATATCACCAGCCACCACTTTCTTCAACGGCGAGCCGAAAAGATACCAACGGTTATAACTCATCTCCTGCTCTACCCATGCCTTGTTATACACCAGATACTGCTGGTTTCGAATCTCGGCTCCAGGTTTGAAGTAAATCTGATCGCAAGTATTACCATAATACTTCACGCAAGAATAATGACTACTAGAAGCGGTTCCACCGTAGCCCAACTTGGTTCCGTCATCCACCATCATATCATACTGAATATTCTCAGTAGCAGTGGATGCACCATTGTTCAACTTGTTGATGACGCCATCACTACCTTTTTGCAGATACCCCAAGAGCGGATAATACCCATTATTATAATAAGGTGTAAGTATCGTTACCTTGGTAAACTTCATAGGCACGAATGCCTGCAGAGTCTTTAATTCTGTGTAACCCGCCGTGGTTCCATACACAGGATAGGCATCGGCATCCGACTTGTAAAGCTCTGTTTTGGTAGAACGGCGCCAGTTGAGGTCGTTATTCCAGTTGTTGTTCATACCGCCATCGGCTGCAGGAGCCCAGGTAGCAAACTCCGGCACCACATAGATGCGGAAGAAGGTAGTACCCGGACAGCTCGTAACCTCGGTGCCGGTTGTGCCATTTTTCTGCATAAAGCTGAACGAGAGGTCATACCAATAGCCTTCGTGCAAGTATTGGGCATAATCATCGCAGACCTTCAGGTCAAGCGTACGCTGTTCCGTCTCCTTGTTGAGATGTACCAAACTGTTAGCCGTAATCGTGAAGATGGCTTTCTGTCCCAACACAGTGGCATTGTCCTTCCACATAGGGTCGTTGGTGCCGTCCATCAGCACTTGAATACCATCATCCGTATTAAACTCAAAAGAAACAGGACCAGAAGAATTACTCAAAGATTCGGTACTGCTGATTGGTATCTGCAGGAACTTCTTATTCTGCTGCATGTCCTTGAGTTGCGGCAATCCGATGCGCACAATGCGCTGGTCGTCAGGATATTTTCCATCAACGAAACCAAGATTGATACGAGGTCCATCCTTCAGCACCCGGAATTTATATTCGATAGGATCAGGACAAATCTGATAATCCACATTGTTGATGGTGATGATATTTCCCTTCTTGGTGATAGGCAACAAACAGAGTGTATGCGTACCAAACTCGAAAGTCTTCTGCAGTTTTGAAGTTGCAGCCAAAATCAATTTGCCCGTATCGACATACTTTTTTATTTCTGCCTTATAATCTTCACTGATTCCCGAATTCTGCACATCCCCAAGAGAAGTACCTGTACTATTCTTATCACGGAAAGCATGGAGAGCCTCCAGGAGCTTAGTCTTATTGAACTCCTCCTTACTACCGATGAACCAATCATATTTCACACCAGTAATGGTGATACCTCCACCCACGTATGGGTCGGTGGTATGCAGGTCTGCATTCATGGTGACATCCGCATTCGTCCGGTCGCAGCTTACTCGATAATCAGCAATCACCTTACTCTCGGCATCACGAATCATCACCGTCTGCTTCATCATTTCAAACAATTCACTGTAGCTGGAGCACACCACGTTTCGGTTTCCCCACATGCTGGCATCTTCAGGATTGTCAAAGTTTACAGACACATAGAGTTTCTTACCTAACGGTAATTTGAAAGCCTTATCTACCAGAATATAATAGGTTTCACCATTCACTGTCTCAGTATCACCAGCCTTCAAGTCTTTCTGATAATAATGGAAATCACATACTCCATATTTCTTTCCACCATTACCATAGTCAAGGTCAACCGGTTCACCCTTTTCATCCACGAAGTGATAGTAAACCTTACTCTTTCCATCAGCATCTTTAAAGGCGCGAGATTGCAAGCTTTCATATACCGCACGTAATTTCAACTTCACGGAAGCAGCCGATGCTACATCATCGCATACAGGCTGATTCTGGATGACATCAACAATAGCACGCTTCTGATAAAAGCGGATATCATCAACGGCATAGTCGGCACCTTCTGTAGAAGTACAATAGTTATCCACCGTGACGAGGAACTTATGAAACTTACGCAGATTCTCACTATCCCGCAAGGTAACCTTGGCATAAACCTGATACCACTTGCCGTACTGATAATTATTCACCACCGTCTTCATGTCGCAACTGGCAAAAGAATGGATTAAGTTTTCCTGCCTTGCCACTCGGTCGCCATTGTCACCATAAAGCTTGAACATAACCTGTGGAGCAATTTGCCCACTTAGCGTCAGGTCAGCTATTGCCGCACTCACGATAAAGGTTGTGCCACTACACAGATTGGCAGTAAACTCGTCACTGGCAATCTCTCGGCTCTCATCCGAGGCATCCACATAAAGGAAATAGCCAGCCTGTTTACCGGTAGTCAATCCATAGGTTCTGTCATAGAGATTCATGTTGTCACCATACCACCACTTATATCCTTCGCTTGAAGTGGAGATACCGCTAACACCAGCAGTCTTGTAAACTCCATATTCACCATGAACCGGCGCATTGGTATAATTATCATACCACCACCAACCGGCAGTTTTTGAATATTTTGCCAAATTCTTATAAACGAAACCATAATGGCGCAATTCCCATTTACTTGGATTAGGAGCTACATTGTTTTCTTTGGTTGGCGCATCGTATGTCATTCCATCCGACAGATTATCAAACGAAATCGGCTCGGTAACTTTTACATAATGATCTTCTATGTAAGAGAGGGTACGAGTAGGGGCACCGATATTCAAATCATCAAAAAGCACCGGATATTCCTCAGTAAAACGACAGCTGAAGTTTGCCACAGGGCACCACTGTTTGTTACCACCCCACCAGCTACTTGATTCCAGATAAGCAACCACATTGAAGCGGCTCATCGTCTTGAATTTAGGAAGCAGAGAAGAACCCGGTCTTACCTTGTTACCTGTAGTTATATGAGTCCAATCCCTATCATTTAACTTAGAGGGACTGATTTTTACAAATCGCGGCTGACTTTCAGCATCAATCTCACAATAATAAGTATTCGTCTCATCATAGATCCTCCACTTTACAGCAGTAGCCTGAACAAGCGTTTTGCTGAAATCACTCTCTTCAAACTTGTTCTCAGCCTGTTTACCCGACTGATAATAAATATGTTTCTTGTTGAAAGCATCAGTGGTTAGCGGATAGAAATAATATCGGTTTACATTGTTGTAGTTCAAGCGAAGGTTGGCCTCGCTTTTCCCATTGTCAGTACTGTTAATACCAATAGTTACATCCTGATTATCCTCAAAAGTACGTGCACCCGTACGGGAATCAACAACAGCCCTTCTAAACTGGTCGGCTATCCATGATGCCTTCCGGATAACAAACTTATATCGGATAGAAAGGGTTGGTTCGTGGCTGAAATTGGTTCCACTCACCGTGATACCATCATGGTATCTACTCACATCACAGGCTATGGTGTCAGCCTCCCAAGAATCATAATCAGCCCCCGAAGGTGCAGAATAGGTTACACCCACCAAATTCTGAGATATTTTTTCATCTTGAATGCAAACAGCATAAAGTCCTTTTCCATCATCAAAGCTATGGAGTTGAGAGCCCACCTTAGTCAGGCGCGAAGATGCGGCATCAGTCTTCCAATCATACCAACGATAGTAACCTCTTGGTTCCAAGTCAGAGATACCTTTGGCAAAAGGGAGTGTAAGCTCCAGTCCTTTCTGCCCCTTGGTAACATAATAATAATAAGTGAGTTCGTGACACTTCTGCGTACCATTCCAATTATAATCGCCTTTCTTGTTGGCAATACCTTCGAAATGGGTCAGCTTGTCACTTGCCCACACAGTCATTGGCAGTAACCCGAAGATTACTGCCAGACTGATGCGAAATATGTAAAACTTAAATGCCTTCATTACTAAAAGTCTTTGTGTTTAATACTATTTTTTCAGTATTCTTTCCTGCACGGGTCAGGTCTATTTGCTTCATGGTAAAGCGAACCTTGCGGGAGATGATAGGATTCAATCCCAATCCATTCTGTTCCTTCACCTTAATCTTCATTGTATAAATGGCAGAACCTGTACGATTGCCCATCTCACCTTCCAGACGATAGGTGACTGGTATCCAAGAAGGCGAAGCATCGAAGATGTTTACACCATCAGCTCCCTCCGGATTCTGCTCCTGCAGCTTCCAGCCTTCAGAACCTGTTTCATCCGTTCCCATCAGCCATTCACTCACTGACAGGGTCTGAGAACCAGTACGGCTCAACTTGATGACCTCGGGCTTGATATGAAACTCTCCATAATAACCGAAGTCAAGCGAAAGGTTTTCGCCATCATCCGTTACCTTCGGCAACACCCCGATTGGCGAGAATGCCTCCACCGTCCATCTAATCTGATAATCCTCCAGCTTGATAGGAATCTTCAGATAATCATTGCGCCGGATTTCATTCCATGATAGCATGGCATAACGTTGGTTACTGGTAGTGAGCGTAGTCGCATCTACCGTAGTAAGCGAAAGGATAAAATACTGGTTGCCACCATCTGCTCCCTTATCTACCAAACTCTCGTTCATATAGAAACAAGCCGTTTTCGTAGCTCCTTCCCCTATGGTTACACCTTTGTTATCGTCAGCCTCCAGCGTGATAGTTCCCTTTGCCACACCATCAAGTAAATTCACACCCTTCAATTTATTTGCCGAATCCACATTTGGTAAAAGCTTGATATTCCGATTACCGTTCAGGGTGACATCCGAAAGGGTGATGCTCTTCAAGACAATGTCATGATCGGTGGCATTGGTAATGGAGAGCTGTACCTTAGCCACCATACGGATAACCTCCAGTTTGATGACTTGCTGATTATCAGTTATATTCACAATCTGCTTATTACTCATCGGATAACCGTTCTGAAAGTCAGGCGTCATCGACAGATGGAAGCGTTGACAGTTGCCATCCATCTGATAAGTCTGTTCATCAAAACCAGCAGGCAGCTGTTGCCCAACAGATGTGCTGGCATCCAACCCGATATCTTCAGGCTTGATATTGGCAAAAGAATAGAAGGTTGTCGCTCCAGTATTCAACTTTACAAACACCTGGTCTTTCTCCACCTCAGTAGCACCCAGAGATTTCAAATCGGAAGTGATAATATTCTCTATCATTCCATTCTGTACCACCACCACAAACCAGCTCTTCATCATTTCTCCAGGCAAAGCTTCGGTATCCGTCTCCCAAGCCGCCCTGGTCAGAGAAGACCGGGAAGACTGCGAAGTCTGGGAAGATAAGGCAGACAGCTGCAACGTCACCCCTACCCGGTTCTCGGCATCAGCCTGACCGGGAAAGGAAGTTGCATCATCACCGGCAGAACAAGCCGCCAGCAAACATACTGCCCAAATACATATATAATAGTATATCTTTGCCATGTTTTGAAAATCCAACAATCAATTGCTTGATTTATAATTTCTTATTAATACTTTATTTATTATTCATAGAAGTTACATCACGATTTCATCGTGATCACGTACATTCCATTTCCTCACCGTCAACTTCACGAGATTCTGACCATTGCTGCCCTTATAGACCTCGAAGATATAATAATGGTCGCGTACGATATCATTGATGGTTGTACCTTCCGTTCCTTGGTCTGTATAATCAATGAAACGCAGGGTATATTCCTTATCCGATTCAACGGTTCCATTTCTAGCCAGTTTCAACTTGATGACACATTTATCTGCATCTTTCTTACCATTATTCTGATATTCAGGCATATAGATAGGAACATCATCTATCATCAGGATATCACTGGTTTGTCTGGAATTGAAAAAGTGCTCAAACTCCTCGTGAGTAAGCGATGCCGTCTGTTTGCATTCTGCATACTTTATGGGCATACAATAGCCCTTATCATTATAGTTGATAAGTTTCATACTATGTATGCTCCATCCATTTTTCTTCATATCGTTACTCAGATACACCTTTACCTTGGCTACCGCCCTCAGCAGGTCGATATCCGAGAAATCCTGAAGCTTGCCGGCAGCAAGTGTAAAGTCAACTTTCTTGACGCCCCACATGGGCAGATACTTAGGATTTGCTTCGTAATTAAACGACTTCTGGGCGATATCCGTATCGTTGTAGTCTTTCTGCAAGTCAGCCTCACTCATATTGAAATTGGCATAAACCACCATTTTTCCTTCAAAATGATTGCCCACAAGTACCTTATTGCTCACTGGCAAAGAGCCTGTCAACTGGTAGATATTACCGCCCACATGAATGAGCACCATGTTTTGCAGGATTCCAGCCATACGATGATTTGCATCATAGAAAACGACGTGGAATTTACTAAAGTCGATACTGTTTTCCATCTCCGTTCCCGGATCTTCAGTCTCATCTCCTTCACCTCTCGAAGCCAGTGGCTTTACAAAAGGTTGCCCCATTCTTGTATTACTATTTTTATCTGCTCCTTTCAAGCAAAGGGTAAGCGTGATATTTGCTTCCGCTTCCCCTGCATTTGTATCTCCTTGGTCGCATGAGACCAAAGCAATACAGCCTAGCCAAGCCATCGCTATTGATACGAGGAACCTAAGCAGTCCTCCAGCATATCTTATTCCTTTTATCTCATACATCATGATTAAATACAATAATTATTAATTACATATCAGCATGACTCAGCACCACTCTCCATGAATTGATGAAAACTGAAGCAGCCTGCCATTTGTGGTTTTCGTCAATGAAGAATACAAGGTCGTAGGAATCCTGTCTATCCAGATATTCCTGATCGCTCATACTCTTGTTATAATTACCTTTCACCATCAGGGCATAATCTATCAATGGAATATTGATAATGCTTGCACCCGTTGCTTTATTATATACACGCAGGCGCATATCATGACCCTTTACCAACCGGTTGGTTGTCAGCTCAGCAATGGCACATGCCACTGATGTCTGCTCACTGGTGCCAGAGTTGATTCCAGCCGAACCTGCATAAGCAGACCAGGCATGATAGGTAAGCATCTCATCCTCCATCAAACTGTTGTCGTAATCCATCTTACCATTGTTATCGGTAATCTGGAAGATGAAGTCATCGGCACTAAGATTTACGCCCGACAGGTTTTGCAACACCACCTTGAAATGATTGGTGTTCTTGGTAAGCGAAACCTTGACGGTTCTCGTTCCCCCCTTCTCCATCTTAGTGAGATTGGCTTTAGCCAACTGTCCATGGAAGAGCGGAGTCAAATCATGGTCGATGATTCCCTTATCGGCACGATTCACCGTAGCCTTGAGCACATCACAGGCTGAAGAGCCTACGCTTGCCTGCCCAAAAGTATAGGAGCCAGCATAACGCTCTTCGCCCTGTGCCCAAACGAGAAGATCATAGACAGCAGGAGTCAGGTCGTCGATGTTCATACCCTCTTCGGCGATAATCTTCTCGGCAGCCTCGGTCTTGACATAAGCCAATTTTCCCTGCTGGTCGAAAGCATAAAGTGTGACGTTCTTCACCTCATGAGGGAAAGCGTCGGCAAACTTCATGTTCATATCGTAGATGAACTGCACCTTCAGATGAGTCTTCAGCAGTTCCTCACATCCCTCATAGCTATCGTGCCAGTAATCACAGGATACGAGCAGCAAGCCGAGGATGGTGCAGCAAGAGAGCATCATCAGCCTTCCCTTCTTTCTGATATCATTTATAATCTTCTTCATTATATCGAATATGAATAAATTACTTTGTTTGATCCGTCTTATCCAAATCAACCTTATCTGAAACTACACGCCAAGAAAGTACACTAATCTTGGCAGCAAGATAAGTCTTGTCATCGCTAGGAAGTACAGGTGTAATCTCGGTATCAGGATTATATACTGGAGTACCAAAGCCCTTGATTGATGAGATTTCCACCTGATAAGAGTGATTACGTACCACACCATATTCTGCTGGATAATTTTCTTTACCCAAGTGCTTGATCGGTGTATAATAATAGGTTTTACCGCCATTACTGATATCTACAGGAGCTTGCTGCATTTCTGCTCTTACCTTTGCGACATCAACTGGCTCGAAGTTGCCACCTTTCTTCAGATAAAGTTGTGTAAGTCCCTTCAAGTCAGCTACTACCTGATAATTCTGCAACTTAAGTTCACTAGAACTAGTAACCTTTGATGAGAAATCAATATCAGAAGCTTCAATCTGTGTATAAGATTCTCCAGCGCCAGTGTTCTTCTTGTAATATGTTCTGAGTTCTCTTGCAATGACCTTCTTTACATTGTCTTTACCTAAGAACTTCTGACCCTTATAAGTACAGATTTCTGCTGAATGAACATTTCCTGCTTCATCGGTATAAGCCAGACGTGCTGCGACCATAATCTTAGTAAATTTGCTCTTCATTGGATCAGTATATTCTTCACCATAACTTGTTGGTGTATTAGGCAAAGTATATAAAGCTGTTCCCAATTCTGCCTTAATATCTTTATAAGGATGATTAACAGGAGAATTTGTAGAAGTTCCACCGAAAGCAACGCTCTTACCCCAGAAACAACGATGATAAGCAGCTACAGACCAAGGATTAGTTGCCGAAAAGCCGAGTGTTGCATCTGTCCAATTCTGCACATCAATCTGTTTGTAAAGCATAGCCTGACCATCCTCATCGCCAAGTCCCCAGGCATCAATGTAAGCATAAACAGAAGTTTTCTTAGTTGAACCATCTGACTGTATGGTTGCAAGCTCACCTACAGGCTCCTTTGTTTTGTATTTATCTTTGAAATTCACACCATCAAGCACAACATCTGTAGTTACTTTTGCAAAATTGGCACCGCCAACAGTGGTCTTTACCTTTGCATTGACACGCTCTACAAATACATCTACAGGACTATTTTTAGCATCTGCCGCACTGCTGAAGGTTTTACCCGTCAACTGAGTTGTACACAAGTCCTTGCCACCATCTTCATAAGTAGAATTACTCATCATAAAGCCATTGGTTGCATCGTTGAATTTCATACCTTTCATTTCCGTACGCATAGTTGACCAACGATCGGCAGTAGTTCCGGTAAACATATCAGGATTCACATCAGGATTCACTACAGTCAACATAGCAGCAGGAGCCACATTGCTCTCACCATTCAATACCAATACAGCAGAAGTAGCTCCTGATACTGTGATACCCTGATTTCCATTGTCTTTGCCTAAATCTACATTATAGTCAATATAGTTTTTAGAACCTTTTTCACCATTTTCACCAGCAGATTGTAACGTATAAGAAGTACCATCGGCATTGTAGAAGTAGAAACGTACCGTGGTAATCTTATTCTCATCAGCCACCCCATCATCGTATTTACCACCTCCCTGGTCATAAGAAGCACGACTAGTAGGGGCATTCCCTACACTATTCAGGTTAATAGCAATGTAAGAAGTTGTACCTTCTGCATTTCCGCTACCATTACCACCTGTAATGTCATCGCTGCTAGAGCAAGACACAACGGTCATCATCAGCGCTGTTGCAAGCACTGATGAAAGCATCATAATTTTCTTCATAATCTTATCATTTTTAATCGTAATTATATTGTTCTTTATTTATCGCATTATTGAATCGTCATCATTTCATACGCTTTTCTTGCGGCATCGGCTTCCTTGGAATCGCCGGCTCTATCCAGATATGGCTTGGCAGCATCGGCATCGCCATTATTCAGACGGATAATGGCGGCATTCAGATTAGCGGTTTCATCCTCCGGATACATGCGCACAGCCAGCTCCATCACCTCATTGAAGTCCTTGGAACCTACCTCATAGGTCTGAGCCACCATAAACAGCTCGTTGAGCGACAACAGCTGCGGCTTGGTCTTCATGATCTGCTTTGCCTCCTCCACATCGAATGGCTTAATCTTATAAGTAATGTGGTAGTCGCTATGGCGGAGAGCAGGATAGCAGAGGGTGAGCAGGGTGCGATACTGTGCAGGATATAGTTTCTTCATTTTCGCATCCCGGGCATCTGGGGTCAGGGTTTCATCCTGCGCTATCGCTAAGATCTGCTGCTTTTTCTCCAAATCACTCTGCTGGAGATATTCACGCAAGCCATCCCAATCCTCAGCGGTAGATGCTACCGTAAAGATGCTGTCAGGCAACTCTACCATCTTGCGGACATATTCTGTCAGGGTAATGGCACGATTCTTTGCCAGATACTCATTATGCTTATACGAACCTTCCGGCGAAGCAAAACCATGGATATTGATGCCCATCACCTGCAGGTTCTTATCCGCCTTCAACGCCTTGATGGTAGTGATGATGCTATCCAACTGTGCCGGATTACGGCGATAATCGGCACGCAGTTCTATCCTGTTGACCGGGAAATCGATATAGGCACGCTTATCCAAATGACGAATCTTTGGAGCTTCGGCAACGACAGCCTGCAACTGGAGCACCGGCTTCAGTACATTCTGCTTAGGCTGGTGAATGGTCTCGATGATCTGAGGAGCATCTGTAGAGCGTTTTTCATCTGCCCTACCCGGAATTAAATAAATGAGGGAAAGAGCCACCTTGGTGGGTCCCACATAATTCTTATGGGCAGATTTGAGTTTTTCACCACAAGTACCACATTCGAATTTATCATATTTGGTATGGATATACCCCAGACCGATTGAAGCTTCCAGATTCCAGTGCCGGGAAAGAATCCATTGCTTACCGGCAGTGATACCGCCTCCGGCATACCAACCTTCATAGCGGTGATTACGCAGTCCTTTCAATAATCCGAAAGGAAACCTCACACCTCCCACATTATATTGGCCACCCAAGGCATGGGCACCCAGGAACCAGCCATCGAAGTTCTGATTGAACCAGTAGCGATATTCCGGCATCACCATCCAGTGTCGGAGACTCGAATGGTCGCCGCCGCTTTGCTTCCAAGGATTCAAGCCGAAGAATACCTGAGCAGTATGCCTATTGCCAGCAGCCATCTCAAATCCAAAGTTGGGAGTGGTGGTGCCCCAGTAAAGCAAGTTGCTCTTGATTCCCATCTGCCTAGTGTTCACAAACTGCTGAACCTGCTTGTGCTGCTCAGCCGAATGGACAGCAAGAGGCGGGAAACAACAATTCATCAACAATATAGCTACTAATACAATTTTCTCAAATACCATAATATGATTATCTTAATTATTACCTATACTATAATTATTACCTATACTATTACATCTTAAAATTGCGTACAAAGATAGAATAAAAGGGTAAAACAGACTTTAAAAAATAGAAAATCAGGGTATTTCAATTTAAACAAAAAGAAAAAAAAATCGTGTTCTTTAGAATCAAACGTAAAATTAACGGACACAATAGGGGGGGGTAATACGCATAAAAACTGCTAAAAATCAACTTATTGCAAATTTAGAACAAAAAAATATCGTTTTTAGGAAAATGTTTTGTAACTTTGCAGACGGAAAGTTGTAATCAACCATTAGTAAACAAGTTTTCATTGCTATAGTAAACAGACTCCTAGATAATAAAAAAGTATAATCAAATAAAAGACGATAAGCTATGATTAGTTTCTTAGAACGCAATTTTACATTTTTAGTAACGATGACTAGTTTCATTTATTGCATCCTAGGTCTCGTACTTATTTTCTTCAAGTCACCCAAGACTGGTGTCTATGCTCCCTACCGGAAATCCAAGTGGCTGTTAGCCGCCGGTATGTGGATGACGAGCATAAACATTTGGATCTGGCTTGCCATATTTAATGGTCTGTGGACCCGCGAAAATGCGTGGGTAGCCAGTTGGGACACCATCCTATTCTATCTCATAGGCGTCTGCTATACCTTTTCGTTTGGCAGTCTGACCGACTATACCTATATCTCCAGACAACGTTGCAAGATAACAGCGATCAAGTTTGGAGCTACAGCATTTATTGCACTCATCGCCATGGTCGATGCTCTGGCAGCGTATAGGCAATTCCTACTCATCGTCGCCTTGCTAGGTATCGTAGAACTATGTGCCCAACATTTTATATTCTTTCATAGAAGCTATTTACAGCGCAATGAATTGCTTGCAAATTATTCCTCTTCCGACAAGAAGAGCAATGTAAGGTGGCTCTACATCAGTCATTGGTTATTCTATATTCTGCTTGCCTTCGGCGTAGTTTCCATCACCTCCGGAGCAGTCATCAACTGGCTCCTCCAGTTCTACATCGTTGCCGTGTATATATATATCACCGTCAACTTCATCAAGTATGCTAATGAATACGAAACCCTGCGCCTAGCAACAACCGAAGAGAAGATTGCCATTATAGACAAGACACAAACAACTTGAACTATGAGGAAAGGAAAAAGAAAGAAGGGGAAGAAAAAGCTGAAGAGGAAGAAAAAGCTGAGGGGGAAGAAGTCACTGCAACCAACAGAACAAAAAAGCCATACAAGGAGGACTTCAGGGATATCCTACGCCCAAGAATAGCAGTATGGGTGAAAACCAAAGCTTATACGCACGAGCAATTCACCCTGGAAGAACTCGCCACCAGACTATATACCAACAAGACCTACCTATCTACATTCATCAAGGATGAATATGACATGAACTTCAGCAGTTGGGTAACAAACTTGCGCATAGACGAGGCAAAGAGAATCATGATGAAAGAGCCCGAGAAGAAACTCCAGGAAGTTGCCTTCGAATGCGGATTCTCTTCGCTTGTCTATTTTTCCAGCGTATTTTCCAAATCAGAAGGAATCTCTCCTTCTGTCTGGCAAAGAGAATTCTCCCGAAAAACAGATGGAGAACAATGATAAATCAAGGCAAACTGGCGATTGAATACACTACGTGAACGATAGCCCGATGCCTCAGCTATCTGCGAAATGGTCTGTTTATTCTTCGGATCAGCCAATAACCGCACCGCATAAGTTATGCGATAATAATTGATATACTGCAATAAAGTTAAGTCGCCAGAAGTGTATTTCTTAATGCAGTTTGCCAAGGTTGTACGATTGGTACACAATGCTTTTGCCAAATCATCAATGCGCAAATCCGGATTGATAAAAGGAACGTGCTCCTTCATATACAGAGTGGTTTTAACAAACAGCTCCTGCTCTGCATCCAAGACATGAAGTGCCCGGTCTGCTACATTTCCTATCTGCACTTCATCCGAAGATCGTTTTCTGAAAGAAGCTCCATCCACAGGAGAAGAAGCCAGGAGATCCTGCAACTGGCGATGCATAGAACGGATGATGCTAGCTTGCCTCCTCACGGTGGAGCGCAAGCTGGCAACATAGGATCCCATAAGAGCAATCAAAACTATCGTTACGATTGCCCATGAAAGTATATGATAACTGCTGACCACTTGCATAAACTTTTTTAATCTAATATCTCCTTCAAAGGTTTCATCACGAATTCACGCTCCTCCATCAATGGATGGGGAACCTTGAAATCGGGCTCATCTATCACCAAGTCATCTATCATCAGGATATCAATGTCGATGATGCGGTCCTGGTATTCGCCATCCACCGACTTCATAGTGCGCCCCATTTCGCGCTCTATGCGCTGCGTAGCCTCCAGCACCTGGCGCGGAGCCATCGTGGTGAGAACCAGCACACAGGCATTGATATAGTCGTTGGGAGATGAATAACCCCAAGGCTTGGTTTCGTAAAGAGCAGACTGGCGCTCTACCACGCCAATCTGCTCTCCTATCTTTTCTATTACCTCGCGAATGTTGCGCTTTCGGTTGCCCAAATTCGTACCGAGACTTAAATATACCTGATACATACTTATTCACACTTTTATAAAAATTGTGGATAACTAAGCTAAAACCCAGAATATCAACAACTTCTATGTGTATAAAAACTGTTTATACCGCTGTTTAATCTGGAAGCATCAACAAAGAATCACCATAGCAGCCAAACATATAGCCATTCTTCACAGCCATCTTGTATGCCTCGTAAACCAGGTCGTAACCGCCAAAGGCTGCAGTACTCATCATCAGGGTTGACTCCGGATGATAGAAATTGGCTACGGCACAGTCAGCAAGACCGAAATCGTATGGAGGGAAGATGAACTTGTTGGTCCATCCATCGAAAGCCTTCATCATACCATCGGTACCTACAGCCGTTTCTGTTGCCTTCATCACACTGGTACCGATAGCGCAGACGCGATGGCCGGCAAGCTTGGTCTTGTTAACCAGATCACATGCCTCCTGACTGATCATCATCTGCTCAGAATCCATCTTGTGCTTGGTAAGGTCTTCCACCTCAATATCGTGGAAGTTGCCCAAACCGCAATGCAGAGTGATATAAGCCTCGTTGATACCGTTGATTTCCATACGCTTCATCAGCTCGCGTGAGAAGTGAAGACCGGTAGCAGGAGCAGTAACAGCACCCTCTACCTCAGCGAAAACACACTGGAAATCGTCCATATCATCCTCTGTAGCGTGATGATCCTCACGTGCATCGATAACGTAGCGAGGAAGCGGAGCCTCGCCCAGAGCGAAGAGCGAACGCTTGAAGACATCATGATTGCCATCCTCATCATAGAGGAAACGGAGGGTACGGCCACGGCTGGTGGTATTGTCGATAACCTCGGCAACCATCTCGTTGACATCATCGAAGAAAAGCTTGTTGCCGATACGGATCTTGCGGGCAGGCTCTACCAATACGTCCCAAAGGCGCATCTCAGGATTGAGCTCACGGAGCAGGAACACCTCAATCTTGGCATCGGTCTTCTCCTTGGTACCATAAAGACGGGCTGGGAAAACCTTGGTATTGTTGAAGATGAAGGTATCGCCCTCTTCGAAGTAATTCACGATATCCTTGAACTGCAGGAATACTGGATTGCCATCGGCATCAACCATATCCTTGCCGTTTTCATCTTTCTTGTACATCTCGATGGTTTCTGACTTCTTGTGGAGAACCATGAGTCGGGACTCATCGCGGCGAGTAATCTCGAATGTACGTTCACCACTAGCCGTTTTTACCACGTGCTTTGCCTTATGTGGATAAAGTGCCACCTGATCTTTTGGCAACTTAAAGTTAAATTGTGATAGCTTCATGTTATATTTTTTATTACTTGGATGGCTGAAGGCTGTCTTCGAGAGGCTGCTCATCAAGCCATTCCTGGAAATGTTCAAAACTGATGCAGTTTTCTACTGCGAAACTTCCGGCCTTGGTACGGCGGAGGGCGGTAAGGTAGGCGCCACTATCGAGAGCCCTGCCGATATCACGGGCGAGGGAGCGGATGTAAGTGCCTTTGCCACAAACCACACGGATGCTGGCGGTCTTCTCCTCATCGTTATAATCGGTGAGTTCTATCTCGTCTACACGCACGGTCTTCGGCTTGAGCTGAACCTCTTCGCCTGCTCGGCGCAAGGCATAAGAACGGTCGCCATTCACCTTTACGGCGCTGTAGGTAGGCGGAACCTGCTGAATCTCGCCCACAAACTGCTTGAGCGTTTCCTCTACCAGCTGGCGGGTGATATGCTCCGTAGGATAGGTGTGATTCACGCTGTGTTCCTTATCGTAGCTGGCGGTAGTAGCACCGAGCTGCAGGGTAGCTGTATACTCCTTAGTATGGGTCTGCAGCTGTTCTATCTGCTTGGTACATTTACCGGTGCAGAGCACCAGCACGCCAGTGGCAAGGGGATCGAGCGTACCGGCATGTCCTATCTTCACCTTAAAACCGAGCTTCTTGCTGAGCAGATAGCGAACATGTGCCAGGGCTCCGAAACTCGACATGCGATAAGGCTTGTCGATGGCAATAATTTCTCCTTTTCTGAAATCCATAGTTTATGTTTAGTCAACCATCTGCATATCTACACCGCAAAGGCCGCAGATGATAATGATAAGTCCTACTACGATACGGTACCAGCCGAAAGCTGCAAAACCATACTTGGTGACATAATTGATAAAAAACTTGATGGCGAGAATGGCAACGATGAACGCTACCACTGAGCCTAATATCAATGTGAACAGGTTGTTGCCCTGGGTGAGCAATGAACCGCCGCCATGACTGATGAGCTTATAAACCTCGAGACAGGTAGCGCCAAACATGGTTGGCACTGCCAGGAAGAATGAGAACTCGGCTGCTGCCTTGCGGGTAAGACGCTGGGACATACCACCTACGATGGTTGACATGGAGCGCGATACACCAGGAATCATCGCTATACACTGGATGAAACCGATAATCAGGGCACGCTTGTAAGTAAGCTTGGTCTGTTCGCTGCCTTTATTGAATATCTTATCGCAGAAGAGCATGAAAATACCGCCGATGACAAGCATCCAGCCCACCAGCTGTACATTGCCAAGGTTTGACTCGATGAAATCATTGAAGGCAAGACCCAACACCACGGCAGGCACGGTACCTACAACCAAACGGGCATAGAAATCGAACATCGCCTTCAAATAGGTCTTCTCACCGGTCTTCACAGCCTCTGGATAGAAGAATCTCTTCCAATACAGACAGATGACAGAAAGGATGGCGCCAAACTGGATGATGACAGTAAAGGCGTTGACAAACTTATCCTGGATATCTACACCCAGCAAATTTTCTGCTATAATCATGTGGCCCGTACTGGATACAGGCAAGAACTCGGTCAGTCCCTCTACGATAGAGATAATGATAGTCTGAATAAAATCCATCTAATAATAATATGTATATTAATTATAAATTATTCATTGTCTTTCGGTTTATGTATCACCGCATAGATGATTGAAAGGAAACCTATCAATGTTACGGTTGGTGCTACAACGATGCGACGGGTACTGAAAATATCAGTATCGAAGGTATGCTCGTTAGAACCGGCGCCACTCATCAGCAGAAAACCGATGATAATAATCGCCATTCCGATGCCTAACAAGATAAAGTTCATCTTGTCGAATGCTAAATTCTTCTTATCCATTTTTTTAATGTTGAATGTTGAGTGTTGAATGTTGATAGCAAGATTGCTATAAACTATTAACTTTTAACTATTAACTAAATCTTATAAAGGTCTCCCGCCTTCATCTTCAGGAACTTATTGACTGAGATGCAGGCACAGAAGGCGGTGATGATGATACCGAAGAGGAAGACGGAGCCGCCGGTGATGGCAAGTTCCTGCCAGCCCAAAACATTCATCAGTTCCGGTTCGTGGAGCGACCATGCATAGAGACAACCGCCCAGAAAACCATCTGCCAGCAGGGCTGAAACAACGCCCACAAGCATTGCCCTGCGCAGGAACGGACGGCGGATAAAGCCCCAGGATGCACCTACCAGCTTCATCGTATGGATGGAGAAGCGGCGGGCATAGATGCCCAGACGAACCGTATTATTGATCAGCGAGAACGAGATAAAGGTAAGCAAGGCGGCAACAATCAGCAATCCGATACTGATCTTTGCCAACGAATTGTTCACCTGCTCTATCAGGTCATGCTGATAAGTAACTTCGGTAACACGTGGGAATGCCTTCAGTTCCTTAGTAATCCACTTCAATGAATCATTGTTCGCGTAATCAGCCTTCGTCGTAATCTCTATGGAAGGCTGGAAAGGGTTGACACCGGCAAACTCGCTCGGGTTGGTACCCAAATCGCGGGTAGCTTCTTTCAGTGCCTCTTCCTTGGTGATATAAGTCAGCGTATTGACATAAGGTCTTGCATTCAGGCGTTTACACATCTGCAATCCCTCCGGGTTAGTCATATCCTGTTCGAGCATCACCTGTACCACGAGATTCTCCTTCACATAGGAAGAGAGATTACGTCCCATGAGGACAGAGAAGATAACTAACCCCAACAAAATGAGCACCATAGCGGTACTGATACACAAAGTAATGACCTGCAATCCACGATGATTGCTAGGCTTATATTGTTTCTTTCTCATTTTAAAAACCTTTACTAACTTAAATCTAAAAGGGCACAATGACCCAAATTGTCTGCAAAGATACGCATAAACGAAGAGATTACAAAATAAAATTGCATTTATTTACATTTATTCAATTAATTAATGGGAGAAAGCAAATGAAAGAACAGGAGAAAGAATCTGATAAACCCGAGATAAAAACTATGAAAACCTAAATGTATTTGTTGATTGAACTAGCAGAAATCTTCGTTCATAGACATTGAACGGACATTCAAAACTTATGAACGGACATTCAAAGTCTATGAACGGACATTCAAAGTCTATGAACAGAGATTTCAACCAGATAAAGCAACTGTTCTTATCAGATTATCTCCATTATCCAATTAAGTAGAGAAGCAAAAAGGGCTAACCTCACGGCCAGCCCTTCACATACTGAGTAAAATTCAAATAGGTATGACTTGAATTTACTAAATGAAAATTTACTATTCGGGATGGTAAATCCCTTTATGTACATTCATTACATCTTAGTGATGACACCCTTCTCTGAACTCTCCAGGAACTGGATGATGTTCTGAATCTCCGGTCCATCTGGCACCTGATCCTTGATCTGGTTGATGGCATCGAAGAGGGATGTCTGACCATGGAATACCAGTCGGTAGGCATTAGCAATATGCTTGCGAACCTTCTCGGTAAGCTCAGCTGCTTCCATGATGATGGTGTTAGGACCTGCATACTTCACAGGCTTTCCACCGGCAATGATATAAGGAGGAATATCCTTAGAGAAGGTAGTACCTGCCTGAATCATCGCCAAGTCGCCTACTCTAGTCTTGGCGTTCTCTACTACAGATGTTGAGTAGATGACACCGTTACCAATCACACAGTCGCCCGCAATCTTGGTACCATAACCGAATACGCAACCGTTGCCGATTACGGTATCGTGAGAGACATGGGCACCTTCCATCAGGAAGTTGTTGTTGCCCAGAACGGTCTTGCCGCCCTTATGGGTACCACGGTTGATAACCACGTTCTCACGGATGGTATTGTTATCGCCGATGACTACCTCACTCTCCTCACCTGTAAAGTGGAAGTCCTGTGGGAGCGCAGCGATAACGGCTGCCTGGAACACCTTATTATTATTACCCATGCGAGTACCGTTCATGATGCTCACGAATGGATAGATGGTACAGTTGTCGCCGATGACCACATCGTCCTCAATATAGGCGAATGGATATATCTTGCAGTTGTCTCCAATCTTAGCCTTTGGAGAAACCTCTGCCTTTGGACTTATTATACTAGCCATAACTATAAACTATTAATTATTAACTATAAACTACTTAGCTCCTCCACCCAATGCATAGTAGAGATTTACTACTGCCTGCATCTTGTAGAAGTCATCAGCTACCTTAGAAAGCTGTACGTTGAGGAGTGAAGACTGTGCCTGGATGATTTCAAGGTAAGAGCTGCCTGCAATACCCATCAATTCCTTGGTAGATTCTACATTCTTCTCGAGTACTTCTATTCGCTTCTGCTCTATCTTGCTCTTCTCATCAGAGTAGTTGTAGAGAACAAGCGCATTGCTCACCTCGCTACCAGCCTTCAGCACGGTATTCTGCCAGGTGTTGTAAGCCTGCTCATACTGCATCTTAGCCACCTTTAAACCGGCAATGATACGGCCGTTCTGGAAAATTGGCTGGGTAAGAGAACCTACAGCTGAGAGCAACCACTTACCTGGGTTCACGATGCCCATACCACCTGAATTGGTGAAGGCACCTGTACCGGAAATGGTGATAGATGGATAGAACTTGCTGCGGGCGGTCTCTACACCATAGAAGCACTGGGCAAGATTCATCTCGGCTGCGTGGACATCAGCACGGTTGTTGAGCAACTGGATGCCTACACCGGTTGAGAAATTAGATGGAAGACTCTGGTTATCCAACTTGCCACGGGCGATGCTATGTGCCTGGTCGCCGATGAGCAGACTCAGAGAGTTCTCTGTCTCACGAATCTGGCGCAACAGATCGGTCTTCTGGGTCAACACAGAATAGTAGTTAGACTCAGCTGACTGGATGGCTGGTGTACGGTAACCCAATCTGAGATCGTGCATCTTCTGCATAGTCTCCCAAGTATCCTTGGTCAATCCTTCCATATTGTTAACCAACTCCACCTGCTTGTCGAGCATCAACAGAGTATAATACATGTTGGCGATGTTGGCGATGAGGTTGGTCTTGACAGATACCTGATAATCCTGCAACTGGAGCAGCGCCATCTGGGCACTGCGCTTCTGAGAGAGCAGGTTGCCGAAGAGGTCTACCATCCAGCTGGCTGTAACAGGCATCGTGTAAGTCTTGGTGGCAGCCTGACCATCCCAGGAAGCGATGGTTCCCTGAGGAGTGAAAGCCAGAGAAGGCACGAATGCCAACTTGGCACACTTCAGCTGCTCTTCTGCTATCTTCACGTTCAAAGCCGCATTGAGGAGGTTGACATTGTTGTTCAATCCCTTCTCAATGATTGACTGGAGCTGAGGATCGGTAAAGACACTGCGCCAAGGGATATTGGCGAAGGTAGTAGTATCCTTTACAGCCAAAGTATCTGTATCAGAAGCTACATCGCGAACGATACCGCTGGTCTTCACATCCGGACGCTCATACTTTCCGTAGAGTGTCTTGCAGCTGCTCAGGGAGAGCGCTGCGAGACCCAATATGATGATATTTAAATTCTTTTTCATTGTTTCCTTTGAAGTTACATTGCGTTATTACTTCTTCTCGATACCCTTCATTTCGTGAGCGGCGTTGGCATACTGCTCCAATTCGGCAGCTACCTCCTCGTTCATCTCGTCCTCGAACTTCATTGGGGTCAACTTCTCCTGCAACCACTGGAAGACTGCAAAGAGAGCAGGAACCACGAAGATCTGACAGATAGTACCGATCAACATACCACCTACGGCGGCAGCACCCAAGGTCTGGTTACCATTCTTACCTACACCTGATGCGAACATCAGAGGCAACAGACCGATAACCATCGCCAGAGAGGTCATCAGGATAGGACGGAGACGGGCACCGGCACCCAGGATAGCTGAGTACTTGATAGCCATACCCGTACGACGACGCTCGAGGGCAAACTGTACGATAAGGATGGCGTTCTTAGCCAACAGACCAATCAACATAATCAACGAAATCTGCATGTAGATATCGTTAGAGTGACCGAAGAGGTTGGTGAAGATGAACGCACCTGCCAAACCGAATGGGATAGACAGCACTACAGACAATGGCAAGATGTAACTCTCGTACTGGGCACTCAAGATCAGGTAAACGAATACGATACAGAGTGCAAAGATCAAACCTGTAGAGTTGCTGGACTCAGCCTCAGAACGGGTCAAGCCAGAGTACTCATAGCCGTAACCCTCTGGCAATGTCTCCTTGGCAACCTCAGCAATCGCCTTCATACCGTCACCGGTAGAGTAACCGCTGTTAGGAGTTACAGATACATCCATAGAGGTAAACAGGTTGAATCGGGTGATGTTAGCAGGCCCATAAATCTTCTTCAAGTTCACGAACTCGCTTACAGGAGACATGGTGCCATCAGCACAACGCACATAAATCTTGCTCAGATCGTCTGGACGCATACGACTCTCAGGACCAGCCTGAATCATCACACGGTAGAGCTTACCATAAGCATTGAAGTTAGATGCGTAGAGACCACCGAGATAACCCTGCATCACAGCCAATACAGAAGATGGAGAGATACCTGCCTGCTTGGTCTTGGCAACATCTACATCCACCATATACTGAGGATAGTTAGGGTTATACTGAGTCTGAGCGGTCTGAATCTCAGGGCGCTTGTTCAACTCAGCCAGGAACTTCTTCACATTATCAAAGAACTTGTTCAAGTCGCCACCAGTCTTATCCTGCATGGTCATGGTAATACCATTCTGCATAGAGAAACCGGAAATCATAGGTGGAGCAAAGGCAAGAACCTGTGCATCCTTGATCGTAGCAGTCTGCTTGTAGATCATACCCAATACAGAAGTATATTCCATTGGGTTGACAAACAGCGCCTCGATACCACCACCTGTACAAGCCTCCTTGATACGGTGGAAGAATCCACCCGGACGCTCCTCGAATGGCTTCAGCTTCACGATGATGGTACCCTGGTTAGAACCGGCACCACCGATAAAGCTATAACCCATGATGGCATTACGGGTTGCGATGGCTGGGTTGCTAGCCAGCATCTTATCTACCTGCTTAACGACCTCGGCTGTGCGTTCCTGAGAAGTACCAGGAGCTGTAGAGATACAAGCGAAGATAGTACCGGTATCCTCATCAGGCACCAGACCCGTCTTGGTAGTACCCATCAGGGCAACCAGACCTACGATGCTGACAGCCACGAGGCTACCAGCGATGACGCCATGATTGATAACCCACTTGACACCACCCTTATACTTATTGGTAATCTTATCAAACTGATAGTTGAATCCAGCGTGGAAACGGTCTACGAAAGACATCTTCTTCTCGTGACCCTCCTCGTGTGGCTTCAGCAATACGGCACAGAGCGCAGGAGACAAAGTCAACGCGTTGATAGCCGAAATAACGATAGATACCGCCATGGTTACACCGAACTCACGGTAGAAGTAACCGGAAGTACCACCGATGAATGATACAGGAACGAACACGGCAGACATCACCAATGTAATAGAGATGATGGCGCTTGAAATTTCGTTCATCGCATCAATAGATGCAGTAAGGGCACTCTTGTAACCCTGGTCGAGCTTGGCGTGAACCGCCTCGACCACCACAATGGCATCATCGACCACAATCGCAATAGCCAGCAGCAGGGCTGACAGCGTAAGCAGGTTGATGGAGAATCCGAAGATCCAAAGGAAGAGGAACGTACCGACCAGAGCCACAGGTACGGCAATCATAGGAATCAGCGTAGAACGGAAGTCCTGCAAGAAGATATACACTACGATGAACACCAGTACCAGGGTAATGATCAAGGTGAAGATAACCTCCTCGATAGATGCGAACAAGAATTCGGTAACATCCATCAGGATGACATTCTTCAACCCAGGAGGATAACTCTTCTCCAGTTCATCCAACGTCTTCTTTACGTCGCTTGCAATCTGGGTAGCGTTGGATCCGGCAATCTGCTGAACCATACCCATCACGGCAGGCTGACCATCATTGAGCAGGTTTACATTATACTGCAAACCACCCAACTCAACCTTGGCAATTTCGCCCAAACGGAGCGTCTGACCGGAAGTATTGCTCTTGATAAGGATGTTCTCATACTCCATTGGAGTCTTCAAACGACCCTTGTAACGCAAGGTATATTCATACTGCATATCAGAGCTCTCTCCAAAGCTACCAGGGGCAGCCTCGATATTCTGCTCTGCCAAAGCCTGAGAAACATCAGAAGGAACCAGTCCGAACTCCTTCATCTTCTCTGGCTTTAACCAGATACGCATAGAGTAGTTACGGGTAGAAGGGCTCTGCACATCACCCACACCACTGATACGCTTCAACTGAGGAATGACGTTAATCAGGGCATAGTTGGTAACAAACTGGTCGTCGTAACGGCCATCGTCTGTAGTCAGAGCGAACATGATAACGTTGGAACTCTGACGCTTGGTTACAGTGACACCCACCCTGGTAACCTCGGCAGGCAGCAGAGACTGCGCCTGAGACACACGGTTCTGTACGTTGACCGCAGCCATATCTGGGTCGGAACCCTGCTTGAAGTAAACGGTGATCTGAGCAAAACCAGAGTTAGACGCAGAAGAGGTCATATAAGTCATGTTCTCCACACCGTTGATACTCTCCTCCAGCGGAGCAACGACAGAGTTCAACACCGTCTGGGCATCTGCACCCGTATAGGTAGCAGTTACCGTGATGGTAGGCGGCGCGATATTCGGATACTGCTCGATAGGCAGCGATACCAAGCCGATGATACCCAGCAAGACGAAGAAGATGGAAACCACCGTCGAAAGTACCGGGCGCTTTATAAAGTTTGTAAATGTCATATTGCTTTAATTAAGAATTAATAATTAACAATTAATAATTACATTCCAGCGCATACCGTTCTGTTGCGGATGCACATCATACATTATTAATTATACATTATACATTATTAATTATATTACTTCTTTCCGCCCATTGCAGTAGCGAATGCGTGAGCATTGTCCTGAGACTCACTCAACTTGGCAGCCTCAGCAATCTTCTGATTGTAACGCTCCAGAGTGATAGGCTTGATCTGCTGACCATCGGTCAACTTGGTGATACCCTTCAAAACGATGCGGTCGCCTACATGGAGACCAGAAGTTACGATATAGTTCTTGCCATCATCCTGTGGATTTACCTTGATCTCAGAATACTTCACCTTGTTATCCTTGGTTACTACGTAAACGAAGATCTTATCCTGCACCTGAGAGCAAGCCTCCTGAGGGATGACGATAGCACTGTTATGATCGTTAGGAACCACGATAGAACCTGCACCACCACTCTTCAGCAACTTCTCTGGGTTAGCGAAGTGAGCGATGAGAGAGATAGAACCAGAAGTAGCATCGATGACACCACTCATCTTGACCACCTTACCTGGATGATTATAGATAGAACCGTCAGCCAACTGCAACTTAACAGCTGGGAACGCAGCGATAGCAGCCTGAACACTACCATTGGTCTTAGACATGCTCAAAATCTGAGACTCAGAGAGTGAGAAGAATACCTCCATGGTGCTGATGTTGGAAACGGTAGTCAAAGCCTGGCCAGAAGCGCTGACCAAAGCACCTACCTTGAAAGGAAGGCTACCAACTACACCTGCTGAAGGGCTGGTAACGGTACACCAAGCCAACTGCTCGCGGGCTGAAGCCAAAGCTGCCTCTGCCTGAGCTACCTGAGCCTTAGCTGTTGCATAGCTGTTAGCTGCTGTAGAGAGTTCATATTCACCGATAATCTTGCTATCATACAACTTCTTATTGTTCTGATAGGTCAACTTGGCTGTATTAGCCTGTGCCTTAGCTGTATTTACAGCGGCAGCTGCAGAACGGACAGCAGCCTGATAGGTCTCGCTATCAATAGAGAACAAAGCCTGACCTGCTGATACAGTCTGTCCCTCGTGTACAAAAACCTTAGTGATAAAACCTGAAACCTTAGGACGTACCTCAACATCCTGGATACCCTTGATGGTAGCAGGATAGGTAGTCTGCAATGCGGCGCTGGAAGTACCGATAGTAGCCACAGCGAACTCATCGTCGCCGAAGTTAGGCAGACCGCCCTTCTTACTTCCACCACATGATGTCAACGCAGCAAGAACACAAACTGCTGCAACAAACAAAACGCTTTTAATTTTCATACCTATTTTTATATTATAAATTTATTATTTAATCTTTTATCTTCTCTTATTCAAAAGTTCTTTCCGTCCTCTAACGAAAACTTTTATGCGCCTTTAAGTTTTAAAAGCGCTGCAAAAGTACTAATAATAAATGAATAACGGCTCGCTAGGAGCCGTTATTTAACAAAAATTATTCTCTATTTTGAGTTTTCTGCATTTACCAATCCCATCTCCTGAGCCTTCTTCATCAGAAGTTCCATCAACGGTTCACGCTCATTAGCCACCTTATTATCCAATACAGCATCCTTGAGATACTGCTTCAGGGTGCCTACCTCGCGGCAAGGGGTAAGATGGAACATCTCCATAATCTCATTACCATCGATGCATGGCTGGAGAAGTCGCTTATAATCACGTTCCTGCAGATCAACCAGTTTCTCGCGCACCATCTTGAAATTATCCAGAAAACGCTGCTTGCGCACCTGGTTCTTACTGGTAATATCAGCCTCGCAGAGCGTCATCAGGTCGTTGATGTCATCGCCGGCATCATTCAGCAGGCGGCGAACGGCACTGTCGGTAACCTCCTCATCAGCAATCACAATCGGACGCATGTGGAGTTCTACCAGCTTCTGCACATACTTCATCTTCGCATCCATCGGAAGTTTCATACGGCGGAAGATACCCGGAATCATCTTTGCACCTATTATATTATGACTGTGGAATGTCCAGCCGATATTGTTGTCCCAGCGCTTGCTCTTCGGTTTACCGATGTCGTGGAAGAGAGCAGCCCAGCGGAGCCAGAGGTTATCAGAATGCTTGCAGACATTCTCGAGCACCTCCATCGTATGGTCGTAATTATTCTTATGTGCCCTGCCGTTACGGGTTTCCACCTTGTCCATCGCAACCAGTTCTGGCAGAATGAGATCGAGCAGACCTGTATCTTTCAGGTAATAGAAACCGCTGCTTGGGTGCTTGGAGAGCATAATCTTGTTCATCTCGTCGCAGATTCGCTCAGCACTGATAATCTTCAGGCGCTCGGCATTGCGGGAGAGCGCATCATAGGTCTCCTCCTCTATCTGGAAATTGAGTTGGGTAGCGAAACGCACGCAACGCATCATGCGCAGCGGGTCATCAGAAAAAGTGATATCCGGGTCGAGCGGAGTGGCAATAATGCCATCTTCCATATCGTAGACACCATCAAAAGGATCTACGAGTTCTCCAAAACGGTCTTTGTTCAGGCAGATAGCCATCGCATTGATGGTGAAGTCGCGGCGGTTCTGGTCATCCTCCAGCGTTCCATCTTCCACAATAGGCTTTCTGGAATCGCGCTGATAGCTCTCCTTACGGGCGCCGACAAACTCCACTTCTGTATCCTGATACTTCACTTGTGCTGTTCCGAAATTACGGAACACAGAGAGATGCGCCTTTCTTCCGAGCATCTTCTTCAAGGCAGAAGCTACCTCTATACCGCTACCAACCACAACGACATCAATATCATTGGAAGGTCGCTCCAGGAAGAGGTCACGCACATATCCACCTACTACATAACACTCCACAGACAGCCCATCTGCTGCCTCTGAAATCTTATGAAATATATCCTTATCCAGTATCTGTGCCAGTTCGGCATTGGTCAAATTTCTCATACTCTTTTTACTTTCGGGGTGCAAAGTTACAGCAAATCGAAGACAATACAAAATAAAAAAAGATTTTTTTTGTTTTAATTGTTGAGATGCCGCGTAACTTATCAAAAGTTACTGCAATTTAAGCGAAAAACAAAATAATTATTTGGCTATTTCATAATAAATGCGTAAATTTGCACCGAATTTCGAAATTATTATGGCAGATTTATTGAAAACAGAACAGCAGTTTAAGGATGTCATGAGTGAATGCAGGACATTATTTGAGAAGAAGCTTCATGATTATGGAGCCTCTTGGAGAATCTTGCGCCCTTCTTCTCTGACAGACCAGCTCTATATCAAGGCGAAGCGCATCCGCTCGCTTGAAATCAAGAAAGAATCTTTGGTTGGCGAAGGTATCCGTCCGGAATTCATCGCCCTTATTAATTATGGTATCATAGGACTCATCCAGCTCGAAAAGCCTTTCGTGGATGAGGTGGATATGACACCAGAAGAGGCTATGGAACTATACGACCTCCATGCAAAGGAGGCACTGGAACTGATGCTCAAGAAAAACCATGACTATGATGAGGCATGGCGCTCGATGAGAGTAAGCAGTTATACCGACTTCATACTGACCAAGATTCAGCGCGTAAAGGAAATTGAAGACATCGCAGGCGCTACCCTCGTTTCTGAAGGTATTGATGCCAACTATATGGACATCATCAACTATGCCGTCTTCGGTGCCATCAAGATGAGCGAGAAGTAAATTTTCAATGATGAAGAATAAGGCAACTCACATATTAACAAAGATAGCGGTCAATATCGGACGACTGCTGATGGCAGCAACCTTCATTTTCTCAGGATTTGTGAAGGGAATTGACCCATTAGGCACGCAATACAAGATAACCGACTATCTGGAGGCGCTGCACATCGACTGGATGTTCCCCGACTGGAGCACCCTGGTGATGTCGGTATTACTAGCCACTGCAGAGTTTGCCATCGGTATCTTCCTTCTCTTCGCCATCCGACGGAGACTGATGAGCAAGATCACCCTTGCCGTGATGAGCGTGATGACGCTGATTACCCTGTGGATCGTTATCGCAGACCCAGTAAAGGATTGCGGATGCTTCGGTGATGCCGTAGTGCTCACCAATATGGAGACATTCATCAAGAACATCATCCTCCTGATATTCGCCGTCCTGCTTTGGAGAAAGCCACTGGAGATGCAGAGACTCATCTCGAGACAGACCCAGTGGGTGGTGATCAACTACACCTTCCTCTTCTCCATCGTGATGAGCATCTGGAGTCTGTGGTATCTGCCGCAATTCGACTTCCGTCCTTATCATATAGGTGTCAACATCGCCAAGGGCATGGAGATTCCGAAGGGAGCCAAGCAACCCAAGTTTGATACCACCTTCATCCTGGAGAAGAACGGAGAGCGGAAGGAGTTTACGATAGACAACTATCCCGACTCTACCTGGACCTTCATCGACAGCAAGACGGTTCAGATCGAAGAAGGCTACGTACCTCCCATCCACGACTTCAGCATAGCAGATGCTAAGACGGGAGAAGACATCACCCAGGAAGTGATTCACGATAAAGGCTACACCTTCCTCCTGGTTTCGCCACATCTGGAATTTGCCGACGACAGCAACTTCGGCAATATCGATGAGATTTACGAATATGCCAACGACCACGGCTACCGTTTTCTCTGCCTCACGGCAAGTACGGAGAAAGCCATCAAGCACTGGCAGGACATAACAGGAGCGGAATATCCCTTCTATGTCACAGACGAGACTACGCTGAAGACGGTAATCCGCAGCAACCCGGGTCTTCTTCTGCTGAAGAACGGAACCATCATCCGGAAATGGAGTCACAATGATTTACCAGACATGGCAGAGCTCGGCGACAAGCCACTGGAGAAGACCGAGATAGGCAAGATGCCGGAAGTAAGTGCCGCCAAGAAGATAGCCGGCATCATCTCCTGGTTCATCATTCCACTGGTACTCCTCACCATTGCCGACCGGCTCTGGGCTTGGGGTGCCTGGATTAGAAAGAAAGAGAATTCGAACAGAATATTATCAACTTTTAAAAAGAAAAGAAAAATGAGAAAGAAAATTGTAGCAGGTAACTGGAAAATGAACATGAACCTGCAGGACGGTGTTGCTCTCGCTAAGGAGATCAACGAGGCATTGGTAGCAGACAAACCAAACTGCGACGTAGTAATCTGTACTCCATTCATCCACTTGGCTTCTGTAGCTCAGGTTTTGGATTCAGAGATTGTAGGTCTTGGTGCAGAGAACTGCGCAGACAAGGCTAAGGGTGCTTTCACTGGTGAGGTTTCAGCAGAGATGGTAAAGAGCACAGGTGCTCAGTATGTTATCCTCGGTCACTCAGAGCGTCGTCAGTACTATGGCGAGACAGCTGAGATCCTGAAGGAGAAGGTAGAGTTGGCTTTGGCTAACGGTTTGAAGGTTATCTTCTGCTGCGGTGAGACTCTCGAGGAGCGCGAGGCTGAGAAGCAGAACGAGGTTGTTAAGGCTGAGTTGGAAGGTTCAGTATTCCACTTGAGCGCTGACGCTTGGAAGAACATCATCCTTGCTTACGAACCAATCTGGGCTATCGGTACAGGTAAGACTGCTACTTCTGACCAGGCTGAAGAGATGTTGGCATACATCCGCTCTATCGTAGCTGAGAAGTATGGCAACGAGGCTGCTGAGGATACATCAATCCTCTACGGTGGTAGCTGCAAGGCTAGCAACGCTCCTGAGCTCTTCGCTAAGCCAAACATCGACGGTGGTTTGATCGGTGGTGCTTCTTTGAAGGCTGCTGATTTCAAGGGTATCATCGACGCTTGGAAGAAGTAATCTCATAAGGATATTACATTTACCGAAGGGATGCCTTCTTCGTGAAGCGCATCCCTTCATTCTTCATTACACCTTATTATATATAGAGAGTATCAAAAATAAGGTGCTGTTTTAAAAACAAGACGACAAACATAAAAGGAATAGTCATGAAACAATTCGTCACATTATTGATTATGATCCTCTGCTCAACATTCACAGCTAATGCGCAGAACTACCTGGACCATCTCAAAAAGAAGGAACCGGGAAAGGGTGTTGTAACCGTGAACCAAAGTAAGGCGATTGATGAACTGGTAAACGGCAAACAAGTGATTCCACAAGACGACAAGACTAAGACTACCCCACAGAAAAAAGAAAAAGAGCCTGAAACTCAGCACAAGCAGGGTCCTGATTCCCTGAAGAAGACTGAGCCACAACATCATGAGGCAACCCGAGAGAATGCCCACGTGAACAATGCCCAAAAGGCAGAGAACAAAAAAGAAGAAACAGAGACACCTATAGTGGATATGCGCAAGAAAGTGATGCGCAAGAGCTATAAGGTTACAGGATATAGAGTACAGGCTTTTGCTGGCGGCAATTCGCGTAACGACCGTCTGAAAGCAGAACAGACTGGCAATCAGCTGAAAGTTCATTTCCCTGAGCAGCCGGTTTATGTTCATTTCTACTCTCCAAGATGGATTTGCCGAATGGGCAACTTCCGCAGCTTAGCTGAAGCCCAGAAGATGCTTGCCAAGGTTCGTTCCCTGGGATACAGACAGGCATGCCTTGTAAAGGGACAGATTACGGTACAATATTAAAGTGAAGAGTGAAGAGTGAAGAATTCAACAGCTTTACTAATCATAAAGTTCAAAGTTCAAAATTCAAAGTTCAAAGTAAATAAGATGAATCCAGAAACAGAATTTCGCGAGGGATTGGACGAACTCGCAGAACACTATACAGAAGTATTGAAGCTCTTGGGAGAAGACCCTGAACGTGAAGGACTTGTAAAAACACCGATGCGAGTAGCCAAGGCTATGCAGATACTGACTCGCGGCTATACACAGGATGCACACAAGGTATTGACCGATGCCCTCTTCGAAGAGAAATACAACCAGATGGTCATCGTGAAAGACATTGATTTCTTCTCGATGTGCGAGCACCACATGCTTCCTTTCTATGGCAAGGTGCATGTTGCCTATATCCCGAACGGCAAGATTACCGGTCTGAGCAAGATAGCTCGTGTGGTAGATATCTACAGCCACCGTCTCCAGGTACAGGAGCGTCTTACCCAGCAGATTAAAGACTGTATTCAGGAGACACTGAATCCGCAGGGCGTGATGGTAGTGATAGAAGCCAAGCACATGTGCATGCAGATGCGAGGTGTAGAGAAACAGAATTCCATAACCACCACAAGCGACTACAGCGGAGTCTTCAATTCACTGAACACCCGTCAGGAGTTTATGAGTCTGCTGAGAGGAGAAACGAAGAGAATCTAAATTTTTAATGTTGAGTGTTGAGTGTTGAATGTTGAATTAGGCATACGCCATAGCAACTGGCAATTCAACATTCAACACTCCTCCCCAATTCAACATTCAACATTCAACATTCAACACTACCAAAAAATGAAGTTTATATCTTGGAACGTAAATGGCCTGCGCGCTTGCGTAGGCAAGGACTTCGAGAACCAGTTTAAGGAACTCGATGCCGACTTCTTCTGCCTGCAGGAAACAAAGATGCAGGAGGGACAGCTCGACCTTCAGTTTGAGGGCTACGAGAGTTATTGGAACTACGCTGAGAAAAAAGGATACTCCGGTACAGCCATTTATACCAAGCACAAGCCATTAAACGTAAGTTATGGCATGGGCGTAGAGGAACATGATCATGAAGGCAGAATCATCACGCTGGAATATGACCGGTTCTATCTCGTTACCTGCTACACCCCAAATTCGCAGACAGAGCTCAAGCGCCTGGATTATCGCATGACTTGGGAAGACGATTTCCGCAAGTTTCTGAAATCTCTTGATGCCAAGAAACCAGTCGTCATCTGCGGCGATCTGAATGTAGCACACGAAGAGATAGACATCAAGAATCCGAAGACCAACCGCCGTAATGCCGGTTTCACCGATGAGGAGCGAGAAAAGATGACCGTTCTTCTGAATGATGGCTTCACCGACAGCTTCCGTTATCTCCATCCTGATGAGGTAACCTATTCGTGGTGGTCATACCGGTTCAAGGCGCGCGAGAAGAATGCCGGTTGGCGTATCGACTACTTCCTAGTCTCCGACCGTATCAAGGAACAGATTACAGAAGCTAAGATCCATACTGAAATCATGGGCAGCGACCATTGTCCGGTAGAAGTAGATTTAACGTTCTAATCCTACCTTTCAGCCAACATCAATAAGAATAATCAGAAGAGGGTGAATCATAAGTTTATGATTCATCCTCTTCTTGTTGTTGGTAAATATAGGTCATAAAAAAAGGGGATGCACCTTCCTCACGGAAGCCATCCCCATATTGGTCATATCAACATAAAATTTTAATTTATATAAGAGAGATTTTCTTCTAATTCAATGAAGTAACAAAACTATAGTTGCTTATTTCTGATTACATGAACTGCTTCAACTCAGAGAGATTTCTCTTCTCAGAAGAACCGTCCTTGTAAGTTACCATGAAGTAATCGTGAACAGACTTGCCATTCTTGAACTGAACGACAGCTACACCGCCTTCACGGAGCTGGAGTGTGAAGTAGCCTTCGCGCTTACCATTGACATAGTTGCCATGCCACTTCTCCTTACCATTCTTATAATAGGTAGTAACCTCACCATTAAAGATAGTATTGCGATCGTTGCCGAGGTCGATAAAACTATAACCACCTTCAGCACGGAGATTACCGTTCATATAGAAGTCCTGGAAAACGTCCTTCTTGTTAAGGCCTGAACCAGTAGTCATCAGCAGTCTGTAATAACTAGCCTGATCTGCACTGGTTACATTGCTCATATTTTCTGCATAGAAAATAGTGTCAGCTACAACTGTTGCATTCTCTACGTGCTTACGACCGAAAGCTGCTATGGTCATCAAAGCCATCAATGAGAATAATATCATTCGTTTCATATCGTTTATTTTTAGGATGTTATTGTAATTGTCTTTGTTTCTTTTTTCTGGTGCAAAGATACAACGATTTCCGAAAAATTCATAATTCCTTAACGCTATTTTATCTTATTTTTTGAGCAAGTAATACTTTTTGATTTTGAACGCACACAAGCTTACAATTTGCAATTTCATAGCCTAAAATTTAGCATATTGCACGAAGACATACCTTACAAAACGCTATTTTCATGGGGTCAAGTTTACAAAATGTTACTGAATTGACATACATCAAGAAGATAAAAGCACAAGTTTTTTGGCATTTTGAGAAACTTTTTCAGAATATTTCTCGCCTATCTTCTTTTATTTTTGTATTTTTGCACGAAAATATATAATATAAGGTACGCGCATGAGAAAAATTCTTTATTTCATGATCGCCCTCACCGTCCTCAGCTTTGCATCATGCAAGGATACCGAAGGCTCTATCGGCGACCCTATCATATCCAACGGACAAGACCGTGACACAGATATCATTACAGGCGATGATTATGTCTATCATCTGCCTGTCATCTTCCATGTCTTCTACAATAACACCACGCAATACATCAAATATACCCGCCTCAAGGAGATTCTCTCCAATGTGAACGAACTTTATCAGGGTGATGTCTACAACTATCAGATGGATACCATCCCGAGCGAGAACCTGCATATCCAGTTCGAACTGGCGGAAAAGGATGAGAGCGGCAAGAGACTCAGTACACCGGGTGTGGAATATATCAAGGTTTCAGAATCAGAGTTCGACTGCGAGAGTTTCATGAAGGACAAGAAGTATGTACAGTACTGCTGGGACCAGAACAACTACATCAATGTGATGGTATATGCCTTCAAGAAGACCGATGAAAACAGCACAACGCTGGGCATCAGTCATCTGCCTTACCAGGTAGGCGGCTATCCACAGATAGATGGTTTAAGCAATGGCAAGAACTATCCGCTGAGCAAACCGGGCAAATTTCCGTATTGCGTTTCGCTCAATTCAATCTATGTGGGAAAGGAGAATGAAGGAACCCGGTATACTACAGATAAGAATCATAAGGGATATACCTACAATACAGCCGACCCGAATGCTACGCTGGCCCACGAACTGGGGCATTATCTGGGGCTCTTCCACAGTTTCTCAGAAAAGACTGTGAAAGACAAATCAGAGGCTGCCAATGATGATGACGACTCAGACCATTGCGATGATACACCGAGCTACAACCGAATAGCATACGGCAAATGGCTGACAGAATATGTCAGTAAAGCACAAGCCATCAAGAAGGATACCACGCTCAGCATGCGAGAGCTTGCCAAACGCACCAACAGCAAGGGTGAGAAATGGCAGGCTGACAATCTGATGGACTACAGCATCTGTTACAGCATGCGATTCACCCCAGAACAGGCAAACCGCATCCGCCAGGTTCTGTATTATTCGCCCCTGATACCGGGTCCGAAGAAGATTCGTCCGAGAACCCGTGCATGGGATGAGATGCCGGAAACAGAAGATGACCTCCCTATCCGATATGCCAAGGAGAAGGCTGTCTGCATCAAGGACATCCGGATGCTGAAGGCTGAGAAATAGCAAAACTAGAAAAAAGAGTATTAAAAGAAATAGAAACAAGAAGAAAATGAAATATACAATCAAGGCTCCACGCCAACTCAATGCAAGTATCAACTTGCCAGCTTCCAAGAGTATCAGCAACCGTGCATTGGTAATCAATGCCATGGCGGGATGCAAGTTGCAGCCCCGCAACCTGAGCGATTGCGATGATACAGAAGTCATCATTGCGGCACTGCGCGATATGCCTGATGTCATCAACATCAAGGCTGCCGGTACCGCCATGCGCTTTATGACCGCCTATCTTTCTGCTACACCGGGCGAGCATACCATCACAGGTACCGAGCGCATGCAGAACCGCCCTATTGCTATCCTGGTAGATGCCCTGCGCTACCTCGGAGCTGATATACAGTATGAAAAGAAAGAGGGCTATCCTCCACTCCACATCGTTGGTAAGCCACTGGAAGGCGGACATCTCGAAGTGGTGGGAAACATCAGTTCGCAGTATATCTCGGCACTGCTGATGATTGGTCCTATCCTGAAAAACGGTCTGGAACTGAAACTGACGGGCGAGATAGCATCCCGTCCTTACATCGACCTCACGCTGTGGACGATGCAGAACTTCGGAGCCAGCGCAGAATGGACCGATGTGGATACCATCACCGTAAAGCCACAACCTTACAGCTGCGTAGCCGACTACACCATTGAGAATGACTGGAGCGCTTCTTCTTACTGGTATGAAATGATGGCGCTTAACGGAAACCCTGATTCTGAGGTAAGACTCGAAGGCTTGTTCGACAGTTCCAAGCAGGGCGATTCTGTCGTGAAATACATCTTCAGTCTGCTGGGCGTGAAATCAGAATTTGAGAACCGTGATGTTCTTTCTCCTGTCAAGTTGAAAGTCCAGCGCTGTCTCTTGCCTCGTTTCGACTACGATTTCAGCGGTTCTCCAGACCTAGCACAGACCATCGTTGTAGCCTGCTGTGCCCTGGGCGTAAAGTTTAAGTTCACCGGCCTTGCCAGTCTCAAGATCAAGGAGACCGACCGCATCGAGGCATTGAAGAAGGAGCTGAAGAAGGTGGGTTACGTGATTTATGACGAGAACGATAACACGCTGATTTGGGATGGCGAGACCTGCGAGCCTAGTTTCGAGCCTATCGACACCTACGAGGATCATCGCATGGCACTTGCCTTCGCCCCTCTTGCCTTCAAGTTCCCTCAGATTGAAATCAACAATCCTGAGGTGGTGAGCAAATCCTATCCTCATTATTGGGAAGACCTGAAGAAAGTGGGATTTGAAATAGTTGAAAGTTAATAGTTAACAGTTTATGCTATATTTAGTTTTAGCCCTGGTGGCACTAGGAGTGATTTCCGCAGTCTTTGGCATCATCTCTCATCGCAAGGGAGAGGATGAAGAACCGCTGCAGGAAGGAGTTTCATGCAATACCTGCAACGGAGAGAACTCCAAATGCGAACAGGAATGCATGATGGAAGCCGCCACCAAGGAAATAGAATACTACGATGACGAAGAACTCGACCGGTTTGCAGGAAGAGCTGCCGACGACTATACCGATGAGGAGGTAGAGGAATTCTCGGAAGTGCTCTATACGATGCAGCCGGAAGAGGTGGCGGGATGGAACCGAAGTCTGATACTGAGAGGCATCAACCTGCCTAACCAGATAAAGGACGAAGTCATCAGTTTTTTAAGTTAAACATGCAATGCGCAATACGTAACATGCAATGCGCAAAGTTCAAAGTTTTAAGTTCAAAGTAAAGACATGGATATACTGCAATATACATTTTTTCAGAATGCGCTGATTGGCGCCCTACTGGCAAGCATTCTGTGCGGCTTTGTAGGCACCTACATCGTCACCCGCCGGCTGGTTTTCATCAGCGGTGGCATTACGCATGCCTCTTTTGGCGGCATCGGTATCGGCGTATTTGCAGGCATCAACCCCATACTTTCTGCCATGGTATTCGCCATTTTGAGTGCCTTTGGCGTGCAATGGGTATCACGGAAGAAAGATGTGCGCAAAGACTCTGCCATCGCCATGTTCTGGACCCTGGGCATGAGCGTGGGCATCATCTGCTGCTTCCTTACTCCGGGATTCATGCCCGACCTGCCCTCTTTCCTCTTCGGAAGTATACTTGCCATCGACAGCACAGACCTCTGGCTTCTGGCAGGTCTTACCCTGTTTATAGCATTGCTGTTCACCTTTCTGCTGCGACCTATCCAGACCATCGCATTCGACAGCACTTTTGCAAAATCGCAACATCTGCCGGTTACAGCGATAGAATATATGATGATGACGCTCATCGCCATGACCATCGTGGCAACCATCAAGATGGTGGGCATCGTACTTGCCATCAGTCTGCTCACCATACCACAGATGACTGCCAACCTCTTCACCTACAGCTACAAGCGCATGATAGGAGCCAGCATCGTGATAGGCTGCATCGACTGCATCGTAGGCCTCTATGCCAGTTATCTGCTCAATGTGCCATCAGGTGCAACCATCATCTTCGTCAGCATCATCCTGTTTGCAGCAGCAAAGATACTGGCAGCCAGAAAGCACTAAGGCTTTCACACGCTCCGAAAGAAAAATTTTAAAATAAAGAAGAAACTTATGTTGAAGCATTTCCCATTCAGAAACCTCTTGCCAGCTATGGTTGTCCTTGCCGTTGCAATGACCATAGCAGGATGCTCTACGCAGAAGAATACGGCGAAGAGCAGATGGTGGCATGCCTTCAACGCCCGATACAACACCTATTATAATGGTACCGTAGCCTATATAGAAGGCTCGCTCGAAAAGGAAAATGGGAATAAGGACAATTACTCTGAAATGATTCCTTATTATACGGTTGGCAACAAGAACAGCCGCGAACTGGGCAAGTCGAACTACGACCGCGCCATCGAGAAATGCGAGAAAGCCATTCACCAGCATAGCATCAAGCGCCGCCCGGTATGGGACAAGAAACGCCGCAAGACAGCCAAAGACCTGGAATGGCTGCATCGCCGTGAATATAATCCGTTTCTCTGGAAGGCATGGATGCTGATGGGCCGTTCCCAGTTTTTTGAAGGCGATTTCCAGTCGGCAGCAGCCACTTTCGCCTATATGAGCCGTCTCTACGCTACCCAACCCGGCATTTACGGCAAGGCACGTGCCTGGCTCGCCAAGAGTTATCTCGAATCGGGATGGATATACGATGCCGAAGATGTAATCCGTAATATCGAGCGCGATTCCATCCACTGGCGTGCCCAGAAGGAATGGGACAAGACCTATGCCCTCTACTATCTGAAGACCGGACGCTATCAGGAGGCCGTTCCGTATCTCCGCAAAGCCATCGGCTATGAGATGCGACGCAAGCAGAAAGCCCGCCTCTGGTATCTGATGGGACAGGTAGAAGCCCAACAGGGACATGCCCAGAATGCCTACCGTGCCTTCAAGCATGTCATCCGTCTCAATCCGCCTTACGAACTGGAGTTCAATGCCCGCATCTCCATGACCGAGGTACTGGCAACCAACAACTCCCGGAAGATGGTATCCAAATTGAAGCGAATGGCAGCGAGCGACAAGAATCAGGAATATCTCGACCAGGTTTATTATGCCATCGGTAACATACATCTCAACCAGGGCGATACCCTTCAGGCTATTGCTGCATACGAAAAAGGTGCTGCGAAATCAAGCCGCAACGGAGTAGAGAAAGGTGTATTGCTGCTGCATCTGGGCAATGTATACTGGCAATGCCACCGTTATGGCGATGCCAAGCGATGCTATGATGCAGCCATCGGACTCCTAGACCAGGACCGCAAAGACTACAAACAGCTCTCCGACCGTTCGAAGGTTCTCGATGAACTGGTGCCTTATACCGACGCCATCCATCTGCAGGACTCCCTGCAATCGCTTGCCCGCATGAGCGAAACAGAACGGAATGTCGCCATTGACAAGGTAATAGATGCCCTGAAAAAGCAGGAAAAGGAAGAAAAGAGAAGACTTGCCGACCAGGAATTGGCAGAACAGCAGGGCAACTCTGACTTCGGAAGAAACAACGGCTATGGTAATAACAGCAGAAACAACAGGAATCAGGGAAACAGCAATGCCTCATCCGGCTTCGGAAACGGAGCCATGGGCAACGGCGGTTTCGGCAACACCAATACCTGGTATTTCTACTCCCAATCTGCCGTAGCCCAAGGCAAACAGCAGTTTGAGCGCCTCTGGGGCAAACGAAAGAACATAGACAACTGGCAGCGGAGCAACCAGACCATAGTAGCCGATGCCAAAGGTGTAGAAGAAATGACCGACGAGCAGCGCGATTCGCTCCTCAACGAGGCACAGAAGAAAGACCTTGAGAAGGAGAAAGAGAAGAACCTGAGTGCAGAAGAAGATCCGCATCAGCGTGCCTACTATCTCGCTCAGATTCCGCTTACCGAAGAGAAGATGGCAGAAAGCAATCAGATTCTGGACGACGGACTGCTGCATGCCGGCATCATTCTGAAAGACAAACTCAATGATCTGGACGAAAGCGAACGCATGCTGCAGCGACTGGTAAAGAAGAACGCAGCATACGAACATCTCGATGATGCCTACTATCACCTCTACCTGCTCTACAACATCAGGAAGCAGCCAGCCATCGCCAGCCGCTATCTCGACCTGTTGAAAGCGAATTATCCGGAGAGCCAATGGACCGCCCTGCTCACCTCTCCTTATTATGAGGAAGATGCGAAGATGGGCATTCATCTCGAAGATTCGCTCTATGCTGCCACCTACGATGCCTTCAAGGCTAACCTATATAATAAGGTGGTACACAACAGGGCTATCTCTGACAAGCGCTATCCTGAAGGAGCCAACCGCGACAAGTTCCTCTTTATCGGCGGACTCACCCAGCTCCACGAGGGTAATATCCAGGCTTGTCTCGATGATATGCAGCAGGTGGTAGAGAAATATCCGAACAGTCGACTCAGCGAAATGGCGGGAATGATTCTCAACGGAGTGAAAGCCGGCAGACAGCTCAAGGGCGGCACATTCGACCTGAGCAATGTATGGTCGCGCCGCAACGCCGTACTCAATGATGATGTCAAATCCAAAGCAAAGGTATTCAGCATTGAGCGCAACGAGCCGTTCGTCTTCATGCTCGCCTACGTTCCTGATTCTGTAAACGAGAACCAGTTGCTCTTCGAGATGGCGAAATATAATTTCACCTCCTATCTCGTTCGCAATTTCGACCTCGTCATTGACGAGCAGAATGGTCTGCACCGCATGCAGGTAAAGGGCTTCCGCAATTACGATGAAGCACGCCAGTATGCCAACGACATCTACCAGCATCAGGCCATCACCCAGCTCCTCTCAAAGGGAGCCCGCGGCATCGTAATCAGCGAGCCAAACCTCCTGCTGCTGGGCACCAGTCTGAGCTACGACGACTATACCCTCTTCTATACCCAGCATCTGGCACCGCTGAAAATCAGCAAGGACCCACTGCTTGAAGAACCGGAGGAAATCATCCAGCAGGAAAAGACGGATGATTCAGAAGAAAATGAAGAAGAAACCGGAACTGCCGAAAGCGGAACAACCGGAACTTTCGATAATGATACAACCGGAACTACCGATAACGGCACAACCGGAACCCAGGGAACCGATGCGGATATAAAGGAAGAAAAAGCGCCAAAGACAACTTTCGACAACGACGACAGTCTGGATTTGGACAGCGAAGAATATGATTTAGATGGATTTTAGTGAATAGTTATCATGTTTAAAAAGACAGAAACAGAACTTATCCTTCAACTCAGAAAAGGATCTATGAAGGCATTCGATGAAATCTACGAGCTATATGCCCGCAGACTCTTTGCCTTTTGCCTGAAATATACCAAGTCGAAGGAGAATGCCGAAGAAATCATGGAAGATACCTTCGTGTGGCTCTGGAACAACAGAAGCACGCTGGAAGAGGCAGACAGCGTAAAGCCGCTGCTCTTCCTCAGAGCCAAGCATTACCTCATCAACGCCTACAGGAAGGTCATCAATTCGCCCGTGTATGAAGACTACATGGACTATCTTGACCATCACAACAGCACCACTGCAGACAGCCAGTTGGAGTATGATGATTTCGTCAGACAGCTCAACCAGATGCTTGCCAAGCTGCCCAAGACGCAGCAGGAAATCATCCGACTCTCCAAGTTGGAGATGCTCAACAATCAGGAGATTGCCGAGAAGCTCAACTATAGTGAACAGACCGTTAAGAACCAGCTGTCCATGGGGTTGAAACAGCTCCGACAGCTTATCAACAACCGCACCAACCTGATGTGGCTCTTGTTTTTAGTATAATTTAACGGTACATTCTCTACCGAACCGTGTATAATCTAAAAAAAGATTGTTTTATGTTAGACGACATCAAGAATAGTACAGACTTAGCTAATCTGAAGGAACGGATCAACAACTGTTCAGATGAAGAATTAGCAGCAGCCATGGAAGAGGAATGGCTGCACGGCATCATCCCGGATAGCGGTATCTCTGACGAAGATTTGGCACGTATCAAGGCTGAAATTCATGAACAGATAGGAACCCGTAAACAATTCACCCTGAAGCGCGTCCTCAAGTGGACCCAGATAGCGGCAGCTATTGCCCTGCCTATCTGCATGGTGATTATGGGAATGATGTATAAGGAAAACAGGCAATATGCCGCGATTCCGCTGACAGAAATCACTACCCAGGAAGGTGAACAGGTGAGCATCACCCTACCCGACAAGAGTGTGGTAGCGCTCAATTCGCTCTCCAGCATCAAGTATGCACCACAGGATTTCTGCAAGGACAATCGCGAGATTGAATTTGAAGGCGAGGCTCACTACAAGGTAGCCAAAGACGCCCGGCATCCGTTCATCATCCACATGCAGGGAATGGAAATCAAGGTGTTGGGTACTGAGTTTAACGTCATCAACCGAAAGAAAGAACAGACTGCAGAAGTTGCGCTGCTCAACGGTAGCGTAATGCTCACTTCCCTTGCCAACGGCAGCACCTATACGATGAAGCCAAACGAAATCGTGGTGGTGAACAAACTGACAGGAAGGATGGATGTACGCGAAGTATCGCATATCGAGGATGCCTGTGCATGGCAGAAGAAGCAGCTGGTATTCCGCGATGCATCGCTGGGCAAAGTCATCAGAAGTCTGGAGAAGAATTACGGAGTAGAGATTGCTGTGGAAATGGATACCATCGAACCTTTCACAGGAACCTTGCCGAACAACAGCCTAACCGAGGCACTGCAGATTGTCTCTGAAGCCTATCAGGTAAAGTTCAGCAAGACACCAGCCGGAAAGTATGTTTTGAGATAATATACACCACACGCTTTCCAAGCGTATGGAATTTGCTTGTTACAGTTCAATCATTTAGGGTAAAAAATAAGCCTTTGAGCTATCATTTCCGATACGCTCAAAGGCTTTTTTATTTAGGTCTTAAGATGTGCCAAATCCCTTTGGCATGACGTTTAACACATGAGATTATCGTTTATTTTCCATAATCATTATACATCATAATCAGGCATGCGGCACTCCAGCTGAAGTGAGAAGCCTGCATAGGCTTGCCGGTATGCGTGTCATAATTCTCATAGATTGGGGTACCTGCCGAAATACCCTGCAAGTTGCGGAACACCTGGTCGGTATAGGCATCTGCCTTTTTCTTCTCACCATAATTGCGATAGCCCTTGATGCCATAATAGGTCTGGTCGAGCCAGATAGGACCGCGCCAGTAACCCTGCGGATTGTACTTCGGATTATCGGCAGCTATCGTCGGGAATGGGATAAAGGTAGAGAACTTCTTCTTATTGTCGAGCAACTTTCTTGCCTTGGCAAACTGCTTAGGCGTTGCTATGTTCGCCCAGAAAGGAATATAGCCCTCACAACCTGCTTCACGTACAAAACTTCTGTCGGCATCCAAACGGCGGTCGTAGAAGAAGCCATCTTTCTGGTCAAAGAAATAATCGGCAACCAGTCCACGATAGTCAGGCAAGTCGAAAGGCTCGCCCAGCAACCCGGCAAACTTCTTGAGCAAGGTATACTCCAGCGAGAGATAAGCATTCAGGTCAACACTCTCCTGATCTGTACTCCATGCATCCTTGCCGTTCTGCAACATCTTGGTGCCGTCGAAACGGATGGCATTATCCATACCGCTCTCCCAGGCAGCTGCCTCCAGCGTGCCATCAACCGAACCGAACTCACAGATATGGTTCTTGTCGTGATCTCTCTTCTCATACCACCACTTATGATATTTCAGAAGTTTCGGATACATCTCCTTTACGAAAGCCAGATCCTGGGTATGCTCATAAATCTCGTTCACCGCCCAGGCTGCCAGAGGAGGCTTACTGTCGCGGTAGTTGTTCTCAGAAGCATCCGGATAGATGCAGTCGATAATCATGCCGTCTGGCTGCTGGTAGTCGAACATCACGCGGATGTTATCCTTCGCCAACTCTGGGAAGAAGGAAGCCATACCGGCAGAGAAACGCCAGCAATCCCATGCCCAGCAACCTACGAAATAGCCAACAGCATGACTAGGCACGATACCGTCATGATACAGGGCACCTCGCTTGGCACGCCAGTTGGAAAGCAGGGTGACGATGGATTTCGCAGCCACCCGGTTGTATTCTGCTGGCATATCATCACGTATCACCTTCTTCAGATAACCGTTCCAGCGCTTCTCGTTTTCATCGAGTGCAACCTTCGGATTGGCAAGCAGACTAGCTGTATGCACATGCTGAACCGAAGCCTCGGTATCCTGCTCTACTAGCGAAATGGCGATGGTGAGCTGCTCTACACCTCTTGGCACAGTAGCCAGATAGTTGTGGTCGGTATCAGTCACCTTAACCTCCTGAGGGAAGTCGATGATGACGCGTTCACCGTAGAAGTCTCCGATGGTAACACGGTTCTTGCAACGTGATACGTTGGCACGGGTACTGATGCTGTCGGCAGTAAACGTGAACGGAACCTTGGATGGATTGGTAACGGTGAGGAGTGCCGTACGGGCATCTACAAACTGCAAACTCTCACAGATGTCGGCACCATCCTTCTTCAGACTCATCCTGATTTCGCCCGGATAATAGCTCTGTTCCTGCACGGTACCATCAATGAGAGATACCAGCGAACGGGCATACCAGTTGCGGTAATAGATGCTGAAAGGTCCGCAGAAACCTGCGGTAGGTTTCTCCTTCTCTGAGAGGGTGAAACCCATCCACGAACCCATATCCGTGAAGCATCCGTTATGACGGCGGGGAGCACCCGGTGTCAGCTGGATGTCAAGAATATCCTTATACTCCTGACGGGTGGTCTGTGCCATGCCGTCCATAGACAGCATGGCAAGCCACATAGTCAGTATAGCTATAGACTTAGTCTTCATATCGTTTATTTTAAGTTCTTAATAGTAAAGCTATAGCTCCACTCCTTTGGTGTGATGGTATATTCCGGATGCACCATAGCGCCCCAGGTATTATCACCACCAACACCCATCTGCAAATGGTCGATGTTCACCCATACCATGTCCTTCTTGTCTACACAGCCGCCATGACGGTGCTCGATGGTAGAAGGAACATAGAGGAGATCATCCTGAGGGAAGTTCCAGGCACTTACGCTCAATGGCTCAGCACCTTCCACCTTGATACCGGCTCCAGCCTTCGATGCGAGGGTGAACCAGCGTACATCACACTTGTTGGCAGTTTCCTGTGCTCTTACGTATGGATGATACTGCTCCCATACGCTGGCAGAATACTTACCGATGAGGTAACCGCTCTTACGGTCGGCATAGTTCTCCTGCGGACCTCTACCCAACCAGGTCATCTGGTCGTAGTCGCCCTTCAGAATCATGCGCATACCGAGACGAGGCATCTCCGGCAGCGCCTTGCTGCCAGGCATGAAGTGCATGTTCACCTCTACATTTCCATTGGCAAGCATCTGATAGGTAATCTGCATCTGAGATTCCTGCTCAGGCATATCGAAGTCTGCGATGACGGTAGCCTTCCGGTTGTCTGCCTGGGTCTTGATGCTCTTCAGTACCATCTTCTTTCCAGCCTCACGCCAGGTAGCGCAGCGCTCCTGAGTACCGTTAGCCACATCGTTGTCGGTGATACCGCGCCAGAAGTTTGGCTGCAAACCAGCCAGCAGCATTTCCTTGCCGTCATATTTCAGTGAGGTCATCTCGCCGGTCTTCTTAGAGAAGCTGATGCTGAAATCCTGGGTTTTTCCCTGGATGGTGACGGCATCTTCTGTCTCGGTCTTCTCTATCTGTCCGCTTACCTGTTCCTGAGCCTTTTCCAGTCGTACAGGCAGTTGCATCTGCTCGATGGCTACCTCGTGACCTGCAGGAACAGCTCCGGTAGCCTGCTTGCTGAAGGCGCGCAGGGTGAGGAAGTATTCCTTGTTGTCGGCAGCAGGAAGAGTTCCCATCGGTATCTCCATCTCCTTAGTCTGATGAGGCAGGAGGGTTGGGAAGTTCATCTTGCCGCTTCTGATGGTTTCGCCGTTTGCTTCTACTGCCCAGAAGAGTTGATAATTGTCAAGCGTGGTATAGTCGAATCGGTTGGTTACCTTGATGCGGTTCTGCATGAAGGCTACTGGCTCGAAGGCAATGTTCTGGTAAACCTTCTTCACCTCCCAGATATGTGGATGCAGAGAGCGGTCGGCTGCTACAAGTCCGTTGGCACAGAAGTTGGAATCGTTTACTACGCCTACGAATCCCATATCGCCACCATAAGCCCAATATTTGTGCCCCTTGTTATCGGTCTTGGCGATGGTCTGGTCTACCCAGTCCCAGATGAAACCACCCTGCAACTGGTCGTATTTGTAAATCAGATCCCAGTAATCCTTGAGATTACCCTCGCTGTTACCCATGGCATGGGCGTATTCGCAGAGAATCAGCGGACGCTCATCACGCTGGTTGACATGGCGGCGCAAAGACCAGATGCGGGCATACATCGGACAGTAGATATCCGACTTGGCGTAGTAACCGCCGCCCTCATACTGTACCGGACGGGTTGGATCCATCGCCTTGCTCATATCGTAGAGTTTCTCGAAACTCTTGCCATATCCACTCTCGTTACCCATAGACCAGATGATGATGGCGGTATGGTTGCGGTCGCGCTTGATCATGCGGCACATGCGGTCGTGGAAAGCAGGATACCAGTCTTCTCTGTCTGCCAGCTGCTTATATTCTGTATCCAGAATACCATGACACTCGATGTTCGCCTCGCCTACCATGTAGAGACCATACTTATCGCAGAGCTGATACCACTCTGAATAGTTTGGATAGTGAGAGGTACGCACGGCATTGATGTTGAACTGCTTCATCATCTTCACATCCTTCACCATCTCACCGATGCTGAGGGTTCTGCCGTGAACGGCATTGTGCTCCTGTCGGTTCACACCCTTGATGGTGATGGCAACACCGTTTACCAGAAGCTGTCCGTTCTTCATTTCGATGGTACGGAAGCCGAAAGGCTGAGCCACACACTCCTCTACTCTACCATTCCTGTCGGTAGTATTGATGACGAGGGTGTAGAGATAAGGGCTCTCGGCACTCCAAGGCTGCACGCTCTTCAACAGCTTTTCGAAATGAATCAAGGTATCAGCAGGTGAGGTGATGCTCTGGATTTGTTTGAAGAGAGATTTACCTGTTGCCGAAAGCACTTTCACCTCAACCTTCTGACCCTTTTGTGGATGGAGCATATTCACGTCGAGTGTGAAATTGCCATTCTTATATTGATTGATTAGTTTATTTCCCAATACGTAGTCGTTCATTCTGCTCTTAGGACGAGCCTGGATGAACACATTGCGCTCTATGCCGCTATACTTCCAGTAGTCCTGGTCTTCCAGATAACTGCCGTCGCTGAAGCGGAACACCTTCATGGCAAGGCGGTTCTTGCCCTTCTTCAGGAACTTGGAGATATTGAAGTGGGCAGGCAGACGGCTATCTTCACTATAACCCACCATCTTGCCGTTGATCCAGAGATAGAAGGCAGATTCTACGCCTTCGAAATCCATGATCACATCCATGCCCTTCCAGTTTTCAGGCACGGTAAATTCGTGTACATAATGTCCTACAGGGTTGTAATCCTGTGGCACGAAAGGAGGATTTGGCTTGAAAGGATAGGTTACATCGGTGTAGATGGGCGCATCGAAGCCCTGCAACTCCCAGCTGCCAGGCACATTGATGTTCTGCCAATCGTTTACATTATAGGATGTCTTGAAGAAATCGATCAAGGCAAGACTCGGATTCTTCACCAGTTTGAATTTCCATACACCATCCAGCGAGCGGCGGCGCTCATTCTGGGTGTTCAACTGGAAACGGCGGGCGTCGTCCATCTTCAACTGTGCCAAGGCTCCGTTCTCACTTGTAAAAGGCAAGTAATGAGCGGTCATCGGCATGCGGTTGATATGGGTCACGGTGGCGTCCTGCCAAGGGTCTGAAGCTGCTGGCTGCTTGCCATCCTGAGCCGCAAGGGCTACTGAGGTATGGGCACAGCAGAGGCTCAGACATATCATGAATGAACTGAAAATATGTCTCATACGGGTTTGGTTTAAAACTGCTTTTAGTTATTTCTACAAAGAACAGAAGAAGGTAACCAGGAAGGGTACAGAAAAGTCGACACAGAAGCCATGGAAGATGGAAACGATGATGAAACTCTCGCCCGAATATCGGGTGATGATAGGCAACGTTGTATCCATGGTCGTAGCTCCACCTACACTGATAGGTGCCAGTTTGCCGAAGTATTTTGCCAGCAGCGGAGCACACAGCAGGGTGAGAATCTCGCGGCAGATGTTGGATAGAAGGGCGATGGTTCCCAATTCGGCGCCCCGGTATTCGGTGATGAAGATACTCGAAAGTGAGTAATATCCGAATCCTGAACCTATTGCCAGACAATCGGTAAGCTGGCGGTGGCTCAAGATGAGAGATACGGCAGCACAACCTGCCAGCGTACCCAGAATGGTCATCACAGGGAGCATCATCAGACGGGGATTCACCTTCTTGAAACTCTTCAGCACAGAGGTATCGCAACCGATGCTGATACCTACGCAGAACATCAGGCAGCAGAGTGCACAATAGCTCACGTCGCTATCCAGAAGGCCTGCCGGAATCACATCACACAAGCCTACGATGATACCCAGAACAAAGAAGCTTACGATAATCAAACTGCCTTTCATGCCTTGCCTCCTTTCCCGGTTTCAGCGTGAGCCGACGATTTAGCCTGCTTTGCTGTAACATACTTCCACAATGCCCAAGCAAAGAGTGCACTACCCAGACTGCCTCCCAAGGTCAGGGCTATCGCCTCAAGTCCCAGGGTCTGAAGACCGCTGATGATACGAGGGTTAGAACCTACCTCGATACCGAGCAGGAACAGGAGTACCCATATCAGCGCCGTGATGATACGGCCGATAAAACTCATTTTCTTGTTGCGGAGCAGATAGCCGGTACCTATTCCGCATAGCATAATCATTACTATCTTGAGCATTGTTTCTTGTTTTTCTTCTTTTTATTGTTCGTTTTTATGAATTACCTTATCATAAAAAACGGATTCCCGATCGTATTATTGCTAAATAGACCGAGAATCCTGATGATATTTATAAGTAATCTTCAATGGTTACTCGCCCCTATTACTTAGCCAGGCTGTTTGAGTTCAACTCTGTCAGAGGAGTTGGATAGAACAGCTTGCTCTTGTCGAAACCAGTACGGCCGGCAGCAGTCAGCGCCTCAGCAGTCTTGCCCCAGCGGCGCAGGTCATACCAGCGCAAGTTCTCCAATGGGAACTCAATCATACGCTCGTGCTCAATCTGAGCCTGAACCTCAGCCTGTGTTGTACCGGTCATGGCTGGCATATTGCCGTGAACTCTTCTCACCTCATTGATCAGCGGAATAGCCTCTCTTGTACGTCCCAAATCATTGAGAGCCTCAGCCTTCATCAGAAGAACGTTGGCATAACGCATCAGAGGAATGTTCACGTCGGTAGTTGACTGTGCCAGGGCTTCATAGGTAGCAGGCATGAACTTGCGGAAAGAAGGACGGTCATAAGCCTCTTCTACCTCCGGATTCCTCTTGACCCAAGCATCCCAGTCGTAACCATATACCTTTCCGGTTCCATCATTGAAGTAAGGATCCTGGAAGAAGACTGAAGCATAAAGACGGGCATCATACAAGCCATTGTTCAGTTTACCTTCCTTCTTAAACTCGTTCATCAAGGTCTCTGAAGGGGTAATCTCATCCCATCCTTCAAACTCCTCTGTACCTATCCAGCGATGCAGCTGGGTAGCATAGTTGGCACCATTGGCACTACTCAGAGAGAACTGCACCTCGAAAAGACTCTCCTTACAGTTCTTGTTTGTACCATTAAACATGCTGGCATAATTGCTTTCCAGACTATATCCCTTTACATTATTGAATGCCTCTACAGCAGCATTCAGATATTCTGCTTTCTTATCAGCCTGCTCAGAAGCCATCGTAAGATAAGCATAGCCTAAGTAGGCATAAGCTGTGCCTGAGGTAACACGTCCCACTTCTTCATTGCTGCGAGAGTTACTCATCTCCGTACCGGCTTTCAGTTCATCTACGATAAACTGCCAAGTCTCAGGACGGTCAGAAAGAGCCTTATCCAACTGGCTGGTAGAAGTGATATATGTATCACGGATAATGATTTTCTCCCAGTTGAGCAAGAGTTGCATATGATAGAAGCCACGAAGGAAATGAGCCTCAGCCAGGAGCTGCTTTCTGTCTGCTGCAGCAAGCTGACCTTCACTCATGGTAGCCACCTTATCAATAATCTGGTTACAGAAACTGATTCCGCGATAGTAACTCTTCCAGTAGATAGAGAACTGAGAGTTTCCGTTGTTGTAGCTGAAGTTACGTAGCTGCACCCAGTTTGGATAGTTCTGTACATCCTTACCCAAATCTACGTCATCCTGACGATAAGCCTCCACTGGCCATTTCACCTCAGAGAAGTCCCATTGGTCTCCGGAATATTCTGCAAAATACAGTTGGGAATAAGCTGATGACATTGCCGACTCTACGTCTGCTTTATCACGCCAGTAAGAATCGGAAGTCAGTTTATCTGGCGAAGTCTGCGTCAAATAGTCATCACATGATGTGAGTGACAGAGCAAGGCAAATGCCTGCTATATATTTTAATGCTTTCATAAGATTTTCCTTTTTATGTTAATACTAGAATGATACCTGTGCACCTACTGTGTAAGAGCGAGAGAACGGATAGGTAAAGCGGTCGATACCACTATTCAATACGCCCATAGAGAATTCTGGGTTAGCACCAGAATAGCCTGTGATGGTGAACACGTTTTCTGCACTCACGTAGAAACGGATGCGGTCGCAATAAATCTTCTTAACCAGCGATGTTGGCAAGGTATAACCCAACTGCACCTGACGCAAGCGTACGAAATCTCCATTCTCCAGGAAGCGGGTTGACTCGCGAGTATTGTCGTTAGGGTCACCATAGATGGCACGTGGTACGCTGGTATTGGTATGGGTAGGAGTCCAGGCATCCAGAGTGCTGCTGAGGAAGTTGGAAGCTGAGTTCATTCCCTCATAGTAGTAGCGGATACCATTGTAAATCTTGTTGCCGAATGCACTACCGATGACTGCAGAGAAGTCGAAACCCTTGTAACTGGCGCTCAAGTTAAGGTTAGCCTCAACCTTAGCGATACCTGTACCAGAATAGGTCTTATCATCCTCGTCAATCACACCATCACCATTCATATCCTTGAAACGTACATCACCAGGCTGAGCATTTGGCTGAAGGAGTTTGCCATCCTTGTTTTTATAAGCATTTACCTCATCCATATTCTGGAAGATACCGTCTGCCTGATAGAGGTAGAAAGCACCGATTGGCTTGCCTACCTTGGTCTGGGTAGGGAAGTGCTCTGAGCCATACTTCAAACCCATACCGTAAATGGTCTGATCTTCATTAGCAAGAGAAACCACCTTATTAGATACCGTACTGAGGTTGAAACCTACATTATACTCGAAATCACTTACCTTGTCGTTCCAGTTCAACTCCAGCTCAAAACCCTGGTTGCGCATCTTACCTACGTTCAGCGTTGGGTTGGCAAGACCGGCAGATGGAGCCAGCTTACGGGTAATCAGCAGGTCGCGTGTCTCGTTGATATAATAGTTTACATTACCACTCAGATGGTTATTGAAGAAGCCGAAATCGAAACCGATGTTCTTGGTATCAGTAGTTTCCCATTTCAAAGAGCGGTTTTCCAATCCACGGGCAATACTGCCTGGCCATGCAGAAGAGCCAGAACCCTGAACATAACCCTGATAGAGGTCATTGTATGTAGAAATGAGCGCCAGGAAATCGTAGTAGCCCAAAGCATTCTCGTTACCGAGCTGTCCCCAGCTGGCACGGAACTTCAAGTTGCTGATTACTGTATTCTTAGGGAAGAATGGTTCCTCGCTGATTCTCCAACCTACAGCAACAGATGGGAAGAAACCCCAACGGCTATCGGCACCGAACTTAGAAGATCCATCCTCACGGAAGGTGAACTGGAAGAGATAGCGGTCGTTGAAATTATAATTCAGACGGCCGAAGAAAGAAGCACGGTTATACTTCCAGCAGGAACCGTCACCACTGAAGGTACCACCTGCTCCGGCACCGATGGTAGCAAAGCTGGAATCCAGAAATCCTGCAGCCTTCTCACTCTGCTGCAGCTGTCCGTTTTCTACCTTATAGACGATGGTCTTACCTTCTACGCCTACCGAACTCCAGTTATACTTGCGGCTGGTGAGCGAAGTACCGAGCATGGCATTGATGCTGTGCTTCTTGATTTCCTTGTTGAAGGAGAGCACATTCTCGAACACCTGCTCTTCCCAGTAGGCACGGGTCTCACTGCTATTCGGATAATTGTTAGGACTCTTAGTATCTGCTATATAATCAGGTGCATGATAAGAATCTATCTCATGCTCACCACGATAACCATAGCTGGTCTTGAAGTTGAGCCAAGGGAAGAACTTGAAGGTTAATGCTACATTGGCAGAAGTATGATACTTCTTATCTACTTCGTTCTTATAGTAGTTATCTGCAACAACGTTACGGTTGTTTGGCAGACCATCAAAGTTAGTCAAACCGAAACCATACTTTTCATTCTCATTATAAATAGGTACGAGAGGAGAAATCATATAAGTTTCCTTGAGAGAATACTGAGGCTGACGGCTGTTGGTATATTTGAAATCCATATTGGCATCCAGATCTATGATGCCCTTGGTTGCATGGAGTTTCATACGTGCGATATCATGACGATGCTCGTTGCCGATAAAGATACCCTTCTCGTCGGCATGGTTATAAGATACAGAATACTGTGCCTTATCACCACCTCCGCGGAGGCTGACCATATAGTTCTGTGCCAATCCGTTGCGCTGGATAGCATCCTGCCAATCGGTATTCACACCAGTTTCATGGGTAATATAGGCAGGTAAGCCGGCACCAGGATATTCACCATACTGGGTCTTATAGTTCTCATACATCATCTTATGTACAGCCTTATAGCCATCAGCATCAAGCATATCGAGGTCCTTAGCAACGTGAGTGAAGCTCAAATAGGTACTGAAATCCACCTTTACATCGCCCTTCTTACCGTTCTTGGTTGTAATCAGAACCACACCGTTGGCAGCTACAGAACCGTAGATGGCAGGGCAGCACCATCCTTCAGTATCTCCATAGACTCGATGTCCTGAGGGTTTATGCTGTTGATATCGCCAGGGAAACCATCCACGATATAAAGAGGTTCGTTGTCGCCGAAGGTCTTGATACCACGGATCTTGATGCTCACACCGGCACCGGCGTTACCGCCACTTCTCAGGATGTTCACACCGGCTACCTTACCCTGCAAAGCCTCAGCTGGGTTGGTAGTAGTGCGCTTAGCCATCTCCTTGGTATTGACAGAAGAAAGAGCTCCGGTCATATCGCTACGCTTCATGGTACCGTAACCTACTACAACCACTTCGCTCAGCGCCTGTGTGTCCTCGCTCATGGCGATGTTCATGTTTTCTGAAGCCTTCACCTCGCGGTCTACGAAACCGAGATAAGAAACCTTCACCTTAGCGCCCTTGGCTGCATTGATGGTGAATCGGCCGTCAATATCGGTTACTGCGAGTTCATCGGTACCAACAACAGAAACAGTAGCACCAATGACAGGCTCACCGTTGTCGTCCTTCACTACACCCTGCATCTTGCGCTTGTTGTTCTGCTGAGGAGCGGCAACCTTTGCATGCTTCTCAGAAACAACGATAGAATTCTGCGAAACCACAGAGTATTTCAAGTTGCGTCCTTTCAAGGCTGCATCAAGTACAGCTGTTACAGGAACGCCACTCTTCCTGATGGTGATATCCTTGCGATGGTCAATGATATCACTCTTGTAAGAAAACCTGTAAGATGTCTGGTTTTCGATTGTACTGAACACCTGCTTCAAGGAGGCATTCACAACATTGACTGTTACTTTCTGCTGCGCCGATACTCCCAAGAGAGGAAGGCACGTCAGGATGAAGATCATCAAACTTTTCAAGTAATTGCGTCTGATCATAATGCTTACGTTTAGTTATACAAACAAGTTTCAAATAACCTATGTTTTCAGGTTTTGTCACAAGGTAATACAAACGTTTTCATAAAAAGTACCAAAGAATCTTCATCATTAACTCTCTTTAACACGAAGTCGTGTTCCTCATTCCATTTTTCTTTGTACTTTAGCACCCCGAAAAGAAAAAGGATATAAAATATGAGCAACGGATTATTACTTTGGATAGACGACGAGATAGAACTTCTCAAGGCACACATCATCTTTCTGGAAAAGAAAGGATACGAGGTGCAGACGGTAAGCAACGGCCCTGATGCCATTGAACTTTGCCGCCAGCAGACCTTCGACCTCATCCTGCTAGATGAGATGATGCCGGGACTCAGCGGACTGGAAACCCTGCTACACATCAAGGACATCCAGCCTGCCACACCGGTAGTGATGTGTACCAAGAGCGAAGAAGAAAACATCATGGACCAGGCAATCGGTTCAAAAATAGCCGACTATCTGATCAAACCCGTAAACCCGAACCAGATTCTGCTGTCGCTCAAGAAGAACATCCACCGCAAAGACATCGTGGCGGAGGTGACGCAGAGCGGATACCAGCAGGACTACCAGCAGATAGCCATGCAGATGATGGAATGCAGAACGGCGGAAGACTGGATGGAGATTTACAAGCGACTGGTAAGCTGGGAACTGAAGCTGAGCGATACGGCTAGTCCGATGGCTGAGATGCTGGGCATGCAGAAGGAAGAGGCTAACCAGGGTTTCGCCAAATACATAGCCAAGAACTATCTCGACTGGGTGAGTCCCGACAACAGAGACCGCCATCTGATGAGTCCCGACATCTTCAAGCGCAAGATATTCCCGCTGCTCGATGAGGGCAAGAAGGTGTTCCTGATTGTGATAGATAACTTCCGCTATGACCAGTGGCGTATGCTGGCAGAAGACATCGGCGACCTGTTCGACATCGACGAGCAGCTCTACATGAGCATCCTTCCTACCGCCACGCAATATGCGCGCAACGCCATCTTCAGCGGTCTGATGCCGAACAAGATAGCCGAAATGTTTCCAGACCTCTGGGTAGATGAGGACGAGGAGGAAGGCAAGAACCTGAACGAGGCGCCGCTGATACAGACCCAGATAGAGCGATTCAGAAAGCACTATACCTTCAGTTATCACAAGGTGAACGATTCGCAGGGTGCCGACCGTTTCCTGGAGCACTACAACGAGTGCCGCAACAACGACCTGAACGTGCTGGTGATTAACTTCATCGACATGCTCTCTCACGCGCGTACCGAATCTAAGATGGTGCGCGAGCTTGCCAACAACGAGAGTGCCTACCGCAGCATCACGCAGAGCTGGCTCCGCCATTCGGTTCTCTCCGAGCTCTTCAAGCTCCTCTCGCAGAGCGATTACCAGGTAGTGCTCACCACCGACCACGGCAGCATCAGGGCATCGAAACCAATCAAGATTGTAGGCGACCGCAATACGAACACCAACCTGCGCTACAAGCTGGGCAAGAATCTGGCTTACCAGAGCAAGGAAGTTTTCACCATCAAGGAGCCTCAGCGTGCCCAGTTACCGGCACCTAACCTGAGTACCTCGTATGTATTTGCCACGGGCGACAGTTTCTTCGCCTATCCGAATAATTATAACTATTATGTGCAATACTACAAGGATACCTTCCAGCACGGCGGCATCTCGATGGAGGAAATGCTCATACCGCTCATCACGCTGACACCTAGAAAAAGGTAATATCAGTTAATAGTTGATAGTTAACAGTTTATAGTAAACATATATGAAGATAAAAATTGACTCATTAGACACGATCCATGAAGCAGCCAAGGAATTTCTGCAGAACATGGGCGACGGCAAGGTCTTTGCCTTCTATGGCAAGATGGGAGCCGGAAAGACAACATTTGTAAAAGCTATTTGCGAAGAACTGGGCGTAGAAGATGTCATCACATCGCCTACCTTCGCCCTCGTAAACGAATATACAGCGGGCGACGGCTCTCCTGTCTACCACTTCGATTTCTACCGCATCAAGAAACTCGATGAGGTATACGACATGGGCTACGAAGATTATTTCTACAGCGGCAACCTCTGTTTCCTGGAGTGGCCGGAACTGATAGAAGAACTGCTGCCGGAAGACTGCACCAAAGTGACTATCACCGTAGAAGAAGACGGAACAAGAAGCGTAGAATGGTAAGTCACCGACAGCCCCGAACAAAAAAAAAGCATCTGGCTGAGAGCATGTTTTCTCAAGCCAGATGCTTTTGTCATTTCCTATCCGGGCTGATTACAGGAGAGCCTGGAACTTCTCGGTGAGGGTTGCCTTAGAGGCTGCGCCAACAAACTTATCTACCAGCTGGCCACCCTTGAAGAAGAGGATGGTAGGGATATTACGAACACCAAACTCCATAGCGATGTCGTCGTTCTCCTCTACATCACACTTGCCTACTACCACCTTGCCGTCAAACTCCTCAGCAAGCTGTGATACGATAGGAGCAACCACGCGGCAAGGACCGCACCATGTTGCCCACAAATCTACTACCAATGGCAGTTCGCCATTCTTGTAGCTCTCGAAATTCTCGGTTGTAATTGTTACTTCCATTTTTCTATACTTTTATATATTAAACTAAAATTATCTCTAATTAATCTGATAGCTCATCTTAGGATGCTGCTCGATATACTGGATGAGGGCATGGCCCACGCCTACCGTATGCTCACGGGCACGCATCAGCAGATAGGTATTGCTGTCAACATCATGTATCTGGAAAAAGAGCTGCGCCTTGCCCTCGTCATTCTCCAGAATAGTCTGCAGGTCGCTAACCATCGTTTCGTCTATCGCATCGCTCTCCACATTGATGGTAAAGCGGTCGATGCGGTTCTCCTTGACCGTCTGCAGATACTCTACATTGCCTATCTGGAAATCGAGATAGTTGGCATTGCCGTAACGGGAAACGCACTTGGCTGTGATGTAGATGGTGCTGCCTTCAACCATGATGCCGCGCCACTTGCCCCAGTCTTCGCCGAAGAGAGCCAGCTCGCCTGAGCCCTCAAAGTCTTCGAGCGTAACGAAACCGCACGGCTTGCCCGTCTTGGTAAACTTCGACTTCACACCCGTGATGATGCCGCCCAGTACCACATCCTCCTTCTTTGCCAGCTCCTGCTTGTCGCCCAGTTCAGAACAATGGGTATTGCAGAGGGAGTTGAGGATGATGCTGTACTCATCGAGCGGATGGGCAGAAAGATAGATGCCCACAAGCTCGCGCTCACGGTTCAGACGTTCGATGGTGCTCCAGCTCTCTGCATCAGGAATAGGCGGCGTAGCTATCTCTATCGCCTCGGTACCGCCAAAGAGTGAGTTGGCAGCCTCGTGCTGTTCCTGCTGGAAGAGCTGACCATAGCGCACCAGCGTATCGAGGAAGGTTTCGCCCTTGTTGTTCTTGCCGAAGAACTGCTCGCGACGGATGCCGAAACTGTCGAAACCGCCACTCAGCGCCAAGGTTTCGAAAGCCTTGCGGTTCACGCTGGAGTAATCTACACGCTCGGCAAAATCGAAGATGCTCTTATAAGGTCCGTTCTTCAGTCGCTCTGCCACGATGGCATCGGCTGCCGGAGCACCCATACCCTTGATGGCTGAAAGACCGAAACGTATCTCTCCATGCTCGTTCACACCGAACACGCGGTAACTCTCGTTCACATCCGGACCCAAGGTCTTGATGCCCATCGACTGGCACTCCTCCATCAGCTTGGTGATTTCGGTAATCTGTGCAAAGCGTCGGGTCATCAGCGCCGCCATGTATTCGGCAGGATAGTGCGCCTTGAGATAGGCGGTCTGATAGGCTACCCACGAATAACAGGTGGCATGCGACTTGTTGAAGGCGTAGGAAGCAAACTTCTCCCAGTCGCCCCAGATCTTCTCCAGCACCTTCGGGTCGTGGCCGTTCTCCTGTCCCTGCTTGATAAACTTAGGCTTCATCGCATCTACGATTGCCTTTTTCTTCTTACCCATCGCCTTACGCAGGGCATCAGACTCGCCTCGGGTGAAGCTTGCCAGCTGACGGGAAAGAAGCATCACCTGCTCCTGATAGACCGTGATGCCGTAGGTATCCTTCAGATACTTCTCCATACACGGAATATCGTAGGTAATCGCCTGCTTGCCGTTCTTACGGGCAATGAAGTCAGGAATGTAATCCATAGGTCCCGGACGGTAGAGGGCGTTCATGGCGATGAGGTCCTCGAATACCGTAGGCTTCAGCTCACGGAGATACTTCTGCATACCCGGCGACTCGAACTGGAAGGTTCCGATGGTCTGACCGCGCTGGTAGAGCTGATAGGTCAGTTCGTCATCGATAGGGATGGTATCGAGGTCAACGACATCGCCCGTAGTCTGCTTGATAACCTTGCATGCCTCCTTCATCTCGGAGAGGGTCTTCAAGCCCAGGAAGTCCATCTTGATCAGACCGGTGGTCTCGATGACATGTCCGTCGTACTGCGTTACCGCCGTCTTCAGTCCCGGGAAATCAGGGTCATCGGCAGTAGATACAGGCACCCAGTTGCTGATAGGGTCGCGGCAGATGATGAATCCGCAGGCATGGATACCCGTGCCTCGGATGGTTCCCTCGAGCATCTTGGCATACTTGATGGTATTGCTCTCGCGGGGATCGTTGGAGAACTCAGCCTCGCGCAGCTCTGGGGTATATTTGATGGCATTGGTCAGGTTCATCTTGGCACCGTCAGGCAAACGGTCTGGGATAGCCTTGCAGAGTGCATTCGCCTTATCCAACGGCAACTTCTCTACACGCGCCACATCCTTGATGGAGTTCTTCGTTGCCATGGAACCGTAGGTAATGATATGCGCACAGTTCTCATGACCGTACTTATCCATTACCCATCTCAGCACCTTGCCTCGACCGTCATCATCAAAGTCGGTATCAATATCAGGAAGGTTCACACGGTCTGGGTTCAGGAAACGCTCAAACAGGAGGTCGTACTTCAACGGGTCAATCTTGGTAATGCCCAAGCAGTATGCCACCACCGAACCTGCCGCAGATCCACGTCCCGGGCCCACCATCACACCGAGTTCCTCGCGCGCCGCCCTGATGAAGTCAGACACGATAAGGAAGTAGCCCGGGAAACCCATGGTCTTCATCACGTGGAGCTCGAAGTTTACATGCTCGTCTACATTCTCGGGCAGCGGGTCGCCATAAAGCTTTTTGGCTCCCTCGTAGGCAAGGTGGCGCAGATATTCTGCCTCAAACTTGATACGGTATATCTTATCGTAGCCGCCCAATCGGTCGATAACCTTCTGTCCTTCCTCTGGTGGCAGCGGGTTCTTGCCGTTCTCATCAGAGGTAAACTCCTTGTAGAGGTCTTCTTCCGTTACCTTCTGTCGCAACTGCTCCTCGGTACCGAAACTCTCCGGAATCGGGAAGAAAGGCATGATAGGACCATGGTCGATGCTGTAAATCTCCACCTTATCCAATACTTCGAGGGTATTGGAAAGCGCTTCGGGAATATCCGAGAACACATCGTTCATCTCCTGGCGGGTCTTGAACCATTCCTGCTTGGAATAGCGCATACGGTTAGGGTCGTCGAGATCCTTGCCGGTAGCGATACAGAGCAGATGGTCGTGAGCCTCGGCAGTCTCCTTATCCTCGAAGTGGCAGTCGTTGGTGCACACCAGTTTGATGTTAAACTCCCTTGCCATCTTGATAAGTTCCTTGTTGGCACGCTGCTGCAACTCGTAAGCCTCGCGGTTGGCAAGCAGACTTGGATCATCGGGCACTTTATGGCGCTGGAGCTCGAGATAGTAATCATCGCCAAAGAGGTTGTGGTACCACTGGCAAGCCTCGCGGGCTCCTTCCAGGTCACCATGCAGAATCTTGGATGGCACCTCGCCTGCAATACATGCCGAGCAGACGATGAGGTCTTCGTGATACTTCTCCAGATCGGCACGGTCGGTTCGTGGGCGCATGTAGTAACCATCCACCCACGAATTGCTCACCAGCTTGATGAGGTTCTTGTATCCATTATAATTCTTGGCAAGTACAATGAGGTGATAACCGCTCATATCGCCCTTATCCTTCTCTCGGTCGGCTTTGGTTCGGCGTGCCACATACATCTCGCAGCCTATGATAGGCTTGAAAGGTTCGAGTCCCTCCTTCTTGCGGTCTTTATTAATCTTGCCGCAATAGTCGGTGAGTTCCTTGATGCCGAACATCACACCGTGGTCGGTTACCGCCATACCCTTCATGCCGTCCTTGATGGCCTTATCTACCAGATGCGGTATCTTCGACTGGCCGTCGAGGATGGAGTATTGGGTGTGTACATGCAAATGAACAAAATCTTCCATTATCTGTTTAAAATTCGAATTTTGACAACAAAGTTACGGCGAAATATTGAAAAAGCCAAAAGAAATATGCGAAAATATTGAAAAAGGTAAAAGAAACCCCCAAAAAATTTGCAAAAGTGATAAAAATGACGTACCTTTGCACCAATAAAAACTTAATCCTACTGTATGGGACAGAAAATAAAGAAATTAAAGAAGATAAGATTGCACCGCGAAGGTACCGATCAGCTGGTTACCGGAGCGATAGCGTTAGTAGCCATTGCGGCTATATTGTGGACAACCTTAGACAACAAGATTCCGTTCTGGGCTTTTGTTGTTGTGTTCGGTACGGTATATGGTATCGTGCTCAACTTCTACCGTTGTCCTGTCAGATACCTCAACGTAGAGGATACTTCGAAACTGGTAGTAGCACCAGCCGACGGAAAGATTGTGGTGATAGAAGAGGTGGAGAATGCTCCTTACTTCGGTGACCGCCGTCTGATGATTTCCATCTTCATGAGCCTCTGGAATGTTCATGCCAACTGGTTCCCGGTGGATGGTAAGGTGAAATTCGTGAAGCATGTGGACGGCAACTACCACAAGGCATGGCTGCCTAAGGCTAGCGAGGAAAACGAGCATGCCGACGTGATGATTACCACACCTGAGGGAGTGGATGTACTCTGCCGACAGATTGCCGGTGCAGTGGCACGCCGCATCGTAACCTATGCCAAGGAAGGGGAAGAATGCTTCATCGACGAGCACCTGGGATTCATCAAGCTAGGTTCACGCGTGGATGTCTACCTGCCTGTAGGTACAGAAGTATGCGTAAAGATGGGACAGTCAACTACTGGCGACCAGACCATCATCGCTAAATTGAAATAACATATTGACAGATAGAGGGCAAGCCGGAACATACTTCCGGCTTTCACTCTATCATAATATACTGTAAAGAAATGAGTATCAAGAAACATATTCCAAACACGGTAACCTGCTGCAACCTGGTTTCGGGCTGCATCGCAACATCGTTTGCCTTCGGCGGAAACCCAAAGATGGCATTGTTATGGATTATCATCGGAGCCGTATTCGACTTCTTTGACGGCATGAGCGCCCGCCTGCTGCACGTTTCATCGCCAATAGGCAAGGAGCTGGATTCGCTGGCAGATGACGTAACCTTCGGTGTGGCTCCTGCCACCATCGTATTCTCACAACTCTTTGTGATGGAATATCCGGGGTTTCTGGAGCCTTTGCGCCCATGGCTGCCTTACGCAGCCTTCATCATCGCAGCCTTCTCGGCATTGCGACTGGCTAAGTTTAATCTTGATGAGCGCCAGACTACCTCTTTCATCGGTGTTCCTACACCAGCCAACGCCCTGTTCTGGGGTTCGCTGATTGTGTTCAATCCAAGCTGGCTCGAAGGATATTCATGGTCGGTATTCATCATTCTGGCTCTGATTCTCATCACCAGCTATCTGCTGGTTTGCGAGATGCCTCTTTTCGCCTTGAAGTTCAAACAGTGGGGTTTCAAGGGCAATGAGGTAAAATATGGCTTTGCCGCGCTCACCATCATCATTCTCGCTACTTCGGTAGCACTCGATGGTCTGACCGGTTTCCTCACCGGCTGGTGGCTTGTCATCGTGGCATACGTCATCATCTCGGCGATTATTTATCTGAAGAAGACGAAATAGAAGAAATCCCCTTTATTGGGATATTTAGGTTTTTAGGTAGATTATAACTGAAAAATGCGGCTAGATGTGAATCCAGTCGCATTTGCTTTTTTCTTCCTGTTGAGAGAGATGATTAGTTGTGTACGAGCGTACCAATCTCCTCACCATCCATCACCTTCTTGAGGTTACCTACAACATCCATATTGAACACGTAGATAGGAAGGTTGTTTTCCTTACACATGGTGGTAGCAGTCAAATCCATTACCTTCAAGCCCTTGGTATAAATCTCATCATAGGTGATGTCCTTGAACTTGGTAGCTGTAGGATCCTTCTCTGGGTCGGCGGTATAGATGCCGTCTACACGGGTACCCTTGAGCATCACGTCAGCCTCGATTTCGATACCGCGGAGAGAAGAACCGGTATCGGTAGTGAAGTATGGACTGCCTGTACCTGCAGAGAAGATGCAGATATAGCCTGCCTCCATCGCCTCTATCGCCTTCCACTTGGTGTAGAATTCGCCGATAGGCTCCATGCGGATGGCAGTAAGCACCTTGTTCTTAACGCCCAAGGCTCCGAGTGCGCTGCTCAATGCCAGGGAATTGATAACGGTAGCACACATACCCATCTGGTCGCCCTTGACACGGTCGAAACCCTTCTGGCTTCCACTCAAACCGCGGAAGATGTTACCACCACCAATCACAATGCCTATCTGAACGCCCATCTCATGGACCTCCTTTATCTGCTTAGCATAATCACTCAGGCGCTCTGGGTCGATGCCGAAGCTCTGCTTGCCCATCAGACTCTCGCCGCTCAATTTCAAAAGAATTCTTTTAAACTTTGCCATTTTATTTTAATTTACAATTTACAGTTAACAGTTTACAGGGCGTAGCCTCCTATAAACCATTAACTATTAACTATTAACTATAAACTTAATTTCTCCGAACGCATACGAGCGTATTACTCCCTTCTTGTCATGAAGGATGAGATGACCATCGTCCTCCACCTCTACGAAGGCGCCCTCGAACTTACCGTCCTTATCCTCATACCAGTGATAGCCCTTGCGACGGTAGAGCGAAAGATGATAGATGCCCGACACATCCATATAGTCGGCACGACGCAGAAGTTCGTAGTATCTGCAGAAAGCCTCAATCACCTTCTGCAGCACCTCTTCCCTATCCACCTCATGACCCAGAATCTGAGCCAGAGATACAGGGTTGGGCGCATCGCTGTGGAACTCAGTCTGATTGACATCAATGCCGATACCGAAGATGCAGCGCTTGATGCCCTTGGAGTCGATGGCAGTCTCTATCAGCGTGCCACTGATTTTCTTGTCATACCAGTACACATCATTCGGCCATTTCAGCGTAATGCCGTCCGTATAGGAATCAAGAGCGTCCTTCACGGCGAGCGCACCAGCCTCGGAAAGGAGGAACTGCTGGCGCAAAGGTACCCACTTAGGACACATCATCATACTGAAGAGGAGGTTCTTGCCCGGCTCACTCTCCCAGGTATGCACGCCCTGTCCCCTGCCCGCCGTCTGATAGTCAGCAATGGCAATGGTCAGCGCATCTTCATCGTAAGTACCCAAATTCTTCAGGAAGGCATTCGTGGAATCCACTTCCTTTAATCGTATAATCTTCTTTTCCATGTCTATATAATAATGTATAGCGAATCACAACGGGTTATCCAATCAGCAACGGGTTGAAGGCATCCACAAGATGCTCGATGCGTTTCACCTGATGCCCTACCCCTACCACGGTAACAATATCAAAGCGAAGCTCTTTTTCCACCTTCTGTTCCTTGACGTAAGTATTGGCGGCTATTGCCAGATTACGCATCTTCCTGACATCTACGGCTTCCTCGGGCTGCTGGTATTCTTCACCCGAACGGGTCTTGACCTCTACCACAACCAGCGTCTTACCATCCGGCGAAACGGCAAGGATATCCAGATCCCGCTTGCCGGCTTTCCAGTCTCTGTCGATGACGACATAGCCTTCATTCTCGAGATAGAGCGTAGCCTCGTCTTCTCCCCATTTGCCTAATTCATTATGCTCTGCCATAGTCTATTTTCTTTATTTTGCATCAAAAGATGCTTTTACCTTGCAAAAATAACAAAAAAAGTCCACACTTCAAACTTTTTTATGTAATTTTGCACGAAAAACAATGGAAGATATTAAGAATAAAGACGAAGTATACATGCACCGTGCCCTGATGGAGGCTCAGGCAGCATTCGATGAAGACGAGATTCCGGTAGGCGCCGTCATCGTTTGTAAAGACCGGATCATATCACGTGCCCACAATCTTACGGAGATGCTGACCGATGTTACGGCTCATGCCGAAATGCAGGCAATCACTTCGGGAGCCAACATGCTGGGAGGAAAATACCTGAAAGACTGCACCCTCTACGTTACGGTAGAACCCTGTGTGATGTGCGCCGGAGCACTGGGATGGGCACAGATCAGCCGCGTGGTATATGGTGCCAGCGACGAGAAAAGGGGGTATACAAAATATGCGCCCGATGCACTGCATCCTAAGACGACAGTTACATCGGGCGTATTGGAAGATGAGTGCCGCGCACTCATGCAGGATTTCTTTCAGAGAAAGAGATAATTACTTAACGAGCACTACAAGATACTTGCTGGTGCTCCAGAAGATCTGTGGATTGGTGATGCGGAGCGTATACTGCTTGTTAGCATCACGTACCAATGCATAAGAGCTGGATGGGTGGGTAGTGAGCAACTTAGCCGACTTTGACATCAACTTGATTTCAGAAATGTTGCGGATATCAACCTTGGTGAAATAACTCTTGTTGAAATTACCGGTCATTACCTTACCATTTTCCATGATATGCTGCTCCTTCAACTCCTTCTTGGTACCGAATACGTACCAGGCAGTGTTGATCTGCTTGTCTTGTGCATTGATCGTCTCTGTCTTCTGGTTGCTTTCAGTAGTAAGACGAGAGGTCTTGGTATTCAGATTGTTGATAGTCTCGTCGAGCGCTGCAATATGAATATCCTTCTTATCCAACTCCTCGCGAAGCACCTGGAGTTCCTTATCCTTCTGTGCAATCTGCTCCTGAAGGTTTGCGATGGTCTTCTTCAACTGGTCAGCCTGCAAAGAGCTGTTAGCCATCTGCTTCTGCAGTTTAGCCAGGAGTTCGCGGTTCTGCTGCATACGGGTAGCGATGAACTGCACGTTCTCCTTGAGCTGCTGTCTCTTGCTGGCACCCTCACCGTTCTTCAGGAGAGTTACTCTGTGTTCAGCCTCACTGATCTGGTTCAGACCATCCTGGATTTCATTCAATGTACCCATCATATCGTTAATTTCGCTATCTTTCTGAGCGATGATACTGTTTAGCGAATCATTCTGCTGATTTGCCAAATCCTGGGTGTTGTTCTTGCCGTTGTTGCAACTGGTCAAGCAAAAAGCAGCTAAACATGCCGCAAATAATAGCTTTTTCATAATCATTTTCCTTTTTAATATTAATGTTTGATTTAAAAAATTATCTTTTCGCGTAAAACGCGTCGCTTCCTATACTTTATTCATTACTTTCTTCATCCCTGCGAGCCCCGTTTTTCTTCTGCCGGCGCTCTTCACGCTTCTTTTCCTTCATCTCCTCCTTGAGCTGTTTGGGATCTTTTCCTGCCAATACGATGACAAATTCGCCCCTTGGTTCTGTCTCCTCAAAATGAGCGATAACCTCGGCAAGCGTACCCCTCACACTCTCCTCGTGGAGTTTGGATATTTCACGACAACAGCTCACCTGTCTGTCATCCCCGAAAACCTCGGCAAACTGCTGCAAGGTTTTCACCACACGATAAGGCGACTCATAGAAAATCATGGTGCGCACCTCATCCTTCAATGATTCAAGATAGGTCTGTCTGCCCTTTTTCTGCGGAATGAATCCTTCGAAACAGAAACGGTCGCATGGCAAGCCCGATGAAACGATGGCCGGTATGCATGCCGTAGGTCCAGGCAAAGTCTGCACCGTGATGCCTGCCTTGGCTGCCTCGCGGGCGAGGTAAAAACCAGGATCGCTGATACCCGGTGTTCCGGCATCGCTGATCAAGGCGATGGTTTCGCCACCCTTCAGTCGCTCTACGATGGCAGAAGATGTGCCATGTTCGTTAAACTTATGGTGAGCCACTAATCGATTTCTGATATCGAAATGCTTCAGCAGGACACTCGATGTTCGAGTGTCCTCAGCGAGTACCAAATCCGCTTCTTTCAGTATGCGAATGGCTCGCATTGTCATGTCCTCCATGTTACCAACTGGAGTCGGAACGATGTATAATGTGCCCATACTGACCGCAAATGTAGTTAATTAATCTTTCATAGCAAAAAAAAACTGCGTTTCTTTGCATTTTTTAAAACCTTATTATTAATTTTGCCCCCGAAATGACAGAAAATCTAATTGGGGAGGCGCACCGTCCCGGAAGAATTGAAGTGGTGTGCGGATCGATGTTCTCCGGAAAAACAGAGGAATTGATCCGAAGAATGAAGCGTGCGAAGTTCGCCAAGCAGAAGGTGGAAATCTTTAAGCCGGCGCTTGACACTCGTTACTCCGAGGAAGATGTAGTGAGCCATGATCAGAACTCTATCCGGTCTACTCCTATTGAGTCCTCTGGATCGATACTGCTATTGGCTTCTGATATCGACGTGGTGGGTATCGATGAAGCCCAGTTCCTGGACAATGGTCTTGTGGAGGTATGCAACGAACTTGCCAACCGTGGCGTGAGAGTTATCGTGGCTGGACTGGATATGGACTACAAGGGAGTTCCCTTCGGTCCGATTCCTGCCCTCTGTGCCATCGCCGACGAGGTGACCAAGGTTCATGCCATCTGCGTGAAGTGCGGTTCGGTTGCCTACGTGAGACACCGGTTGGTCAATAACGACAAGCGGGTGCTCCTGGGCGAAAAAGATGAATACGAACCGCTCTGCAGAGAATGCTACCAGAAGGCTATTCTTAACGAAAAATTATAACAAAAGGATCAGTTATGGGAAAGGAGATTACATTTGATAAATTTATAAGATGGGCGGGGGTTACCCTCATCGTACTGGCCGTGCTCTACATGACCAATTATCTGAGCAGCGTACTGCTGCCATTCTTCATAGCATGGTTTTTCGCTTACCTGCTCTATCCGGTCGTGAAGTTTATCGAAAACAAACTCCACGTCAGAATACGTGCGCTGTCTATCCTCATCGCCATGGGAACGGCTATCGCTGTTATAGGAGGCGTGCTGTGGCTCATCATCCCTCCGATGATTGACCAGTTTGACAAACTCGGTGAGGTGTTGACACGATGGCTGCATCAGACGACTCATACCAACAACCTGACGGCGCTGATCAAAGACTGGCTGCAGGCGAACCAGGAGCAGATAGAGCATTTCCTGAAAAGCAAGGACTTCAGCGATGCCATCAAAACCACCATGCCTAAGGTCTTCTCGGTAGTCAGCCAGACGGCAACGGTACTGATGAGTATCGTGGCATCGATGATTACCTTATTATATATGTTCTTCATCCTGCTCGATTATGAGACGCTGACAGCCAACTGGGTGAGAATCTTCCCTAAGAAGAACCGTCCGTTCTGGAGTGCACTGATGAAGGATGTGGAGCGCGAGCTCAACAACTATATCCGTGGTCAGGGACTGGTAGCGCTCTGTATGGGCATCATGTTCTGCATCGGTTTTACCATCATAGGTTTCCCGATGGCGATAGGTCTGGGTATTCTCATCGGCATCATGGACCTGGTTCCATATCTCCATACCTTCGCCCTCATCCCTACGGCATTCCTTGCCATGCTGAAGGCAGCCGATACAGGTCAGAATTTCTGGCTGGTATTCGGTCTGGCTGTTCTGGTGTTCTGTGTGGTGCAGGTCATCACCGACATGGTAGTTACCCCGAAGATTATGGGTAAGGCGATGGGATTGAACCCAGCCATTCTTCTCTTGAGTCTCTCGGTTTGGGGTGCACTTCTGGGCTTCCTGGGATTGATTGTAGCCCTTCCGCTCACAACGCTCATCATAGCCTACTGGCAGCGGTATGTAACGAAAGAGAAGCCGCAATATCATGAAGAAACGGGCGAAAATGTCCCGATTTCGGATAAAAATGAAGAAAATCAGTAAAAATATGGCAAAATATTTGGTTATTTCAGATTTTTGCCGTACCTTTGCACTCGCTTTTGAAACATAAAGCAGAAGATTGACTCGCTAGCTCAGCTGGTAGAGCACAACACTTTTAATGTTGGGGTCATGGGTTCGAGCCCCATGCGAGTCACAGATCTTCAAGAAAAAGGCTTTCCATTACGGAAAGCCTTTTTTTTGTTATATCCTATTACCGGATACTGCAGAAATTCCTTTTTAAAACATTTCAGCCTTAGCCTCTACCCTCTTCTCAACATCATCCGGAAGCTGAGGGAAGAAATCATAGCCGGTGATACGCTCCACTTCATCTACTGAATTTACGAATTCCGTCTTCTTTCTGCCTTTCTGCGACTGGTTACGGCAGATAAAGCCGATGGCTTGCGGATTCTTGCCCGTATGAAGAACCACCTTGAAAAAGGCATCAGGCACTACCACCTTGTTCTTACCCAACTTGCGATGCTCCTTATTCAGAAATATCGGTCCGCAGACAATATAAACCTTGCCATACTGCTTCGCCCAATTGCGGCACTGCTGCTCTATCGTGTTCCATACCCCCGCATTCAGACTGTGGTTCTGCGGACACATATTGGTCATCAGGAAACATTCATCCATCGCCTGCTGACTCCATTTGTTGTCACCAGCCGGACACATGTGTCCCCTGTCCAATCC
>ERZ894199.32-NODE-32-length-79517-cov-12.069606_pt1 | contig 79517 bp, 61 predicted proteins | sample MGYA00380285_ERZ894199 | MGnify/ENA primary metagenome ERZ894199 (study PRJEB32331, sample SAMN06328447) | human gut metagenome | biome: human gut microbiome; feature: stool | host: Homo sapiens | collected 2012-01-17 ... | reverse complement strand
ACCGAGACGCCCATAAAGAGCGTGATGGTATTGCCGATGGCGGTCTCGGCGCGGTCGAAGCGGCGCGAGCCCACGGCGAGACCGACGATCACCGTCGTTCCCATGGCCAGGCCCACGAGTGCCACGGTAATCATATAGAGCGTCTGAGCGCCATTTGCCACGGCGGTGATGCCGGCGGCGCCGCTAAACTGCCCCATCATGTACAGGTCGGCCATGCCGTAGAGCATCTGCAAAAAGTACGAGAGCATATAGGGCAGGGCAAAGACCGCGATGGTCTTAAGGACATTGCCGCGTGTGAGGTCGTGTTCCATGGGCGGGGCTTTCTGGCTGGGTTCGTTTACGTACCAGTGTAGTGAAAACCCTACAACGATTGTAGAGTCAAGGTTTGTGTTGACGCCGAAGCGAAAAAGTCTCGCGCACCATTATTCCGAGTGAATATGGACACACATCACGAGAACTCGCCGCCGGCGCTAACCTTGCAGAAAACGATTTCGGAATACTTGACACCATTATTCGGCGCGCAATAATACGTGCATTTGCGAACAACGTTTGATGGGGGTTGAACCTGCGTGCGCAATCTCAAAATACTGTTTTCCTATCTAGGGGCATACCGTCGCGATGCCATCCTCGGCGTGTTCTTTGTGTCGGTCGAGACGGTGCTCGAGCTGTTTATCCCGGTCATCATGGCCAACATCATCGATGTGGGCGTGCCTGCGGGTGATATCAACTACATGCTGCTACAGGGTGCGTACATGTTGGTGTGCGCTGCGCTTTCGCTGGTACTGGGCTTGGGTTATGCCCGCACGTCCGCCCGCGTTGCCTCGGGCCTAGGCGCTAACCTGCGCGAGGCCGAGTACAAAAAGATTCAAACGCTCGCCTTTGGCAACCTGGACAACTACGACGCCAGCTCGCTCGTCACCCGCATGACCACGGACATCACCGTTATCCAAAATGCTGTGGGCAACGGCTTTCGCCCTATGGTGCGCGGCCCGGTGACGCTTATCGTCGGCCTTATCTACGCGCTGATGCTGTCGCGCCCGCTCGCCACCGTCTTTGCGATCATCTTGCCCGTGCTGGCAATCGTGCTGGGCGTCATCACCTATCGCGTGAGCCCGCTCTACCGCCAACTCCAGACCTCGATGGACCACCTCAACGGCGTGGTACAGGAAGACCTCACCGCCGTGCGTGCCGTCAAGGCCTACGTTCGTACCGAGCACGAGGAGGCCAAGTTCGACACCGTCAATACCGAGCTCGCGCGCACTGCGACAAAGACCTTTGGCAGCGCGGTGCTCAACCTGCCGGTGTTTCAGCTGTCGATGTACGTGGCTGCGCTCTCCATCCTGTGGATTGGCGGCCGCATGATTCTCGCCGGCAAGCTGGGCGTGGGCTCGCTCACGGGCTTTATGAGCTACGTGCTGCTGATCATGAATTCGCTCATGATGATTTCCAACGTGTTTTTGCTGCTCACGCGCGCTCTTACGAGTGTGGGCCGTATCGCCGAGGTGCTCGATGAGGAGCCCTTTATCGCCAACCCCGCGGGAGACCTCGCGATTGCGGCGCCAGCGGACGGCAGTATCGAGTTTCGCGACGTTTCCTTTAAATACCGCACGGATGCAGCCGAGGATGTGCTCGAGCATATCGACCTTCGCATCGAGAGCGGCTCGACGGTGGGCATCCTCGGCGGCACGGGCTCGGGCAAGAGCTCACTTGTGCAGCTGATTGCGCGCCTGTACGACGCTACCGAGGGCGCCGTGCTTGTGGGCGGACGTGACGTGCGTGACTACGACCTCGCGACCCTACGCGACGCCGTGGGCATTGTGCTGCAAAAGAACGTGCTGTTTACGGGCACCGTGCGCGAGAATCTGCAGTGGGGCAATCCGCAGGCGTCGGACGATGAGCTCCTCGCGGCTTGCCGCGCGGCGTGCGTGGACGAGTTCCTTGATCGCATCGGCGGGCTGGACGGCGAGTTGGGCCAAGGCGGCGCCGGTGTCTCGGGTGGCCAGAAGCAACGCCTGTGCATCGCGCGCACGCTGCTCAAGCATCCGCGCGTGCTCATTTTTGATGACTCCACCAGCGCGGTCGATATGGCGACCGACGCAAAGATTCGCGAGCACATCGCTCGGATTCCCGATGCGACCGTGCTCATCATCGCCCAGCGCATCGCGAGTGTCATGGATGCCGATCGCATTGTGGTATTGGACGACGGTCGTGTCCACGGCGTGGGCACGCACGAGGAACTGCTAGCGGGCGACAACATATACCAGGAGATTTATGCCTCGCAGATGGAGTTTGCGAGGAACGCGGACGCCGGCGACGGCAGCGACGATGGTTGCGCGAATGATCCGTTTTCCTCCGTCGTATGCGGATCACCCTTGGAAGGGGGTGAGCGCCATGCCTAAGACCGCAGCCCAAGCACGCCCGGCCGACCTCAAGCGCACTGTACGCCGCTTGCTCTCCTACATGGGGCATGCCAAGTTCTCGTTGCTCGCGGTGGGCGTGCTCGCCTCCGTTGCCGCCATCGCGAGCCTCGCCGGCACCTACATGGTGCGCCCCATCGTTAACGGTTTGGCCACGGGCGGGGAGGAACTGCTCGCCAAGCAGGTCATCCTGACGGCGATCATCTACGCTGCGGGCGTGCTCTCGGCCCTGGGCTACTCGCAGATTATGGTGCGCGCGGCCCAACACGTGGTGTCCGATATTCGCCGCGACCTGTTCGCGCACATCCAGACGCTGCCGCTCAGTTATTTTGACAGCACGCGCTCGGGCGACATCATGAGTTTTTTCACCAACGACGTCGACACCGTCTCCGAGGCGCTCAACAACAGCTTTGCCAACGTGATTCAGGCCGCCATTCAGGTTGTGGGCACCACGGCTATGCTCATCATCCTTAACTGGCAGCTCACGATTATCACACTCGTGTGCGATGCGACCATTGTGCTGTATGCGCGCTACTCGGGCGCGCGCTCTAAGCGTTTCTTTGCCGCCCAGCAGGCATCGCTTGGCGACCTGGACGGATATATCGAAGAAATGGTCTCGGGCCAAAAGGTCATCAAGGTCTTTAACCGTGAGGCAGCGAATGTCGCCGGCTTCACCTGCCGCAACGACGAGCTTCGCCGCACCGGCACCGCCGCCGTGAGCTATGCCAACTCCATGGTGCCCATGACCGTCGTGATTGGCTACGTCAACTATGCCATCGTCGCCGTGGCGGGCGGCATGCTCTGCATCAAGGGGCTCGCCGATGTGGGCGCACTTGCAAGCTACCTGGTCTTTGTGCGCCAGGCCGCCATGCCCATCAACCAGTTTACGCAGCTCGGCAACTTCTTGCTCAACGCGTTGGCCGGTGCCGAGCGCCTGTTTGCGGCTATGGACCTTGAGCCCGAGGTGGACGAGGGCTGCGTGGAGCTGGTGCAGACGGGCGACGCCGCGTGGGCGTGGAAGATTCCCGAGGGCCAGGGCGTGGGCGCGTACGGGCACTTGCATGACGTGGCAGCCGTTGATGAGTCGGGCCGCGCGGTGGCCGCCGACGGCACCGAGCTCACGTGCGGCTTGGTCCCGCTTGCCGGCGACGTGCGCTTCCATGCCGTGGACTTTTCCTACGTGCCGGGCGCCCGCGTGCTCACGGACCTCAACCTGTTTGCCAAGCCGGGGCAAAAGATTGCGTTTGTGGGCTCCACGGGCGCCGGCAAGACGACCATCACCAACCTCATCAACCGCTTCTACGAGGTCGATGACGGCGAGATCACGTACGACGGCATCGACGTCAAGCACATTGCCAAGGCCAGCCTGCGCGGGTCGCTCGGCATTGTGCTGCAGGACACGCACCTGTTTAGCGGCACCATTGCGCAGAACATCCGCTTTGGCAAGCTCGACGCGACCGACGAGGAGGTGCGCGCCGCTGCCGAGGCCGCCTGCGCCGACTCGTTTATCCGCCGCCTGCCGCGGGGCTACGACACACCGGTCACGGCCGACGGCGCCAACCTGTCGCAGGGTCAGCGTCAGCTGCTCGCCATCGCGCGCGTGGCCGTCGCCGATCCGCCGGTGCTCATCCTGGACGAGGCCACGAGCTCCATTGACACGCGTACCGAAAAGCTCATCGAGCGCGGTATGGACCGCATCATGCGCGGTCGCACCACGTTTATGATCGCGCACCGCCTGTCCACTGTCCGCGACGCCGACGCCATCATGGTCCTCGAACACGGCCGCATCATCGAGCGCGGCACGCACGAAGAGCTGCTCGCCCAGCACGGCGAGTACTGGCAGCTGGCGCATGGCTTAAAAGAGTTGGATTAACCCGTTCGAGCACGATGCTTTGACCCCTCCGTGCCTCTCACCTCGCCTCAAACCATCACAACATTCGACGTTTTTTGCCAAAATCGGGAAAAGCGTCGAATGTTGTGATGGTTTTTCTGCCACTCGACCGGGCGGAATCGCTTTCTTGCGCGCGAAGGTGTGCGGACCCGTGGGCAGGGGAATAAGGTTGGTTATCCGACTCCATTGGAGGGCTCATGGACCTGCCGATCGTCCTGTCCCATAAGACTGCCTGGCTGTACCACAACGTGGAGCGTCCGTTTGAGCCGCTCTCGCGAGCAAGCAGCCTATACGATGAGGACTCGCTTGCTAACGAGGCGGAGCCGACCGCGGGCCTGCCCAAATTGGGACTCGATGCCAAGGGGCTGAGGGCTTCAACGGCAGTTGGGATCGTTACCGACTATCTGGTCTCACTTGGTATTCCACGAGAAGAGCTCGATCATATCGACACGCTCGTCAACTTCGATTTTGAGCGCTCGACGCCGGCTGGATTTAGGTGCCACGTGTTTGGGGCGCCGGTACCTCCAGGCCATCTTATCGAGGTGGCAGAGGGCCTTCTGGTGGTTGATGAGGCCATGTGCTTTGTCCAAGCGGGTTCGTGGATGAGCGAGCCCGAGCAGCTGGAATATGGCTACGAAATCTGCGCCCGATACCATTTGAATCATCTGTCGACAGGCGATTATGTCGAGATGGGGCAGAGGTACACCGTTGCCGACTTGATTGCCTATTGCAATGAGAACCGATCTCGTCAGGGGGCTATACGCGCGGCCGCCGTGCTCAAGCGCGTGCACGATGGCGCGCGTTCGCCCATGGAGACGGCCACCGCAATCATGGTCGTAGCAAAACGTTCCCAGGGCGGGCTGGGATACGCCAAGATCGAGCTCAACCATCGGGTCGATGTTCCCAACGAGTTCAAGTATCTCGCAAAGGCCGGGTATTTCGAGATCGACGTATACGCGCCTGCGAGCGGTACGGGGATTGAATACAACGGCTCGGACCATCTTGATAAACAGCGCAGCGCGTCGGACGCGGAGCGTATGACCGTGCTGAGCGCGCTGGGCTTTAGGATGATCGTCCTCACCGGGACTCAGTTTGCCCACCAGCTGCAATTGCATCGGGCGATGAACGCCATCGCGCTCGCTATGGGCCTCAAGTGCGACCGAAGCGAGGTGTTCCAGAAACGGCAGAACGACCTGCGAGAATTCGTGATTCGACACTGGGATGGCGGCCTTTAGGGGCGCTTTGGTCCTTCTACGGGGTGCCGTGGGCAGGCAGACCATCACAACATTCGACGTTTTTTGCCAAAAACGAGAAAAGCATCGAATGTTGTGATGGTTTGCGTGTTGAGGATGGGCTTGGAAAGTCCGTTTTGCTCGAAGCGACCTGTCCTGTCGTACGGGTGTCGGCATGATTCTCGCATGGGGTATTATGTTTTCCGAAGAATAAAACGCCGCGTGAGGGGAGGGTTGCGTGGACGGGCACGTGCAACATGACGGCTTTGGCCGCGATATCAACTACCTGCGCATTGCCGTTACCGACAAGTGCAATTTCCGCTGCATTTACTGCATGCCGGCCGATGGCGTGGCGCCCCGTGCACACGACGAGCTGCTCAGCGCCGAGGAAATCGCCCGCTTTGTGCGCATGGTGGCGGGGGAGGGCATTCGCCGCGTACGCCTGACGGGTGGCGAGCCGCTGGTCAGCCGCCGTATTATTCCGCTCATTCGTGATATCCGCGCGATTCCGCAGATCGAGGACATTTCGCTCACCACCAATGGCGCCCTGCTGCCCAAGCTGGCGCCGCAGCTCAAAGACGCCGGTCTTAACCGCGTCAACATTTCGCTCGACACGCTCGACCCTACGCTCTTTGGAAAGATCACGCGCCTGGGTCGACTCGAGCAGACCATGGCCGGCATCGACGCGGCGCTGGCTTGGGGCTTTGAGCCCGTTAAGGTCAACTGCGTTGTGGTGCGCCGACTCAACCAGGATGTGGCGGCCCTTGCGCGGCTCACGCTCGACCGACCCATCCACCTGCGCTTTATCGAATACATGCCCATCGGTGACGAGCGCACGAGCTCGCATTGCGCCGTAGACCCTCACGCGCCCGCGCTCAATCCCGAGCTGTGGGACGCGAGCGACACCGTGCCGAGCGACGAGCTGCGGGCGCGCATCAATGCCGGGGCCGCGGCGGCGGGACTGGGCGAGCTCGAGCTCGAGCCGCTCGACATCAACGACGCTCCTGCCGGCGCGGGCCCCGCGCGCTATTGGCACTTTCCGGGCGCGGCGGGAACGGTTGGCTTTATTAGCGCCATGTCCAATCATTTCTGCGCGAGCTGCAACCGTCTGCGCCTGACGGCCGATGGCAACGTGCGTCCGTGCCTGTTCAGCGATGCCGAGTATTCGGTGCGTGAGGCGTTGCGCCGTGGTGATGATATGCAGGTACTTTCGATTTGGCGCGATGCCGTGGCCCACAAACCGCAGGAACACGCGATAATTGAGGGCACGCAACGATTTATGTCCCAAATCGGAGGATGATCATATGGCCAAGAGCAGGTACGCCGATGCCACCAAGGCCGCTCGCAGGGCCGCGATGTCTGCCCACAAAGTCACGGCTACTGACAGCGATGCCGTCGCAGCCGCACAGCCGACTGCCAGCGCTGCCACCGAGCCCACCCGTGATGCCCGCCGCGACGAGCTGACACACGTGGACGCCAAGGGCGAGGTGCGCATGGTCGACGTGTCCGACAAGGCCGAGACCCATCGCATTGCTATCGCCGAGGGCACTATCCTCATGCATCCTGAGACGCAGGCTATGGTGCTGCAGGACCGCGCCAAAAAGGGCGACGTGCTTGCCTGCGCGCGCGTGGCGGGCATTATGGCCATCAAACGCACAAGCGACATCATCCCCATGTGCCATCCGTTGCTCATTACCAAGAGCAAGTGCGACATTGCGCCCATTGCTTCGGCGGGGACGCCGGCCGAGGACGTGCCCGAGGGCTGGGCGCCGGCGCGCGTTGACGGGCAGGTTGGCTTTCATGTATTGGTTACGGCCGGCGTGACGGGTAAGACGGGTATCGAGATGGAGGCCCTGACTGGAGCGAGTGCTGCGTGCTTAACAATCTATGACATGTGCAAGGCGGTCGATCGCGGCATGGAGATCGTCGACGTGCGCCTGCTGCACAAGGAGGGCGGCCGCTCGGGCGTGTGGGACCGCGCAGAGCGTCAGGCCGCTGCTGTTGAGGCCGTGGCCGCTGACGGTGCCGCGCCCGCGGGCGCACCCGTCGCCGTCGCGCCCGCAGCTCCGACACCGGCCGTCCCCGCGATCGCGTTTATCGGCTACCAAAACTCGGGCAAGACCACACTCGTCGAGAAGGTTATCGCCGAGCTCACCCGCCGCGGCCTGCGCGTGGGTTCTCTCAAGCATCACGGGCACCACGGCTTTGATATCGACGTGCCCGCTAAGGACACCTGGCGCCATCACCAGGCCGGATCAAAGCACGTGGGCCTCATCTGTGCCACGCGCTGGGCGGAGTACGCCGACACGCGCGAGGAGGACGAGATGCCCGCGCGCGAGCTGCTGTCGCGTTACAACGATGTCGACGTGGTGATCATCGAGGGTTACAAGACCGAGGGCTTCGACAACATCGTCGTCGCGCGCTCCGGTGTCGACCGTCTGCGCGGCAAGAGCTCGCTCGACCTGGTCGATGGCCACACGCTGGCCCTTGCCTGCAACGAGGCCCTGGCGCGTCAGGCCTTCGACGCCGGCTTTGCGACCCGAGCCATCAACATCAACGACGCCCGAGCCATCTGTGATCTTATCCAAGATCACCTTCAGGCTTGACGCTGCGCCGGCCCCAAGCACCCCATCTCGCCCCTCAAGCCGTCGCTCGCGTACCAAAGTACGCGTCGCTCCTCTTTCGGGGCGACCTGGGGCACTTGGAACCGGCTCGCTGTGTTGCCATAACATGCCAAATAGGAACAGGTTTATTTCGGCAGGTTTTATCTGGGCAAACGCCATTTCCACCACAAAGGGGTCAGGCACCTTTGTGGTGGTTTTTGCTTTGGTAGATGTGTGGGACATGTCTTACAATCTACCAAGTAGTTCATGACGGGCGAAAAACGGAGAGAAGGGGCTTGATGCGTCCTTAATGTTTCATGCGGATAGATTGATTTGACAGACGGTGGCGAATGCCCACCGTCCGCATTCGTATGAAACAAGGAGTCTCTATGCTCGCCCCTCTTTTCTCAAAGCCTCAATCATCGTTGTCCGTGCAGGCCAAGCGCCTGGTGGCGATGCGCTTTCTCATCTACACCGGTTTTCAGACCAGCTACTTTATCGGCGTCATCGGAACGCTCACCTATGCAGACGATGCCTCGGTTGTGGCGACATCGCTGGCCGTTCTGTTTATGAACGTATTCGTGATCTTGGGATCCTTTGCGGGTGGCGCTGCGCTCGACGCCTGGGGTCCGCGCCGTCATTTCCGGGCGAGTATCGTCGGCACGTTGGCAACCGGCGCGGCAATTCTCGCCTTTGGCAGCGCGACCGAAACAGTCCTTGCCGGCGCGGTACTCCTGGGCTTTGTGATGGGATTTGCCCAGCCCATTGCCACGTCCTATCCGGCGTATCTCACCGACGACCCCGTCGAGCTCAAAGACATCAACTCCGCCATCGCCATGTTCTCAAACGTGAGTATCATCGTTGGCCCCACGCTGGGCGGCTTTGTCGCAGCTGCTGCGTCGTCGCGTGCGGTGTTTTTGCTCATGATGCTCTTTACCGTACAGGCGCTCGTTGCCGGTTGGGACTTTAGGCCGCAGACCAGCCATGCCGCCGGGCATACGGATGCCGATTCGGCAGAGGAAGGGGAGCGTGCGGGACAAAGCCCCGACCCCAACACATCTTCCCGCGCCACCTTCGCGACCAGCATCAAGACGGTCTTTACCAATAGCGTCCTCGCGCTACTTTTCTGCATTATTTTCCTTTCGAACTTTGGCTACGGTGCCTTCGACCCGCTGGAGTCGTTCTTCTACCGTGATGTCCTGCACGTCGGTGTCGAATGGATGGGCTGGCTCTCGTCGGCCAGCGGTGTCGGCGCGGTGCTGGGCGCCGTCCTCGCGCTCCGCTTGCCGCCGCACCTGGTCAACCTTAAAACCCTGCTCGTGGCGCTCATGTCCGTGGGCCTGGGAAGTTTGCTCTATGTGGGGATACCGTACGTGGGCGTGGCCCTCGTCGGCCAGATCGCCCTGGGCATTGCTTGGGGTGTCGTCAACCCGCTCCACAACACCATTGTGCAGACGACGGCGCCGCTCGAGCAACTCGGCCGTGTGAACTCGGTCATGGGCTTTGGCAATATGTTCGCCGGCGTGGCCCCTCTGGCGGTTGCACCGTGGCTGGCGGCAACATTTGGCGTACAACGGACACTCGTGGGGGCAGGCATGGTCGTGACGGCGGTCCCCGCGGCGTTGCTGCTGTTTGGCCGCCGGCATTTCGATTGTTCTGCAAGGCAGTAAAACCCATCACAACATTCGTTGAAAATCGCGATTTTGCCGAATAACGTCGAATGTTGTGATGGTTTGCGCTGCGGATCCGGCCACCACAAAGAGGCCAGGCGCCTTTGTGGTGGTTTTTGCTTTGACGGGCCGCGCCTGTGCCTTGGTATACCATGTACGCCGTTCACGAATACACCCCACACCGCCGCACGACCCAGAAAGGCCCCCATGGACACCACCTTCAGCCACATCAAAGCCGTGTTCTGCGATATCGACGGCACGCTGCTCACGAGCCAGCACACGGTGTCCCCGCGCACCGTGGCGGCGATCCGCGCCCTGCGCGAGCGCGGCGTGCTCTTTGGCCTGTGCACCGGGCGCGACGCCCACGCGACCGAGGCCATGTACGAGCTCTGGGGCATCGAAGGCCTGGTGGACGTGCTCGTGGGCTGCGGTGGTGCCGAGGTCATCGACCGCGCGCACGACATCAACGAGCTGAGCTATCCGCTGCCGGGCGAGACCATCGCGCGCATCTGCAAGCACATGGCGGACCTTCCGGCAACGCCCGTCTGCCCCCGAGACGGTGTGTTCTACGTGCCCGAGAGCAACGCGTGCGTCGAGCACCTGTCGCGCGTCGACGGCGTGCCCTACCAGGTGGTCGATTTTGCCGAGTTCTTGCGCGAGCCGCAGCCCAAGGTGATGTTTACCATGGCGCCCGAGGTAATGCCGCGGGTGATTGAGCAAGCATCGACGTTTGCCGATGACACTGTTAAGGCGGCGGCTCTGCAAACCACGCAGCGGCTCTACGAGTTTATGGATCCGCGCGTGTCCAAGACACGCGGCCTTGTGCGTGTGGCGGAGCTCAACGGCATGGAGCTCCAGAACATCTGCGTGTTTGGCGATGCCGATAACGACACCTGCATGGTTGCCGACGCCGGCGCGGGCGTGGCCATGGCAAACGGCAGCGATGCCACCCGCTCCGCCGCCGATTTTGTAACCGCGAGCAACGACGAAGACGGCATCGCGATCTTTATCGAGGAACATCTGCTGTAGCGCCGGGGGAGAGCCACCACAAAGGGAATAGGCACCTTTGTGGCGGCCTCAGGCGATTTGGGCGAAATGATGCCTAAAATCTGCGCGAAAATTCAAATATAGTTGTCTGAACATCACGCTTCTAACTACCGATGGGTTAAAGATATTCTCATCAGTTTGGTAGGATATTCCTTCCGGTTAATGACCTACCGCTCACGGTCGATTTTCGACCGTTCACAGGATGTTTGCTCTTGAGCAAAATGTTGTGCAAATAAATCTAATGCCATTAAAAAATAATACGCAACTAAATTACCAGCAGAAACAAAAAATAGATAGCGAATAAACGAAGGTAAATCTGAGCAAATGTCAAGAGAATTTAGAACTCGCTACAAAAATGTCGGTTTTGTTGCTCAGATGTTTAAACAATCGTTATAATTGCATTACTAAACGAGCGCAATTACAGATTGCGCAGATACGTTTGATAGGGAAAGAGCAAGATCGCGGTCTCTTGGGGAGGAGACATCGATGAAAGCGAATTCGGACAAATCTAAGCAGAGCAATAAAGCGACGCGCCGTGTACTGGCAGGCGTTTTGTGCGGAGCATCCGTTTTGAGCCTGGTACTGTCGCTCGTCATGCCCCCGATCGCGCAGGCCATTGCCAACGATGTCCATACGGTTTCTGCCGAGGAAACTGTGATGGGGGGGGGTTCCTCAAGTGAGTCTACTGATGTAGAAAACACCAACAACGGGGATACCGAAAACCAGAATAGTGACGATGCCGGGAATGACGCGAGCGAAGACGCCGCTGCCGCAGGCCTGCCGTCCGACGACACGAAGGTCGAGGGTGACACGCAGCCTTCCGATGCACAGCCTGCGGATGACGGTGCTAACGGCGAGGGCGCGATTTCACTTGCTGCAAATAATGAATCGACTTATACAATCAGCAGTGGGGCTGAACTCAGCAAGAAGCTTCTTGACGAGAGACTTTGCGATGCATCCGGCTCAGCTATTTTTGAGCTCGTTAACGATATTGAATGCAACCAAGAGATTAGGTTTGAACAAACTGACGACAACCCTATCAATATCACCCTTAATCTAAACGGTCATAAGATCAAGTGCTTGAACACCGATAAGCCGTTATTTGATGTTGCTAATGGCGCAACACTTACAATTAAGGACGAAATTAAGGACTCCGCGCCGGTGACTGAGACGGTCAACGATGTTCAACAGCTGACTGATCAGGGGCAGAAGCTGAGTCCCGATAATTATGGCAAGAAAGCCGTGCTAAATTACGTTGATGGCATTCCGTCTAATCTTACCTACTACGTGACCAAATCGACCCCGAGTGGTACAGGGACAATCGAGACGCTTGTCAGTCATAACGTCGATATTAAGGGTGCCATCGTGGCGTGCGGCGGCAACGCAAATCTAAAGCTCATCAATCTGTATAACAACAACGGCAAGGGCGGCACGTTTAACCTTGTGAGCGGCGTGATCACGCAAAAACAAGGTGGCAGCGTTAGCAGCTTGGTTTATGCCGAGAACGGCTCTACCGTCAACATGAGCGGCGGCTATGTGTGTGGTGCTTCCAGCTTGCGTGCGGGCGGCGGAATTGAAATATGCAACAATTCGAGCCTCAACGTTTCCGGTGGCGTAATTGCCGGCAACAGCGCTTATAGTGGCGGTGGTGTGCATGCCAACGCTTCCACGGTCACCATAACTAATGGCGTAATCTCCGGCAACAGCACGCTTGATTCTGCTGACTTTGGTGGCGGCATCATGGCCGAATATGGCGGCAGCGTTACTGTTTCCGGCGGTTACATTACGAACAATCGCTATGCCAAATTCTGCAGTAAAGATGGCGATGGTTGTCATGGCGGCGCTGGGCTTGCCGCCATAAGGGGCGCCGATGTCGCCATTTATGGCGGCCAGATTACTGGCAACTATTCCGATGAAGCTGGCGGCGGCGTTTACGTTACCAATATTGGTCAACAAGATATGGCATGGCTCAAAGTTACGGGAGGAATTATTGCCTCTAACGTGAGCTACCGATCTGAAGGTGCCGGCATCCGAGTGGGCCAGAAGGTTGACGCGTTTATTAACGGCCCTAAAGAAAGTAACGGCACCAAAAAAAGTATAGTCTACATCACAAACAATCACTGCATGTCTCGCTACGACTGGGGCGGCGGCGGCATCTTTGTTCAGGGTGATTCGAAAAACGCGGATAACGCAGGCAGGCTGTTTGTATACAACTCGTATATAAGCAGCAATACCGCTGGCGGCTATGGTGGCGGCGTTGCGGTTTGCCCATCGGGTAAGACCTTGGTAACGAACACTGAAGGCACGGCAATCTTTGGCAATAAGTCTGCCGGTAATGAGAATCTTGGCAAAGATCATCCTAATCCTGCTTACGACCCAGCGCGCAATACCGGCAATGACAAAGCGCCCCATCTTTCTAAAGGCGGCGACGGTAAGAATCAAGACTATACCGCCTATTTGAAAGATGTTTTTCGTGACAATGGTCATGCCGATTTCTTCCTCGCAGCGCATGATCACACAACGCCGATCGCAGTTGTGACTGGTGAGATGCTTGGTGGTGGAGACGCCCGGTACTCGGGAAGCATCGAACTTGAAAAAACTATCAACATCCCCGCCAACGGTGCTGTTGGGGTAAAAAATAGCATCGGCCTGACCTCGGGTGTTATGTCGGGTGTTATGGCCGAGGATGAGGCGGCGATTAATGCGCGGAATCAAGCGCAGAATGAAGCGACAACTTTCATCACGGGCAACTATTCCTGGGACCATGGTGGCGGCATCATGTCGAATGGCGACTTGTACCTAGGCGTGCCTGCGGATGCGTACGTCTATCCGAGCCTTAAGTTGAAGGCAACCAAGGAGTTGGACGGCCGCGACCTCAAAGATGGGGAGTTCACCTTTACGGTTTATCGCAAGGACTCGGATACTGCGAAGGCGCCTTCTTGGGACAATAATGGTAATTTCAGCAAAGGTGGCTGCGAGTTTGTCCAATCTGCCAAGAATACCGCTGGCAACATCGCCTTTGACCTTAGCAATGACCTTAGCAAGCGGCTCGGTGACTTCAGCAAGGAGTCCTTAAGTGATACTGGCAAAATTACATACTCATACTACTTGGTCGAAGATGCGGGCAATATTCCTGGTGTTGATTACGATCATGCTGTATACGAGATTAACGTGACAGTCGAATATAACAAGACTGTACTTATGTCTGTTCCGATAAAGAATGATTCGAATAAGTCTAAAGATCTTAGTGTCTATAACTTCACGATTGATAGTGTGGACGTGACTAAGAATCTTGGGGATTCAGCTGGCCCTTTGGGCCCTGTGTCACCTACTGATGACTATTATTTGATTGCTGACTCCGGTAAGCGAAGTACATTCACCAACAAGTACACCCCTAGTGTTTCCTGGACTCCTAAGGCGACTAAGGTTGTTGAGGGTGGCGAGATGAAGGAGTTTACGCTTCAACTTGCGACAGACAGAGACTTTAATAACATCATCGGAACTGCCGTGACCTCTGAAAATGAAAATAAGCAGACGCATTCATTCTTGGATGGCAATGGTAAAGAGATTGAGCTCACGTACTCGCTCTCAGATATCAGGAATAGTTCCGACCCGGGCGACTCCACGGGCGGCCCTTCCAAGACCTTCAAGTACTACGTGCGCGAGAAGGGCGAAAGATCGACCTATCCGCATTACGAGTTTGATCAGTCGGTCTATGAGCTTACGGTTGTCGCAAAGGATGACGATGCTGGAATCACAACCAATGTGACCTACACTCAGATCGTCGATGCCAAAGGCAATGAAATTCCTGAGAATGAGCGGATACCGAAGCAGTACGGCGAGGACGCCAACGCTGGCCAAAGCCTTCCCACCTTCACCAACACCTACTCCACCTCTTTGCCCCTTTCTGGTATGTCGGGCGTCACTCTGACGTACCTTGCCGGCGCGGCGGTGCTTTGCGCTGCTGCGGCCTGGATGCACATTCGCCGCAAGGCGAATGCGAAGGGAGGCGAGCGTCGTGAATAAGAAAGTTTGCTCCTTCCCGATCTTGTTTGCGCTGCTTGCCCTCCTGATCGGCACCTGCGCGGTTGTGTTCCCCGCTTCCGCGCAGGCCGCGCCGACCTCGACCGGTTCCATCACGGTGAGCGGCACCGTGGCGAGCAGCTACGACGCCTACCAGATCTTTAGCGCCAACGTCGTCGACGGCGACAGCGACGCCAAGATCGCCACCGACCTCGCCTGGGCAAGCGACGCCGTGCGCGACGCCGCGCTGCCTGTGCTGCACAGCGCCGGCATGCCCAATTCCCAGACCACCGCGCAGGAAGCTGCCGAGTGGCTCAACACCGATTCCCACCTTACGAGCGCGCTGAGCGCACAGCTCGCTCGTTCCCTCCAGAGCTCTGCCGCCGAGTCCGTGGCCCTTAACGCGGGCACGGCGGCCGAGCTGCACTGCGGCTACTGGCTCATCGTCGCCGACGACGGCGCCATCGCCCAGGGCGAGGCCGGCACCGCGCCGATCATGGCCCTGGTCGGCGGCAGCGCCGTCACCGTCAAGCCCAAGGCCGCGACCCCCAAGGTGTCCAAGCACGTGCTGGAGGACAGCACCGCCGCCTGGCAGAAGGCCGCCGACGCAACGGTCGCCGACGACCTGTACTGGCGCCTCTCGGCCACGGTCCCGGCGGGTCTTGCCGCCTACGACACCTATACGGTGCAGTTCGTCGACACCATGAGCGCGGGGCTCGACCCCTCCAAGGTCGCCGCGAGCATGCGCGTGTACGTGGCGGCGGGCGCGGACGGCGGCTTTGACGCCGTCCAGACCGGCAAGGACGGGCGCGCCAGCACCGAGCCCGCGAAGGGCTGGACCGATATCACGGCCCAGTGCGCCACCAAGGTAGCGGCCGACGGCAAGACCTTCACCGTGCGCACCGGCGACCTGGTCGCCGCGCTCGGCGGGGCCGACGCCTTTACCGCGGGTGCCCGCGTGGTCGCCGTGTACAATGCGCCGCTCAGCAGCGCTTGCAGCCACGGCATCGCAAAGGGCAACCCCAACGAGGTCTACCTGCGCTACCCGCGCTCTCCCTTTGCCGACCAGTCCGGCGACGCCGGCTTCACTCGCACGCCGAGCGATGATGCGACTGCCTACACCTGGGATCTCGCGCTCACCAAGCGCGGCAGCGACGGCGACAAGCCGCTTGCCGGGGCGGTCCTGAGCATCGCCGACGACCGCGGTCGCACACTGGCGGCCGACGGCACGTGGGATGCGGAGGGCAAGGCCACCGTCACCACGGGCGAGGACGGCCGCGTGACCGTCTCGGGCGTGGACTCGGGCAAGCTGGAGGTCCGCGAGCTCAAGGCGCCCAAGGGCTACACCGCCTTTGAGGGCACGCGCTCCGTGACGGTCAAGGCCGAGGGCCTGGACGTCGACCAGGTGGCCGCCGCCAAGCCCAAGCTCACCATCACGGCCGAGTCGCCCCTGCGCGCCGACAGCGCGGACGGGTCGACGGGCAGCCTGGAGGCGTCGCTCATCAACACGCCCACCGGCACACCCCCTAGCATTACCACCGGAGGCTTTATGCCCTCGACTGGCGATATGGCAATGTACGCTGCGGCCGCCGCAGCGGTCGCCGGAGCCGCGCTCATCGTGGTCGCGCTCCTGGTCAAGCGGGGAGGTGGCAGCCATAAAGAGTAGCTGGCAGCCCCACAGAGAGCGGGGCGAGACGTAGCGAAGTAGATGCTAAGACACAGACAGATGATGACCGATCGAATGAGAATCAAACGGAAAACGGAGGAAAAGAAGATGAGCATGAGCAAGAACATCGCACGCCTGGCAGTAACCGCCGGCCTCACCGCAGCGCTGAGCTTCGGCGGCGTCATGGCCCCGGCGAGTATGGCGTTTGCAGCGGAGGCGGCACCGGCCAACAGCATTACGATCAATAGGATTGCCGAGGACAACAAGGACAATACGTTTAAGGCCTATCAGATTTTCAAGGCCAAAGTCGTTGATGAGAAGGACAAAGGTAAAGTTGCCTCCGATATTGAATGGTCAAGCACGACTATCGGATCCAAGGTGATTGCTGCTATTCAGGGGTCTACCAAGTACAAAGAGCTTGTGAAGGCGGATTCCACCAAGGCACTCGCTGCAGATGCCACTGCTCCGGTTGTTGCCGAGTGGCTTTCTAACAATGTGACGGATACTAACGCCAGCTCGGCAAGCAGCAGCGAAGGCACGCGGGTTGCTCCCGGGGATGTACTGTATGCAATTGCGGCTGCGGTAACAGACGAGACTCCTGCGGGAAACGGAATTCCGGTGGACACTTCGTGGACGCGTCCGGCCATCACTTCCGATGGTCATTACGGCGATGGCTATTACCTGTTCGTGTCGGACGGCCTTAAGGCGGATAAGCCGAACACTGGCACCTCTCCGATTTTCGCTATCGTGGGTGGTGAGCCCGTAACAGTCACCGAGAAGACCAGCATCCCCACGGTCGAGAAAAAGGTCCTTAATGACTCCAAGGTGAAGGACGCCAACATTACTGACCAGACTGGCTGGGAAGATTACGCCGACTCCCAGATCGGCCAGAAGGTGAACTACAAGCTCACCGGCACGATTGCAGACAACTACGCCACCTATGATTCCTATGCATACAAGTTTACGGATACCCTTTCGCAGGGCCTTACTTATGCTAAGGGCTCGCTCGAGGTTTATGCGCTGAATAACGAGAGCTATACCAAGATAGATCAGAATAGCTACACCGTGGTTGAGCCTGCTGAGGACAATAATAATACTCTGACGGTGAGTTTTAATGATAAGGGGTTGAAGTCGGCTACTGCGGCTAATGAAAGCGATCTTCTTAATATCGATGCTAAAACTCAAATCGTTGTCTTCTACAAGGCCGAACTCAATAGCAAGGCTAGCTATGAAGCTCCCGGTAATAAAAACGAGGTCTATCTCGAGTACTCCAACAACCCCATGGCCGAAGGTACCGGTAAATCCGAGATCGATGTTGTGACGGATCACGTTTTCCGTCTCGATGTCACCAAGACCGATAAGGACACCGGGAGCGCGCTCACGGGAAAGAATCTCCAGGCGGGCTTTAAGGTTAAGGTTATTCGAGGTGACGAGGGCACTTTGGATAACAAGTGGCTTGGTGAAAACGGCGAAATTGTCGAAGAGAGCCAGGCATATGAGTTCAAGACGCAACTCGATGACGGCAAGGTCTATATTCCCGGCCTTGATACCGGTACATACCAGATTACTGAGACCACTACGCCCACTGGCTACAACACCGTCGCCCCATTTGAAATCACGGTAACTCCGTCCTACAAGAATAATGGTGAGTTGGATACGCTTACGGTCAGCTCCAACAATAAGGAGATGACCGTCATTAAGGATGCAAATGGCGCAACCATTCCCCTCACGATTAAGAACAAGAAGGGCTCTGGCCTCCCGCTGACCGGTCTCAACGGCGTGACCTTCACTTGGATCGCTGGTGGCGCGGTGCTGTGCATCGGCGTGGCGCACCTTATCCGCAGCCGTAAGCAGGCCGAGGAGTCCGAGCAGGAGTAACGCTCGCTCACCCATCCCTTTGGCAGGTGGGATGTGATGGCCATGAGACTTGCGGACACTTTTCTCGTCCATCGACGTTCTTGCTTTGCCATTCTCTTTTCGGGGCAGACTCCGCACTGGAGTCTGCTCCGTTCTTTTGGGATAACGCAGCCAGCCTCCATCGTCCGATGGATCAAGCGTATGAATATCGAACAGATGTTTGCAAATATTGCGTTTACCAGCTGTAAGTGCGAGTGCTCGCAGTAAAATACCCTTGCGACGCATCCCGTGCGCGGGCGGCCGACGACTCGATCGGAGGTCCCCAAATGCTGAAATTCCTTAACGCGCTCGCCGCCCTCGCGGCGGTGGGCACGTTCGTCATCGCGTTTCTTGACTCGTATGAGGTTCGGTTTAAGGTCCGTAGGCGCACGCGCGGTGCGGACGGTAGAAGGCATTTGCGCCGCAACAAGCGCAAATAAGAATGCCCGGGGGTAGGATCCCGGGCATTTAACAAAAGCTGAAAACTAGGCCGCCCGCGCTCCCAAACATTTACGCGGGGTGCGTCGTTTTCTATTGACATTGTATCCCGAATCGCCCCGCCGATCCGGGACATTTTGAAAACGCAAATGCGGGCCCATACTCGCGTTGCGCAATGCTGCCAGGCTGCGTTGTCCGGCGCGGAAGCTCGCAATTCGGCTATTATTTGTTCAGACAACCTGAACTATAGAGGAGTGACCGGCGATGGTGCAGGGCGCCAAACATATGAAGAGCAATAACGCCGCGGCCAACGGCGGCTCAAGCCCCCGGCCCAAACCTCAACCAAAACCTAAGCGTCGTCGCAAGCGGCTGCCGCGCTGGGCCGACCGGCTCATCACCATCGTCATCATCTTTATTGGCGTGGGCCTTATGACCTGGCCGTGGATCTTGGACCGGCTCGAGGCCTCGGGCGTGTTCAACCAGATCAGCACCGTGTCCAGCACTGTGGACGCGCTGTCTGAAGAGGAGCGCGAGCGCATTCTGCTTCAGGCTCGCTCCTATAACGAGCAGCTGGCGGGCGAGGCCACCGAGCTTCCCGCCGACCAGATCGAGCCCTACGCCCAGCAGCTCATCTTTGACCGCGACCCCATGATGAGCTGGGTCGATATCCCCTCAATCGACGTGAGCATGCCCATCTACCACGGCACGAGCGAGGAAGTCCTTATGGCGGGCGTCGGCCACCTGGAGGGCACGAGCCTGCCGGTGGGCGGCACCTCGACGCATTGCGTGCTCACCGCGCACTCGGGCATGCGCAACCTGAGCATGTTCGACGACATTCACTCGCTGGAACCCGGCGACCTGGTGCTGCTGCATACCATGAACAAGACGCTCGCCTACAAGATGGTGGACTCCGAGGTCGTGCTGCCCGAGGAGATGGAGTCGCTGACCATCGAGCCCGGCGCCGACAAGGTGACGCTCGTCACCTGCACGCCCTATGGCGTGAACGACCACCGCCTGCTGGTGCATTGCGTACGCACCAAGTACAACAAGAAGGACGTCGACAAGCAAAAGTCGCTGGCCGGCCGCCACTGGGGCAAGCGTGAGTTTGCCGTGCTCATTGTGGTCGTAGCCATTGTGCTGTTGCTGCTGGACATCGTGATCCACGCGGTCCGTAAGCGCCGCAAGGCCAAGGCCTCGGCATAAGACATTCTCCAGAACCGCCACAATGGGGACAGGCGCCTTTGTGGTGGTCGGGACTTCCAAACCATCACAACATTCGATGAAAATCTCGATTTTGGCGAAAAGTGTCGAATGTTGTGATGCTTTTCGTTGCGGTCGGGATGGTCTTCGTTGCGGGCGGGACGGTTTTCGCTATGGACGGTGCGGTTTCGCTGCAGAACCGCCAGCCCGCAGCCTACCAAACGCCGCTCTCGTTACGTTTTCGCTGCATTTGGGTAAAGCACCTGCTCCAAGTGGCGTTGCCTTGTATACTAGAGCGGTTTATCTGTTATGCGGAAGGGAGCGCCTATGGCACTCAGCGAGAAAGATGTTCGCGGCATCGCCGAGTACGCAAAGATCGCACTGACCGATGACGAGCTCGCCCAGATGACGTCCTACATGAACGACGCCGTCCAGATGCTCGAGCCCGTCCTGCAATATGACTTACCCGACGTGGAGCCCACGTTCCATCCTATCGGAAGCCTGTCCAACGTGATGGGCGATGACCTGCGCGAGCCCGAACGCGATCTGCCGCTCGACGTCGCGCTGGAAAACGCCGGCAGCGCGCGCGACCGCTACTTCCGCGTGCCGTCCATTTTGGGAGAGGGGGAGAGCGAATAATGGCGCAGAGCTTCGATTCCCTTACCGCTGCCCAGATTGCCGCGGGCGTTGCCGTCGGCGACTTTACCGCTACCGAGGTGGCCCAGGCCTCCCTTGCTGCCATCGAGGCGCGCGAGGGCGGGGTCCAGGCATTCCTGCAGGTGGCGCCCGAGCTTGCGCTCGAGGCCGCCGCGCGCGTGGATGCCGACCGCGCCGCAGACAAGCCGCTGCCCCCGCTCGCGGGCGTGCCGCTGGCCATTAAGGACAACATGAACCTCGTGGGCACGCGCACCACCTGCGCTTCCCGCATGCTCGAGAACTACCAGAGCGTCTACACCGCCACCTGCGTCCAGCGTATGCTCGACGCCGGCTGCCTGCCCATGGGCAAGGCCAACATGGACGAGTTTGCCTTTGGCAGCTCCACCGAGAGCTCGGCGTTCCACCGCACCAACAACCCCTGGGATACCGAGCGCGTGCCCGGCGGCTCCTCGGGCGGCTCCGCTGCAGCCGTCGCCGCGGGCGAAGTCGCGCTCTCGCTGGGCTCGGACACCGGCGGCTCCATTCGCCAGCCGGCGTCGCTGTGCGGCGTGGTGGGCTTTAAGCCCACGTATGGCGCCGTGAGCCGTTACGGCGTGGTTGCCTTTGGCTCGTCGCTCGACCAGGTGGGCCCCTTTGGCCGCACGGTCGAGGATGTCGCGCTGGCCATGAACGCGCTTACCGGCGCGGGCCACGATCCGTACGACTGCACCAGCCAGGATTGTGCCGTCGACTTTACCGAGCACCTCAACGACAGCATCGAGGGCAAGCGCGTGGGCATCATCCCTGCGTTTATGGAGGCCGAGGGCCTGACGCCCGAGGTCAAGGCCGCTGTTCAGCGCGCCGCCCAGGAGCTGCGGAACCAGGGCGCCGAGCTGGTCGAGGTCGACCTGCCGCACCTGGACGCCGCCATCGCCGCCTACTACGTCATCGGCCCGGCCGAGGCGTTCTCCAACCTGGCACGTTTCGACGGCATTCGCTACGGCTATCAGGAGGAGGGCTGCGCTAACCTGTCCGACCAGAGCTCGCTTTCGCGTGCCCACGGCTTTGGCGCCGAGGCCAAGCGCCGTCAGATGCTCGGCGCCTACCTGCTGAGCTCGGGCGTGTACGACAAGTACTACTACGCTGCGCAAAAGGCCCGCACGCTCATCACGCAGGACTACGACGCCGCGTATGCCAAGGTGGACACCATCCTCATGCCCGCCTCGCCGCGCACGGCCTTTAAGTTTGGCGAGATCAGCGACCCCACGCAGATGTACCTTTCGGACCTGTACACCATCTCGCTCAACATTTGCGGCAACGGTGGTATCTCGGTGCCGCTGGGCCTGGGCGAGGATACTCAGCTGCCCGTTTCTGCCCAGCTGGTGGGCCCGGCGTTTAAGGACCGTCAGCTGCTCACGTTTGCCCGCGCCCTTGAGCGCGGTTTTGCCGATACCGCCACGGGCGCGCCCGCGCTTTCCGTCGCGCCCGATTTTGCCGGGAAGGGAGGCGAGCTGTAATGAAGGAGCTTTCCGAGGTCCTGCAGGATTGGGAGGCCGTGATCGGCCTGGAGATCCATACCGAGCTCACCGCACTCGATACCAAGATGTTCTGCAACTGCAAGCTCAGCCACGATGACGAGCCCAACGCCAACGTGTGCCCGGTGTGCCTGGGCCTGCCTGGCGCCCTGCCGGTGCCCAACAAGCGTGCCATCGAGAGCATCGTCAAGGCCGGTCTCGCCACCAACTGCGAGATTCAGCGCCACTCGATGTTCTACCGCAAGCACTACTTCTATCCCGACATGGCCAAGAACTTCCAGACCACGCAGGGTCCGGTCGCCTTTGCCATGTACGGTCACCTGGATCTGGATGTGACCGGTCGCGGTGCCGCCGAGCGCCCCGACTGCGCATTTGGCGAGGCCGAGGCTCAGAGCCTGGCGAGCGCTTCGGCCAACGCCGAGGGCCTGTCCACGTCCATGACGTCGACCATGCGCGAAGGCAATCAGCGTGCCGGCCATCTGGCCAGCTACGACGCGTCCAACCTGCAGATGCCTGAGCGCCGCGAGGACGGTTCCTACACGGTGCCCATTCGCATCCTGCGCATCCACATGGAGGAGGATGCCGCCAAGATGGTGCACGTGGGCGGTGCCGAGGGCCGCATTACCGCTGCTGCCGAGTCGCTCGTCGACTACAACCGCTGCGGCACGCCGCTCATCGAGCTTGTCACCGAGCCCGATCTGCGCACGCCCGAGGAGGCCCGCCTGTTTATGGAGAAGCTCCGTCGCATCTTTGTGACGCTGGGCATTTCCGACTGCTCCATGGAGAAGGGCTCCATGCGCTGCGACGGCAACGTGAGCCTCCGTCGCCGCGGCGAGACCAAGTTGGGCACCAAGACCGAGCTCAAGAACCTCAACTCGTTTAAGAGCCTGCACGACGGCCTTGCCTACGAGATTTGCCGCCAGGCCGAGGTGCTCGAGGAGGGCGGCATCATCTATCAGGAGACCCGCCACTGGGAGCCCAGCCGCAAACGCACCGTGGTCATGCGTGTGAAGGAGACGGCCGACGACTATCGCCTGTTCCCCGATCCAGACCTGGCGCCGTTCGATTTGGACGACGAGTTCATCGACCGCTGCCGTGGCGAGATTCCCGAGCTGCCCGATGCCAAGCGCGCCCGTTTTGAGGCCGATTTTGGCATTAAGGCGGCCGATGCCGAGCAGATCGCCGGCGACCCGGAGTTTGCCGAGTTCTTTGAGGCCGCCGCTGCCGGCATGGCTGGCAAGGAGGCTCAGACGGTCGCAAACCTGCTGGTGAACGAGATGATCGCCTACCTTAAGGGCGCGGGTGTCTCGCTGACAGAGTCCGGTATTGCGCCGGCTCAGGTGGCAGCTCTCGCCAAGCTGCTGGCGACCGATGCCATCAGCTCCAACCAGGCGCACGAGGTCTTTGAGGCCATGGCCCAGACCGGTGACGATCCCAACAAGATCGTCGACGAGCGCGGTATGCGTCAGGTGAGCGATGCCGGCGCGCTGCAGCCGATTGTGGACGAGGTGCTGGCAAACTGTGCCGAGCAGGCGCAGCAGTACCGCGACGGCAACCAGAAGGTCATCGGCTTTTTGGTGGGCCAGTGCATGAAGGCGAGCCGCGGCAAGGGCAACCCGAAGCTCTTCAACGAGTTGCTGAGAACGTCGCTCTCGTAAACGGGAACCCGGGAGCCCCGGCAGGGCGGGTGCTTCCTCAAAATTTCGAACAGTCCTGCGCAAGACGAAGGCCACATTAAGTGGCCTTCTTTGCGTGCGGAACTCATTTTGAGCAAGCACCCGCCCAGCCGGGGCTCCCGGGTTCTGCAACGACTCGGCCGTTCGGGTCAGGTGGGCTGAATGGAATTTGGTGAATGAGGGCACCGATGGCGCCCTCATTCTTTATATATGCTGGGAGCGCCAGGTGGTGGGGGTGGTGCCGGTGTGTTGTTTGAAGGCTTGGGCGAAGGCGGCCTGCTGAGGGTAGCCTAGACGTTCTGCCACCTGCGCTATCGTGAGCGCGCCATCGGCCAAAAGGTCCTGTGCTCGCTCCATACGGCGTCTGCGAATGTAGGCGCCCAGGGACTCGCCAGTTTGGGCCTTAAAGGTGGCGCATAGCTTGGAGCGGCTTGTGTAGAGCCTCTCGGCCACCTCGTTGATACCCACACGTCTGCCTTTGTCGAGCGCGCGCTCAATCATTGCCGTTGCTTCTTCGGCAATGGTTATGCTGACGCGTGTGTCTGCTGCCTGCCGCGCCTGCTTGTGGGCCGCGCGCGAACAGGCGAGCTCCGCGACCATGGTCTCCACGATGCCCTGCATATAGACGTGTCCGCCTACGGTGCAGGCGCGGTCCTCGTTGATCCGGCGCAGCGTGTGACAGATGGCAGACGTCGCTTCCTCGTGCCATGGCTCGGCAAATGCCTCAAAGATTCCCGCGAACTCGGTGGGATAGCGGTGCTCCAGTTCGTCAAAATATCCAGGCAAAAAGAGCACCGAGCGCGAGTGATAGAGCTGCCCCGCAAACAGCGGGCTTAATTCCTCGCCACAGTTATCTTGGATAAAGCTGCAAACGGCATTGTTTGGCCACGGTCCATGCAACGGTTTAAGGTTCGCGGGCGTTATGCCAGCCTCGGGCATGCATGTAAGCGTGGGCGCGCTGACCTCGCTCACGCAGGCGTATGGTTCGGGTGTGTATTCGGCCAGGTACATATCGTGCGTCGGGGTGATGAAATGCTCCATGACGATGCAGGCAGGGGAGAGAGGCATGATCCATGCGCGTCCGTGCGCCCGGTCGTTTGCCACCTCGCCGGTAAAGACGGCGCCCTTGCCGGTAAGCTCCAGGCCAAACTGCTCAAATTGCGGTGCGTAGAGCTCGGTTATGTCGGTCGCTGCCCGCCGTATTTGCAAAAGCGTCCCCTTCCTTTGCGGAAACGTCCACGCCTGGCTCGATTGTGTGCCTTGGCTAACATATCAATGATAAGTTGATTAAGGTTAACTCTCAAGCCGTTAGAAAGGAACCTTATGGCAAAGGGATCAAAAAGGGAAGGCGGCGGTATCGGCGAGCTGCTTGCATATGCCGGCGACCGTAAATTCCTAACGTATTTGGGCATGGCTCTCTCAGCGCTCTCGCAGCTGCTGAGCTTTGGCCCGTACGTGTGCATTTGGCTTGTCGCGCGCGATCTGATCGCCGTGGCGCCTAACTGGAGCGAAGCCACCGATATCGCGATGTATGGCAGGTGGGCCGTTGGTTTTGCCCTGGCAAGCATCGTAGCTTATTTCGTGGGGCTCATGTGCACGCACCTGTCTGCGTTTCGCTGCGCGTCCAATATTCGCAAGACTACGAGCGAGCACCTGCTTAAGCTGCCGCTTGGCTACTTTGACACGCACGCCACCGGTGAGCTGCGTCGTGTTGTAGACGGATGCGCCGCCTCCACCGAGACTTTGCTCGCACACATGCTGCCCGATATCGCAGGCGCCGTCGCCATGGTCGTGGGCTTGCTCGTGCTGCTTTTCGCGCTCGATTGGCGTTTGGGGGCGGCATGCCTTATCTCGGTCGTCGTTTCGTTTGGCGCCATGGCCACCATGATGAGCGGTAAAGGCGCCGAGTTCATGAAGGCCTACATGGGAGCGCTGGTCAAGATGAACAAGACCGGCACCGAATACGTACGCGGCATCCCCGTGGTCAAGGTGTTTCAGCAGACGGTCTACTCCTTCAAGGCCTTCCACGATGCGATCGCCGAATACGCCGACATGGCACAAAGCTATGCGGGCACGTTCTGTCGAGGTCCGCAGGTACTCAACCTTACCGCGCTCAATGGTCTTGTGGCATTCCTGTTGCCCGTGGCGTTGCTGTTGGCGCCGGGCGAGACGGACTTCGCGCATTTTATGGCCAACTTCACGTTTTACGCGATATTTTCGGCCGTGGTGCCGACGGCCATGACCAAGCTCATGTTTGTGGGTGAGGCCTCTCAGATGAGTGCCGATTCGCTGGCTCGCATCCGAAGCGTCATGGATTCCAAGCAGCTCTCCGTGCCCGCCCAATCCAAGCACCCTGCCGGCAGCGACGTACGATTTGAGGATGTGAGCTTTACCTACGAGGGCGCCGAAGCGCCTGCCGTCAACCATGCGAGTTTTAGCGTTTCCGCGGGTAGCACCCTCGCCCTGGTGGGTCCCTCGGGTGGCGGTAAGTCAACCTGCGCAAGCCTGATCCCGCGTTTTTGGGATGTCTCCTCGGGTCGAGTGCTCGTAGGCGGTGTGGACGTTCGCGATATGGATCCGCACGAGCTTATGGACCAGGTTGCCTTCGTGTTCCAGACCAACCAGCTGTTCCGGCAAACACTTGCCGATAACGTGCGCGCCTCCAAGCCTACGGCCACTGACGACGAAGTGCGTGCGGCCCTCTCCGCAGCTCAGTGCGACGACATTGTGGCCAAGCTCCCACAGGGCATCAATACCATGCTCGGTGCCGGCGGAGCATATCTTTCGGGCGGCGAGGTCCAGCGCGTGGCACTCGCCCGCGCGATCCTTAAAGACGCGCCTATCGTGGTGCTCGATGAGGCCACGGCGTTTGCCGATCCCGAGAACGAGGCACTCATCCAGCGCGCCTTTAGCAAGCTGGCGGCGGGTCGCACGGTCATTATGATTGCGCACCGACTCTCGACTGTAGTGGGCGCAGACCAAATCGTGGTGCTCAACCAGGGCAGCGTGCAGGAGTCGGGTACCCATGCCGAGCTGCTGTCACAAAATGGTCTGTATGCCAAGATGTGGGCCGAATACGAGCAGGCCGCGAGCTGGAAAATCAGTGCAGCGACCGCGGATGCCGCCGTCACGAAGGGAGGCGAGGCCTAAATGTTCGCCTCATTCCAAAAGAAGTATTTCCTATCCGATAAAGGCGTCGCCGGCGTAAAACGCGGCATTTTCTGGACCACGCTCACCAATCTCATTACCATGGCCGGTATGGGCTTTTTATTCCTGGTTATGGCCGGCTTTGTCGAGCGTCTCACCAGCGGGGCTGACCTGCCGGATGCCCTGCCGATCGTGGGTGGCCTCCTGGTCTTTTTCGTGTTGCTCTTTGCCTCTAACTGGCAGCAGTATTACTACACCTACTGCATCTTCTACGAGGAGTGCGGCAAGCAGCGTATGGAGATTGCCGAGCGCTTGCGCAAACTGCCGCTGTCGTTTTTTGGCCGTCGTGATCTGGCAGATTTAACCGAGACCATCATGGGCGACGTCCAGGCCATGGAGCATGCCTACAGCCACGTGCTGGGAGAGCTTTGGGGTGCCGTCATCGCAAGCGCCATTGTGTTCGTGGCGTCGCTGTTCTTTTGCTGGCAGCTGGCGATCGCGGCGTTTTGGAGTGTTCCCGTGGCCTTTGCCGTGCTGTATCTAACACGCGGCCCCATGGTCCCGGTGTTCGACCGTGTTCGCGCCGAGAAGGTCAAAGTCACTGAGGCGATCCAGGAGACGCTCGATTGTGTGCGCGAGATCCGCGCCACCAACCAGGAGGCCCATTATCTTGAGGGACTCGGCGCCGTGATTGATGCCGAGGAGCGCGAGACCACTAAGGGAGAACTCGTTAACGGGCTTTTGGTCAACTCCGCCTTTGTCATTTTGCGTCTGGGTATTGCCACCACGCTGGTAACGGGTGCCGCGATGGTTGCCTCGGGGCGGGTCGACTTTTTGGTGATGTTTGCCTTCTTGCTTATGGTGAGCCGCATCTATGCGCCTTTTGACCAGGCGTTAATGTTAATGTCCGAGCTGTTTGCCGCCGAGTCGTCTGCCAAGCGCATGCGTTCCATCATGGAAGAGCCTGTGGCGCGGGGCAGCGAGAAATTTGAGCCCGTGGGCCACGATGTGGTGTTCGATCACGTGGCATTTGGCTATGGTGCGGGCGAGGACGGCCACGCCGGCGAGAAAGTTCTTACCGATGTGAGCTTTACCGCCAAGGAAGGCGAAGTTACGGCACTGGTCGGTCCTTCGGGTTCTGGTAAGTCTACGGTGAGCCGCCTGGCCGCGCGCTTTTGGGATGCCACCGAAGGCACGGTCACCGTGGGTGGCGTGGATGTTGCGAGCGTGGATCCCGAGGTACTGCTGCGCGACTACGCCATTGTGTTCCAAGACGTGCTGCTCTTTGACGATACAGTGATGGGAAACATCCGCCTCGGGCGTCGTGATGCCACCGATGAGGAAGTGCTTGCGGCCGCGCGTGCCGCCAACTGCGACGAGTTCGTGAACCGCATGCCGCAGGGCTACGACACCATGATCGGCGAGAACGGCTCCAAACTCTCCGGTGGCGAGCGCCAGCGCATCTCCATCGCCCGCGCGCTGCTCAAAGACGCGCCCATCGTGCTGTTGGACGAGGCGACGGCAAGCTTGGATGTGGAGAATGAGACCGTGGTACAGCAGGCGCTCTCCCGTCTGCTTGCAGGTAAGACGGTTATCGTGATTGCGCATCGCATGCGTACGGTGGAAAATGCCGACAAAATCGTTGTGCTCAAGGATGGTGTGGTTGCCGAGCAGGGCACTCCGGCGCAGCTCAAGGCGGCAGGTGGAGAATTCGCCCGCATGGTTGCGCTGCAAAAGGAAGCGGCTGCCTGGCAGCTGTAGGAATATGACAAAGGGACTGTCCCTTTGTCATATTGAGTTCACCCCCATAGTTTCCAAAAAGTTAGCCATTGTTGACCAAATAGTTATACTAAACTATTTTCAAAAGCGTGCTCGAGCAAACTAATGAACTCGGGTGCTAAGGCACCATGCCGCGCTTGTGCGGCAAAAGGGAGAAGCAACATGAAGAAGTCGACTTTTAACACCCTGCTTGTCGGTGGCGGTTTTCTGCTTGGTACGGCCGGCATCAAGCTGCTCACCAGCGCTCCGGTAAAGAATGCCTGCGTGCAGGGCATTGCGTGCGGTATGCGCGTCAAGAACTGCTACCAGGACATGGTCGAGCAGGCCAAGGCCAATGTCGACGACATGGTTGCCGAGGCTGCCTACATCACCCAGAGCGAGGCCGCTGCTGACGAGGCAGCCGAGTAACGCTCTCAGGCACAAACTATGAGATTCTCGATTATTAGCGAGATCCCCGGCAGGACCCGTCTTCAATTGGCGGGTCCTGTGCCAGAGAGCGATCTCGATGCACTTCTTAAGCTCAGCGGCGATATCGACGGCGTGCACAAGGTGCGCGTGTATGGCCGCATTGGCCAGATGGCGCTGGAGTACGACGAGCCGCGCCGCGCAAGCGTGCTCGACGCCCTAGGCGCACTCGATGCTCAAGCTATCGCCGATGCCAAGTCGGGCTACGTGATGCAACTCGAGCCGCGCAAGCACAAACTCGTTATGGACCTGGCGACACTTATCGGCGCCCACTACGCGCGCCGCTGGTTCTTGCCGACGCCTCTGCGTGCGGTGTTTGTCGTGGCCGGTTACATGGCATTTTTGCGCGCCGCCCTCCGTGAGCTCGCGCAGCCGCGCCTGACCGTTCCCGTGCTCGACGCTTCGGCCATCGGCATTTCGTTCGTCAAGCGTGATGTCGACACCGCGGGCCAGACGATGTTCCTGCTCAACGTGGGCGAGCTGCTCGAGGACTACACCTGCGCCATGAGCGAAAACGAGCTCATCAACTCGCTGCTCGATGTGCCCGACAAGGCGCAAAAGGTTGTCGGCGACACCGAGGTAAGCGTTGCCGCGACCGAGCTTGAGCCCGGCGATCTGGTCGCCGTGCGCACCGGCATGTCCATCTGCATCGACGGTGTTGTCGAGCAGGGGAGCGCTATGGTCAACCAGGCGACCCTGACCGGCGAGCCGCTGGCCGTCGAGCGCAGCGTGGGCGACGACGTGTTCGCCGGTACCGTCGTGGAAGACGGCGGCATCTTGGTGCGCGTGCGCGCCAATACGGCGCAAACCAAACTGCGCTCAATCGTCTCGCTCGTGCAGACGGCCGACTCGCTCAAGTCCGAGGGCCAGTCGCATATGGAGGACCTTGCCAATAAGATCGTCCCGTGGAACTTCCTGCTTGCGGGCCTGGTTGCGCTTACCACCCGCAGCCTCATCAAGACCTCAGCGGCGCTGATGGTCGACTACTCGTGCGCACTCAAGCTCACGGGCTCCGTCGCCGTCATGACCGCCATGAGCGATGCTGCCAAGATGGGTGTTATGGTCAAGGGCGCGAAGTACTTTGAGTCGTTTGCCAAGGCCGATACGATTGTGTTTGATAAGACCGGCACGCTGACCGAGGCGCAGCCGCGTCTTGCCTGCGTGCTCACCACCGATGGCTGGAGCGAGGACGAGGTCCTGCGCCTTTCCGCTTGCTTGGAGGAGCATTTCCCGCATCCGGTGGCGCGTGCCGTGGTCAACGCTGCTCACGAGCGTGGGCTCGAGCACCGCGAGCGTCACGCTGCTGTCGAGTATATTGTGGCGCACGGCATCGCTTCGTCCATCGAGGGACGTCGCGCCATCATCGGCTCGGCACACTTTGTGTTTGAGGACGAGAACGCGCAGCTCGAGTCCGACATTAAGGAGCAAATCGAGTCCCAGATGCAGGGCCTGTCGCCGCTGTACCTGGCGGTCGACGGCACGGTCGTCGGTGTGCTCGGTATCGAGGACCCGCTTAAGCCCGGGGTCCGCGAGGCCATCGCCGACTTGCACGCGTTGGGCGTTAAGCACGTGGTCATGCTCACGGGCGACTCGGAGCGCACGGCCGAGCGCATTGCGCGCGAGGCGGGTGTCGACGAGTTTAAGGCCGAGCTGCTGCCCGAGGACAAGTACGCCTATGTGGAGCGGATTAAGCGCGAGGGGCGCCACGTTGCCATGGTGGGCGACGGCGTTAACGATTCGCCGGCGCTCGGTTTGGCCGACGTGGGGCTGGCCATGGGCGGCGGGAGCGACATCGCCAAGGAGGTCGCCGACATCATCCTGACCGATACGGATCTTGCCGCGATCGTGCGCCTGCGCCGCATGAGCCAGGGGCTTATCGACCGTCTGACGAGTTCGTATTCCAAGGTGATGCTCACCAACTCGGCGCTGTTGGCATTGGGTATTACCGGCATGATCACTCCGCAGGCGTCGTCACTGCTGCACAACGGCTCGACGATTGCCTACAGCCTGGGCAACGCGAAGGCTTACCTGCGTTAGCAGACGTGTTCGCTCACGTTATCTGGCCTGCGCCCAGACGGCATCTGTGTCGTCCAGGCGCAGGCCTTTTGCATTTGACCATTTGCTAGCTTCTTTATATATTGTTGCTAGCAAGGCTAGCAATTGAAGGGAGCGGAGTCGACGTGGGTGCTGTTAGCGGCATGGCGCAGGTGAACGTTCGCGTGGATCGCCAGGTCAAGAACCGTGCTGAGGAGGCGCTGCGGCTTTCGGGCGCTTCGCTGCCCGAGCTCATCAAAAAAGTCGTGGCCAAGGTCGCACAGGGTGGCGGGCAGTGTGAGGAAGTGCTGTCTGCCGTTGATGGCCGGCAACAGACCGTCGCGCACGATACTCCGTTCGCCGCATCATGGGCAGCGGCAGACCGGCTTTATGCAGATTTGGGCATCGCTATGTCGCCCGTATCCGACGATCGCGATTGGGACACAATCTATTCCGAAGCCATGGACGAGCGCTATCGCCAAAAGGGGATGATCCTGTGAGCGGGGCTCCCCTCAAAATAATGGTGGATGCCAACGTATGGGTTGATTCGTTTTGCGCCGACCATGCCGAGTCGCTTGCCGCACGTGCTTTTATCGGACGGGCGACGGGGACGGGGGCGTTGCTGTTCTTCCCGGTGCATATCGCTAAAGACGTGCTGTACGTTGTCCAACACGAGCTGAAGCGTAGCGTTCTTGCCAGCGGGGGAGCGCTCGACGAGGCGTCTGCCCGTGCAATTGGCGATGCGGCGTTGGCGTTTGTTCGGAACATGACCGAAAACGCCACGGCCGTGGGCGCAGATGCGTCGGACCTTTGGCTGGCCGACAAATACTTAGCGCTCCATCGCGATTACGAGGACAACTTGGTGCTCGCCGCGTGCAAGCGCGCGCAGGTCGATTACTTGGTGACCAACGATCGCAAGCTGCTCGAACATGCCGATCTTGCAGCAAAGACCCCGCGCCAAATGATGCCGATTCTGGCTTTGGCCGAACGCGGCGGCGCGGCTATCGGTTGACGCGAACTGTTTGCGGGCCTCTTGGACGACGATGCGCCAAGAGGCCCGCGTCTGCTATTTACAAAAGCGCGGCCTTAATGGCGGGGCTTTCTGCGAGTTGCTCGGCTGCCTTTTCGTCGGAGCTGTCGAGCGCGGCCAGGCTGCGGTAGACCCACTCGTTGACCTGGGTGTTCTTGACGCCTGCGGTCTGCATAAGGGCGCCTACCTCGCGGATTGCTGCGAACAGATCGGCTTTGGGACCCGCGAGCTCGACCTCGACGCCGTGGTAGGCGGTCACGCCGCGGTTTTCGCTCACGTGGTCGATAAAGCCCTCGACGGTCTCAAGCCGCTGGGCGAGAGCTGCATTATCGTCGGCGTCCAGCGCGACGAGTGCGTTCGATACCGTGAGGGCGGGATGTCCGCAGGGGACAAAGCCTTCGATGACATCCATAGCTTCGGTAATGGTTGAGCCCAGGCCTGCGAGGGCATTGACGAGTTGCTGTTTGGTATCCATGACGGTCCTTTCGACGGGTCAATTTTGCTTGGCGAAAATATACGTGACGCGATCGGTAGCAAAAGTGTGAAGTGCGGCGCACATTGGGGTCTTCACAGCTCGTGCATAGAACAGCTGTCTACCTTTAGAACGTGGTAAGATAGCTATCCACGAGCGGGGTTCACCCCGCGTGTTCCTTGAAAAGTCGACGGTTATCGGGTGTTTGCAGACCCGATACCATCCAGACTTTCCCAACATTCGGGGGCGACTGGTTTCGACACGATAGCCCTGAGAGAGGAAGCAAGCCGAGGTCTCCTCGCCTCGTTAAACAGGGGTACCGTCAAATTGAATTGACAACAACTCTTCTTTTGAGCCTATGGCTCTCGCTGCTTAGTTTATAGCGGCGCGTCAACCCGGTGATTTCCCCGACACCGGCGCGACGTCATTTTAGGGGAATGCTCCCGCGCACGTAATCGGTATGGCGCGGGCTAAGACCGAACCGGTTGGGATGCCGCGAGCGTGTCGCTGCGCGCAAAGCGTCCGAGACTAAACCAGCGACTGAGCTTGGAGATGCCAATCAGGGGGCTTTCGTGGACCGGAGTTCGATTCTCCGCGCCTCCACCATAAGTAACAGGCAGGTAGATACTCATATCTACCTGCCTTTTTATTTCTAGTCCGTACCGCGGAGAATCGAACTCTGTGCAGGGCGCGGGCGTAAAGAAAACGCCTCAGTGACGCAGAGTGGGGCGTGCTTTCCCAATGGCAGCCCAGGCGGAAAGCACGTCCCGGAATTCACGCTCAGACTGGGACGTAGTTTCCGGATGACACATCAAGCGGAAGGCGCGTCCCGGAATCTAAGCGGGAAATGGGATTCATTTTCCTGATGACGGGCTCAGCGGAAAATGAGACCCGGAATTTGCTCTGAGAATGGGACACACTTTCCGCTTCACCTGCCGCCTCGAAAAAACCGCGCGCTCGCCATCCCAAAACTGGGTAGAAGAAGGCCAAAACGCAATCGCAGGAGGTCAATATGACTGCAGAAGATAAGGCAAAGAACGCCGGCAAGGTCGCGCTCGTTTTGGAGGGCGGCAGCTTCCGCGGGCAGTTTACCGCGGGCGTGCTCGACGTTCTCATGGAGGCCGGTGTCGAGATTCCGGCTGTCTACGGTGTATCGGCCGGCGCTCTCAACGGCGTGAACTACAAGTCGCACCAGATCGGCCGTGCCAACCGCATCAACCTGGCTTTCTGCAACGATAGCCGCTTCATGGGCGCCGCATCGTTTGCGTCCACGGGCTCCATTGTGGGTTACGACTTTATCTTCAACGATGTCCAGGACCGCCTGGATCCCTTTGACAGCGAGACGTTCGACGCGAGCCCCATCGAGATGTTCGCCGTCGCGACGGACATGCTCTTTGGAACCGCCACGTATCTCCCGGTCAAAAGCGCCGTGCTTGACCTCGATGCCGTGCGCGCCTCGACGTCGCTGCCGCTGGTGACGCCGCCGGTCGAGATTGACGGGCACAAATACGTCGACGGCGGCGTGGCCGATTCGGTCCCCATCGAGCACGTGCTGGAGGAGGCGGGCTTCGACCGTGCGGTCGTCATCGTCACGCAGGACCGTTCGTATGAGAAAAAGCCCTACGAGTTTTTGCCGGCCGCGCGTGCGCGTTATGCCGACTACCCCTATCTGCTCGAGGCTATCGAGACACGCCACGACCGTTACAACATCCAGCGCATGCACCTGTGGAAGTATGAGCGCGAGGGCCGTGCGTTGGTCGTCGCTCCGCAAAAGCCGGTCGAGGTCGGCCATGTCGAGCACGATTCGGCAAAGCTCCTCGACCTGTATATCCAGGGCCGTCAGGAGGCAAAGCGCCTGCTCGCGGAAATACAAGAGTTCGTTGAGCGCTAACGACGGCGAACCCTCAAAAAATGGCAACAGCTAAAGAGCTGGAAAATCACGGCTCGTGGATGACATGTGCAGAAACTCTGGTCGGAGCCAAAATACCTGTTGACTCGTACGGCGAGCGGGGTAATATGGACGGGTTACTTGCAGAGCCCCGTGAATCTCTGTAACAACACGTACTGTACATGGAGGAGTCTAAGTGATTTCGAAATCGACTCACTACGCCAAGCAGGGCGAGGTCCAGCGCAACTGGGTTCTCGTCGACGCCGATGGTGCTGTCCTGGGCCGTCTTGCCACCCAGATCGCAATGATCCTGCGCGGTAAGAACAAGCCCCAGTTCACGCCCAACAGCGACTGCGGCGACTTCGTTGTCGTCATCAACGCCGATAAGGTCCAGCTTACCGGTAACAAGGCCGACACGAAGACCTATTATCGCCACAGCGGCTACAACGGCGGCCTCAAGGCTGAGAGCTTCCGCCAGGCTATGGAGAAGCACCCGGAGAAGGTCATCGAGCGCGCCGTTCGCGGTATGCTGCCCAAGACCACTCTCGGCCGTGCCCAGATGACCAAGCTTAAGGTCTACGCTGGTGCCGAGCATCCGCATGCTGCCCAGAACCCCACGAAAATTGAGCTGGAGGCTTAAAGATGGCTGAGAACACCGTTGTCTACCAGGGTACCGGCCGTCGTAAGAACGCCGTCGCCCGCGTCCGTCTCGTCCCCGGCACCGGCAAGGTGACCATCAACAAGCGTGACGCCGAGCAGTATTTCGGCCGTCATCAGCTCGTTGAGAACGCCCTTGCTCCCTTCAAGGTGACCGACACCGCCGGTCAGTTCGACGTTATCGCTCTGTGCGATGGCGGCGGCATCTCCGGCCAGTCCGGCGCTCTGCGCCTGGGCATCGCTCGCGCTCTTCTGAACGCTGGCGACTACCGTGCTGACCTCAAGAAGGCCGGTTTCCTTACGCGCGATGCTCGCGTGGTCGAGCGCAAGAAGTACGGCCTCAAGAAGGCCCGCCGCGCTCCCCAGTTCTCCAAGCGCTAAGGTTTTATCTCCTTTCGAGATACAATGTACAAGCGGGGCCTGCCGATTCCTCGGCGGGTCCCGCTTTTCTTTTTCGACTAGGGTGGGCGGTTGCATATCGCCTGCTAGGGAAGGAGCAATCCTATGCCCCAGAACATCTTCGGTACCGACGGCGTCCGTGGCGTCGCCAATGCCGATCTTTCGTGCGACCTCGCGTTTCGCCTGGGCCGCGCGGCGACCAAGTTTCTTGGTCCGGACATCTGCATCGGCCGTGACACGCGCCTTTCGGGCACCATGCTCGAGAGCGCTCTGACCGCCGGCATTATGGCCGAGGGCGGCCGTCCGCACTGCTGCGGCGTCATCCCCACGCCTGCCGTGGCACTGCTCACTGTTCAGAACGAGCTCGACGGCGGCATTGTCATCTCCGCTTCGCACAATCCGCCGGAGTTCAACGGCATCAAGTTCTTTAGCCGCAAGGGCATGAAGCTTCCCGATGCTGTCGAGGAAGAGATCAGCGCCTGGGTCATGTCCGAGGAAGCCATGGCTGCCGATACGCTGCCGACCGGTGCCGGCGTGGGCCACATCATCAAGATGAAGGACGCTCGCAAGGCATACGTCGACCACGCCATCGATACGCTCGATGGCCTGAGGCTCGATGGCCTGGTCGTTGCCGTCGACTGCGGTCACGGTGCTTCCTGCCAGACTACGCCCGCCGCGCTGCAGCGCCTGGGTGCCACGGTCCATGCCATCAACACCGATTATTGCGGCACCGACATCAATGTCGAGTGCGGCTCTACGCACCTCGAGCCCCTGCGCGAGCTCGTGCTGCGCACCCATGCTGATATCGGTCTGGCCCACGACGGCGACGCCGACCGCGTACTGTTCGTGGACAGCGAGGGCAACGAGATCGATGGCGACTACATCCTGGCTATCTGCGGTTCCGACCTCGCCGCTCGCGGCAAGCTCGCCAACTCCGAGATCGTCTCGACCGTCATGTGCAATCTGGGCTTCTCCATCGCTATGAAGGAGCAGGGCTTCGAGATGGTCCAGACCGCCGTGGGCGACCGCTACGTTCTGGAGCGCATGCTCGCGGACGGCGCCGTCATCGGCGGCGAACAGTCCGGCCACATCATCTTCCTGGAGCACAACACCACCGGTGACGGCCTGGTGACGGCTCTGCAACTGCTGGCCGTGCTCAAGCGCACCGGTCGTACCCTCACCGATCTTGCCGGCATCATGAAGAAGTACCCGCAGGTACTCGTCAACGTGCATTCCGACAACAAGGCTGGTCTGGACGATTGCCAGCCCATCTGGGACGCCGTTGCTGCTGCCGAGAAGGAGCTTGACGGCCGCGGCCGCATTCTGGTGCGCCCGAGCGGTACCGAGCCGCTGGTCCGCGTGATGGCCGAGGCCGAGACGCACGAGCTGACCCAGCGCGTTGTCGACGACATCGTCGAGGTTGTCAAGCGCGAACTTCCCTAATGGTCAAAAACGGGTGCCAAGTGGTAAACTGTTAAGGTTATTTTGGTTGATCGGTATGTCCGAGGGGGAGCATGTTCACTAAAGTCCTAAGGTCTTTTGGTATGCGTGGTCGAGTCCTTACGTTGGATGCTCCCATCTCGGGTGACGTTATTCCGCTCTCCGAGGTAAACGATCAGACGTTTGCTACCGGCCTTTTGGGCCAGGGCGTGGCGATTCAGCCCACCGGAACGCGCGTGATCGCGCCGGCTGATGCCAAGGTCGAGGCTATTTTTCCCACGGGACACGCCGTTGCGCTTAACACGGTCGATGGCTTGGACGTGCTCATTCACGTTGGTTTGGATACCGTTCAGCTCGAGGGCAAGCACTTTACCGTACATGCGCAAGTGGGTGACATCGTCCATAAGGGCGATGTACTCATTGAGTTCGATCGCGAGGCAATTGCTGCCGAGGGCTACGATGTGACGGTTCCCATCTTGGTGTGCAACTCCGTTGAGTTCTCGAGCATCAAGGGCTCCGTTGGCGTGCATGTCGAAGAGATGGACCAGCTCATCGTTGCTCGCGAGCGCTAGCAAGTGCACGTGGCCATTAGCCTACAATTCAAACACGTTTACGGAGGGCGCCCTTGAAAGAGGACGCCCTCCGTGGCAAGATGGGATTTGTCCGAAGCTAAAAGGCTTTGGGTCACCGTGGACGGGCAGGGGCCTCGACGCGGTTAGACACGAGACACATACATTACGCGACCTCGCCCTGGTGGCCGCACACGTTGGTTGCGGCCGACGCGGGCCGCGGGCAAGTGCTTGTAAGGGAGCCTTGCCTCTCTTGTACGAGAAAGGACGCGTAATGAAGATCATTAAAGCTAAAGACTACGAGGATATGAGCCGCAAGGCCGCCAATATCATCTCGGCGCAGGTTATCCTCAAGCCCGACTGTGTGCTGGGCCTTGCCACCGGCTCCACCCCGATCGGTGCCTACAAGCAGCTCGCTGCTTGGTACGAGAAGGGCGACGTCGACTTTGCCGAGGTCAGCACCTACAACCTGGACGAGTATCGCGGCCTTTCGCACGACGATCCCCAGAGCTATCACTACTTCATGCGTGAGAACTTCTTCGATCACATCAACATCGACCTGAACAACACGCATGTGCCCGACGGTTCCAACCCCGACGCCGCCGCTGCCTGCTCTGAGTACGACAAGATCGTCGCCGAGGCCGGTTACCCGGATCTGCAGCTGCTCGGTATTGGCAACAACGGCCACATCGGCTTCAACGAGCCCGATGACCACTTCTCCAAGGGCACGCACTGCGTCGACCTCACCGAGAGCACCATTCAGGCCAACAGCCGCCTGTTCGACAGCATCGACGATGTTCCCCGTCAGGCCTACACCATGGGCACTCAGACCATTATGTATGCCCGCATGATCCTGGTCGTCGCCAACGGTGAGGCCAAGGCTCAGGCTGTGCATGACATGTGCTATGGTCCGGTTACGCCCGAGTGCCCGGCTTCGATCCTGCAGCTGCACACCAACTGCGTTGTCGTTGCCGACGAGGCCGCCCTTTCGCTCTGCGAGTAGCGCGAATCCTGCACCTCGACATAGCCTTGATTAAGGCCTCCGCTTTGCGGGGGCCTTTTTGTTATCCCTTTTTGCCCACTTGACCAAAAACTTGCCGCAAGCTTGACGAATGCCGGATGCCCAACAGCTTGATTCATTCTATACCAGATTCTATGCAAAAAAGCCACTAGAAGGTCGTAGACGGTAGCGGGTGCTAGGCGAGTTGAATGACATGGCTGAACCTTGTTCATCTGCGTTACACTGCCGCTTAGATGGGACAAGCTGACAAGCTCATTTACCTGCTTAAAGACCGATTAGTCGGGGGATTAATAACAATCGGCCTTCGCTGTACAAAAACTTGCCGCTTGCGTACCAAAAGACAACCTAAAACACAAGGTCGCTCTATTCATAGCGCGGCTTGTATGGTCTTGCGGCTACAGTGTCCATACGGTCGAGTTGAGGAGCGGGCATGGTAAACGATTTGAGCGGTATAGACGACCTCGAGCTGATGCCGCTGGGCGGAGGCTATATGGTGCGACGCGAACGCTTGATGAATGAGCTTATCGCCAAGGGCCGAAAGGCCGGCATCGTGGTTCTTTATGCGCCCGACGGGTTTGGGAAGACCTCGGTGCTGCTTCAGTACACCCATGAGGTTAAATGCGACCCGACGCGAGGCCCCGTGCGGATTATCGAGGCCGATCGCGCCATTGGGCGCGAGGTGTTTATGCAGCTCGAGGTGGTTGCCGAAGAACTCAAAGACAAACCGCACTCCCTTATCGCGATTGATAATGTGCCAAACCTCGATCAGCACGATACCGAAGACCTCATCGACAGGATTCGCGGCCTGCGCGCTATGGGGGTAGGGGTCTTTATCTCCTGCCGTCCTTCAAATCGTCAGCTGATTCATGGGCTGGGCGATTCGGTTAAGATCAATGCGCAGATGCTCAAGGTGCATGCCTATGAGTATTCGGCGTGGGCATCGGCGTTTTCGATCAGCACATCGCTCGACTTTTATCAGCTCACGCAGGGCGTGCCCGAGCTCGTTTCGGCATTGCAGACGGGTCTGTATGGCCAAGGCGACGTAGCCGGTCTGCTCGAAAACGAGATTGTCAACGTATATGGCGCGGCACTTGCCGATCTGGCTTCGCTCGACAATAATGCGCTGTTTTGCGTGGCATGTCTCATGGTTTTGATGGGCGAGGGCAATATCGCAGAACTCGAGGCTTGCGGGGTGAGGCTGTCGATGGTCGACCAGTCCTACTTTGTACGCGACTACCCGATCTTTGGCTTGGATCCCGCCGAGCGGAGTTTTACGTGTCTGGGCACGGAGGATAACGGACGCCTGCGTTTGCGTAAGTTGGTGGCCGAGGTTCGCCCCGAACTTGTTCCGAGGGCGGCCCGGATTTTGCTTAAGGCGGGCCGATGCGATGCGGCGATGGGCCTGGCGGATGCCTTTTTGGACCGTGAAGCGGTCCTTGAACTTGCTGGGCAGTATGGGGTCGATCTGGCCCTGACGGGGCACGGGGCCGATATCTGCCGAGCAGCGCTGGGCACGATCGATGCCGACGATCCGGCTCCAGAGCCAACGCCTGCCGAGGCGCTTGGCGTATATCTGGCGGCGGTCAGCGTGTCCAACACAAAGCTCGCCCGCTATATGGCATCGGTCATCGAGCGCGGGGGCGAACGGGCGGCCTGCGAAATAGACCCTGTTTCATGGAGGGTGGCCCAGACACTGACGGCTGTTTGCTATGGGGACAACGGACTTGGGCTTCCTACGAACCTGGCCGTGCCAGAAATCGAGACATCCCATACCGCACTCGATATGTTGTCTGCGCATATCGAGGTCAAGCGCTGTCTGACCGAGCGGGGAGATGACGGCGGCGTTCTACAGCAGCTCAAAACGAGCAAGGCCTACGACTGTGAGCTCGATATCGCGGGGATTGTTATACGGGCCGATAGCATGCTGGTGGAGCTCTTTGACGGGTCGTTTGCGGGAACCGACGAGCGCGACGACGAGATGACGGTGGTGCGGGAGGCGCTCGACGTACGTGGGCTTAAGGCGATGGCTATCTGGGTGCGCATGGTGTTGGCGGCACGGCGGCTCCTTTCCGGCTTGCCGGTAACCGACGACGCGGCGTTCAACGAGCTCGATCGTTTTGCCGTGCGCATGCGCGACAACCAGATTCAGCTGTTTGGCCTGTTGCTAGAAGGCTGGCAGTCGCTGACAGAGGGACGGCCGGTTAATGCAAAGTTCCGTGCGGTCCAAGTGCTCAAACTTGCCGAGGAGTCGATTGCGTACATGCGCGATAACGCATTGCTGCTGGAGCGCGCGGCATATCTGCGTAACACCTCGATGGTTTCGGTGCGCGAGGAAGCGGAGCTACTCGATATAAGCCAGACGCAGGTTGGTGGAGCGGAGGCCTGGATGGTGGCGCTGCATCTGGCCTGTGCGGGCCGAGACAGCGACCTTGCGGCCTGGATGTCCATGAATCGCGCGGGGATTCTAGAGCCATCGTATCGGCTCTTTGCGCGCCTTGCCATGCATTGTCTGGGCGAGCCGGCGGGCAGGATACGCAAGAAGCTTCCCGTGCGCGAGCTGTCGCGGTACTCGTTGCGCGACGATTTGGAAGGGGAGGGCGAGCGCCTGTTCCAGGCTGGCGAGGTTGAAGCCGTTGATACCATCGACCATATCGAGATTCGCATGTTTGGCGCGTTTCGCGCCGAGCGCGACGGGTTTCCCATCACGGACAAAATGTGGCGCCGCAAGAAGGCGGCGACACTTGCCGAGCGGCTTGCGCTGGGCATGGATGCGCTCGTCGATCGTGAGACGCTGGCCATGGAGCTGTGGCCCCATGCCGAGTTCAATAGCGCTCGCAACAACCTGTACTCGACGATATCGCGCTTGCGGTCGGCTTTGGGACCGACGCCGGATGGCAAGTCGTGTGTGCTCATCCAAAATGAATGCATCGGACTCAACGGCGACTACGTCAAGACCGATGTACGGCTGTTTGACCAGATAAGCCGCGAGGTTTTGGGAAATCGCACGGGTGCACGCGGGCCCCATTTAGTTGAACTGTGCCTTAAGATTGAGCAGCTTTATGCTGGACCGCTGTATGTTCCCAATGGCTGTAATCCCACCTACTTTTTGCGTATGCGACGCATTATGCAGTCAAAGTACATCGATTGCATGATTAAGGGAGCAAATGCTGCTCTAGAAGAAAACGATCTGCAGTCGGCGATTTGGCTGGCGGAGTCGGGGCTTCGGCAGGAAACGGCGCGTGAGGATATGGTGCGCTGCGCCATGCGCGTCTACAGTGCGGCGGGGCGACGGCGCGATATCGTCGAGCTGTACAGCGGGCATATGCACCATCTGAGGGAGCAGGTCAATGGCGTGCCCGAGCCCGAGACGCGGCGTCTATACGAGCGTTTGGTGGAGGGGCGGCTCAATCGCGTGCTGGTCGAGCGATAAAAAACGGGCGCCCGAAGTACTTGGGCACCCGTATGCTTGCTATGTGTTGGCTTGCCGGATCATTGGCTCTTAGACGAGCTTGATCTTCTCGATGTCCTTGCGCGAGGACTCGCGATACAGCGAGAACTTGCGGCCGATGACCTGGACGACCTCGGCGTGGCAGCGCTCAGCGAGCTCTTCGGCGGCCTCGCGGGCGGAAAGACTGGAGCCATCGAGCACGGAGCACTTAACGAGCTCGTGCTTTTCCAGGTAGGCGACCGTCTGCTCGACGGTGCCCTCGTTGACATCGGACTTGCCGATAATGATGGCGGGGTTGAGGTGATGGGCCATGCTGCGAAGCTGCTTGACCTGGGCTCCTGTCAGTGCCATGGGTTCTCGCTTTCTATGTATGGGGCGCCCCGCGACGGGGCCTTAATCTACGTGAGCTGTCCCACGATAGCGCAGGAACGGCGCGGTGTGGAGCGCGTTTGCCCAGTTCAAAAAGAATGCGGATGCCGAGTGAGTGGGCGGTGCAGGCTGCGAACAGGCTATGAGCTGGGCGCAGAGACCGGCTCCCATGCAATAAACGCCCAACGAACCTTGCGGACATGATCGAGCATATAGCGCCCCTGCGGCACGCCCTTGGAGCCCGGCTCACCGGCATGGGGGTTCTCAATCATGTGTTGAGCGATGTAGTCGCGCAGGCAGTCGATTTTATCCTCGTTGCCGTGTTCGAGCATACGGGAGAAGTCCGTCACGCCTGCCTCGAGGCTATCGAAGGTATCGCGACGAGGTGATTCAAAGTACGTAACCTGCGGCAGCGCACCCATTTGAATGAGGATGTTGAAGGCGTACACAAAGCCATTACTGCAGGTAACCGAGGCGCCGATAGCGTTCATCAGGTGCAGGTCATAGCGCGGGCTGGAGTTGGCGACCATCGTGACAGCACAACGCCGACGAGCCGTACGGTCGAGCTTGGCAAGTGCACCTTTTAGGTTGGTCGTGGTGACAGAGCGACTGGCAAAGGCAACATCTACCGCTTTCGCGACCGGTCCAACCAAATCCCAATCGTCATCCCAAGCAAGCTCAAGCGGCGTAATGCGATCCTCGAGCCCATAGTACTCAATACCAGCATCAAGCGTGCCCAACATAGCGGGGGAGAAATCAGCCGCAATCACAGGATGCCCAGCCTGAGCAAGCGGAATAGCAATCGACCCAGCCCCGCACCCCATATCGAGCACCGACTCGCCGGGCTCAAGCGCCAACAGCTTTATAAAATCCCGAGCATAAGGGGCAGTCTCCAACGGCCGAAAATGCCGAGCCCTTTTATCCCACTCAAAAGAATCATCAGCCCGCCGCCGAGCAGCCTGCATCTGCATCCACTCCTGATTCCAATCAGCAGAAAGGAGCTCAGAGTGAGCATCCCCATCAACCACGGGCCAACCTCCTAGCAACAAAAAAGCGACTCCTCCTAAAAGAAGAGCCGCAACCAGCATATATCAGAAAGAACCGTTCCAACGCCAAACCGCCCTCACAACCAAGGCGGGCAGGAGCGAAGCGACTGCCATACGGGATAGAACCCAACTGAGGTCCCGTTGTGCGGGAGCCCCGCCGCCGGGCGGCAGACATATAAGGTCGATCGCGAGTTCCGCACGAGCCGGAGAGCACTTAATGTGCTCTCCGTGCGAGTCAGGACTGTCCGAGCAGGCGACCTTATATGTCTGCCGCCCGGCGGCGGGGCTCCTCGCCCGAACCCCTCAGCTAGTTCTTCAGCGAGTTCAGCGGTGCCGGGAAGCGTCCACCGCGGTGGGCAAGCACGGTGCCGGCGTTGGGGTTCACCGGCATGATGGGCGCACGGCCGAACAGACCACCGTACTCGACGCAGTCGCCCACGCCCTTGCCGATGGCGGGGATCACGCGCACGGCCGTGGTCTTGTTGTTGATGACGCCGATGGCCATCTCGTCGGCGATGATGCCGGCGATGGTCTCGACCGGGGTGTCGCCGGGGATGGCGATCATGTCCAGGCCAACGGAGCACACGCAGGTCATGGCCTCGAGCTTCTCGAGCGAAAGCGCGCCGGCCTCGACGGCGGCGATCATGCCGGCATCCTCGGACACGGGGATGAAAGCGCCGGAGAGACCGCCCACGCTGGAGCTGGCCATGACGCCGCCCTTCTTGACGGCATCGTTGAGCATGGCGAGCGCGCAGGTCGTGCCGGGGCCACCGCAGGTGCCCACGCCGATGATCTCGAGGATGCGCGCGACAGAGTCGCCAATGGCAGGCGTAGGTGCCAGCGACAGGTCGACAATGCCCTTCTCGACACCCAGGCGATGGGCGGCCTCGCGGCTCATGAGCTCGCCGGCGCGGGTGATCTTAAAGGCGGTCTGCTTGATTTTCTCGGCAACCTCCATCATCGAGGCGGAGTCGGGGAGCGTCTCCAAGGCAGCAGCCATAACGCCGGGGCCCGAGACGCCAACGTTGATGACGGCGTCGGCCTCGCCACCGCCGTGGACGGCGCCCGCCATAAACGGGGAGTCCTCGACCATGTTGGCAAAGCAGACAAACTTGGAGGCGCCAACGGAATCCTGGTCGGCCGTGAGCTTGGCGGCATCGATGATGGTCTGGGCGGCCATGAGCACGGCATCCATGTTGATACCGGCGCGCAGGCTGGCGACGTTGACGCTGGAGCAGACGCGGCTCGTGGTGGCGAGCGCCTGGGGGATGGACTGGATGACGCGGCGGTCGGCGTCGCCGATGCCCTTCTGGACGAGTGCGGAGAAGCCGCCCAGGTAATCGATGCCGAGCGTCTCGGCCGCGCGGTCGAGGGCATGCGCGATGGGGGTGAGGTCCTCATCCTTGCAGCACGCGGCGATCTGCGCCACCGGGGTGACGGAAACACGCTTGTTGACGATGGGGATACCGTACTCGCGCTCGAGGTTCTCGGCGGTCTCGACCAGATGCTCAGCCGTGTGCGTCACGTGGTCGTAGATCTTCGTGCACATGCGGTCGAGGTTCTCGTCACCGCAACCCATGAGCGAAACACCCATGGTGATGGTCCTGATGTCGAGGTTCTGCTCCTCAACCATGCCGCGGGTTTCCGCGATTTCTGCGGGCGTGATCGCCATCCTTGCGCTCCTATCTGCCAAAACGAGCATAGTCTTATCTATTCTAACGTGCCGCACGTGCCAAGTGGCGCATGCGGCGCGTTTTGGTGCTCGGTTGTTTCCGTTGTGTTACTGCCCAAAGACCTCTTCGGCGATACGAGCGCTTTCGGCGGCGTCCTTGGCGTAGTAGTCCGCACCGATCTGCTTGGCGTATTCGGGGGTGAGTACGGCGCCGCCTACGATGATCTTGACGCCCGGCACCTCGGCATGAAGCAGCTTGATGGTCTCTTCCATGGCGACGACCGTGGTAGTCATAAGCGCTGAGAGGCCGACGAGTTTGATGTCGCGCTCCTTGACGGTCTTGAGTACCTCCTGCGGATCGACGTCGCGGCCCAGGTCAAAGACGGTGTAGCCGTAGTTGTCGAGCAGCATTTTGACGATGTTCTTGCCAATATCGTGGATGTCGCCCTTGACGGTGGCCACGCAGATTTTGCCCTTGTCGGCGATCTCGCCGGCGGGCATCAGGCGCTTGATGGTGTCGAAGCCCACGCGCGCGGCCTCGGCCGAGGCCATGAGCTGCGGCAGGAAGAACTTGCCCCGGTCAAAGAGGACGCCAACCTCGTCGAGGGCGGGGATAAAGTGATTGTTGATGAGGTCCATGGCGTCGTGGTCTGCCAGCAGACGCTCGGTCTCGGCAGCGATCTCGCCTTTGCGGCCCGAGACGACCATGCGACGAATCGGGTCGTCGTTGCCGTCGGTGCCGGCGGTGCCAGCAGCGGGCACAGCGTCGGTCGATACTGCCTGAGCAGCTGCCGGGTTGGCGGCGATCTTGTACGGATCGGTCCAGCCGGCATAGCGCTCGATGTATCCGGTCGAGCCCTCGTCCTCAACGCTCAACACGCGATAGCTGTAGACGGTATCCATAAAGCGCTTGGAACCCGGGTTCATGATGGGGGCGTCCAGGCCCGCGCCGAAGGCGGCAGCCAAAAAGACCGAGCCCAGCAGCGGGCGGGCAGGCAGGCCAAAGCTGATGTTCGACACGCCGAGCGCACATTTGACGCCCAGGCGCTCCTTGCACAGGGACATGGCGCGCAGGATCTGCTCGGCCTGGCGCTGGTTGGTCGAGGCGGTCATGACCAGGCAGTCGATGAGGACGCGGTCCGGTCCGATGCCGTAACGGGCAGCCTCGGCCACGATGTGCTCGGCGATGGCGAAGCGAGCCTCGGCGGTATCGGGGATGCCGCCTTCGTCGAGCGTAAGGCCGACAACGTTGGTGCCGTAGTGGGCGACCAGCGGAAAGATCTCATCCATGATCTGCTGCTTGCCATTGACCGAGTTGATGATGGGCTTGCCGGCGTAGCGGCGCACGGCGGCCTCGACAGCGGCGGGATCGGTGGAGTCGATCTGCAGCGGCAACAGCGTGGAGCCCTGGAGCTGTTCGGTCGCCTGTTGGATGATCTTGACCTCGTCGATCTCGGGCAGGCCGACGTTGACGTCCAGGATATCGGCGCCCTGTTCCTGCTGGCTGATGCCCTGGCTCACGACGTAGTCCAGATCGCCGTCGCGCAGGGCCTGCTGCAGGCGCTTTTTGCCGGTGGGGTTGATGCGCTCGCCGATGACGGCGATCTTGTGGCCGTCGCAGGGAAGGTCCACCACGGTCTGGGCGCTTGTGACCGACATGCTGGGCTTGCGGTGGCGCGGGCTGGGCGTGTGGTTGTCGATAAGCGTGCGCAAGGCCGCCATGTGCGCCGGCGTGGTTCCGCAGCAACCGCCCACGACGCTCACGCCGTCGGCGATCATGCCGGCGACGGCCTCGGCGTATTCGGGGGCCTGGATATCAAAGACGGTGTTGCCGTCGTCGTCCACATGGGGGAGTCCTGCATTGGCCTGCACCATAACGGGCTTGTCGGTAACGGTGAGCATACGTGCGGCGAGTTCTCGGAGCTCGGCCGGTCCTTGACTGCAGTTGATGCCCAAAACGTCGGCACCGATGGCGTCGAGCGTGATGGCGGCGACCTCGGGACTCGTGCCCAGGAAGGTACGGCCGTCTTCCTCAAAGGTCATGGTGGCAAAGACGGGCAGGTCGGAGTTCTCGCGGCAGGCGAGGACCGCCGCCTTGATCTCGGCCAGGTCGGTCATGGTCTCGATAATAAAGAGGTCCACGCCCGCGGCGACGCCGGCGCGCACTTCCTCGGCAAAGAGGTCATAGGCCTCGTCGAAGCTGAGGGTGCCTAAGGGACGAAGCAGTGCGCCGATGGGGCCGATGTCACCGGCGACGTAGCGGGCACCAGCCGCGCGGGCGCAGGCGACAGCGGCGGCAAAGACATCTGCCACGGTGGCGGCGCCGTCGAGCTTGTGGGCATTGGCGCCAAAGGTGTTGGCGGTGATCACGTCGCAGCCGGCCTCGACATATTGACGTTGGATATCGGTGATAACCTGGGGCTCATCAAAGTTGAGCAGCTCGGGCAAGGCGCCCGCCTTCATGCCAGCGGCCTGCAACATGGTGCCCATGCCGCCGTCGAACAGCAGGTGTCCCGTGCCCTCGATGGCCGCACGCAGGCGATCGTCCTTAATGCGCAGATCGTCGATCGTGCGCGTCTTGTACGTGGCACCGTTGCGACGTGCGGCATCAACGGGTGCCGCCAATGCAGCGCCGTCAGAATCATGAGTGATAAGCGGAGTAAACATCGGGGGCTCCTAATGGCTGGAATAGCAGGTGGTGTGGGCGGCGCGGAAGCGACAGCTCTCGCGCATGCGGCAGATATTGCAGGTGGGGCGGGTCTGGGCGTCGTGGACCTCGCCGTCAAACAGACCGATCACCGCGGTCACGCTTTTGGTGGGCATGAGCAGGCTGGTGGGTGTGACGGTCAGGCCGATGAGCCGCGTGGCGTTGAGCGCATTGACGATCGAGCGCTGGGCCGAGAGCGGGCAGTCGCCGTAGCCGGGACTAAAGCGCCAGTTGCCGGCGAGTCCGTGTGCGGCGGCGTCCGTCTTGACCTGCTGGTCCATTTGCTCAACGGCGGCTTCCACGTAAGCGGAGCACGCGGCGTCGAGCACGGCGCCCTCCAGGGGATGTTGGGCTCCCGTGGTGCGCAGGCGACGCTCGGCGTCCATGCCGAGGGTGCATGCCATGAGCGCGGCAAAGCGGGCATCTTTGAGATGTCGATAGATATCGCGACCTCGCAGCTCAACGTTGGTGCCGACCAAGTGAATGCAAGGCTCACTCTGTTCGTCCACGCCCGTGGCATCGACGGCAAACACGCGGCGCACGCCACGGGGCTCAATGTCAAGTTCCAGACGCTCGACCACAAGCTCAATACGTCGTGACAGCTCGGGTTCAATCTGCTGGCCGCCGTAACCCAGATACCGCAGCATCTCGGCACGGTCGACACGGGGATGGTGCGCAGCATCGACACGGTAAAGCGCCGGCGACGCAAGGTCGGCCGGCACTTCGACAGCGGTTGTATCGATGTGCGGTTTTTCCATTACCCCAGGCGCTCCATAATGGTCGCGGCGATCGCAGGACGGTTCATAGTGTACAGGTGCAGGCCGTCGGCGCCGTGCTCCTTGAGGTCGCAAAGCTGGCGGGCGGCATAATCTACACCGGCTGCCTGCAGGCTCTCGGGGTCGTTCTCGTACTTGGCGAGAATCTTGATGACGGGGGAGGGCAGCGACGCGCCGCACATAAAGACCATGCGGCTGATCTGCGACTTGCCCATAAACGGCATGATGCCCGCGGTAATGGGCACGGTGATGCCGGCCTTGTCGGCAAGCTCGCGAAAACGGTAGAAGCACTCGTTATCAAAGAAGAGCTGTGTCACAAAGAAGCTCGCGCCGGCGTCCTGTTTTTGCTTGAGGTGTTCGACCGAGAGGTTGAGATCCTCACAGGCAATGTGGCCCTCGGGGTAGGCTGCGGCGCCCACGCAAAAGCCGGCGTCGACGAGCTCGGGGATGAGGTCGCGGGCGTAGGCGTAGTCCGAGGCGGGCTTGTCGTCCTCGGTTGCGCCGGCAGGGAGATCGCCACGCAGGGCCAGGATGTTTTCCACGCCGGCGGTGCGATACTCGTCGATCTTGGCGGCGATATCGGCGTGCGAGCGGCCCACGCAGGTAAGGTGTGCCACCGAGGGTGTATCGAATTCGCTCGTAATCATATGCGCGATGGGGGCGGTGGTGGCGCCGTTGCCCGAGCCGCCAGCCGAGCAGGTGACCGAGACAAAGCTCGGCGAAAGCTTGCACAGATTGCCTGCCACTTCGCGAGCCGTGTCGAGGGTGAGCTCGCCCTTGGGCGGGAACATCTCAAACGAAACGGGCGCGGTGCCCTGGGATGCTGCCTGCTTAAAAACCTCGTCGACGCGCATATCGTGCTCCTTTAGATACTTAAATAGTGTGATGTGTTGTAAGGATTCTACAGCACCACTGTGTCACGGCGGAGTTTCACTCGTTATTCGGGGATACCAATCAAAGATGCCTTGCTATCGGCATTCCCTATAACAGAGCGGCTAATCTAGGCACGGACTATAAAGACTGGTATCTGATGCAAAATACCAGTTAATAGAGCTCCATCCCAAATTGACTATCCTTAAACCATGGGGAGAGGTCTGCTATTTATACAGTTGATTGGCTGTTGAGGGTGGCAACGCCGTCTCGATAGGGTAACCTCATTGATTGGTTTCGCGACAGCAACATAACGGTAATGTCGCGGAAACACGGCGAGTCTAAGCTATGACTCGTTCGTTAGTAATCAACACCGCTTCTCACGCGGTGCCGATACGAAGGGAGTTCCGTATGGCCGATCTTACTGACCGCTTCGGGACCATGGTGTTCTCTGAGGAAGTCATGAAGGACTACCTCCCCAAGGACATTTGGAAGCGCCTTGCTGCAACCCTCGAGGGCGGTGAGCCGCTCGACCTGGATGTGGCCAACGCCGTTGCCCATGCCATGAAGGTCTGGGCCATCTCCAAGGGCGCGACGCACTACGCGCACTGGTTCCAGCCGCTTTCGGGCATTACTTCCGAGAAGCACGATAGCTTCTTGGAGCCCAACCACGACGGCACCGCCATCACCAAGTTTACGGGCAAGAACCTCATTCAGGGCGAGCCCGACGCCTCCAGCTTCCCCAACGGCGGCCTGCGCGCCACCTTCGAGGCCCGTGGCTACACCGCCTGGGATCCCACCAGCCCCGCCTTTATCAAGGACGACGTCCTGTGCATCCCCACGGCTTTCTGCTCCTACACGGGCGAGGCCCTGGACAAGAAGACCCCGCTGCTGCGTTCCATGACCGCGCTCTCGCGTGAGTCTAAGCGCGTTTTGGCTCTGTTCGGCAAGACCCCCAAGAAGGTCGTTCCTTCCGTGGGTGACGAGCAGGAGTACTTCCTGATCAAGAAGGACGCTTACCGCAAGCGCAAGGACCTGGTCATCACCGGCCGCACCCTCTTTGGTGCTGCTCCCTGCAAGGGCCAGGAGCTCGAGGAGCACTACTTTGGCGCTATCCGCCCCACCGTCTCGGCCTATATGAAGGACCTGGACGATGAACTGTGGGCGCTTGGCATTCCCGCCAAGACCAAGCACAACGAGGTTGCTCCCTGCCAGCATGAGCTCGCGCCGGTCTATGGCGAGGTCAACGAGGCCATCGACCAGAATCTGGTCATGATGGAGAAGATGAAGCTCATCGCCTCCCGCCACGACTTGGTCTGCCTGCTGCACGAGAAGCCCTTTGAGGGCATTAACGGTTCGGGCAAGCACAACAACTGGTCGCTTGGCACCGAGTCCGAGAATCTGCTCGATCCGGGCGACACCCCGCTCGACAACCTGCAGTTCATCGTCTTCCTCACCGCGGTGATCGAGGCTGTCGATAACTATCAGGAGCTCCTGCGTGCCTCTGTTGCCTCGGCCGGCAACGACCATCGTCTGGGCGCCAATGAGGCTCCTCCGGCGATTATGTCCATCTTCCTGGGCGACCAGCTTACCGAGGTCGTCGAGAAGATCATCGATGGCAAGGCTTCCGTCCATGCCACGCGCGGCGTGCTCGACCTGGGCGCTGATACCCTGCCCAAGCTGATGCAGGACAACACCGACCGCAACCGCACCTCCCCGTTCGCCTTCACCGGCAACAAGTTCGAGTTCCGTGCCTGCGGCTCCGAGCAGAACGTCTCCGACTCCAACCTGGTGCTCGATGCCGCCGTGGCCAAGTCGCTCAAGTCCTTCGCCGACGCACTCGAGGGTACGCCCGAGGATAAGTTCCAGGACGCCGCGCTCGAGTACTGCAAGAAGGTACTGACCGATCACCAGCGCATCCTGTTCTCCGGCGACGGTTACTCCGACGAGTGGCCCATCGAGGCCGAGAAGCGCGGCCTTGCCAACAACAAGACCACGGCCGACGCCCTGCCCGCCTTTGTTTCCGATAAGGCCATCGCACTCTTTGAGGAGACGGGTGTCCTGACCAAGGCCGAGGCCCAGTGCCGCTACGACTGCAAGCTCGAGAAGTACAACAAGCTCATGAACATCGAGGCCACCACGATGGTTCGCGAGGCACGTCGTACCTATCGCCCGGTCATTACCGCCTATGCCACCAAGGTCGCTAAGGGCCTTGAGACTATCCGTGCCGCTGGCGCCGAGGCCGCCATGCAGTGTGAGCAGAACACGCTCAACAAGCTCTGCAACGGCATCACCACCATCAACGACTCCATCAAGGCGCTCGACGCCGTGCATCAGAAGGCCGAGGGCCTCGATGGTCAGGAGCAGGCCAACGTGTACGCGCACGAGGTCGTTCCCGCTATGGATGCGCTGCGCGCCGCCGTGGACGCCATGGAGGAGATCGTGGCAGCCGACTACTGGCCGGTCCCGACCTACGACGACATTCTGTTCTACGTGTAGAGCGTAACTGACATATCGTCACGGTATTGAGCCGGGGTCCGCATCATGCGGGCCCCGGTTTTTGTTTGCGAAGGACGCTTTGAAGCCCGTTTTGGAACTGATTCGCCCACGCAATAAGGGGGCGTGGGCAAAAAACGTCAAATATGAGTACTGTCACAAGTCCTGTAACATTATTTATTTGCAAAATATGTAGTGTTACGCAACATATGTCCAAGTACTTAGCCGATAAACGTCTGCAATTTTTCCGCCGTAGGACGCCTGACGGCTAAATCGCCTTCTGAAGGCATGAAATCGCTGTTATTAAAATGGTAACAGTACTCATATTTGCCATTTTTTGACCACAGGCCTTGCGATGATGCCGGGATCCGCACCCTGCCGGGTTCGAATCCCGGCATATCGGTAGCAAAAAGCCCGCTACCGAATTGATAACGGGCTGCTCAGATTCTGTGGTGCCCCCAGCGGGATTCGAACCCGCGATATCCACCTTGAAAGGGTGGCGTCCTTGGCCGCTAGACGATGGGGACAGCGGGAAAGAGTATAGCAGACTTTTTTAGCCGTTCACATATCGTTGGCAAACTGAAAAACCACCACAAAGGTGCCTGTCCCCTTTGTGGTGGTTGGGGCGTTAGGGGAGGAGCTTCATGGCGGCGTCGTGGGCGGCGTGCTCGTAGGTGTCGTCGAGGGGCTTGAGCGGCAGCAGGGCGGCGGCCTGTGCATCGCCACGGTGCTCGAGGGCATGGGCGATCAGCCAGTCGGCGAGCTCGGGGTTCTTGGGCAGCGCCGGGCCATGCAGGTACGTGCCGATGACGCCCTTGTAGATCAGGCCCTCAAAGCCATCGTCGCCGTTGTTGCCGGTGCCCGCGACGACGGACGTTCCGAGCGGCGTTGCCTCCGCGTCGAGCAGGGTGCGACCTCCATGGTTCTCGAATCCCACAAAGGGCTCGGGTGCCAGGTCGGTCTTGACGGCGACGTTGCCGATCAGGCGGTCGGAGCCGCGCACGGTCTCGGCGGCAATGACGCCCAGGCCCTCGATGCGATTCTCGCCCATATAGTACGAACGGCCGAGCAGCTGATAGCTGCCGCAGATAGCGAGCAGCGAGCCGCCATCCTCAACATAGGCTGCGACCTTGTCTTTTTGAGCGAACAGCTCGTGTGCCACGGCCAGCTGGTCGCGGTCGGAGCCACCGCCCATCATGACGATGTCGGCGTCGGTGAGGTCGAGCGTCTCGCCCATGCGGACCTCGTCCACGCGCGCGGGAATGCCGCGCCAGGCGCAGCGGCGCTCGAGGGCAATGACGTTGCCGCCGTCGCCATAGAGGTTGAGGGCATCGGGATACAGGTAGACGATGCGCAGCGGGCGCGAAAGCTCGACCGGCGCAATATCGGTGGGGACAGCGCTGCCATTGGCGCGTGTTACGGCGTGGGAGGTGACCGAGCTCGCATCGGCGCCCTTAAGCTCGTCGAGCTCCTTGACCAGTGGCGGGAAGGCCGTGTAGTTGGCGACGGCGTAGAAAGTATCGCCAGCCTCCTCGTCTGCCACGGCGCCGATCGCCTGCTCGATATTCGAGATGATGGCGGCATCGATGCCGGCGTACTTGAGGCGTACCTGCATGTCGTGCGCGCGCGTGCCGCCGGCAAAGGCGACAAGCCCCGTTGTGTCGGCGATGCGCTCAAAGTCGACGTCGTAGATCCACGACACATCGTGGCCGTCGGCATCGTTGTCGTTGAGGAAGAAGGCGCAGAGCCTGCCGCCTGCCGTTTTAATGGACTGAATCTGGCGATCGAAACCCACGGGATTCTTGGCCAGGTTTGCCTCGACGGTACGGCCGGCGATCTCCCAGCGGCCCATACGCCCGCCGGCGGGGATGTAGGCATCGAGCGTGGGCTGCAGATGCGCCGCGTCCACGCCCAGCTCGTGGGCGGCGAAGAATGCTGCGGCTACGTTGTAGACCATGTACAGGCCGTTGTAGCGCGTGGCGATGTGTACGGCAGCCGCGTCGGGCGCAGATCCAAAGACCAGGTCAAAGCCGTAGCCGTCACAGCCGAGCTCCACGCCCGTCACGCGACGGACAAGCCCGGGGCGGGCCCAGCCGCACGAGGGACAATGGTATGCGCCAAGCTGTCCGTACTGCACATGGTCGTACTCCAACGGCGCGTTGCACTGTGAGCAAAAACGCGAGTCGCTAATGCGGTCGGATTCGGTGTTGGTGGCGCCGTCGATGCCAAAGGCGATGCTTGCATTGGGAACGCGCGCGGCGATTGCGGCACACAGCGGGTCGTCTGCGTTGTAGATGAGCGTCGTTGCCGGTGAAAGCTCCAGCGCGTGGGCGATGACGTCCTGGGTGTGGTCGATCTCGCCGTAACGGTCCAGCTGGTCGCGGAACAGGTTGAGCAGCACAAAGTACGTCGGCTTGAGCTTGGGCAGAACGCGTACGGTGTAGAGCTCGTCGCACTCAAAAACGCCCACGCGCTTGCTGCTGGTGTGCTTAAGGCCGCCGCGGGCCTCGAGCAGAGCACCCACCACACCAGGCTCCATATTGTTGCCGGCACGGTTGCACACCACGTTAGCGCCGCTGGCAGCAACGGCGTCGGCGATGAGGTTGGAGGTGGTGGTCTTGCCATTGGTACCGGTAATCACCACGCTGCGGTCGACCAGGCTCGCGAGGTCGCTTAGCAGCTCGGGGTCGATCTTCATGGCGATACGGCCGGGAAGCACGCCGCCCTGGCGCTTGAGGACGGAGCGCAGCCCCCAGCGAGCGATATCGCTCGAGGCGCAGGCGAGAGATGAGCGGAGGTTCATGAAGCCGTTCCTAACATAGATGACATGGTCGGGGCGATCGCGTCGCTAAAAGCCGTAGCGGCGCGCAAATTCCTGGGCAAGCTGCGATACGTCTTCGCAGGCGTTGGCCCAGGGGGCAAAGTCGGGGGTGTCCGAGATAATGCCGTCGGCTTCCCAAACCGCCTGGTGCGAGAGGTCCCAGGGGTCGCGCGGCTCGGGTCGGCAGGGAAGATACGGCGTCTGGTACATGGGGTTCAGCAAGAAGAACGCGCCGCCCTCGCAACGGTTGGCGAACTCACGCAGCGCGCGCGTCGCCGGACGCATCTTGTTTGTTTTGAACAGCAGAATCGTGCGGGCGAGCAGGTACCAGGGGGAGTTTTCGAGTGCGTCTGCCCCCATCTGTTCCTCGAGCTGATGTGCCAGGGCAAAAAAGCCGTCCTGGTCTTCCAGGCGAGCGAGGGCGAGCAACACGGTGCCGGCAGCTCGGGTGGGATAGCCTTCTGCCTTAAGGACACGGCGAGAGTAGTTGGCGGCGGCGCGGTAACGAGCGCTCGCCATGCACAGCTGCGAGATGGCCTCGAGCGTGTGAAGCCAGCCGATAAGCGCCGGCTCGCTCACGGTAAGGTCTGCTGCGGTGACACCGTCGGCCAAAACATTATTGGCCCAGTAGTGCGGGGCCTCCATATCAAACCCGGGCACGCTCTGTTGCAGGTAGTCGGCCGTGCTCGCCTCGAGCTTCATCAAGTCGCCCAGGCAGGCATCGACGGGCGTGTCGGCCAGAATGATGGCGAGCAGTTGGGCATCGAGGACATGCGCATCGACGCGAACAATCTTGAGCAGCTCATCGCGCATGTCGTCGAACAGGCGGTTGCGCGTCTGCTCAAACTCCTCGTCGCTGCCCATGTCCTCGATGCGGCGAAGCTCGTCAAGCAAATGACGATGAACGCCGGCATAGGACAGCAGCGCTTGGGCATGCTCGGTCTGCGCATACTTGTGAGGGTTTGCGCTGATGTCGTTATGGACAAGCTCGCGTGCTGCATCGGTGAGTTCGGGGTGCGATGCTAGATAGGTGCGCTCCAGATAGGCGGGGATGTAGACGCTCGGATCCATTAGAGGTCCCCTCCCTTAAACGGCAATCCCTGTTCGGCCGCGCGCAGGATGCGTTCGTCGATCTGGGAGCGCACGATGTCGTTGGTGGCGACCCAGGCGGCAAAGCTGGCGTTGTCGGGCGCGCCTAGGCCCTCCTGCAGCACCGGTGTCGCCTCGGACAGGGCAAGGACAAGCTCGTCGGTGGAGCCCGGACCTACGTTGACGCGGGCATAGACGCCATCGGGAAGCTCGGTTTGGAAGTAGAGCGCCTCGGCCGCGTGTGGGCATGAGCGCACCAGGATGCGCAGGTAGTGTTCGGCGCCTTCGTAGTCCAGCTCGCGCCAGGCTGCGCTCATCAGCGCGATGAGCGTCCATGGGTCCAGGTCGCGCTCCGCGTCCTTGGGACGGCGGCGCAGCGGCGTGTTGCCAAGATAGGGCACGGAGTGGGCGGAACGAAAACGCTTGAGCTCCTCGGCAGGGTATTCGAGCTTTGCCATGGCAAGCATCGCGGTATGGCGGACGCCAGCGGGGTCGTTGGGCGCAAAGTCCAGGCTGCGATTCGCGGCATCCAGCGACATGCGGTAGCGGCCGCTAATGAGCGCGCGCGATGCCAAGGCGGCAAGCCAGCGCAGGTAGGGACGGCGGGTCAGGTCGCCTGCGGCCTCACGCTCGTAGGGGTCCTGCGCCGAGGCGATCTTGAGCGCCAAATCGTGCTCCACCTCGTCGCACTTGGACACCAGATACTGTACGTATTCCTCGTTGGATTCGGCGGTGAGCGCCGTCAGCATGCGCTGGGCATCCCAGTTGGCCGGATCGAGCGCGGCTGCCTCGCGGAGCATGTTCTCGGCTGCGGCTTCTTCTTGCTCTGCCTGGGCGTCGTCGGGGATAAAAGGGATGCGGTAGTCGACAGCCTCGACCACCTTGGCAATGAGGTGCCCGGCGCGGTCGCGATCGTGCACGATGAGCGGCGCGGGGTTGCGGGTGAATTGCTCCATCAGACGCTCGACGGCGGGGCCGTCAGTGAGCGGGATATTGTCGCGGCGCAAGGCCTCAAGAACGAGGCGATGGCAATCCTCTTGAATGGGATCGAATGCCATGGGGCCTCCTTTGCTGCGGTTAGGGTTCAAATGTCTCTATATAAAGGTCTAGTTTACCCGCATGTGGCACACCGGGGGTGCCGCACTTGGACTTGCACCTTTGCACCACGAAGACGGATGTCGCACAAATGTCGGCACCTCAGTTGCGCGGGTGGTATCACAGTGCCGTAAACGGTCGATTTTTGGCGGCGAACGGGGCACATTTTGGAGGGGCACAGTCCTACCCGGGATATGTGGTCAACCCTGATAAAACGTTTGCCCAGCTTGGGAGTATGAATGCCCCACAAGGGTCTTCAGGGATAGAAAAAACGTTTCATCATTGTTGGCTTTAGGTGAATAACTGACCAACCAGAACGGTAAAATAGTGTTTGTCTGAGCGTTGAGACGTTTAGACATTGCGTCGCTATCGCCGGCGACGCACAAAATGGTCCTAACGGAGCCAATCGGGTGCTCCGTTATATACGCAAGTCTAAGAGGGGCTTGTTTAGGAGGCACAGTATGGGACGTTTTACCAATCCTCGCGATCTGTACTTTGGTGAGGGCGCTCGCCACGAGGTGAAGAACCTCAAGGGCAAGAAGGCCATCATCGTTTCTGGCGGCAGCTCTATGCGCCGCGGCGGGTTCCTGCAGGACGTTGAGGCCGACCTCAAAGAGGGCGGCTTCGAGGTCAAGCTGTTCGAGGGCGTCGAGTCCGATCCGTCCATCGAGACGGTCATGAAGGGCGCCGAGGCCATGCGCGAGTTCGAGCCCGACTGGATTATCGCCATCGGCGGCGGCTCGCCCATCGATGCCGCTAAGGCCATGTGGGTCTTCTACGAGTATCCCGAGGAGTCCTTCGATAACATCATCCAGCCGTTCAGCTTCCCTGAGCTGCGTCAGAAGGCTCACTTCTGCGCCATCTCCTCTACCTCCGGTACCGCTACCGAGGTCACTGCCTTCTCCGTCATTACCGACTACGCCAAGGGCATCAAGTACCCGCTGGCCGACTTCAACATCACCCCTGATGTCGCCATCGTCGACCCCGAGCTCACCTACACCATGCCCGCCAAGCTGTGCGCTCATACCGGCATGGACGCTCTGACCCACTGCATGGAGGCCTACGTTTCCACCTGCGCCTCTATGTTCACCGACGCCAACGCTCTGCACGGCATCCGCGAGATCGTCGAGTGGCTGCCCAAGTCCTATGCTGGCGACCATGAGGCCCGTCAGCACATGCACGAGGCACAGTGCATCGCCGGTATCGCCTTCTCCTCGGGCCTGCTCGGCATCGTTCACTCCATGGCTCACAAGACCGGTGCAGCCTTTGAGAACGGCCACATCATCCACGGTGCTGCTAACGCCATGTACCTGGGCAAGGTCATCCAGTGGAACTCCAAGGACCCGCGCGCTGCCGAGCGTTACGCTTACGTGGCCAAGGAGATCCTGCACCTTCCCGGCGAGACCAACGAGGAGCTCATCGCTGCGCTCGTCCAGAAGATTCGCGACCTCAACGACCAGCTCAACATTCCGCAGTCCATCAAGGATTACGCGAATGGTGGCGTGAAGGTCGACGCCGAGAACCCGCAGATGGTTTCCGAGGAGGAGTTCCTCGCCAAGCTGCCCGAGATCGCCGCGAACGCCGAGCAGGACGCCTGCACGCCCGAGAACCCGCGTGAGACCAAGGCTGCCGACTTCGAGAAGATTCTCAAGGCCTGCTACTACGACACCGACATCGATTTCTAATCGACTCTCACTCGTCGTCTTTGGGAGGTTCCGCACGTCATGGTGCGGAACCTCCTTTTCTTTCTCTTGCATCGAATATGCGAAATGGAGTCAACTATGGCTGCAATTTTTAATAGCCCCAGCAAGTACATCCAGGGTCCGGACGAGCTCGCCAAGCTCGGCTCCTATGTCGAGCCGCTCGGCGGCAAAGCCCTCGTTATCGTGACGCCTTCGGGCAAGAAGCGCGTCGGCACCAAGATCGAGGGCGGTTTTGCCGAGGCTAAGGCCGAGCTGCTGTTTGAGGACTTTAACGGCGAGTGCTCCAAGGGCGAGGTCGATCGCCTGGTTGCGCTCGCCCGCGACAACGGTTGCGACATCATCGTCGGCGTCGGTGGCGGCAAGATCCTCGATACCGCGAAGGCCGTTGCCTATTACCTGGAGTCCCCGGTTATTATTTGCCCCACCATCGCCTCGACCGATGCGCCGTGCTCGGCGCTTTCGGTGCTCTACACCGACGACGGCCAGTTCGATAAATATCTCTTCCTTAAGGCAAACCCCAACATTGTCCTGATGGATACGACAGTTATCGCGGCGAGCCCGGTGCGCCTGACGGTTTCCGGTATGGGCGATGCGCTCGCAACCTACTTTGAGGCCCAGGCGACGCATGATGCCGACGGTGGCACTTGCGCCGGCGGCAAGGGCGGAATGGCCGGCCTGGCGCTCGCCAAGCTCTGCTACGAGACGCTTATGGCCGATGGCGTCAAGGCCAAGGTCGCGCTGGAGAAGGGTGCGCTCACGCCTGCCGTTGAGCATATCATCGAGGCCAATACGCTGCTTTCCGGCATTGGCTTTGAGAGCTCGGGCCTTGCTGCTGCTCATGCCATCCACAATGGCCTGACGATGCTGCCCGAGTGCCATGGCATGTATCACGGCGAGAAGGTCGCCTTTGGCACCATCGTCCAGCTGGTACTTGAGGATGCCCCGACCGAGAAGCTCGAGGAAGTCTTGGGCTTCTGCATTGAGCTGGGCCTGCCGGTCACGATGAAGGAACTTGGCGTTGCCGAGCTTACGCGCGAGCAGGCCATGGTCGTTGCCGAGGCCGCCTGCGCGCCCGATGACACCATGTGCAACATGCCGTTTGAGGTGACGCCCGAGATGGTCGCAAACGCCATCCTGGGTGCCGACGCGCTGGGCCACTACTATCTCATGGATGAGTAAATCAAGCTAAGGAAGGGGCAAAGCCAGCAGATGGCTTTGCCCCTTTTTGCTATGGTGCAAAGGGGTCAGGTTGCTTTGTACCAATTGTTGTTGATGAAAGGGCGGATTCTCGTATGTCGCTTCCTATGGTTTACGGCGGTCCCGGCCGGTATGTTCAGGGGCCGGGTGAGCTCTCGCGTCAGGGCAGGTATTTGTCATGGTTGGGTTGCGCTGCCTATGCCTTGTTTGACCAGGGCACCGAGGATCGGCTGTGCAGGCAGATCGTCGATGGATTTCTGGATGAAGATCTAAGCGAGCCGTTCTTTAAGATTTACAACGGTCCGTGTACGGAAGATGCCGTTGTCGAAATGGCCAAGGAAGCCCGGGCCGAGTATTGCGACATGGTGGTGGGCATTGGCGGCGGCAAGATGCTCGATATCGCCAAGGCCGTTGCGTTCTATGCCGAGTTGCCGTTGTGCGTATGCCCCACGGCGGCCTCAATGGATGGTCCGTGCAGCGCGATTTCGGTGTTGTATCACGAGGATGGGTCGTTCGACCGCTACCTGATGCTCGAGAAGAATCCAGACCTGGTCGTGGTCGATACCAACGTGGTCGCGGCGGCCCCACTGCGTATGACGGTCGCTGGCATGGGCGATGCGCTGGCAACGTACTTCGAGGCGCGTTCGTGCACCGCGGCGCACGGCGTCAACGAACACGGTGGCGCGCCGGGGCACTTGGCCCTGGTCACAGCACGTGCCTGCTACGACACGCTCATGGAGTGCGGTGTCGCTGCCAAGCGCGATCTCAAAAAGGGCCGTACATCGCCAGCGGTTGAGCGCCTGATCGAGTGCAATATTCTGCTTTCGGGTGTTGGCTTTGAGAGTGGCGGCCTAGCGCTCGCTCATGCCATTGCCAACGGCCTGACGATTTTGCCCGAGTGCAAGGCTATGCACGGCGAGGCCGTGGCGTTTGGTCTGGTGGTGCAGCTGCGCCTGGAGCGTGCGCCCGAGCTTGATCAGGTGCTCGAGTTTTGCCAGCGCGTTGGTCTGCCGACGACGCTCGAGGAGCTGGGCCTTGGCGAGATTTCCGATGCCGACCTGATGAGCGTTGCGGACGCGGCCTTTAGAAACGAACGTAATATGGCCAACGAGCAGGCCAAGGTGACCAAACGAAAGCTCGTGCAGCTCATGCGCGAGGCATAGTTTGGCGCTTGATCGACCTTGTGCAACCGAGGCGGCGATAGGCCATGGACTATTTGCCGCAAAGATGCTCAGCGTGTAGTTTGCCCGAGGTGTGGGCCGATAGCGTATCATTATCTCTTGCTTGTTTGCACTGCTCAGGGAGGGGCCGCGCATGGCGCAGGAACACGATCTGTTTGATGACATTATCGAGATCAGCAAAGGTTTCGATTTTCTTAAAAACCCGCTTGGCGGTGTGACCGACGCGCTCGATCCGTCGGCGCCGCAGTGGAACCCTGCCGATTATAAGGAGCGTCCGCGCGGAAACACCATTCCGTGCCTGACCTGCAAAAACGAAAAGAGCGGCTGCACCGCGTGCATGGACGTGTGCCCGGTCAACGCTATCGAGGTCGAGGAAGACGCCATCGAGATTCTCGACTCCTGTCGCAAGTGCGGCCTGTGCGCCGCTGCCTGCCCGACGGAGGCGATCATCTCTCCGCGCCTTGCACCCAAAAACGTCTACGACGACATTGTCTCGGCGGCTACGAGCCACGAGACCGCCTACGTCACCTGCACGCGTGCCCTTAAGCGCATGCCGCGCGAGAACGAGGTCGTCGTCGCCTGCGTGGGCGATATTACGGCAGAGACTTGGTTTTCGGTACTGGCCGACTGTCCCAACGTGAGTGTGTACCTGCCGTTGGGCGTGTGCGATAAATGCCGCAACACCGGCGGTGAGGACATTCTGGGCGAGGCGATTGCGAAGGCCGAGGAGTGGTCCGGCACGGGTATGGGCCTGGAGGTCGACCCCAAGAGCCTCAAATGCCATAAGCGTCGCGAGTACGAGCGCAAGGAGTACATGGATAAGATTGCCCGTACCACGGGTCTAACCGTGACCAAGCTCAATCCAGCGACGGCGGCGCTGGCCTCGGTGACGCAAAAGCTCAAGGCCCATCGCCATCAGATTACCCAGCTGGAGCGCACGCTCAACACCATGTGCGGCACCACGACGACCAAGCGTCGCCGTTCGCTCACCCATGGGCGGCAGCTGGTGCTCTCGACATTGCAAAACCACCCCGAGCTTGCCCAGAACATGCAGGTGAGCACGCCGGAGTGCGATTTTGACAAGTGCACGTCGTGTGGTGAGTGTGTCAATGTATGCCCTACGTTCGCCTGCGATCTGGTGGGAAGTGGCCGCTTTGCGTTGGAGTCCACGTATTGTTTGGGCTGCGGCGCCTGTGTCAAGGTGTGTCCCGAGCATGCGCTCAAGTTGGTTGAGCACGACGCGTCCAACCTGATCGTCGTCGATCCCGAGGCCGAGGAAAAGGCCGCCCAGAAGGCGAAGGCTCACGAAGAGGCTGAGAAGGTCAAGGCTGAGGCAAAGGCCAAGCTTGACAAGATGCTCGACCAAGTGGAGAAGCTCGCAGACTAGCCAGCGACCCCAATCTCTGCTTCATTTGCGCCGCCGTGGCGTCCGGGTTCGCCCAGATGCTGCGGCGGCGCTATACTTATGCAGTTTGAAGTACCTGTATCAAAAGGAGCTGTCGTGTCCCTTTCCATCGGTATCGTGGGCCTGCCCAACGTGGGCAAGTCGACGCTGTTCACCGCGCTTACCAAAAAGACCGGCCTTGCCGCCAACTACCCGTTTGCCACGATCGACCCCAACGTGGGTATCGTCGATGTGCCCGATAGCCGCCTGCAAAAGCTTGCCGACATCGTCAACCCGGGCCGCATTGTGCCGGCTACGGTCGAGTTTGTCGACATCGCTGGCCTGGTGAAGGGTGCCAACGAGGGCGAGGGCCTGGGCAACCAGTTCCTGGCAAACATCCGCGAGACCGATGCCATCTGCGAGGTCGTGCGCTACTTTAAGGACCCCAACGTCATGCGCGAGGTGGGCCGCACGGGCGAGTTCGTCGATCCCGCCGGCGATGCCGACACCATCATGACCGAGCTCATCCTGGCCGACATGGGCACGCTCGAAAAGCAGCTGCCCAAGCTCGAGAAGGAGGCCAAGCGCGACAAGGAGCTCATGCCCAAGTTTGAGGTCGCCAAGCGCCTGCTTGCCTGGCTCAACGAGGGCAAGCGCGCCGCATCCATGGAGATGACCGACGAGGAGCGTGCCGCCGCCAAGGGCCTGTTCCTGCTCACCATGAAGCCCATCCTGTATGTGGCCAACGTGGACGAGGATATGCTCAATGAGGACCTGGCGCCCATCGATGGCGTCAAGCCGTTGCCCATCTGCGCCAAGATTGAGGCCGAGCTTTCCGAGCTCGATCCCGAGGATGCCGCCGACTACCTGGAGAGCCTGGGCCTGGAGCAGCCCGGGCTGGACGTGCTTGCTCAGGCTGCTTACAAGCTGCTCGGTCTGCAGTCGTTCTTTACGGCCGGCGAGATGGAGGTCAAGGCCTGGACGGTTCGTCAGGGCGCGACCGCCCCGCAGGCCGCCGGTGTCATCCACACCGACTTTGAGCGCGGCTTTATTAAGGCCGAGGTCATTGGCTACGACGACTACATCGAGCTCGGCGGCGAGCAGGGCGCTAAGGCTGCCGGCAAGCTGCGCATTGAGGGCAAGGACTATGTTATGGCCGATGGCGACGTCGTGCACTTCCGCTTTAACGTGTAAGGACGACGCGCATGTTTAAATATGGCAAAAAAGCTGGCTACATGGGTATTGCGCTGCTCGTACTTGCGGTGATTCCGCTGGTGGTTGCAGCGTTTGTTATCCCCAACATTGGTCCCGAGGTGGCAACAAAGTTTAACGCAGCAGGCGAGGTGACGCGTTGGGGCAAGAGCTACGAGCTGCTGGCGCTGCCGGTGCTCAACCTGCTGCTCGGCGTGGCGACGTATTTTACCGCCGGTCGTCAAGCAAAGAACAATGATGACTCCGCCGCCATGGCGCGCATCGTGTGCGAGCGCTACCTGCGCAACGGTTGCATCACGGGTGTGTTCCTCAACGTGATCAACGTTTACTTTATGTACTCGGCGATTACCGGAACGGGCTTTGGCTTTGGTTTCTAGCTTGTCCTTCTAGGCAACGAGCCTGCACGCATATTCAATGGCTGCTGCGAGGCCGCCGCTCGACCGTGGTTGAAAGACTACATCGGCGGCGGCCTCGTTTTCGTATCCGGCGCCGCGAAGGGCGAGTGCTATGCCGGCTTCTAAAAGGAGCGGCAGGCCGCGTTGGCTGGTTGCGATTACGGCAACCTGATTGAGCGAGCAGCTGTGCGCTTGGCATTGGATGGCAAGTTCGCCTTGCGTCGGGCAGGGGACCAGAACGGCGGCGACGCGACTTGATAGCAATGTAAATGCTGTGCGCTCATCGGGCGAAAGGCATTCAGCTTCAACGACGACGAGCTTGGGCGGTGCGCTGTTTGTGCGAAGCGTGGCTCGGTACATGCGGACCGAAGAACCCGACATAGAAAACTCCTGTGTATTCGGGAAAACGTAAACTATAGTTTACGTTTATGTTCGGCTCCATTTCAAACTCGGCTGCATGGACGAACGTGCGAAACAGATTCTTGGCAGGCGGGTCGAAGAGACACGCAGGGACCTTGGTATCTCCAAGGTTGATTTTTGTGTGGCGACAGGAATCAGCCGACCCTACCTCGACCGAATCGAAGATGGGACGGCAAATTTCACGCTCAAGGTTCTATTTAAGATCGCGCCCGCACTCGGCATGACGGTGTCAGAGCTTCTTGAAGGCATTGAGTAGGGGATACCGGTCGATGCCTGGCTACGCCATCGGGATGCGGTCGTGGTTGACTTGGCTGTAGAACAGGCGCTGGATTTCGGCGGCATCGCGTGACTGGCCGAGTGCCCACATGGTCTTGGCCACAAGCGTCTCGGTGGTCATGTCATCGCCGCGCAGAATGCCCGGATGATCGGCGTAAGCGCGGCCGACCTCATAAACGCCCAGATCGAGGCCCTCTTCGGGGACCTGCGTGGTCATAACGACGGTGCGGCCCGAATCGACCCAGCGGAAAATTGCCTCTTGGAACGAATCGCCGGACTCGCCAAACTCGGGAATACCGCCAATGCCAAAGGTCTCAAGAATTACAGCATCGTAGCTATCGGCTAGGGCGTCCAGGATACCCGGGTTCACGCCGGGCGTCAGCTTAAGGACAAATACGCGCGGATCGATACTGTCGTAGAAACGCACCGGGCTCTCATTCTGATGAGTGCCGTGAAGCCCGTTGCGCACAATGCGGTCGTTGCGGATGTAGGCAATGGGCGGATAGTTGACGCTAATGAACGCGTTAAAGCTCATGGTGCGCTGCTTGCGGGCGCGCGTGCCGGCAATGGCGACGCCGCCAAACACGATCGAGACGTCGTGCGAATGCTCGTCGAGTGCATAGAGCAGACTCTGGTACAGGTTGAGCTTGGCATCGGTAAAGGGGTTGCCCATGGGCTTTTGCGAGCCGGTGAGCACGATGGGCTTGGGGCTGTCCTGAATTAGATAGGAAAGCGCTGCCGCGGTGTAGCTCATAGTGTCGGTGCCGTGCAGAATCACGAAGCCGTCGTGATCGGCATAGCCCTCGACGATGACGTCGCGGATACGCATCCAGTCGCTTGGGCGCATATTGGTGCTGTCGATGTTCATGGGCTGCACGACGTCGAGCTCGCAGAGGCCCGAGATCTCGGGGACGCTCTGGGCGAGTTCCTCACCGGTCAGGGCGGGGGAGAGGCCGTTGCCGTCCTCGGTCGATGCGATGGTGCCGCCCGTGGCGATGAGAAGGATGCGCTTCATGCTGGTATTCCTATCGTATTTGCCGCCGCAGAGGCGGAGTCGTTCGGCAGTATTGTGGCACAGGGCGTCCAATGTTCAAACGTATTACATCATCTGTAACGTCTGGTAACACTTCAATTGCCGTCAAATAGGGGCCCAGGTCGTGCGTTTGCCGTGCGCTGATGGCTGCGAGGGACGAGAAACCCCATATAACGTGTACACTATGAAAGTTATTCTCGTTTATTCGCGCGGGTGGGCACCGGCTCCCCGCCAACAAGAGGGGGAACCATGGATCAAAAGGCTTCCGCAAAGGTCCTCGTACTCGACTTTGGTGCGCAGTACGGTCAGCTCATTGCCCGTCGCGTCCGCGACCTCAACGTGTATTCCGAGATCGTCCCCTGCGACATCTCGGCCGACGAGATTCGCGAGATGAACGCCTCTGCGCTCATCCTTTCCGGCGGCCCGGCTTCCGTGTATGCCGAGGACGCTCCGTCTATCGATCCCGCCATCTTTGACCTGGGCCTTCCCGTCCTGGGCTTTTGCTACGGCCATCAGATCACGGCCGTGACGCTCGGCGGCAAGGTCGGCCACTCCGAGGTGGGCGAGTACGGCCGCGCCACCATCACGCGCACGGCCGGCGCCAAGCTCTTTAACTCCACGCCCATGGAGCAGACCGTGTGGATGAGCCACCGCGACGCCGTTTCCGAGGTGCCCGAGGGCTTTACCGTTACCGCCAGCACCGACGTGTGCCCGGTCGCTGCGATGGAGTGCGTCGAGCGCAAAATCTTCACCACGCAGTTCCACCCCGAAGTCAAGCACTCCGAGTACGGTCAGCAGCTGCTGAGCAACTTCCTGTTTGAGATCTGCGGCCTGGAGCCCAACTGGAGCATGGACAACCTGGTCGAGACCATGACGGCCGAGTTCCGCGAGAAGGTCGGCGACGACCGCGTGATTCTGGCCCTGTCCGGTGGCGTCGACTCCTCCGTCGTGGCTGCGCTGGGCGCTCGCGCCGTGGGCAAGCAGATGACCTGCGTGTTCATCAACCACGGCCTGCTGCGCAAGGGCGAGCCCGAGCAGGTGGAGGAGGTCTTCACCAAGCAGTTTGACGTCGACTTTATCCACGTCCACGCCGAGGACCGCTACGCCGAGCTTCTGGCCGGCGTGACCGAGCCCGAGGAGAAGCGCCGCATCATCGGTACGCAGTTCTGGAAAGAGTTCTTCGCCGTGGCGCAGCAGCTCGAGACCGATGGCAAGCCGGTCAAGTACCTGGCTCAGGGCACCATCTACCCCGACATCATCGAGTCCGGCGCTCGCAAGACGGGCGGCAAGACGGCCACCATCAAGAGCCACCACAACCTGATCCCGTTCCCCGAGGGCGTGCACTTCGACCTCATCGAGCCGCTCGATCATTTCTTTAAGGACGAGGTCCGTGCACTTGGTCTGGCACTGGGCCTGCCGGGTCACATCGTGTTCCGCCAGCCCTTCCCGGGCCCGGGTCTTGCCATTCGCATCATCGGTGCGGTCGACAAGGAGAAGCTCGAGGTCCTCAAGAACGCCGACGCCATCGTGCGCGAGGAGCTGGATGCCTACAATCAGCGTCTGTTTGAGCAGACCGGCGAGCGCAACTCCGAGCACAGCTGCTGGCAGTATTTCGCGGTTCTGCCCGACATTAAGTCCGTCGGCGTTATGGGCGACGAGCGCACCTACCAGCGTCCGATCATCCTGCGTGCCGTCGAGTCCAGCGATGCCATGACCGCCGACTGGGCCAAGCTGCCCTACGACGTGCTGGCCCGCATTTCTGGCCGCATCGTTGCCGAGGTCCCCGGCGCCAACCGCGTGTGCTACGACATCACGTCCAAGCCGCCCGCGACGATCGAGTGGGAGTAAACGATATTCGTTGATTTCAAGCCTCTGACCTGCGAAAACAGGTCGGGGGCTTCTTATTTTGCAACCTCTGTGCAACCTTTGCGGTTTCGCGCCCCGTGAACAGGGGACGTAGCGCTGTTCACGTCTGGGCCCATGTCGGCACCGATCAATGCCCGCGCTGCTTCTGCTTGCGCTTCAGCTTCCGCTGCTCGAAGCACGTCGCCCGGGGTTCCTCGCCAGAGGAGAACCGACCGTTCCTTGCGAAACCGCGAGACCAGCTATATCCGCTTGCTGCGGGCTTGCTTGAGCCAGTTCCTCTTGAAAGAGCCTATACCTCCGAAGAACTTGTTGTACGTCTCACCGTTCTCCTTGGCCTCGTACTTGACCAAGGCAAGTTCGATGGTGCAGAGGTAATCCGCCACTTGCTCGAGGTGGTAGTCGGTCATCGAGGTCTTGCGGCGTCGGACGACCCCTTTTGAGAGGACCTTGCCCACCGAGCCGTCTCGCCCACGGAACAGAAGGAGCGCATCCTCGCGACCTTCGGCGACCTGTGCTGCGAGATGGAGGGCTGCACCATCGCGCAGGCCGCCTATCTCAACGGCGTGCCCCTCGTCGTCGTGCGCGCCATCAGCGACAAGCCCTGCGCCGAGGGCCAGGTCGTCGACTACAACACCTTCGAGAAGAAGGCAGCCTGCGACTGCGCCCGCATCGCCGCGCGTATGGTTAAGCTTTAGGCCCTGCGCGCCGGGGCCCTTCTTTATGTTGGGACCCCGGCGCGCAGGGCCCTTTCCAAAGCGAAGTGTCGAGCCGAAGTGTTGAGCGTCGGCCCTGAATGTTCAATGGCCGTTGTTTTCTGCCCCTCAAGTGGTGAACTTCTCCTCGGGGCTGTTGATTCCCCCACGCGCCCCCTTCCGTTCTCCGTGTTCCCCTTATACTCCTTGTACAAGGAGGTAAGAAGTCATGGACAAGACCGCACAGGACAGCTTGGCAAAGAAGCCCGTCGACATGAGGGACAGGATTCTCGAGCATCTCGAGGCCCTCACCTCTGCCGTCTCGCTCGACGACCTTGTCCGTCTGCCCACCTCCGACATCGCCGAGACGCTCATCATCTCCAGGAGTCTGGCGAGCCAGTACCTCAACGACCTTGTTCGCGCCGGCCTTGTGGTTAAGGTGGCGGGCAGGCCTGTCCGTTATTTTCATCGCCGCGCGTTCCAGAAGCGTTTTCAGGTAAAGCTCTCTGCAAGCGAGTACGCCTCGCTCGCCGACCTCATCCAGGCGACGGGAATCGCCGATCACCGCGACTTCGCGCGTGCCGTGGGCTTCGACCTGAGCCTCAGCTCCGTTGTCGAGCAGTGCAAGGCTGCGGTTCAGTACCCTCCGTTTGGCCTACCCATCCTCTTGAGCGGCGGCGTGGGTGTCGGTAAGTCTTTCCTTTCTCGCCTTGTGTACGAGTACGGCAAGAACCAGGGCTTGCTGTCCCGCGACTCCTCCTATGTGCGCATCGACTGCGCCGGGGTCCCGGACGCCGCCTCGTTCAACGGGCTTCTTGACGAGTCGATCGCGAAATCGCGCGGGGGTGTGGTTTTTGTCAACGGCATCGAGGCACTCTCTCCCTCTGCGATGGAGCACTGCCTTGCGACGGCCCTCGGGCTCGATGCCTCCCAGGATGCGCCGCGCGCTCGCCTCGTTCTTTCGACGACGCTTTCCGCCGATGACCTGAAGGTTTCCTCGGCCTACAGCAAAATGCCCATCTGTGCCCGCGTCCCCTCACTCAAGGAGCGGACCCCCGAGGAGCGCGAGGATCTCATCTTGAGCTTCCTGCGCAGCGAGGGGTGCCGAATCGGTTCTGATGTGAAGATCAGCCGCGGCGCATACCGTTGCCTCGTGAACGCGGACTTTTCCGATAACATCGCCGGCTTGCGCGCCTGCGTGACGAACTGCTGCGCCAAAGCGTTCCTCAATCGCGAGGGCGACTACGTCGTCGTTCGCCCGTATCTTCTTCCCAGCGGGCTCCTCTCCTCCGCGCAGATCGATCAACAGCCCGACGATGGCGTTCTGATCGACGCGTCCCTGGATGCCGCCGAGAGCACAGGGCCGGTCGAGCAGGCGCTCGATGCCCTGTGCTCTCTCGATGAGCGATTCTGCGCCGGGGAGCTCTCTGTCTCCGAGCTCGTCTCGCAAGCTGTCTCCGCTGTGCGCGGCGTTGAGGATCACTTGATCTTCGGCCGCGGCGTTACCTCCTCGAGGTCGCGCGCCTTCGAGCGTATCGTGGGCGCGGTCCTTGCCGACGCAGGCTCTTCTTATGGCATCGAGCTTTCGAGGAAGGTCGCTTTTCTGCTGGCCCAGGAGATTTGCCTGCAGTTGTGGCCGGGCATCGGCCTGGCTAAGCGAAAGTCTGCCTGTGCGGAGCAAATCTCCCATCTCCTCGGTGCCGTGACCTCCGAATTGCCGTTTGCCTCGAGCGTCTCCGATCAGGTCGCCGCAGACGTGGAAGGGGCGCTGGGAATCTCGCTCGATCACTTCACGAAGACGCTTCTGACGCTGTGCGTCGCATCGGAGTCTCGCGACGCGAAGGCCCTTCGAACGCTCTGCGTCATCTTGTCCCACGGCTACTCAACGGCGACGAGCATCGCCGACGCGGCGAACCGTATGCTCGGCATGCATGTGTACGAGGCGGTCGACATGCCCTACGACCAGCAGCTGAAGGACATCGTCGGTCCGCTCCAGCGCCTCGTCGACCGCCATTCCTACTGCACCGGGGTCGTGTTCCTCGTCGACATGGGCTCCTTGGAGGAGGCCTATAAGGCCCTCGAGAACGTTACCGACTCCACTATCGGCGTGGTGAACAACGTCTCTACCGGTCTTGCGCTCGAGATCGGGGTCGGGCTGCTCGGCGGCAAGTCCATCGCCGAGGTTCTTGGCGATGCGACCGCCGCGTGCGTGACGCACTGCAAGGTGATCGAGCGCGTCAACCGTGAGGACGCCATCGTCTTCTGCTCCGAGTCCGGGGTCGACGCCGCGGAGAGGATACGCCAGCTCGTCTCGCAGAGCCTCCCGCGCACCATAGGCGCGCGCCTGCTCACGAGGCCCTTCAAGCAGCTCGTCGCGAACGGGTCGAACGACGCCGTTTTCTCCGAGCACCGCGTCTGCGCCGTCATCGGCACGGGAGACCCCGGGATTGCCTCCGTCCCCTTCGTCGCCCTCGAGGACATTATGTCGACGGCGTCCGCCTCGAAGGTCGATGCCGTGTTCGGCAGGTGGCTTGACGCTTCCGAGCTCTCTTCTTTCCACGAGAAGCTGCTTTCGAACATGACGCTGCAGAACGTTATCCGCTCCATCACCATCCTCGACCCGGAGCGGCTATTCCACGAGATCGAGAGCGCCGTGCACGAGCTTCAGCGCAGGACAGGCGAGAAGATCGGCAGCAACGCCATCATCGGGCTGTACGTTCACCTCTGTTGCCTCGTTGAGCGCCTCGTCACCCGCAACCCCATCGAGACCTACGTCGGCCAGGACCGCTTCGAGGAGGAGCGTGCCGACTTCATCGAGTCCTTCAGGCAGAGTTTCTCGAGCATCTCGACGCGCTATCGCGTGGAGGTTCCTGTAAGCGAGATCGCCTACGTCTTCGACTACATCAGCGTGAGCGCCGCCCCGGCGCGAGAGGAGCGTCTCGGCTCCTCGAGCCTCCTGTTCGACGAGTGACCCCCGCGCCGTCACGAGCTGACCGCGCGTCTTCAATAATCCGATAACCCCTTGCCCGGCGCGAATCCGGATAGCGCCGAGGCAGTACCGAACGTAAGACTTGATTTGATAGGAGCAAACATGAGTGTTGTTATGGCACGAATCGACAATCGCCTGCTTCACGGCATCATCGTGACGCAGTGGGCCCCGGTGTCGGGCGCGACCCGAGTCATGGTCATCGACGACAAGGTCGCCGGCGACGAGGTCCTGAAGTCCACCATGAGGATGGCGCGCCCCGCGGGCATGGCCGTCTCGATCATCTCCGAGCAGACCGCGCTCAAGAACTTCGCGGCGGGCAAGTACGACCGCGAGAAGGTCTTTGTCATCGCCAAGGAGCCCGAGACAATCCTTCACCTGGTCGAGTCGGGCATCGAGCTCCCGTCGCTGATCGTCGGCGGCTCTCTTGTCAAGGAGGGCGGCGTCCAGCTCACCCAGCGCGCCTATGCCTCCGCCGAGAACGTCCAGAGCTACAAGGCGCTCATCGCCCGCGGCGTCAAGGTGACGGCACAGTTCGTGCCCGCCGACAAGCCCGTCTCCGTCGCCGACCTCATCTAAGGAGGGATCATGGTCAACTTCACTATCCTGCAGGTCGTCCTTTTGACCCTGCTGGCCTTCATCAAGCACGTGGACTACTACGGCATCCCGATGATCTTCGTCAACTATGCCGTCTTCTGGGGCCTTATCACCGGCGTCGTCATGGGCGACTGGCAGACCGGCCTCGTCATCGGCGGCACCATCCAGCTCATGCAGCTCGGCGTCGCGGGCTTCGGCGGCTCGTCGATTCCCGACTACGGCACGATGGCCATCATCGCCACCGCCTACGGCGTGACCCTGGGCGCGGACACGGGCCTCGCCATCGGCCTGCCGGTCGGCATGCTCGGCATCCAGCTCGACGTCATCGTCAAGATCCTCAACGGCTTCGTCGTCGAGAAGTCCCAGAAGTTCTGCGACGAGGGCAAGTTCAAGCAGATGAACGCCATCCTGTGGGTCTGCCCCGTGCTCTTCGGCCTGTGCGCCGCCCTGCCCGTCTTTGTTTCCGTGACGCTCGGCCAGCCCGCCGTCAACTGGCTCCTCGAGGTTATGCCCCAGTGGTTCCTTTCCGGCCTCACCCTCGCCGGCAAGATGCTCCCGGCCGTCGGCATCGCGATGCTGCTGCGTTACATGCCCACTGGCAAGTACTTCCAGTACCTGCTCGCCGGCTTCTTCCTCTCGGCCTTCCTGAACGTGCCCATCATCGGCGCCGCCATCGTCGGCGTTGCCCTCGCGATCGCGTTCTACCAGCGTGCCGAGAGGGACACCGAGCTCGCCGCCCACGCTTCAGCAGACGCCTTCATCGGAGAGGATGAGTAACCATGGAAAACGAGAACATCACCGCCGTCGCCGAGGGCAAGCCCTCCGGCTACAAGGTCACCAAGAAGGACCTGCGCAACGCGAACTGGCGCTGGCTCATGAGCGTGTGCACCTTCAACTACCAGACCCAGCAGGGCGCCTCGGTCGCCTACGCCCTCTCGCCGGTCCTGAGGAAGATCTACACGAACGACGAGGATTATAAGCAAGCGCTCAACAACCACTTCCGCTACTACAATACCCAGCCTTGGCTCGCCGCCATCATCCTTGGCGCCTGCGTGGCCATGGAGGAACGCGACGGCCTAGCGGCGGCGGACGCCGTCCAAGACCTGAAGATCGGCACCATGGGACCGCTCGCCGGCGTCGGCGACTCCCTGCTCATGACCATGATCCCGACCATCATGGGCTCCATCGCTGCCTACATGGCCATCGAGGGCAACCCCGTGGGAGCCGGCATCTGGTTCGCGCTCATCCTGGCCATCTTCTGGGTCCGCATGCACGCCCTCGAGTTCGGCTACAAGCAGGGCGTGAAGCTCGTCACCGACTTCAGCGAGAAGCTTCCCAACCTCACTGCCGCCGCCTCCGTGCTCGGCCTCACCGTGGTCGGCTGCCTCATCGCCTCGGTCATCGGCGTCACCTGCCCGATTAGCTTCAGCTTCGGCGACGTTTCGATGGAGATTCAGCCGCTGCTCGACAAGATCCTGCCTGCCATGATCCCCGCCGCCATCACGGGAAGCGCGTATTACCTTCTTACCAAGAAGAACGCGAGCATGACGGCCCTCATCCTCGTGGTGATCGTCCTCGCGATGGTCGCCTCCGCCGCTGGCATCCTCGCCTAGCTTCGACCCAAGAGATTGGTGAATCAATGAGAAAGATAGTTGTGGCGAGCCATTCCCTTCTCGCCCAGGGCTTCAAGGACACCCTCGAGTTCCTTACGGGTAAGAGCGACGCCGTCAACGCCGTGTGCGCCTACGTGAACGACAACGGCGAGGGGCTCGACGCGGCGGTCGAGGCGGCTCTTTCGGGCACTGACGAGGTCGTCGTCCTCACCGACGCGCTCGGCGGCAGCGTGAACCAGCGCTTCTCCCGCTTCGCCTCCGACCGCATCCACGTGATCGCGGGTGTCAACCTCCCGCTCGCCATGACGGTCGCGCTCGCGCGCCCCGACGAGAAACTCGACTTCGACGCCCTCGTCGACGAGGCGCGCCAGCAGATCGTCTACGTGAACGGTGCCAGTTCCGCCGAGTGCGAAGACGACGAATAGAGGAGGTCGACGATGAGAGAGTTCCTTAAGGACGTGTGGATGCACGGCGGTGAGGAAAGCCGCGCCATCACCCCCGAGAACATCACGGGCGAGAAGGGCCGCGCCGCCATGTCGGCCAGCCACCTCGGCGTCGGCCGCAAGGGCTCGTGCTGCGTGCCCCTTGAGTCCGGCGAGACCATCACGCTCGCGGACATCGAGGGCCCCGGCATCATCCGCCACATCTGGATGACCGTCCCCGACAAGACCGCCGCCGGCAGCTTCGTCATGCGCGACCTCGTGCTGCGCTTCTACTGGGACGACGAGGAGACCCCCTCGGTCGAGTGCCCTGTCGGCGACTTCTTCTGCAACGGCTTCGGTGAGCGCGCCATCGTCAACTCGATGCCCATCTGCGTGAACCCGACGGGCGGCATGAACTGCTACTTCGAGATGCCTTTCAGGAAGCATGCCAAGGTCACGCTTACGAGCGAGCACCCCGGGTTCATTAAGTACATCTTCTACACGTTCAACTACGCGCTCACCGACGTGCCGGACGACGCCATGTACTTCCACGCCCGTTTTAACCGCGAGCGCAGCACCCGCAGGGGCGTCGACTACACCGTGCTCGACGGCGTGCGCGGTAAGGGCTACTACGTCGGCACCTACATGGCCCTGTGCGCCCTGGAGCGCTATTGGTGGGGCGAGGGCGAGATGAAGTTCTTCCTCGACGGCGACGAGGAGTTCCCCACGGTCACCTCGACGGGAGCCGAGGACTACTTCGGCGGTGCCTGGGCCTTCCTCGACAGGCCGCCCCACGCGCTGCCCGAGGCGCAGTGCTTCAACACGCTGTTCGCCGGCTACCCGTACCGCTCGACGCGCGACGCCACGCGCGACCGCTTCAGCGCGGGCAAGCCGAACCCGAACCCGATGCTCGCGACCAACGACGACGCGCTGCCCAGGCACGGCCTCTACAGGTGGCACCTTCCCGACCCGATCTCGTTCAAGGAGGACCTGCGCGTGACGTTCCAGGACCTCGGCAACGACGACATCAAGCTCTACGAGCGCGAGGACGACATCTCCACCGTCGCCTACTGGTACCAAAGCGAGCCGCACGCCGTGCTCGCCCCGTTTGCCGCAAGGCAGGACCGCGTGCCCAGGTAGGGTCGCCTCGAAACAAGCCAACGTTATGGGCGCCCGCGGTTGACCATGACTGCGGGCGTCCCTTTGTAAGGAGGACCACATGAGCGAAAAGCAAATGAGGCTCGGCGCCCTCGAGGCCGGCGGGACCAAGATGGTCTGTGCCGTGGTGTCCGGCGACGGCGAGGTTCTCGACCGTATGGAGACCCCGACGCTTACGCCCGCCGAGACCGTCCCGCAAATGGTCGAGTGGTTCACCGCCCGCGATGTGGACGCGTTGGGCATCGGCGCCTTCGGCCCGACCTGCGTCGACCCCAAAGATGGGCGCTACGGTTCCATCCTCCAGACGCCCAAGCTCGCGTGGCGAGGCTATGGTCTTCGCGCCGCGTTCGCCGACGCCCTCGGGATTCCGGTGACCTACGACACGGACGTGAACGTTGCCTGCCTCGGCGAAGTGGTCTTCGGCTGCTGCAAGGGGCTCGAGGACGCCGTCTACGTGACCATCGGCACCGGCGTGGGCGCGGGCGTCATGTGCGCGGGCAGGCTCCTTCACGGCATGCTGCACCCCGAGGCCGGCCACATGCTGGTAAAGACCCGTCCCACCGAGGAGGGACGCTGCGTCTGCCCGAGCCACGCGAGCTGTCTCGAGGGCCTCGCCTCCGGCCCCGCCATCGCCGCGCGCTGGGGAAAGCCCGCGGCCGAGCTCGCGGACAACGCTGAGGTGTGGGCGCTCGAGGGGGATTATCTGGGGCAGATGTGCGCGAACCTCGTGCTCATGTACTCGCCTCGCCGCATCGTCCTCGGCGGCGGCGTGATGCACCAGGAGCAGCTCTACGGCATCGTCCGCAAGAAGACCCTCGAATATCTGGGTGGCTACATCCAGACCGCCGAGCTTAAGGACATAGAGAGCTACATCTGCGCCCCGGGCTGCGGCGGCGACCAAGGAATCCTCGGCGCGGCCGAGCTGGCAAGAAGGGCGCTCGCGTAGCTTGCGCTCTCTCCGCCATACAACGCGTTAAGAAAAGACGAGCGCTTCTTGCCAATTGGGCGGCAAGAAGCGCTCGTCTTTTGCATTTGTTTTTGGGCAGGACGCCCCGCCTCCGCTAGAGTCCCTGGACCGCCACACCCACGAGGTTTGGACCGGTGTGGACAAGAAGCGCGGGGCTGATGTCGGAGCGGACGATCTCCACCGCATTGGCCACGCGCTCGCGCAGGGCCTGCTCCATGCGGTCGTAGAGGTCGGCGTAGGCCGAGGTGCAGCTCACGGCAAAGTGCTTCTCGGCGATGGCGGCGACGAGCTTGACCTCGGTGCGATGGCGGTACTTGCACAGCCATTTCGTGTGCGCGAGGCTGTTGGCTTTCTGGGCCACAGCAATCACCTTCCCCCTAGCATGATGACCTGAACAATCCTCATGCTAGGGGGAAGGTTTTTGTCGCGTAGCGGAAATTGGCCTCCACCCGCTGATCGGGTGGCTTTCTATGCCGCGCGGCACGGACTAAAGTCCATGAATAAAAACGAGGAAGGCCACGTCCGGCCTCCCTCGCGTGTCCTTGCACGCCCAATATGTGCCGTAAAAGCCGTCTTCTTCAACGTCAAAGTGAGCGCGCTTCATTTTTGCCACTCAAAATCTTATTTTCACGATTTGCATTTTCATCCCGTTGTCACTGACCCTTGCGAGAAACCGGAAAAAGCCGCTGACAGAAGGGTCTCTCAAATCGTTGTAACCCAGCATATAGCCGCGACTTGTGACCTGCAGACGGCTGTCCCACGCGCCGATTTCCTTGGCGGCATCCGAAACCGCAAAATATGCCCCCACATCCCTGATTTTTGCAGTCTTAAGCCATGTTTTTGCGATCATCTTTACTGCCGTCCGATTGGCAGCATCAAAGACCAGCACACTACCGGGGAAAGCATCCGCCATCCCCCGCACCAGTTCCCGGACCTGCTGGGTCAGAAAGTAATAGAACACCCCGGAGGCAAAGAACACCGCCCCGCCGGAGGCATCAATTTTGCCAAACCATGCGGTGTCTTTCAGATCGCAGGGGATATTTTGTTCTCGATCCCCGGCGGGCAGTAGCTGCTGCCGCAAGGCAATCACATCCGGGAAGTCCAGATTGTAGATCTTGCATCTACCGTTGTCGCAGGTTCTGCCGGTGTTGTCCAGCCCACAGCCCAGATTGACCACCGCTGCATTGGGGTGCCTTTCAGGTAATCCCGCACCTCGAAAGCAAGATCACTCTGCCGTGTGGCCACCTCCAGCGCACCAAAGCGCTGCATCAGGCTACGGGAGTTTTTCTCTGCCTCTGAAAAGTCGTAGTCGATTTGGTCGAGCAGACGAACCGCTGTTTCATCCCTATAAAGGTTCGGGTACAGCTCCGTACACAGCTTTCGGGAATACAGTGGGAGGATCAGTGTCTCCTGCACGGTGTTTTTCTCAATTTTACATTTCATAGGTTTCTTCCTCAGTGAATAAAAACTGTCATAATTGCCGCCAGCACAGCCGCTATGACCGTCATGCCTATCGCCATGTGCAGGATGGATGCAAAAATGCCCGTGCTTGATGCCCTTACTTCCGCGCCGTGACGCAGAGCCACCTTTTCTTTTTGTGTACCTGCACCTCGTGAAAACCCGCCTGCTCCAGACATGCCTTTAATTCAATGTCCTTGTAGATGGTCATGCCGCCGATGATCTGCGTCCACCTCTCGTCCTTGTCCGTATCGCCATTGCTCTCGTTGCAGATAAGAATTGTCCCGCCTGGCTTCAGCGTCCGCCAGACCTCACGGAAGCATCGGGGCAAATCAGGCCAAAAATAGACGGTCTCAAAGGCCGTGGCGGCATCGAAGTAGCTATCCTCAAACGCCATATCCGCCACACTGCCTTGCAGAACGGCGCAACGCCCCTCCTGAATTGCAGTTCGGTTGAGCTTTCTAGCCTTCTCCACGCTGACGGGCGAATAGTCGACGCCCTTGACGACGCCATGCGGGCATTTTTTCAGCAGCCGTTTTATGTTTGCCCCGCCGCCGCAGCCGCAATCCAGCACCTTGGCGTTTGGCGTAAGTCGTAGAAATCGAAGTCCCCACCGCGCCACAGGGCTGTGGCCCAGATTCATCATGGCAACCATAAGTTTGCCGCCGAGTCCCACGGGCTTGCGGGTGTTTTCAAAGAACGACATCTGGACCCTCCGATTTCGTGCATTCCGCATAGGTCAACGGGAACGAGGCCTTCAGCACCGCGCTTTTCTGCACCGCCCAGCCGTTTTGACGCAGGAAACGTAGGTATTCCTCGCTTGTCCACCTGCTGTGGAGGGGGAATCCCGCCATACTCATGAAAAAGGCTTTTGCCTTACCGGAAACCGAGTTGTCCGCGTGGGTGAAGGTTGGCGCGATGAGTACGCCGTCGTCCTTCAGCACCCGCCTGATTTCTTGCGGGGCCTTTTCCGGATGCGGCACTATGTGAAGCGCGTTGGACGCGATCACCACTTCGAAGGACTTCTGTGCATAGGGCAGGCGGAACATATCTTGAACGGAAAAGTGCAGCTTTGCGGATTGATTGTCCCGCTTTGCTTCAAGGATCATCTGTGCAGAAGCGTCCGTAGCCTCGATGTGCGCCGCTACATTCACGATGCTCTTTGCGATAAGCCCCGTGCCGGTGGCAACCTCCAGCACGGTTTTTGCTTTCACCACCGGCCTGATCAGCTCATACATCTTCTCATACGCCGCCCGGTCCTTTCGCATGAAACGGTCGTACCGACTGGCATTCTTGTCCCAGAAGCCCTTGCGTTCGTGCATGGCCATCGCCCCCAAACAGTTAGAGCCATCTAACTATAGCACACGAATCATACAGTAAGTTAAGGCTAACCTTTTTTCTTGGCTAAGATGCATCTCTTCGGTTTTCGCTTATAACAGCGCGAGTCAGATACTAGGCTGGAGCTGAAGAAGGAGCTTGGCGGGCAGGTAGGTCGATACCGGTTCCCGGAACGGTGATCCAGCCAATTACACCAGGGCTCTAGTCATTGAGTGGGAATAGAAAATTCCTTAGTTATGGGGGTATAAATTTGATTCCCTTTAGGATACACCCCCATAACTATATGAATTGACCTGCTGACTCCAATGAAGATTGGAGGGTAACTGCCAGGGGTGACGGCCCAGGGTTGATTTTCAATCTCAACGCAACAGCTTGAACGGACCCCGCGTTTCCGCAGCT
>ERZ894199.30-NODE-30-length-81733-cov-22.186990_pt1 | contig 81733 bp, 145 predicted proteins | sample MGYA00380285_ERZ894199 | MGnify/ENA primary metagenome ERZ894199 (study PRJEB32331, sample SAMN06328447) | human gut metagenome | biome: human gut microbiome; feature: stool | host: Homo sapiens | collected 2012-01-17 ... | reverse complement strand
AGGTTACAAAGTCTGTGAAACAGGAATCTCGTGGCTTTAGCCATGAGAGGTTCAAATAAGCACAAAAAGATAGCTGATAATCCTATATCTATTGTTGAACCTGTAAAATATAAAAAATGTATCAAAGTTCCTCTCAAAGACGAGGAAATTGAGTTACTAAAAATAAATACTACAAATTCAAGAGATTTAGCGATTATTCACTTCTTTCTTGATACTGGTGTTAGAGTTAGTGAATTATGTGGAATTAATTTGGAAGATGTAGATTTTAAAAACTATACTTGTAAAGTATTAGGTAAGGGAAATAAAGAACGAACAGTGGCGTTTTCTGGTAAAACAGCAATGAGATTAAACGAATATTTAAAGCAACGAAAAGATATAAATATGAATGGTACATATTGTACATATACGTCTAATACGCCATTGTTTGCTTCTATGAAGGGATGTCCTACAAGATTATGTAAAACTGCAATAGAAAGTATGGTAAGAAAATTAGGCATAATTAGTGGAGTCACCAGAGTTCATCCACATTTATTTAGAGCAACTTTTGCAACCAGATTAGCAGAACGTGATACAGATATAGGTGTGATTGCAAAATTATTAGGACATGCAGATTTGGAAAGTGTTAATAGATATGTTCTTATTGATCAAACAAAGATAGAGGCTACTATAAGACAAAAGGGATTCTGTTCGTAAAGGATATATTGCCAAAGTTACAAAATGAATATAAATTATCTTTTCGTTGCGGAAAGGATTTATAATGGATAAATTAAAATTTAATAAAAATGAAACTATTTCAATTGGAAAATTATCATATATCTCTAATGATATATATAAATTGGAAGTTGAAAACATTACTGAAGATATAGCTCTTTCAGGATTTTATCTTTTAAATGAAAATAATGATGAAATCATGGGAGACTATTCAAAATTTACAACAAAATATAAGTCTACCGATGAAGGTAACACATATTATATATCAACAGGTGTTGTCTATACTGAACCAGAAAAAAAAGAACCAGAAAAAGAACCAGAAAAGGTATTGACCGAAGAAGAAATTGCTGAGAAAAAAAAACTTGTTTTAAAATTCACAAAAAATAATAAAATTTTTGAAATGTCTAATGCTTGTGAAGCTGTTATTGAGAATGGTGTGGAGGTTAATGGAAAACATTATTCATATACAGTTCAGGATCAGAGTAATATGCTCAATGCAATGAATCTTGCAAAAGAAACTGGAATGGAAGTTCCTTATCATGCTGATGGTGAATCATGTGGTTTATATAATTATGATGCTATTTCTGCAATTTATATTCAAGAGACAATGAATTTAACAACTAATCAGACATATTTTAATCAGCTTAAGTTATATATTTTATCAATTTCTGATGTTGACAAAACTGATGATATAGCTGCAATTAAGTATGGTGATAAATTAACTGGTGAATTTCTTGATAAATATAATGAGATAATGAGCCAGAGTAAAAAGATAGTTGAGAAAGTTGTAACTTTAAATGCATAATATGAGGTAGAATTATGAAAAGAATTATAAAATATTCTACATTATTTATTGTATATGGTTTAATATATTTTATCATTGAATGTCTATATAAAGGTAAATTATCTGATTGGAGAATGTTTGTGTTGGCAGGTTTTATAGGAATAATGATTGGCTTGATCAACAATTTATTTGACATCAAAACTGATTTTATTCTTCAATGTATAATTGGCATGTTAATTACAACATTATCAGAGGCAATTGGTGGTTTTTATTGGAACTTACAATGTGGATTGCATATTTGGGACTACTCTTCTCTTCCATTTAGTTTTATCGGAGGTCAAATAAATTTATTTTTTAGTTTGATTTGGATGTTTTTATCAGGCGTTGTTATAATTCTTGATGATATTCTCCGCTGGAAATTGTATAAAGAAGAAAGACCTAAATATTATGTTCATGGTAAATTAATATTAAAAATATAAATGTATAGGGTATGTAGATTAATTTCTACATACCCTATTTTTTTACGCTATACAAATGCCTTTATTTTTGACACCAATTTTGACACCAGTTGTTATGATTTATAACGGTTCAAAATGGTGTAAAATGATTTGAAACCAATTTTTAATATTTTGAAACCCTTGAAAATACAGTAAAATCAAGGGTTTCAGGAGTGGACTAGACGGGAGTCGAACCCTTATATAAGTCTTGTACCCCTTGAAAACACTGGCTTTCAGCCATGCGATAATTGTTTGACACCAATTTGACACCACTTTTTTACGATATTGCTATCATGTCCATTGCGAGAGCTTCTTGTTCTTTCAAAACATGAATATACTTATTGTAGGTTATCATAATATTCGCATGTCCCATCAATTTACTTACCACCTCAACTGAGACACCTCGTCTGATAAGGACAGATCCAAATGTATGTCTTAGTGTATGAAGAGACATGTTTTGTGGTAAATTCGTTCCATTAATAACTCTTTTAAGACTTCTCTCTAAATTTCTGTAAGTGTTTCTAGTACCTACACTTGTACTTGACACATAGTTGGAAATAATATTTTTACGTTTGTCATATGCTTGTAACTCTTTAAGATACAAAATAGTGGTGTCATTTAATTTTAACACTCTTATTCCAGATTTCGTTTTAGGAGATTCTTTAACTCGATTGTATAATTTCTTAGTTTTAACGTCATAGATATTACTTTGAACTGTATTATTGATATACATTAATTTGTTTTCATAATCAATGTTATCCCATTCTAATGCTAAAGCCTCACCTGCACGTAATCCAAGATTTAGAATTATCATTAAAACCAAAGCATCTCTGCTTTTGTATTCCCCATTTTTATATCTTGCCAAAGCTGCGTTTTTAAATTCTTCAATCTGTTCATCAGATAAAGTTAATTGTTTTCTTGTTGAAGTTTTTATATAACTATCTGAAGGAATGATAACATCATTTGCAGGGTTGTTTTGAATAATTCCATCTTTAACAGCTTTATTCATGCATGGTCTTATAATCTGTACCAATTTTTTTAATCCTGAACGTGCTAATGGTTTAATTGTGTCATCTGTTGGATACGCATGTTTATCAATCATATCCTGAATCATTTCTGTTGTAATACAACCAAGTTTTTGTTGTCCTAAAACACTATCTTTTATTTGACAATCATATACTCTATATAATCTTGTAAATGAAGAAGGCTCGATCTTACCATATTTATATTTCATTAGCCATTCTTCCATATAATCTTTTAAAAGAATGTTCTCTGGCTCAACATATCCTTCTTCTATTTTTATAAGATAATCTTTAGCTTTGTTTTTTACTTCTGTTTTGGTCTTACCATAAAAACTTTTTCTGTGAGAATTAACAGTAATTCTTCCCATATAACGACCATCAGTCCGAGTACAAATTGTCATGTTATTTACAGTCGCCATTATATTGCTCATGTTCCACCTCCTAAAACAATATAAAGGCATTTGTATAATTATATTATACTCCTGCCTTTATTAATAATCAATCAATAATAGATTTCTTCGCCTATATGATTTTTTATCCATTCTTCCAATAAATTAAATGTTGTAATGTAATCCTTACCAACTTTTACTAATGGAAGTTCACCTGATTTAATTAGCTGTAATACTTTTGTTTTTCCAAATGGCAAAACATCATATAGATCTTGCTGAGATAGAATTTTATTTTCCATATCACGCCTTCCCAGTTGAACCAAATGAACCACGAGATACTTCATCTAAATGTTCTACTTCCTCAAACTCAATCTCTGGCTGAATTTTATTGATGCGGAACTGACAGATTCTATCATTTTTATTAATTACTGTATCTTCCATAGCAATTACTGGTAACTTCCACTCATCTGAGTCTCCCGAATATGAATTATCAATTACTGCGAAACAGTTTGTCTGTAAGATTTTAAAGTTTTTATATGTACTGCTACGTGGTACAATATTAGCCTCGTAACCCTTTGGTAATTTCATTCCAACTCCTAATGGGATCAGACGAAATTCACCTTTCTTCAGATGTACAGTTTCGGCAGAACGAAGGTCAATCCAGTCACCTTTGCTTATTTTCTCGACCTTATCTATCTCATTATCAAAATATTTAATCTGTATCTTCTCCATGTTACTTTCTCTCCTATCTTCTTCTGATGCTTTATTGATAAAATTATTAAGACTTAAGTTGTCTGCATCTCGCTCTCTCCTGTCTTCTTCATTATGTGCAGCTACACATAATGCCATAATTAATGCGCCAACAAATCCACCAACAATAAAACTTATTACGCCTACTGCTACCATAGTTATTAATTACAATATAAAACCACTTTGTTCTGAGCAAGAGATTGTTTTACATCAATGACTCTTTGGTTTGAACTGCCTCGCCATTTGAGTGTTATATCTCTCCGTTCATCTATATATTCTCCGTCTATAAGCACGTCACACAGTTCTATGATAGACTTACGAAGAATTCTATTTTCCCATTCACTGTCTAATGGACAATTTATGTTAATTAAATTTTCCCATAGGTATCCTGTATAAAGCCAAATTGTTTTGTTTTGGAATAAATTACGTATTTTTCCGACTAAAGACAAAACTTCAGGCAAATTGTTTTCATAAAGAGGATCACCGCCAGACAATGTTATGCCAGATATATAATCTTTGGACAGCTCATTGAATATTTCTTGTTTTGCTGATTCATCAAATGGAATACCACTATCAGGATTCCATGTTTGGGGATTTTGACAATTATAACAATGGTGAGAACAGCCTGAGAGCCATAAAACTACCCTCAAACCAGTGCCGTTGCATACATCTTCATGCTCTATTTTGAGATAATTCATTTTAAATTACCTCCTTGTCATAGTCTGCTACAATGTCATCACATGTAAAACCATACTTCTTTTCGGCTTCTTTTCTAGCATTTACAGCATCATTAAAATCTGTATAATCACCTAAGTATTTGGTTTTATAATTAACAGTTATATATGCTGTCCACATATTCTTTTCTTTGTTGTAACTTACCCCTGTTTTACCAGAAGTATTTACTTTGCTTAAACCTCTATTGTGGGAATTTCTTTGATTAGATTTTAGAATGATATTACATTTTCGATTGTCGTCAGTATCCCGAGATAAGTGATCTGGAATTGAATTTGACGATTCATATTCACCATATTTTATTTCTGCAATTACTTGATGAATCATTAAAACAGATTTATTGTATTTATCATCTATTTTTACATTTGTCACCCAATAACCTTTGTCGATATTGCCACGTTTATCAATTTTACGCCAATACCATCTTTTAACAATGTCGTAATCATCTTTGTCAATAAGACACTTATTATTATTATCGTCTAATAAATAGTATGTATTATCGCCATTATCAATAAATTTATTTGTTTTAGTAGAATATTCCTTGTTCCTTTTTGCGATTTGTTCAGAAGCATAACATCCACAAGATTGTGTATGTCCAGTTTTTAACTGATATCCTGTAACACTTTTAATTTGTGGGTTGCCACAATCACATTTACATAGCCAATGTGCATTTGCCCTAGTTCCATTTTTATACTCTTCTTCATCACGTTGTAAATCTCTTCCAATTACAGTCAGTCTTCCGAATTTTTGCCCAGTTAAGTCTTCAACTCTTAAGGGATTGTTGAACTTGGAACATCCACATGATTTAATATGTCCACACTGAATAGCAGCTAATTGATTTGGTGGTGGTGTTTCACCACAGTCACATTTAGTTCTAACATATATTCTATGATATTTCTTATTAAAGTAACTATCATATGATTTTTCATAGTCAATATCTGTTATTGTCAGTCGATTGTACTTCTTTCCTATTTCTGACTTAGCTTTATCTATTGCTTTATTATAAAATACAATTCTTCGTTTTTTCTTTGTTTCTTCTGTTAAAATTCTTCCTATAAATATCACTCCTTAAAATAAGTAGTAGAGGAATTTTTATATCCTCTCTACTTATTTATTCTCTTATTATTTAAAAGTTTTGTGCGAAACTCTCATCTCTACCTCTTGCTGTTTACCTTTATTGAATGCACTCTTGTAATCACCTGTAAGATAACCAGTTACTCTACGAAGTCGTCTAATCTCTTTACATCCACACATAGGACATTCATCAGCAATATCATCCGTGTAACCACAATTGGTACACATATCATTTGGAACATTTATTGCAAAATAAGGTACGTCTTTATCCATTGCATAATTTACGATTGTTTCAAGTGCATCAATATTATTTTTTACGCTACCATTAAGTTCCGTATAAGTAATACATCCTGCACGACTATATCCTGTAAGTTGAGATTCAATATCAATTTTTTGCATTGGTGTAATTTCAATCCACACAGGAACATGGACACTGTTAGTAAAGAAATCTTTATCGGAAACATTAGGAATTACACCATATTTATCCTTGAACTTTTGCATTGAGGTGTAACATAAATTTTCGGCAGGACTAAAATATGTTCCAAAATTAAGCTTATATTCCTTTTTGAACTCAGCACATCTATCGTAAAATAACTTTTCAATTTTTTTAGCAAGTTCCATACCTCTATCTGTTGTATGGTCACATCCAATAAGAATCTGAAGTGTTTCTGCTAATCCAATCTGTCCGACACCCAAAGTCCCATGTTTTAATGCAGATACGATTCCTTCTTCTGGAATATAACCTTCCATTACACCATTCTCGTACATAAATTTTGCTGAATCTGGTGACTGTGAACAAATCCATTCAAATCTTTCAAGCAACATATCTTTTGCTTCATGGATTTTTGTGTCGAGAATATCCATAAATACATTAACAATGTTTTCGACTTCTCCATCTTTATTTATCTCTTCAACAATATCTTTTGCTTTCATTGCTAAAGTAGGCATAATAATTGTCACAGGACAGATATTACCTCTTCCATCTTTCAACTGACCAAATCCATTAATGTCCCATGTATTAGCGGTTCTACATCCCCAATATGTTCGCATAGGTTCGCTAATTCCTATGCAGTTCTCTTATGAACTTCTCTATGTCGCCATAGAGTTCAGACTATATCACCATCTTATACTCTATTACCAAATATAAGATGCCTATCTTTTCCATTCGCTTGAATGTACTCTACTTGCTTCTACACACCGTATTTCTCGTTTGTGTATGCTTTCGATAGTCGTTTAGCTTTTATGCTATCTCTTCGTAACATGCTTTATATTTTCTTTTAAATTTATAAAGACCTCTACAGCATTGTTGAATATATGTTTCATTCATCTTAAAATATTCAGCGCATTCTTTGCATGTATTGAATGTGTAAACAATTTCATCTGTATCTAGTGTCTTTATAAGAATTCGTCTTTTTGCTTTTTCTTTTTGCTTTATTGCTCCACCAGTTATTGTTCTTAGATTATTTGCGAATGCATGTAAATCATTTTCTGATCTAGTTACCCATTCCAAATTTAAATAATTGTTATTTTGTTTATTACCGTCTTTATGATTTACAACTAAACCTTCTTGATATCCATCGCAAAAATGATAAGCAACAAGTCTATGTACAAAAAATCTTTTTCTTATTGGAACATATAATGTTACTCTTTTATAACCAACGCTATTTATATCACTTAATGATGATAAATGATTTGTTTTGGTGTTTTTAATTCTTCCAAAATCGCTAACCATATAATAGCCTTCGTATCCTTCAATATCTTTCCATCTTTCCGTATTATCAACTCCTTTAAAGATAATGAAGAGATAACAATTTAGCACTTGATTGTCACTATAAATAGAACTAGGTTTATAGTGATTTTCCATGTTTAGATAGGTTTTCTTAATAAATCACTTTATTAAGCCACAGTTTTGTTTATGGTTGAAAAATATGTCTTCGGATCGTTTTTATCATATCCCCCATTACCAGACCAATCCACATTAGCATAGTTTGGATATAATCTCTGAGCAGTTGAACGTAATGCTAATCTAAATAAATCATAGTTTGGATCTCCTGGTTTTCTATTTACACCTTTCATACACTGGAAAATACCACATGGGAAAATTGATGTCTTATGTAACTTACCAATGCCTTTAATAGAAACATCAAGAAGAGCTTTAGTTACCATACGACCTTCTGGCTTTGTGCATGTTCCATAATTGATTGAAGTAAATGGGAGCTGATTACCTGAACGACTTTGAAGAGTATTAAGATTATGATATAGACCTTCTACTGCTTGATATGTTTCATTTATAGTGTCATATAATGCACTTTGATATAAGATTTTATTTAATTTGTTGTTACCTATATAAAAATCTTCTTCATTTAATCCAGTATTGTCAAAAAACATCTGTTTATGTTCATCAACCCAATCATCAAACTTATTTCTAATGATTCCATTTTCTTCGTATGTCTGGAATAAAAGCTCTAATAAATTTAAGTTTGCAAATTCTTCTGTCTGTTTTAAATAAGCAACAATATAATGCTTTAGAAAGGATTTTTTTATATACGGTATCATCGTCCAATCAAGATGAGTTGCCGAAACTCCTCCAAACTGTTGTAAAGACTGTAACTGAAAAATAACTGCTACAAGTTGAAATGCGGTATTTACTGATTGAGCAGGTCTTACATCTGTTTGCCTTGTATTAAATCCATTAGCAAGTAATTTATCAAATGGAATTGAGAGGCAGTTATGCATACCAACAGCATATGAATTAAGGTCATGAATATAAATCTCATTATTTAAATGATTATTTCTTGACATTTCTGACATACAATTATCTAATGCATACTGTTTTAATACGGTATCACTTGTTTCGCCAACCCTACCTCCGAATGATTTCTCATCAATATTGGCATTTTGATTTTGAACGTTTGATGCTGTAAGTTTTTCTTTGATAGACTTCATAAGATTAGTATTCTGCTCACGCACTCTCGTTCTGTCATTTCTGTAAATCACAAATGCTCTAGCAACATCTTTGCGCTTGCCATCCATAAGCATCGTTTCAATAATGTCCTGAATATCTTCAACATTCATAGACTTCTTATTTAATGATTCAATGTGATTTGTAATTACTGTAGCCTTTCTTTTTGCTTCTGGTGTAATTTCACCATCTACCTCATCGAAAGCAGCAAGAACCGCTTTTATAATTTTGTTACGGTCAAAATCAACTTTTCGACCATCTCTCTTAATTATTTTCAAATTTTATCTCCTTTCTAAATTACTGTTATGATATAACCAAGTACACATGCTGCAATCGCTGCCACAGCTTTCCAATCAATCTCAAATTCTATACAATCTATAAAATTGAATTTCATTTATTCTCCTTTCTTTTTTCCATTCGTTTATCCAGTATAAAATCTGTATATCCACTATTTTCGTTACACGTATACTCAAAGTTACTCCAACTTTGATACTTACTTGCAGTAGCAGTTGACCTATAACATTTATCTTTCATAGGACAATTATCACTACTGCACATTGATATATCTGGCATATATTTCACCTACCTTATTATATTTTTACCACTCATTTCATTGCATATAAGAGCTTTATGTGTGCAACTGTCATCCATATTTGCATAAGTTCTCACACTTTTAATTCTGTCAATTATATATTCTCTGTCTCCAACGATAACAGTAATAAAATTATCTTCCATGTCTTTTAGCTCTCTCATTAATTGACGAGTGGTAGTTATCCCACCACTATAAGTGATGGGACGTAAACCACTATAATTTATCTTAATCACCCCATTTCAATACTTCATTTACGACTTCTGAAAGCTCTTTTCCTTCATTGTTATAGATAATTCGATTCGCCAGCATCTCAGCTCCACGAAAATCTACGTTGTCAGCTTTCATTCTTCTTTCAGCTTCTTCTTTATTATCACCACGTTTTAATAACCTATTTTTAACTGTAGTTTGATTGGCATATATGTATATAACTTTGGGATTTATACCCTTAGAAATAAGAGTATTTACACCATCAGGTGTTAGAATTGATACCATTTTACAATCTTTTTCATAATCTTTTTTTGCTGTGCCGTAGTACCATAAGCCACTTGCAGAAAGATATTTTCTATATTCAAGGAAAAATCCATCATTTATTTTGTTGATAAATTCATCCTCTGATATAAAATGATATGTTTGGTCTTGGACTTCACCATCTCTCATTGGGCGAGTCGTATAAGATACAAGGTTCTCATAACCATGCTTGTTTACTAATTCATTTGTAATAGTGTCTTTACCAGAACACGATTTACCCATTAACACCAGTAAACTCATGACTCAACCACCCAATTAACTATGTGACCGTCATTTATAATAACGTTCTTATTTTTAAATCTGTGAAGGTTTTCGCAATCTTCTAATGTTACTAAGTCAACATCAATTCCTAAATAAGTATCCATACTATCTGGAATAGGAATATCGTGCGCAAATTCCATTGAACAGTTCAACCTCCTTCTCATCATCACTGTTAATTCTTACAGTAACAGGATGTGTTGATATGCTAACCATACCCATAAATGACTTGGCATCTACTATCTGATGTTCGTAACAGCCATCTACATCAGCAGAAATTTTACTTATTAATAAGCGGACGAACTCTTCCAAATCGGTTAAGCTGTCCAAATTCAAAGTAAATTCCTTTCTCATAAATTCTTTTGAACTCATTTTTCCTCCTTACTAATATACCCTTATTTGTGTTACTGGACTATTCCATTCTTGACATACACTTGACATATCACCTGCTCTTTTAGCATTTATATCTAATGCAGACTTGTCTACAACAAACTCGCTTAAGCAATCAGTCTCTTTGGTGATTATATTGCTTAAATCAGTATGTATATCAGCCTTTTCGTCAGACATAATACAAGGAATTACAGTACCATTCGCTAATACTAAATCAAACTCATCGCCAATTTCACATCCAAAATATGAACCAAGAGCCACACAATATCTATCTCCAACCATGCGAATACCATATTTACCAGTATAAGCGGTCTGTTGAAGTTTGTATTGAGGACTTTTTCTATTTGTAATAGCTGTGTATGGCATCCATGTTTTATGTGCCGCATATGGCACTTCAAACATTTCAAACTCAGCTTCATGATCTTGAAGATGGTCCTTGTTAATGTAATAGATATTATCATTCCAATATATTAAGTCCCATTCGTTATCAAATGAAGCTACACTAACTTGCTGATTCCAGAGCAACGTGGTTACAATCTCTGAATCAGTATTCGGTTTGGTTCTTACATTAACATTAGTTGTAGTCCAATAAGGTTCAAATGTGGTTTCAGATGCCCATGCAGATGCAAGTGTATCACTCACACCTGCATTCATCTCTAACCAAGGTTTGTAATCGCAGTCGTATTTACTAATGTCTTCATTCTCAGCCCCCATAACAGGGGCGACAGATGTTGCAGATATAGCAAAAGCGACCACTAACATAGTTGCTAGTTTCTTTCTTTTCATATATAGTTTCCTTTCGTTTTATTGATTGGTACACTAATATATTCTCTTTTTAGTTGTTAAGCATTGATAAAAATTCATCCTCTGAAATGATTGGGATATTTAAAGATTTTGCTTTCTTATTTTTAGAACTTGTTGAATTTATATCGTTGTTAATAAGATAATTTACTTTAGAAGATATACTTCCTACGACTTTGCCACCATGAGCTTCAATATCAGCTTTGAGAGCATCACGATTCTGATAATGATTTACTGAGCCAGTTATAACAAAAGTCTTATTCTCTAATTCATTTGTGGTTTCTGACATAATGGATTTCTGTGTCTCAAACGTAAACTCGTTTGCTAACTGAAGTATATCTGAACAATGATTTTTCCAATAAGTATTGAGTGAGCTTATTAATGCATTTCCAACGCCAGGCAAATGCCTAAAGTATTCTGCGCCTTTAATCGTCATTTCATCAATAAACGTGTCAAAGTCATAATCAACAGAATCTGCAATCATCATACTTGCTGATTTGCCCAGCAATGGAATAGATAAACTATAAAGAAAACGCTCAAGACTTGTCTTACGAGATTTTTCAATAGATGTAAGAAGTTTATCTACTGATTTCTTACCAAATCCGTCTAAAGCTTTTATCTCATTTTCATGATCTGATAAATGATAAATGTCTTGAATTGAACTTAACCAACCAAGATCGATGAATTTCTCTATTGTTGCTTCAGATAGCCCATCAATGTTAAGCGCATCTCTTGACACCGCATGACTGAGCTTGCCAAGCAGTTTACCATTACAATTATCGTTAGTACATACAAGTACTTCTGAGTTATTATCTTTTACTATCTTAGTAGGCTGACCACATATAGGACACATATGAGGTATATCAATATAAATTTTTGTATACTCGTCATCTTGCTCTGCCCATCTTATCTGAGGTATTATGAGATTACTTTTTATTACTCCAACATGCTGACCAACCCACGGTCTACCCATAATTTCTTTCATAACAGATATATTATGAAGAGACGCTCTTTCAACAATTGTATCTTCAATCTCAATTGGCTTGAACACTGCTGTTGGTGTTAATGTGCCTGTCTTTCCCATCGTATATTCTATATTAATAAGCTCTGACTCTACCGATTCATTGAACACTTTAAAAGCTATACCATTGTTGAAATGATGGCTTGTTCTACCAAGTGATTTACCATACTCAACATCTTCAAACTTGAATACAACACCATCTTGAGGGAGATTTTCTTTCTTTGCTTCATCTAAGAAAAAGTCAATTGCTTCTTGGATATTTAACTCAGCCCATTTAAGATTAGCAAATGGAACAGTTTCAAATCCCAAATCGTTAGCTTCCATAAGAGAGCTTGCAAATGATTCTGGGTGCTTAGAACCTTCAACAACTTCCCATGCGTACCATCTCAGCTTACGATTTTTTACAACAGATGTATCAAGACCGCCAAGTGTACCTGACGCAAGATTACGTGGAGTCTTGTACTCACCATTTTTATTTAATTTCTCAAAATCATCTGTTTTAATAAGTGCTTCACCATCAATAATATAAGTTCCTTCCTTATTAATATGTAAAGGAACATTAAGGAACTGCTTTACATGATCGGTTATAATATTTCCTATAGTGCCATTACCTCGTGATTCAGCCCTTACTAATTCGCCATCTTTAAAAATTAAACGACAGGTTAATCCATCGAGCTTTACAGAACCTACTAGTGTATGTCCTTTTGCAAATTGCTTGACTTCTTCTGCACTATGACATTTTGCAAGCGATAACATAGGTGACTCATGAGTTACCTTTTGAATACTATCTAATACAATAGCCCCAACATTATGTGTCGGACTATCTGCTAATACAATACCAGTCTCATTTTCCCACTGTCTAAGTTCTTCAAGTTTATTATCAAACTCAACATCACTCATAATAGGCTGTCCAGTATTGTAATAAGCTGCCGATGCTTTATTGAGTTCTTTTACTCTATCAATTATCTGATTTTTAGTCATGGTTTGATTCCTTTCTATTCAATACATTCCATCCTTGATACCACATAGAATTGGAATTGGCATATTGCTTAAATAATTCCAACATCTTATCCTCTTCTGGGAAGAACGGATCTATCTTTTTTGTTGAATTAATCCACCCAAGAGCGTTCATCATAAATTGTCCAAATCTTTGATCTGGAAAAGATCTTCTATGTATTTCACATAATTGTGAATAAAAATTATATAATCTATTTGGATCTCTAATATTAATCACCTTCTTTTTCCCTTAATAAATGTGGACACCAATTAGGAATGTCGGGCATCTCACTTTCCCACTCTATGTATCCTGCTATCTTTTTACCATTACTCCCACAATAATAATCACTTGCATGTTCCCATGGATCTGCTGTAACCAAAGGTTGTGTTTTATGTAATGGACAATGACTACAATTATCTATGTCGTATATAAGTTGAATTTTTGCCATAATATTGTCTCCCAAGAAATGAACATTTATTTAGTTTCTAATTCATCAAAAAAAATTAACTCTTGTGCATAAGGTAATACTCTAGCCCATGAAATAAAATTAGGCACATTGGAATTATCTTGACCACTCCATTCATTTAACTTATGAAATCTACGTTGTCCCTTGCTACACATAGCGAGCAAATTTTCATAAGTCATTGTAACTGTACGCTTCTGTAACCATGATTCAGGTAGCCAACGTATAAGCTCTTTCCAATATCTCTTATCTTTTGTCTCAAGGTATTTCTGACGAATATTTTCTAATACATAAATAATATCCTCTTCAAATGTTGAAATATTATCTAACCCGTTATCATCCTTTGGATTATCAGCAAGAGATAAATTCCTGTCATAATCATCAATTTCAAAACAATCCAATGTAATTGGTGTTGTAGCGAGCTTGTGCATTGTACTCGTTGAGTTCGCAACCGTTCCTACTTTATAAGTATCAAATTCTTTCCACCAATAAAGAGGTGCTGTAATATCAACCGATACAAAAATCTGTCGCATAAACTTTCTATGCTCATTTCCTGCTTTAATAAGAGTTTGAGCAAGTTTCAAATCCGCTTCACCAATAATATCTGCATAATATCCATTAATGTTACAATGATGTATATATGCATTAGGATATACTTTTAATAATTCATCAAAATCAACATCTGCTCGTTCTTCGTCATAATAATCATTAAATTTACTATCACTTCTATTCCAAGAATTTTTTGGATTTCTTAAACCCCTAAATGCGTGTTCAAATCCCCATACCTCTGTATTATCAAATTTCAAATCTTAATCCTCCTATTTCTTAATTCTAATGAAAGTTTAGTTTCCTGTTGATTTATTCTAAGTCAACAATATTGTATCTAACAGTACCATCGTCATATTTCTTGGTTTCTAATATTCCATCAACATATTCTCCAATTTTGTCTGAATATTTGTTATATGTATCACTATCAGAAATATCATATTCTACACCGTTATATTTAACAGTAATGCTATAAACTGCTGGATGCGATTGTGGCATCATCGTTTTAGTTGCAGGATTATAATGCATTGTTGTATAAGCAGCTCTATGATATTCATCTATTATTTTTACTTGAACTGTAGATGTTTCAGTACTAATACATTTTGCACAGCCAGTTAAAGAAAACACAAATATAATCATCATTGCAACACTATATAAAACCTTTTTCATGATATTTTTCACCTCTATTCTCCACATGAAATAATGGCTTATTCTTCTTTGCTATCATCACCTTTATCACTCGTGCTAATATCAACACTAGCTTCAATACAAGCAGGAAACAATAACGCCCAGAGACACCAAATAGATCCTGTATATTTAATAGCAAAAATTACAGCTATTGCGGTTGCAATCCATGCAGACGCATAAGCAATTGTCATTGCGATATTTTTCATTAGTATATTCTCCTTTCATCTTCTAAAAAACTGTTGATTCTTACTACTATATTATTCTCCTTTTAAAATCTCTTTTGGACAGTAAATAATCTTCTTGCCTGCTTTCTGTGCTTTACGAATTGTTGACCACACACCACCTGATTTAATTCCATCCCAAACTGCAAGTAAAACATCACAATGGTCAACCATATATTGATCTCTCACATTGTCACAACCTTTATAGAATTCATCTGATAATTCAACCCATTCATCAGCTTCAGTCCTTAACTTATTGTAATATTTGTTAGATGAGTTGTAGTTTTTACATGGTAATATGCAATGTAATTTTAAATTTCTATTCTTCTCTAATTCTGGCGAAGCTGCTCTGTATCTCTCCTTAATAATACAAGTATTTAACCCAATTAAAATATCAGAGCCATTTGCCATGCCACAATAAACATCAGACACATCAAGTATTTGATTAAAAATCCAATGACCAATTCTTGCCCATTTAATATCCAACTCATCATCTGGCAATCCTAATCTCTGAGGTCTATGACCTGTTAATGCTACTCTCATTTATTACCTCCTTAACTTTCGTAAGAAAATGTCGCTTCTTGTGACTTTTTATTTATGTTTGTCTATGTATTCTTTTACATCTTTTTCAAGTTCTCCAAGTCTACTACCAGCATATTGAATCATGTGTATGAGTCTATCCTTTTCATTTTGATAATACTCAGCAACCTCATCAATAACTTTAATGTCTCCTTGTCTTGGTTTATAATGAGTACACATATAACATTCTTCTGCTATATCTAATTCAATATTCCCATCCTTATTACCAAACGCACCATAAGGACAACTACTTCCCTGTGAACCATCACTATATTTTTTAATTTTTACGCATTCGCAATTAGGAAATCTTTCTTTATATGCAGCTCTTTCCTGTGGCGAATACATGCAATACTGTTTACATTTATTATGTGGCAACTCGTCTAATTCATAATCTATATAATCCTGTGGCTTCATATTGCAATCTGCACATGCTCCATATGAATTTCTATTAAATACCAACTCACGACTTTCAAGTGGAAGATTGTGTAAATATGAAGACATTTCATTGTCATATAGATAAGAATCATTATATATGTCATTATCATCTAACAATTTCATGTTCCAAATAGGTTTATCTCTTGTAGATTCCTCATAACAAGCATCGCAAAGCTGAAGGCTTGTACTAAAATTATCAAAATAACTACCATATCCTCTACTTCCGATATTGATTTTTTGTATCTTATCTTTCTTTTTTAGACACTTGTAACATAAATTTTTAGTATCTTTAATTGCCAAAATACCTTTTGAATTCATATTTTCTCCTTTCTCTGCAATAAATGACGGACAAGATACCGTCTTTCTTGTTTTATTATTTTAATAATTTGATTTATTAATAAAACCCTTTTTCTGAGCACATGATAAACAATAGTTATATCTTCCATATATAGTGCATCCACATTTTCTACATTTGTGAGGTCTTTCTATTGCTTTCCCAAATGGTTGCCCAAGTTCAAAATAACATCTCTTACAATATGTATAATGGTCTTGGCAATACTCACCACATCTCTGACAATATGCCATTGTTGTCACCGCCTTAACAAATCCATCAATTACTCTACAATTTCATATTTCAATTTTGATATGTCGTATCCCATTTTTTCTAATTCATCAATCCACTTCTGTTTTATTGGGCATGTAGCAGTAAAGTTTTTAAACTGTGTTATACAATGATGAACACAATCTCCAATTTGTTGTTTACCGTATCGAAATTCTTTTAACCCCTTTTCATACTCTGAATTTGTAACATATTCCGTTCTAAATGGAGACTGTGGTCTATCCTCTTCTCCAAGAGCAACACCAACCGCAATATCTTCACCATTTACATTTATGTATGCATTGCTAATTTTATATTTCATGTATTTTACCTCCTTAGCAAATCCATCATTTAATTTGCTTTAATATCGTATTTCTTTAATAGTGTGTTTTTCTTTTTCAAATCAGCTTTGCAAGACTTAATATTGTTTTGGTACATATCAATTCTATTTTCTAATGTATCAATTTCCTTTTTAAGACAGTCAATACAATATTGCTTTGCTTCCTCCCTTGTCTCAAATGAATGATATTTTGAACAAGCTATATCCATATCATCCATGTCCATTTTTGAAATTTTATATAAAGAATCAACCTGATACATTGTTTTCTTTACAAGATTATCCTTGAATTTCTGAAGTATTAAATCTGCTAACTTATATTCTTTTGTTGTATATCCATAAAAACCACTATTGTGTTTTTCGACTGAATTTTTCACATCAAAATGTAAGACTTCTATTGATGGGTATGTTTCATTGATATAATCTGCAACCTTTTCTTCGTCATACCAAATATATACAAAGCGTGGCAATTCCTCCATTTGAGCTAATACCTTAATGTAATTTCTTTTATCTAAATTAATAAAATCAACATCAAGACCTTTTGCCATATCCATATTTTGTAATTTATACCTTGTTGAAGATATAATTGCATTTGTATATTCTCTTGACCGATAAAACACAAGCATTTTCATTTACTTATTCTCTCCTTTCTTTTCCAATGAATGACTAATAAGAAATCCGTCTTTCCTTGGCTTTTACACCTTTACCATCACATGCCATGTCTTCCAATTATCATTATCTTCATTATCATCAACTACAATAAAGCCTTGTTTTTCAAGGGTTTTTACGATTTCAACTACGTCAGTTTGCCCCCAACCGTTGATTTCTCCTATTTTTCTTAATTTTTCCATTTTTACCTCCAAATTTGACAAAATGAAAGAACGATTTACTTGGATTTTAATGACTGACTGTAAATATTTCACAGTCTCCTGAATATAAGTCTTTGCAATCAACAAAATCACTAATATGATCCTTAAAACCTTCTGCAATTCTATCATCTATTTCTTTTTCAATAGTATCATGAACCCATTTATAAGCTTCTAAATCTTCTTTATTTGAAAAGTAAACTACATATGGTATGATATTGAATGGACGTAATAAAAATTCAATTCGTTCAACATCATCAATTTTTTCAAACTCAGATAACACAATATTATAGGCGTAAACAGGCGATTTCTTATTCCACTTATCATAAGTAAGACGATTCAAGAATGCATTTTTTATTGTATCCTTTTTTGACATTATTTCTTTTTTCAATAATTCATCTCTATTCATTTGCCCTCTCCTTATTTCCAATTAAAATATTGTGTGTCCTTACATGTAGGACATTTAATGTTGTAAGAACCAAGTCCATCGTGTATAACTCCCATTTGCGAAGTGCAATTACATTCATTCTTTTCTACTTCAAAAATCGTGCCACAATTCTCACATGTTATTCTTTTTGTGACAGGTTTTAATTCGCCTTGTTTAATGATTTTCATGTTGTTCTACTCCTTATATATTCTTTCATAATCTTGCAAGCTACTTCACAAGCCTCATTAACCTTTTCGATTGCCTTGTCTTTGTTGAATCCTGCATAGTATTCAATCTCTGCAATAGCATCTGCTGAAGTTTCAGGATCAAGAATACGAATTGCTTCTTCTATTGACATCTCACTCATATAATCTTCTCCATATCATAATTTTCTCTGATATAATCACACAGTTCATTCATAGTGGAAATGATATGCTCATCATCCTTTAAGCAAGGATGAATATTGCACATACAAGAACCTTTTGCCCCATTTTCTTTGAATAACTTCCAGTTGAATGTGATCCATAATAGCGGAATTTTTGTAAGATTTTTCGTAAATAATCGTGTTAAAATCTTCATAGATTATTACCTCCTACTGTATTATTCTCTACAGTTGAGCCAATAAACTTCTTACTGGTTCTCTACTCATATTTTCTTTTGCCCATGAAATATAACCAGGATCAATTTCTTTGATTTGTGGAAGCGTCTTTCCTGAATATTTTCCGAATGTAATTACATAAGAATCAATATCTGGTAACTCTTTCTTTGGAATATCAACACCTCCTAATGCAGAAACTACATCATCAGAATATATCATATCAAGATTAGACCTACTTGCTAAATAATCACACATATGTACAAAGAACTGCTCGTCATTTTCAGGCTTTGGTAATACTGTCTTACTTCTCTTTGTAGAAGTCCATTCGCCTGAATGACTCTCACATAATCTTGCAATATAAGCTTTAGTGCCAACATCTACATCATGTTCAACCGATGTATTTCTCACCCATTCACCTGCAAGCATTGGATGTTCATGTACTGTATACTGAGAACCATTTAGCCCACATTTAATTGCATCATGAAAAATTGGTGTGCAGCGTAAACAATCTCGCTGTCGCTCATTGGTCTTTTCTTTTACATACTCTAATCCAAGAACATAATTCATTACTTCTGCAAACATTAAAATGTGAAAAATCTGACCATGTGGCTGACACTGTGTTTTATTATGATATTTAAAAGATGTACTACTTGGAATTGTGAAGATATAATCTGGAATTTCCTTAATCATATCAGTACAATAATTTCTAATCTCATCTGTCTCAAACTTATTTAATAGTCCTTCAAAAACTTTTACCTTGTCCATATTTTCTCCTTTACTTCAATATCTTGGAATCTAAACAATTTTTACATAATTCGTATATCATCCTACCCATATATTCTCTTTCTACAAAATAAATGTGCATGTTATTTCTGCTTTGCCATGTAAGCAATGTTCTAAAAAACGATGTCGGATTCAATTTCGATTTATAGTTCTCTGTAAAAATATCCTCTATGTTGTCATTCTCTATAAGAAGATAATTTTTCTCTATATTAATCATTCGATTAAATTCTTTAAAAATTCTGTCATCATCTTTAGTTGCATTTGCTATGTTACCAGCTAACTCACTTACGGAATTCTTTCGTTCAATACAAAGTTCGTCACTAAAATAGGTGTCGATTGAGAAGCCCAATTCAGGGCAACTCTCAACCATAAGACCATAATCACCTGTTTTCAATGCTCTTGACTTCCATTTGATGTTATTCCTATCAAACCAATCAGTAACATTTTTATTAGTATTCTCACGAGTGTCTACTAATACAACCATGTGTGACAGTAATTCTTTATATTTTTTGTCTGTATAATACTGTTTCATTTACATCTCCTAACAAATTTGGTACTCGGAAACCCACCATTCTTGTTCGTCTGTTTCTTGCCATTCACCATCAACCTTTTTCATTTTTTGTTTTTTATATTGATTTGTGACTTTTACAATATCTCCACGTCTGATAGGATTCTGTTTGAATATTTTCTTGCTAATTTTTACTGGAATTGTGTTACCATTTGCCAATGCATATAGCTTCAATCGTGGAGAATAGTCAACATTAAGATCCAATGCCACACAATAACCTGCCAGCTTTTTATCAACAATATCTACATACCCAAGATTTTCTATCTGATAAGCAATCTTTGTTCGCATATCAGTTTTCTCATTTGGGACATTCTGCAAGAGTTTATTAAGTAGTTTTGCACTATCTAATTCCATAAACGTCTTCTGAGTTTCCTTGCCAGAACATTCTCTAAGTACATCAAAATCAAGTCCATACTCTAGTGCCTTATCCTTCTTCATCTGTTTCTTGCCATAATATTTTGAAAACAAATCACTGCAAGTAAGTAGATAACGAATACCACCAAATTCTTCAAAGAAATCGAGTTTAATCAAGATTTCAAGTTTTCTGCTATCAACTTTGAGGTCAGAAATTCTTACCAATAAGTCAATAAATGTATTAAATTTCTCATCTTTAATGGAATATAAATCGTTTGCGGCATCTTCGTTTAGAAATTTTACAGAAGCGATACCCTTGTAAATACCATCTTTATCACAAGAATACTTTGCAGTAGAATGTCTGAATTTGATGCTATGAATTGTAATACCGAGTTGTTTTGCTAATTCTGTACCAAGCATAATGTCATCTTCATTATTGGCATTATTTAGATACGCAGTAATAAATTCTTTCGGATAATAATATCTGAGATAAGCACACATATAACCTATCATTGAATATCCTGTTGAATGGTTAAAACCAAACTGATAATTAGAACTATCTTCTATAATCTTCAAAAAGGCTTGTGCTTCTTTTTCTGCAATTTCTCTAGGCTGAGAGGACATATTACAATATCCTTCAAGAATAGATGGTAGCGCAGCTTCAAGACGATCTTTTTGTTTACGTCCAATAGCTCTACGAATATTATCAGCATCACTACCACTCAAACCACAAATATTTGTAAGGAATTTAATTGTGTCCTCCTGGAATATAAGGAATCCATGATTATCTTCCAACAATTTATCAATCAACTCCGATGGATTTTTGTTTGGTTCATGGGCTAATAACCTATCTCTATATGATTCTCCTGAAGGTCTGATTGAGGCATTTACAAGCGACAAGTCATTTACGCAATGACATTCAAACTTTTTCATTGAATCATAGGCAAACTTTGATTCAAACTGAAATATGCCTACTGGACTATCTGCAATATGTGCCCAAACTTTCTCGTCATTCCAATTGACTGTATGTGATTTCGGATACGGAATATGTGCTAATTCACATGTATCTTTGATAATTTCTATGTTTTTCAGACCAAGCAAATCGTATTTTACGAGGGAGACTTCATGAATTTCTTCCATATTAATACTCAAAATACGTTTACCATCCTTAGACCAGAATGTTCCATAATTATCAGGTAGTGTTACTGGACTTACAATAATGCCTGCTGGATGCATCGACTGAGAAATTGCTGTTCCTACAAGACCGTCAAAATAATAGAATAACTTAGGATATTGTTTTTCTTTTAAGTCCTTCAAAGACTTTTCGTTATACTCAAGTTTACTTCTAAGTTCTTCCAAGTCTTTTAAGCACTTTTCATTATTTTCATATCCATCAATAGATTCAATTTTCTTGATCTTGTCATTGCAATCAGTAATACCATCGGTAAATAATGAATACTGAGCTTTTACTTGTTTGACATCTCCAAGTGGCATATTCAAAGCTCGTCCAATCTCATCAATAGTACCTTTGTCAGAAATCGTGCCGATAGCCAACACATAAGCTGTTTTATCAGCACCAAACTTTTCAATGATATGCTCATATACTAAATGTCTTTGTGATGGTGCAATATCCAAATCAATATCACCAATCTCTTTTCTATCCTCATTGGCAAATCGAGAGAACACCGTATTCCATACTACAGGGTTTACATCAATAATATCTGTTAAATATGCAATAGTTGAACCACCAACAGAACCTCTACAAAAACCAATTGGTATACCATTATCCCAACACCAACATACTAATTCTGACATGAAAAGCATGAATCCAACCATACCAATCTTCTTAAATACTCGAAGTTCTTCTTTTATATTCTCCTCATATCGTGGATCTGGTTGAATAATTCCTTTATCAAGCTTTTCATGATACATTCTATAGATACGCTCTACAAATACCTCTTCTTCATTGTCATAGAGAATCGGATATTTAAAAGCTGTATCTAATTCGTAATCTGTAACAGAATCAGCCATGCGGTTAGTGTTCTCGATAGCTTCCAACACAACATTCATAGGTAAAGAACCTTGTTGTTTGAACATATCAACTAACTCGTCATACGATTTATATGTAAGGTCAAATTCATCTTCGTTTGAAAACTCAATATGTTTTGCTTTCTGAAGAATACTCCTACACTCAGCCTTGTAACTATCAATACTATGTGTATCTGTTCCTGCTATTAAAGGCTTGTTATATTTTTTTGATGCTTCATAAAGCATTTTGTTATATCGAATTTGATCCATAGACTTAACATGTGGCTGAATTTCATAATAGTCATATGTTTTCATCAGTTTGTCATATACAATCTTTGCATTTTCCAATTCTGATTTTGCTTCTTCTATCTGTAAATCAAATGCATTATTGGATTTTTCAATACATTGTTCTACATATATTTCATAAGATGTGTTATGAATGATTGTGCTATCTTCAATCCACTGATCTCTTGCAGCTTCTGAATTTAGCTCTGTATAAAGTCTGTTAGCTTCTGTTTCTTTATTTTTTTCTAATTCAGCTATTTTTTCATTAACCAATTTTCCAATAAAATTAGGATATTTACTCAACGGAGATGCAAGACATGCAGAAATTTTAATGACATTATCAGAAATATTAAAAAATTCATCGAACGTAATTCTTGGCTTATAGTACATATGGTCTGATTGTGTAGACAAGTCAACCAATGTGTTTATTTCTTTTACACCTTCAAAATTCTTTGCTATAAGAATTGTATGGTAATTATCTCTTTGTTTTGGCTCAAGTGCTGCTGTCAAATAAACCTCAACACCGTGTAGATATTTTAAACCTTTACCATTTGCATACATTTTCTTCTCAATATTGTTATAAATATTGCCATGCTCTGTAAAACAAATAGCTTTCTGTCCAAGTTCTACTGCCTTGTCTACATATAACTTATAATTTGTACAACTATCTAATAAAGAATCTTCTGTATGTAAATGATATACTGTATAATTGCTGATAATATCACCTCCTACTCATATGAGTCAGTTTCAGGGTTATAATGTCTATTGTCGATTTCATTCTTCTTACTCGTTGGTTGTGGTTTATATTCACATGCATGATTTCTCTGACCGCAAAGATAATGACAATAGTAATAATCTGGGTTTGGTCGCCACTCTTTTTCTTTTTCAATAAGTTCAAGAGTATCTTTTGCCCACTGAATAGCCTCATCGTACTCTTCTTGAATCCAAGGCACTTCTATCCACTTTTGATCTTTAAACATGTTCCATTTAAGTTTTGAAACAGAACCATATTCTTTTATTACAGGGATTGAATATAAATAAAGCTGTCGTTTGAAATCTAAGAAATGCTGTTGGTCAGATTTGCTAATCTTACCATTTTTCAGAATTTTAATACTTGCGGATTTATGGTCAATAATAATAATCTCACCAGTTTCTTTATCCTTTACAAGTAAATCTATATATCCAACAAAATCCTTGTCGTTAATTTTAAATTCTACTTTTTTCTCAACTCCAAGAACTTCATATTTTTCTAAATCAAGGTCAATGTTATCAAGGTAATCAATACCTTTGTCATAATAGGATTGCCTAATATTTACGAATTTGTTTGGTGGAGCATCGTGAGGAACATCCTCATCGAAGTGTTCCTCATAATACTCATTCAATTCAAACAAGGAAAGTTCGCCTTTTTCATATTTTTCAAGGATTTTATGAATAAGTGAACCATATTCTCCAAAAAAACCATTCTCAGATTTATTACATTCTAAGTAATGGAGTTTCCATTCGTAAGGGCAATTATAATATGAATTCAGTCTTGAAAACGACCATTGCATCGTTCCAAGTAAAAAATCTAATTCTTCATCCATCATAATAATTTATTCTCCTTATTTATCTGGAAATGTGTTATCTATGCTTCTATCAACATATGGAAGCCTGTCGGTATATACATTGTCATCCCATGCAAATTTTGCGTCATATTCATCGTAATCTGTATAAAATCTACGTGATGTCAAGTCATACCATAATCCCATCTGGAAGTCTGCCTTGCCAAGCAATCTGTCTTTTATTACAGTTAAAACCACATCGTAGTTATGCCATTTAGATTTCGGATCATTTTTCTCTTTTTTGGAAACTCTTCTAAGACCTATGGATCTCATAGCAAGATTGATAATATTAGAAGTACCAGATATGTCATACATTTCAATATCAGAATTTGTATCTTGTGTTTTTCTCGGATGTGCTATCAGAACAACAGCTACATTGAATTTAGCAGCAAACTTAATAAGTGCATTTATCAGATTTGTTTGTGCTGTATTTTTGTCACTTTCAGAACAATTCAAGTCAATCATCATAAGATTATCAAGTACAATCAGCTTGCATCCAAACTTTCTAACACATTCTTCAGCAGATTTTAAAACTGAATCTACATCATTTGGCTCATCATCTCTATAGATGAAAAGTTTCTTATTATAATGTGCTTGCATCTTCTTTTGTATTGCTTGTGGAACTATGTAATATTTACGGTTGTCTCGACTTGTCCTTTCAACCATATTTCTTCTACCAGCGATAATTGTATTAAACCAGTTTGCACTCATTCTTTCTGGCATTTCCTTGCTAAACAAAAATACAGGACTACTATCATCAATAGTCCTTGCTATTGTCTGATCAATAATACTTGTCTTACCACTACCAGGTCTTCCTGATAACACCGTCAATGTTCCATAGAAGATTTTTAACAACTCATCGTCTAATGGTTTAATGCCAGTTTTTACACCATCCATCTGAGAAATATCAAGTTCCTCAATCTCTGAATAATCAACAACACTTTTTACAGGAACATCCTTTGCTTCTGAAATAAGATTCATAACAAATTCTTTTCCTCCAACTTGTAAACAATCATTGATATCCTTTAGTGGAACTCTCTTACCATTCTCTTTTTCAAAGAATTCAGGTGTTGATATATATTTTGTTCGCCATGTACCAAGACGATAAATACATTCTTTTCTCATTTTAATACCTGCCTCATCGTTATCAGACCAGATAATAATAGATTCAAAATTATTTAACCAATCCCAATTTTCTTCAATCCAATGAAGATTGCCAGCTCCAAGAGGAACACTTACTGTATTGATATATCCTGCCTCAATAGCACTCGCACAATCTGTCTCGCCTTCTGTTATAAGTAACGGCTTTGACGTATTAACTCTATTCATATTGAACAAAAGTGCTGATGTATCAGCATCTTTTTGACACCATGTTTTAGGTTGACCAGAATGTTTTTCAACAGTTCTTGCAGGTCTGTACTTAACCATAGTCAAAACATCATTTGTATCATAAAAGTTAAATACACCGTTACCATGTGAATCCTCTCGAATATCCAAATAGTCAATTACATTTTTTGAAATGCCACGCTTTCCCCAATAGTCAACTACATGCTCTTTTTCATTTATTGGTTCTTCATGTGGATATCTATAATTGTGACGAGTTCTTACATCCTTTTCGCCAAAACTGTATTCGATACCAGCTTTCTCGAATAGATACTTGGCAGCTTCTAAGAATGTGTTTCCTTTTTCCATTAAGACATCAATAATATCTACCGTTTTATTACATCCAAAACAATGAAAGGTCTTATTTTTCTTGTTATATATAAAGCTTGCAGTGTCCTCATTATGATAAGGACAACAGGCTTTCAGATTTTTGTCATCAAAATTTTCTAATTCAAGTAGTTCTGCCATTAAAAAGGCATTATTATCGCCAAGTTTATCTTTAGCTTTTTCGATGTCAGTTTTTTCGATTAGCAATTACTCACCGCCTATGCTTTAAATTCTTTTTCGTAAAATAGCTTTCTAAGTCCATATAGAATCTGAACAGGTTTTGTTGAATAATATAATTTCGATGATTCAATATTTTTTCTGATGAACTCTATAGGTACTTTGTTTTTAAAAACCATTGTGTTTATTGCTCTACATGCAATAGGGAACTGTGTTTTATCTTCTATACAATCCATATAAGCATCTACACAGTCTTTAATTTCTTGTTTCATACCTGCACAATCCCAATGGTAATGTTTCTTGTTTATTACCACGGACTCAGAGGCTTTAACCTTTTGTCCGTGGTGTAAACAATACTTATATGCGCAGACATATTCTCTTTCTTTTTTATCTGCCATATCTACCTCTTTTAATTAAATGGAAGTTCCTCATCAATGCTATCTGGAATATCCATAAAACTTGTGTCAGTTGGTGCATTTGAATTGGCAGTGTTGTTTGTTGTATTACCATCAGCAGAAGACTTACTCTCTGCAAACTCAACCTGCTCAACAACAACGTCTGTTGTGTATACCTTCTGTCCGTCCTTATTTGTATAAGAACCAGTCTGAATACGTCCCTCTACAACAAACTTTGTGCCTTTACGACCATACTTCTCGATAAACTCACCAGTTTTACCAAAAGCTACGCAATTGATAAAATCTGCTGTCTGCTCTCCATCTTTCTTAAATCTACGGTCAACGGCAAGAGAAAATCTTGCTACTGCTGATGCATTGTCGCCCTGTGTGTATCTTACCTCTGGATCTCTTGTTAAGCGTCCCATTAAAATTACTTTATTCATCTATTTTTGTCCTCCTTATAATTACGCCTGTACTGGCTGAATCTCTTTAATCTTTGCTAAACAATCTTTTGCTTTCTGTACATCCTTAATTGCATTTGGATTTCCGCTAGGCACAAACTCTTTTAATGTTGTCATAAGAGCTTCGTTCTTTGTTCCTCCAAGCTGAGTACAAAGAGAAATAATCTCTTTCTTAATAGCTTTTAAAATGTCTTCGTCTGTCTCGGCTACTTCTGAATATGTAGGCTGTGGTGCTTTTGGAGTAGGTGCTTCACCTTGATTAGCCCAATCATAAAGTTTTTCTCCATCGTTCTCTGTAAGCACTTCAAATCTACCATCAAACAAATGCGTATTATCCTTATCAGCAGAAGCAACATGTGTATCCTGAGAAATCATAAGTGATACCGTATACTCATATGAAATATCCTTATCCTGCTGCTGCCCCATACCAACTTTCTTTGGTACTTGCTTACCGTTCTTATCTTCAAGAACCCAATCGTCTTTTCCTCTTGCTGTAGCAATAATGTGAATTGGACTATTAAGCACCTTGTCCATAAACTTATGGTGACGTGGTTTTAATTTGCCCCAATTAGTGAAACTATTGCCAGGCATTTTATCATGTACATCATTCAACCATTTCCATTCATGCGTCATTGAGTCGATGATTAGCACCTTATATCCAGCTTTAACAGCCTCATCAATTGCAGCCATATACTTCTCACACTCAAAAGGCTCTTCAAGTTCAAGTAAGTCATAATCAAACTCATTTGCATAATACTTGTTACGAGATCCCTCAGTGCCAATATATGCAATGCCACTATTGCATTTCTTTGCAATTCCTGTTGCCATTTTTAATGCGCTGTAACTCTTACCACTACCTGATGCACCACTCAGCAACACCTTTAACCATACCTGCTCTCTTTTTGCTTTCTGAAATCCCATTACTTGTCCTCCTTAAAATTAAAAAATTATGTAAATATTGTTAATAAAACAATCTATCTAAACGCCCAAAATGGACGGAACACAGAAGTTAATTTATGTAAACATCTATGTATAATCAGTGATTTTTGAGTATAAAAACCCAAGGGTATGCTGTTCTTCCACCCATATTTATATTTTCTATTCAGTTTTGATTTTTGGAATTTTTTGAACTGAATTGTTCAAGACCGATTAGATATTATCTAAGAACAAGATGATTTAGCAAAAATCACTTGCATCTATACCATAATACTCTTGCATTTCAATACAACATTGGTCATCATACAATGGAGTACTTTTAGCTTTTTCAAAATACTTGCCAATATCTAACCAACATTGATGTTTCGTAAGAGGTTGAATATCCATACCTAAGTGATTGTTGATGAATAATATTGTCTTTTTCTGTTTTTCCGTTGGATTATATTTCTCAGGAATCTTCCATTCATCATCTAAATATATAATTTTACAGGACTTACAAACAAATTTTTTATGTTCAACTTTCTGATAATAAATCTCTTTATCTCCACAATGATAAAACTCTTCCATTTTACAATAGCTTTTATTATCCATTTCTTTGTCACAATTAGGGCACTTCACTTTCTCACCTCGCTTATATATTCTCTTATTTCCAACGAATATAATATTCATTATGTTTTTGTTTGGAATTTTTGAACTGAATCGTTCAAGACTGATTAGATATTATCTAAGATATTTCCTGTTACTTCATACATTTCTAAATCATTTAATTCACACCATGATTCGAAGTTATCTCTCTGAACATACCAACCAACATTCATTCCGAGAAATTCATTCTCACCATTTCCATAAGAGACTACATTATATAATTCTCCGTTTAGAATGTCATTTTCAAAGATTAACTTACCATTCTTATCATGGCTGCCTGTACATCTACACAATGTCTTTGGATCTATTTCTTCAAAACCATCAGTTTCGCCATTAGAATAGAATATTGTTGCTGATTCAAATATTAGATGAACTTCTTTGTCATACATATCTAAACCTTTTACATAATATCCACAAACCCATTGACCACTACTAATGCTCTTTGCTTTACATAGCTGCGTATCCAAGTTTATCACCTCTTAACTATGTATTCTCTGTCTTACTTGCTTCCCATAAACATTCCAATATATTAGTTTTGTTTTTATCTTGAAATTTATAATCCATTTCATAATCTGTAAAACTAATTGTTGCCTTTTTCTTATGCTCAATTTTTCCAGTTATAGAATTCCATTCATCCCAACAAGTAATTTCTATCTTTGCATCATTTAAATTTGAAATATCAATTCCGATATTTATACTTTCTGATTTGTCTTTAATAGTGCCTTTTGCATCTATATGCATATTCTCTAATTTATCAAGAATAATATCTGATAAGTTTATAAGATCCTCTATCTTTCTCACCTCCTCGAATTTCGCATGAAACAGTAAATTATTTATTTACTGTACAAATCAATCTGCTTCATCTTTTTAAGAAATAACTTCATCTCATATCCAGTAAGACCAACACATGTATTTCCAACTTTCTTTTCATCCATCAAATCTGGATCATAAGACTGTAAAATGTGTTTACCAGAACTTTTATGTAGAATATCTACAGATTGAGTAAAATTATATTTGCTATTTTTCCTCTCGTACCTTACACCATATTTATCCTCTTCGATTTTAACAAAACCAATCTCTTTTAACTTTTCGTCTACACTTTTAAATAACTTCATATAATTCTTCCTTTCACTTACTTATTCTCTATTAGATTTTTCATTTTTATGGGAAATTATGACTCGAATGAATTTTAAAAATTAATTAGTTTTAATACTCCGAATAAAGCCCTTTAACCATTTCTCAAACGAAATTTCTTTAGGTTCGCTTGGATATGTAAATTCTTTCCACTCCGTTGTTTCATCTACTATGTGTTCGCCCCATGGCAAATATCTTGACCATTCATAGTTTAAACAAATATCACCATCAGGATATATTTCTACATAAGCATAGTAAAAATTTCCACATCGTTTTCCAACATAATATTTATCAAGGCTTTCACAATAATAAAACTTTAAAATATCTTCTTCATTGACTTTTCTACATATCTGTTCAAATGTTCCAAGTTTCTCATATTTATTAAGCTTTTCTCGTAGTTCTAAAATATCGCATGTTTCTTCCACCCCTGTCTCACCTCCAACTATATATTCTCTGTTTCAGTTTCTCCCAAGACTGCGATACTTAAAGTTCCTGTATCACAATTTCTACCCATTCTTGTCTTAAATCCAAGTTTATTCAACTCTTTGTCTAATTCATATAAGTCATTTTCATCCGTACTGTAAATCTTACTACCCTTACAAATCTCGACAGCTCTTACATAATTTTTATCTCGCCAAGCCGAACTAATATATAACCATTGGTCTGTATCTAATTTAGATATTTTATTTCGTGGAACTACTGTGAATGGTTTAAGAATTTCTTCGATTTCATCTTTATGTTCTATATAATTATCTACTGGATCTCGTATCAAATTAAGACACGCTCTACGACCTCTTTTATATTCCATAATAATATTCTCCAAATTGTTTAATTCAAAATTGGTTTGCAAACATCAGACCATTCTTTATTTGGGTATTTTGCGATAAATTTATTACACTGATTCCAATCTTTTATGTAGCTGAAATGATATTTGCCACAGTCTTTGCATTTTTTCTGAATTTCTAAAAATCTAATCTCATTAGTGTTTTGTCCATGAGTCCAATGCCAACAAACAATTTCATTATTCTTGTGTCTACAAAATATTTTCTTTAAAATATTCATACAACCTCCTCAAGAAATGTCAGTTTCCTTTGGTCTTGATTTTCATACTATATATAGTGTTTACAACGTATTGCAGTCACTATATATAGTATATTATTTACTCTTCACCAACAAAAACTAATCTATCAATATATTCTCTACCTTTGCCCTTGAAAATAGGGATATCTGCATCAATAATCCACTCATTTTCTAATTTAGAAGTATCTCTTAACTGTGCAATTGCCATAACTCCATCAGATTCAATAACAACCTTATTTTTTGCGCAACAGCTTCCTCGCTTCTGATAAATCGGTAAATCATTCCAATTAATATCTTTCTGGGTCATAAGCATATCCTGAATATCATTACATGATTTATTCTGTAACTCTTTGTGTGAGAAATTGGCTTGACCTACCATCTGAATTGAATTACGAGAAGCGTCAAGTTGTCTCCAATAAAAGTTATTTGTTACCTCTTCTTTTGGAATATTAAAGCAACGAGCATCAAACATTGCACCCTTGTCAACTGCATTTAGTAATGTCTGAATATATCCCCGTGTACCATCCTCATATTTTGAAACACCATCCCATTTACTAAATCTATATTCGTCAACATAGTTTTCAAAAAATTTATTAAATGCCATCGTAGCCATACTTGCTGTAATACTACATAATTTATCAACTCTATAATCAAAGAAACAATCTGTATTTAGCCTATCATAATCAATAAGAAGTAATGTGATTTCATCGCTCTGTTGATAAGATAATTTGCAATTCTGAATATTTTCGCATAAATATTTAGCAGTATTCTGCATTGATTTTATAAATACTTCATCAAACGGTCTTTTAAATCCTCTTGTGAAGCTATGTCCAGCCCTCATGTCTAGCCTCAAAATCACTGGCATTCTTCGCTGAAGATAATATCTATTCCTTTTTTCATAGCCTTTCATTCTTTCTGCGAGATCACTTCTATCCATATTATTTCTCCTTTATAATTACCATCTACTTGCATATCTACTATCTATAAATAATTCTTCTTTTGGTCTTGGGTTCATTAAATCGCTGCTATTTAATCTAAGTCGATTACCATAATATCCATCCCATGAACCACAACCCCATACATTCACCTTTCCGTCAAAAAAGATATTAGTAATTCGATATGCAGGTTTATCACAACACTGCCAATAGCTGATTTTGAAACAATTATCCTTATTTACATTCTCTAAATGTTTTGGTACAAAGTTCCAAATCTTACACTCGTCATTGATTTGCTTCAACGTATATCCTTTATCAAGCATCTCATTAGCTCTCTCAATTCTTTTGTGTCTTGTTTCACAAGCTAAAGCATCATCAGGTGCGTCAAATAATTTTCCACATTCAGAACATTTATATTTAATTACTTTCTCCAAGATTTCACCTCCTCGCATGAAATCGAAATTTCATGGTACTTTTATCACTATATATAGTGTATATTTATTTAATACACACTATATATAGTATCTTATTTTACTCTACCACGTCCCAATCTTCTGCAAGCATGTCTGTCTGACTTGGAAGCCAAGGAACTACATTTCCTTGTGCAGTTTTTATAGCGATATATGCTCCGTATTCCACCAGTCCGTTCTCATTGACAAGACTTGCTGCAATTTCTGTACAAGGAGCATATGCACCGACTGGAACATAATACAAAAACATACCATTACCATTCCATCCAACTCTTGCTACTTTCTTACCATTCTTTAATGCTTCAATTGCCTGTCCAAAATTCATCATTTTAAAATCTCCTTTACTTCGTTTATCTCCAACTGATACTGTAATATGATTCATTATATTGACTGCCAGTTTCAATCTTATAACCAAGTTCCTCTAATTTTTTTCGTGTTTCAGGTTTTAAACAACCATCTTCACTGATTGAAAATTTGCCATCTGCAATCGCATCTCTAATCAATTTTGATAACTCTGCTAATTGCTGTGTGGTGCAACTATCAATTGCATTGTTTGTCATTTTATTTGCTTCTGATGCAGACGGAATAACATTCTTTGGTGGCTGAACTTTCGGAATATAAATGATTGGAGTAACTGCATCTTTACAACAATCTATATCGCTACAACCTATACAAAATTTATAATCTCTGCTAGTTATTGGATATTTGCAAGTCATTTAATTATTCTCCTCTTACATCGCCTTTGCAATCGACTTAACCTGGTTATCAAGGTATTTTACAATTAATCTCATCTCTGCCAATTCCAAGCCACTACTAAGACTAAATTCGTCCTCATCATAACAGGATGAACCTGCTTTCAAAGCACCACTTCTAACCTGAATTCTCTTACCATTGTTTCTATACTGATATTTAATAGTCTTTTCATCGCCCTTAATATCAATAAAAGTAAGTTCATGTGTCAAATTCCATTTACTCCAAGTCCTCTTTGTAGGTGTCTCAACCTTCTCAAAATACTTCTCGTACTCGTCATATGACATACAACCAAGATTGCAGCCACCGAATTTAAAGCAAATTACTCCACCTTCCTGAATATCAGTTACTTCACAAATCTCACCAATGTTATCAAAAACGCCCATCTTCTTAATTAATTTAATTCGATCACCTTTAATCATGCTGCTTTATCCTCCTTATTCGCAAACTTTTTGTTAAATGCATCAATAGCTTTCTGATCCTCTACTGTTACGTCATCATTGAATCTTCGTCTAGCCTGTACAATATGATTATTTCTTACTTCAATCGTTACCAAACTCTCATCTGGTTTATTCTTCTTTCTCAAGAAAAGAATGTGGCACTTACCGTCAATAACCTTATCTATGTATGAAGCTACGCAGTTGTTTTGCATAGTCGCCTCATCCTTAATATCCTGTGTTGATTTTGGATAAATAAATATGTAATCACCAAAAGAACATTCGTACTGTTTATTTATTCTCTTTCTGAATAACTCTTCTGAGAACTCTTTCTTCATTCGATTGTAATTTCTACAAGCGATTTTATGAGTTGTAAGAAAATGTCTTGGGTACTTATCATACTTTGGGCTAAGTTGACTCATCATATTAGCATAATCGTACAATTCACGAATTAAGAAACCCATATCTTCAACTGCCTCAAATGTCTTGATTCTATCCAGATACAACCATAAATCCTTGGCGTTGTAGCCATATTCATTCACTAATTTATTAAAAAATGAATAATAAATACAAACACCATCTACTCTATCCCATACATCTGTATTCCAAGCAATATAAATATCATCAAAATCTAAACTTAGATAATCCAAGTTATAAGCTATGTAATGTGCATCTTGATTTTCTTTATAATATTTAACAGTATTGTTGGATAATTTAATGGGATATTTACGACATAATTTGATTAGAGATTTTGGAATCTCATTTATAGAATACTTGAACCGATAACCATCTTTGATAATGTCATCAAATCCTGCTGAGAAGATTTGTTCAAATTTACTATACCTTGGAACTCTATCAAGAATTGTTCCTATATTGCTTATTGAATATGAGTATGCTTCTGAATTTCTAACAAATCGTAAAAACTTTGCATACTTTTCATCATCACAACAATCAAATAATTCATTTAGAGTAAAACCACTCAACTGATTACATAGATTTTTTACTGGCTTACCCTTAATTCCAATAGCAGTCTTTGTTGCGAAATCATATTTTACAGTACGTCCATCTTCATAATCAAAAATAAGATACTGTTTATCTTTATATACTCTCGTTTATATCACTCCTATCTGTTATAATTTTCTAAAGAAACGAATCTTTCTTGTTTTCAGTTCACATCATTATGTGTTTCGCCATCTGAGTAATAAATATTCCAATCCTTGAACAACTCAATTAACTTATCATTATCCCAATCATATTCATTACAATGTGTAATGGCGATTGATTTTTTATCTCCAAAGTTTCCTATATCATTAGAGCATCTACCATATAATTCTTCTAAATCAAGTGTTCCATATCTCAATGTATCTTGGAATGGGTTTGGCACATTTGTTTTATCAAACATATATTCGTTGATAAATCTCTTATTACATTCAGATGGGAATTTACCAGCACCATGTCTCGTTAAATAAGTACGAGATACATAACAAGTTTCAATATTTATCTCATCATTCCATTCAACATTTTCAATTATTCTCTTGGGATTTTTAATACCTGTATTAGACGGTGTTAGATGTGGAAAATATTCTGTGTTGTTCTGATCAAGCAATAAACCTTGCGCCGCTTCAAATACAATATTGTCAAACTGATTTAAGAAATAATTATCTGATATAGCCAATGAGTGATTATTCATAAAATCCCAATCATCTAAAAAGTGTTCAAATATACCATTATCAAGGAATATTCTTGACCATTCATCTGTTAATATAATATTCTCTCTTTCAAATTGTTCTAAGTAATATTCCCTGATATGATTATCTACATCAGTTATGCCAGCTTTATATCTTTTGATAGTTTCAAAAATTCCCAAGCCACAACTACCATGTTTATTTTCCCCACGATTTTCCTCTATAATCTGATTTGCCATCATATCAAAAGGTGTAGTCAACATACAATCTTGATTGATATAAACATTTGGGACATATCCTAATTTCATCAATTCATCATATTCCTGCTTAAAAATAATTGGATTAACAATAAAATCCTCAGATAAATATGTACTTGCGTGATTGAATGTTCCAGATCCAAAATGATGAAAGACATGTCTGATTCCATCAGGCGTTATTACGGTATGTCCTCTCTGAGCACCACCATTTGAACAAACAACAATACTATTAGGTTTCTGCGAAAAATAATCTGTCACTAATCCTTTTCCTTCATCGCCCCAATTCGATCCCACAACAATCTTAATGTCTTTCATCTTTTAAATCTCCTACCTTACCAAGTAATTCCTTCTGAGTTAGAAGGTATAGTAACTGTATCTGCTACATTATTCTCTGCTTCACTAACAATAATATCTACAATCTCATTTGTAATACTATCCATAGTCACTCTTCTAAAATGTGTATCATCAAGATATTTCTTAAAAGATTTTACAATCTCTGCCTCATTCCATCTGTGCCAATGATTTACATCTAAATGATAAATGTTAAACTTCTGAGAAGCCTCTTCGTATAAATCCTTAGTCTCTACATCAGACTGAAGATTATCCCCTGTCACCTCTGATAAGCCATGACCGCTACTCTTAAATGGAAGATATGGATTTAACTGCTCATCACCCATTGTAATAATGATTCCTTTTCTTCCACGATTTAGACAATCAAGCTTTGTATGGCGAGAACCGAAATACCATGCTGCTGTGTAGGATTCATAGCTGTTTCCACCACCGCCAAATTCAAAATAAATCTTGTCAAGCTGTTCAGCAATACGAATATCTGACTCAAACTGTGAAGCCTGAATTGGACAGCTATCACAAGCTAAGTCACCAATACCCATGATAAGGAATTCAACATCTGTAACCTTTTCATATAACTTAGTCATAATTACATTCAACTTCTTTGCTACCTCAACAGCAGCCTGTCCCATAGAACCAGTTACATCAAGTGCAAGAATAACTGGAATTGTGTTTGGATGTTCCTCTGTATCGCAACACTCTCTAATAACATTCTTGGGATCAAGTGCAGAATCAATATTTCTTGCCTTAAACATATCCTGATTAGAATAAGAACCTCTAATCATACCATCCGTTGAAACACTCATGCCCTTTGTTGTTGAATAACTTACATAACTATCTCTTGTCCATGAACCACATCCCATATTATGCTTCCTCCTCTTCGTCTACTTCTGTATCATCGTCATCATTGCCACTCATATCAAAGTCGAACATTCCGTCAAACATGTCGCCCATATTTCCACCCATCATCATAAGTGGTAATATAGAATTCATTCCACCATTGCCATTCATTATACCAGTAGAACCATTATCACCTTTCATCATCTGAGAAAGCATCATATACTTGAAGATATTGTTTGTACCTTTCTTACCCTTGATAATGTCACTACCAAACATTGAAACAATCTTGCCATAAAAATATGTATTACCCATAAATACATGTCTTTCAGGAAGTACAGTCTCGATTGTTGAATCCTCATAATTGATTACTGTGATCTTTGTCTTATCCGCTTCAATAACGCATCTTGGCTTGCCATTTACAAGAATAATGTCACCCTTCTCTACCTTATTAGTTGGAATAATAAAGAAGAATTCCTCTCCAATATCAAATACAAAGTTACTACAGTTTGTGAGCTTGCCAGTCTTGATGTTATATGTCTTATAACCACCATTTGTCTTAACTGCAATTCCACCATTCATAGAAAGTCTACACATTCCACTTCCTACCTTACCAAACATACCATTTTAAAAAATTGTTCATCATATTTATTTCCTCCTATGATATAAAATTATTGTTTACAAATATTTATTCTCTATTTAATCGCTCACTGCATCATAAATCTTTCCAACTTCATATTGATAATCTTCTACTTTAGTCCTTCTGTAATAATCGCAATAACAATGACCATCAGTGTCTATTACATATTCAATACCTTTTGTCTTGATTGAGGTGTCTAAAACACCATGTAAGAAAAATACTCTCATCTTATCTTTTCTGCGAAGTCTACACCAATGAGAATCCGTTGTGTTTTCATAATCTATAACATCAAATTTATCAGTCTCACTCATCGACTCTGTTAAATAGGAATCAAACACATCAGAATCATTCCAAAAAACATCGCATCTAAATCTTACTGCAATAAGCCCTACATCTTTCGCCCAATCAATAAAGAAGTCTCTCCACTTTACAAAGTTTGGAATTTTCTTAAATATAACTGCACACGCTGATACTGTAATTCCAATATTGTTAAGCTGCTGAATCATATCCTTGTAGTCAATCCCATTAAAACAAAATCCAAGTATTTCTTCTCTTCTTAATGGTCGCCAATCGTGAATTGAAATATTTACATAATCAACAACATCTTTCATATATGGGATTACTTCTTTTAGATGAGTACCATTTGTTGTCATGGTTACTCTAAGAACCTTTGATTTAATATTGAACTCTTTCAGTTTGATAAATACTTTTGATAAATATTCAGAATCTAAAGTTGGTTCGCCACCAGTTATATCAACTGATATAGGATTTTTATCACCTATTCTTGTTATAATATCATCAAGCGATTCGATGAAATTATCTAAAAACTGTTGCTTATCACACGACATATCTTTATCTTTATTGTAACAAAACGGACATTTCGCATTACAACCACCTGAAATTACAAGTTTAACTGTTATCACCTTGTTATAATTTTTTCGTTCTATATATTTCACTTCATCACCTCACAGATATTTATTCTCTGTTATTCCTCTAAATATTTACTCCAATCAATTTTTACATACTGCTTATAACAAGGGTAATATGTTGTCGTTCCTGTCTGATCTTTACACCAAACATCCAACAGATTTTGTAGACTACCAATATCACATTGCTCATAAGCATCTTCATGTAACTCTTCACAAGCATTATCGGCTACATTATCGGCATCAATATGAATCTTCTCTACGCTACATACCCATAATCTCGCAGGTTTTATATATACTTCCTTATCTATATAGTTAACTGCATAATCATCAAAGAAATCGTCAACTGTATCGTAATACTCGTCAAACTCTTCACAGTACAACATTGTATCTACATCTTTTTCATCAACAGCTACTGCATTTGCTACTTTCTCATTCCACTTCTTTATTCTCTCTTCTTCGTCAGCTTTCTTCTGTCCTTCACAATCACAATGCATATATCCCTGATTTTTATAAGGTTGTCCACAATAAGGACACAATCGCTGCACTCCATTAAAACAACTCTGGCAAAATGAAAGTGATTGATGCTTGTATGGAAAATGATATTTTCTGCCAACTTCGGATGTGTCACCTTTAATTCCATAAACATTGTCTTCTATTCTCATTCCAAGACCATTGCAGATAGGACAAATTCTTTCATGCTCTGTAAGATCTTTGATTAGAATTTTAGGAAACGATTTTTGAATTGCTTCATAAAGATTTATTTCTTCTCTACATGTTAAATTATTCATATAGTTATTCTCCTATGCATAATCTTCTGGATGTTCTTTATAGTCATCTACTACACTTTTCATATACCTATAATAATCTCTTACAGAATCACTACTTTCAGAAAACCCACTTGTAACTTCGTATCCATTATCGAACACTGCAAATGTTAAGAAACCTTCATCACATCGTCTTACTTCTATGTCACAACCTCTATATTTACCCTTCATAGTGTTATTCTCCACTGTCCAATATTTCAACATCAATACAAAATAAATCGTGTAAATTTTTAATCTGCTCATCGGTTGGTTTTTCCATGCCATTGTTTCATCCACATTAATCGCTATAGCACCACCACATAGCTTAATTTTCGCAATGACTTTGGGATTAATACTATAATTTATTTTTACTAATTGTGTCATGTATTTATTCTCCTAATCATCTTTATCTATAATGAACCAATATAAGAGACTTAAAAGTGTAAAAGTGATTCCAAGCATCTTATTTTCTACTTGATAAGAATACATCGTTACACCACTACAGAACCACACCAAAAGAAATGCAATTGCTTGTCTATAATACTTTTTCATTTCACACCTCCTATATGGAACTCAATCATGTCGTCATCCCAATCCGAAGGAAAGTCCATTGGAAGATTTATTATCCTCTGTATAGTTTTGGTTTGTCTGCCTGACATGTTGTTCTCCTACTCTTTCGTAATTCCAACACCACTTACATGAAAACTTGTAACTTTACCATCAACCATCTCAACACTTTCTTCTGTACCACCATGCCAAACAAGACCAACGCCTGTGATATACATACCATTTTTATTCTCAATCAATTCAACCTCTTGTGCTACTCCAATAGGGAGAAATCGACCATCATTACATGGTATTTCAATTGGAATATTCTTTACATTTTTATAAGCATTTCTAATTGCTTCTTTGGAATATATGACACCGTTCAAATCAAGTTTATCAACTGGAATTGGAATTTTAAATGTTACTTCTATATTCTCTGTTCTCATATAACTATTCTCCTAATTTTCTTCCACACAACGGACAGTAGTAAACTTCCAAAGGTTTATTTCTCCAACGTTCAGGGATAATTCCTAAAGGTCTTTCAATATCAAGTTCATAGTGTTTGTTTTTATCTGTATGTGTTACTTCATATAAATAAATATTCTTCTCTTTTAAATCTTCATCACTTGAAAATTTACAAAATTTACACATAGTTATTCTCCAATTTCTATCTTCTGACCAATAAATTTCTGAAGCTGTTCATTTACATTATCAGGATAAGTTTTCACGACATAATCAGTGCAAACATGAATTTTTGTAATCACATCATTCTCATCATATTCAATACTTCCAAGTGTTCCACCTGGAATTCTGATAGGCAAACAACCATCCTCATAATCACAAAGCACATAATGTTTCCAATGTCTATTCGGATCAAGTCCAGCAAGTTTATCCAGCTCTGTTGTGATTTCACAATAATATTCATTCATTTTTGAATATCTTGAATTCGCATATTTGTTAATCAGCTTCATGATACAGTTCTCCTATTTCTTTTATGTTCCTTATATAAAGCATTTAATTCCTGCTCTAATTTCTTTTTCTCCATGGGATTCTTACAATACTTTATTCTTTTCTTAAGAGTAGATATATCTTGTTTTGGAGGTTCAGGAACAAGTGCTAAATCATCTAAAAGGTCAAATTCTTTAGCTGGTTTAAGTAAATCTTCAAATAAGTCCCCTTGTGACTCTATATTTAAATCCTTATATTCTTGTTCAAGTTCATTTTGTATTCGAGCTTCTATCGTTGCACTTATCATTTTTCCTATTTTGTCCATCTGCTGACCAACTATTAAGGCTTTTGTAGCATCACTTATTAATTCATTATGTAACTCTGAAATATTAATCACCTCGTTTTACTCTATGTTGTAGCCTTTAAATAGTGTTATTCTCCTATTTGCATTTGAAAACCTTTCTTTCGTATTTTCTAAAAATAAATCCTTATCAATGCTCCATCCACCACAATTACTCAATATTTCTTTCCTAGCATTTCTAAACTCTTCCAAATGATTTCTGAAATAATATATAGCATCATTTTCGCATTGGAATTCATCATTATATTCCCAAAAGAAATGTCTTTGATTTGTTGCAAAAAATGAATCTGTATCTAAACAATATGCTATAACCCATGTTGCGTATATATCTGAAAAATTTTCATTACCTTTTAATTCTTGATACATATTCATACCTCCAATCTGTCCAAAGGAAAGGAAAAAATTCATTTAAATTTTAGAAGCCATAGTCTGGCTCTTCAGGTTCTTTTAATTCCATACCAAGAATACAACTAATTTCATATGCAAGGTTGGATCTTCCCATTCTTCGTATCTCATGTATCCAATAAAGCCCTCTGTTCCGATATAAGGTTCTAACCAATCTAAAAACTCTTCAATTTCAGAATCATAATTTTTCAAAATTGGCTCTGATATTAATTTTCCATGTCTTAGAAATATCATCAAACACCATTTTACTGTTAGTTGAGCCATCGAAATAATAGCTGTCACAACAAGCTACCATGTCCCATCTATCACACTTGAAAAATTTATGTTCTGGCAGTATAGAAGGAGCATCTGTTCCTTCTACAAGACAATGTAAAATATCTACAATATCTTTCGGTGTGTTCCTTAACAAATCAAAACACACATTAATCTCTGTATACATTCCCATTATGTTTTCATCTCCAATGTATTATTCTCTCAAAATCCAAAGATATGTTGCATTCATTTGAAGTTACTCAGATACAATTTTTTGAAACATATCATCTACTGAGTCCAATAAGTCATATCTCTTATCAAATGCTGCTGTTGAGCTTCTTGCAAATTTACGCTCTACCATGTCTATAAAATAAGTAAAATTACCGTCATCGCCCATATAGAACTCATTCCATTCATCATCAGACATCAATCTTCTAACATTCAACTGATTGATGGCAAGATTATCAAAGCTAACTACCTTAAATTTCTCAATAATATCTGCAAGATTTTCATATAGCCAATTCTGCTTTACAACAATGTTTTCATGATCTTCTGAATAAAAATCATCACCACGTCTTAAATGTTTATAACCAAGAATCAACATCTTTAGATTATTATTCTCTAAAGCTTCTACGTCCGATGGCTTTAATACTCCATTGATTACATGAATGACCGCATTTGGATATTTCTTAATAAGTTCGATAAATTTTTCTGTAGGATTTACAAGTGATACACCAAGACCATAGATAAGTTTTTCATCAACAAGCTTTCTAATGAGTTCTTGTTTTTTCTCAAAATGAATCTGATTTACCGTCATGTTTACAATAATTTTTCTATCTTTGAGTTTCTGTAAGAATGGAATTAAGTCAGGATGACTTGTAGCATCTCCACCACCAAGAGCAACTTCCTGATATGGATGAAGTGTGTTAATGAATTTCTCATTCAAAATATCTCCAAATTTTCCTTCTATTGTGCTACCTTCATGGCAGAATGGACATCCCATATCACAATAATTCGTTATTTTTATATCCATATTTTCTGCGTAATCTGGAATAAATTCATCATCTTCTGTTTCTCTGATTTTTGTCCCATCGCTCAGAATAGTAGTGAAAAAGTTCCCATTCTTATATCTTCCTAATAATTCCATTCTTAAATCCTCCTAATCAATCGTAACCGTAATAACCAAATGCAATAACATTTTCTCCACTTGGAGTAGTCATATTCTCCTCAAATGTTTCAAAATCTTCAGCGTAATAATTCCAATAATAATCGTAATCAAGCCATTTATTATCATGTAATGTTTCGTTTGCTACTTCTTCATTATTCCAATCGGTATCTTTATTCGTCCATCTGCTTGTCTTCTCAAAAGCAATAGCTTCATCTCTTGTATAGAAATGATTTTTCTCAGGTTTATTATCATCTGGATAACCATATCCTGAACCTGTATATAAAAATAAATTTTCTCTACTCCATCTGTTATAATCTGATTCCATACACATCGTTAAACTATGTACTGAACTGCTATTTGTCTCGAATACTCCACGTCTAATTTGTCTCTTCATAATTTAATTCTCCATTTCGTCATCATCTTCTGGATACTCATGGTCAATAGCATCCATATTTACTAATCCTGCTCTCTTCATATCTAACCAATAACAATATTCATCACCATCCTGGATAACAACGTATTTCTTATTTGTCAGATATTCCTCTAATGATATATTCTCTTCTTTGAGGAATCCACTAAGCATATCTTCGTCAACCCATCCTGTATATGGTATCTCAAAATGAAAATAACCATCGTCACTTTCCCAATATTCGATTGTGTCAATTCCCCAATCCTTTTCTTTCTGTCCAAGCCACTCATTAAGTTCATTCTCTGTCTTACCATATTTCTTTGCATAATCACTATCTTTATTCTCTGGATGATTTTTATCAGCGACTGAATCTGAAATCATAGGAACGACAATCTTTTTAAGACCAGGAACATATTTTAATGCAAGAGCTTCAAGTTCCTTATAATTCTTATCATTATATTCATGAACTAATGAAGCACAAGCATATAACCATTTGTCATGGAAATTGCCTAATGCTCTAAATGGACTTCTACCAAACTCCATATCATGATCCCAGATGTCCCATTCACAATCTTCTTCGCCAGTTTCTTCATCGTCAAATAAACAGAAATTTTCTATAATCTCATCTGGCGTATAATGTTCATCTTTTTTCATAATGCAGAGCGAATGTTGACTTGATGAATTTGTTTCAAAAACTCCTCTACGAATCTGTCTCTTCATTTTTTCTTACCTCCTTGCTTTAATATTCTCTCTTTTATTGCGGAATTATTATCTCAAAAATATACATATCCACACTACAATTAAACTAATTAACCAAAACACTCTCGCAAAATTCTGTACTTTTTTAGATGGTTCAATCTGTAGTCCTAAAAAGAATATCATTGCGAAATAAGCTAATATGTTTACAAAATCTACTGGTGTCAAAATACTCACTATTATTCCTCCTTTGAATATTCACAAGAAACTGAATTTACTTACAATTCCTAAGTTCAACATTGTAGTCATCCTTAACATCAATAGTGACTTCTCTCTGAAATTTTCCTTCCTTATCATAGAGGGATAAATAATATCTGTTACCACGCTGCTCTAAATCAAGATTCTCATTCTCAAATAATAATACTCGTCTCTGCCTCTGCATTGGTTTATTCTCTACCTTCAAGTTATTTATTGCTTCTTTTGAACCGACAAAGATTGGTGATTTTAATTCTTCAAGAATACAGCTAATATCATCGTCCAGCCGATCATCATCTTTTGTATGTTTATCAACTGCTTTGATTACGTCTTTCTCAAACAATAATCTGTTTTCCATTTTAATATTCTCCTTTCCACTCATCTAACTCATAGAAGTCATCTATCTGGTAATCCAACTTTCTAACCTGTTTTCTCAGCTCATAATCTTCTTTCTTACTATCTGTTCTCTGGCACTTCTTCCATAAATCTTCACGTTGCTTAGACAATTCTTTATATTTATCCGATACATCAATCTCATCTACAACTAAAATTTCAATCTTCTCTCCGCAATGAGGACAGAACTGAATTGGATGATTATCAGTCTGTTCCCACTCATCTTCATATGAAGTAATGACTTCTGTATAAGAAGTGCAAAACTGTGGAACACAAACGCCATCATCTTCATATTCTCCACCAATATCATTTATATCTTCACCTGTAAATATAACAGCTTTATCATTCTGAATTTTATTACAGCAATATGTAAATGGTTTGTACTTGTATGAATGAGTATCATTGAATTTTAATTTGATTAACTCTATCTTCATTTCTTTATTCTCCTAATTTCCTTCCGCAATAAGGACAATACGCAATATATTCCTTCTGATGAACGAACCCATCATCGTACTCATCCCATTCAGATGTTTCGATATCCAAATAATATTCATTAGTTAATGGATCTATATATATCTGATTGTTAGGTGAATTATAATCACAACGGTTACACATATTTATTCTCCATCCTTTTTATTTTCTGTGGTATTCTGATTACAAAATCCATTAACAAAAATTTTAAAATTGGTATATAATTCTTCAATCGAATCAGCTACCATACTTGTACAAGGATTGCTCATGAATAAACTATACTGCTTGTTCTTATCTAATCCATTAGCGTCCATATATTTTGAAAATTCGTCCAAACATGTTCTTAGATAATTACATTCTGAAATATATGTTTTAAACATATATGCTGTTTCTACTCCAAGCATATATTCTTTTTTCTGTTTGTCATATGTAATATCTATATCATTCATGGTATACATATTGGCTTCGTGACCAGATAAATCATCCCAGCTTGTTATTCCCCAAATGAATTTCCAATCATCTGTTTCTATACAACAATCTCCATATTTCTTATCCATTGCTTCATTATATTTTTCTTCTTTTTTATATGCTCTCTCAGTACGCCAATAATCAATTTGCTTGAATGGAAAAAGTTTAACGATTTTATCATAGTATATATTTGATAATGAATTACATTTACCAACTGGATAACCAGATTCATCTTTTTCCCAACTATCCATACAAGTATAATCATGATTCTTGTTAAGTTTTCTATATTTACAAAAAATACAACTATATTTTTCTAATAGTTTCATAAATTTCTCCTAGTTCATCAACCTAATTTCTCGAAAATCATCATCAGCTTTTACACCATTGATATAAGCATACCAACCTCTAAGACCTTCTTTCTTAGAGATTGGATATTTATGCTTAATATTCATAACAACTTCGTAATCGTCTGGATAGTTTTCAAGAATAGACTTCAAATCACCAACTAAAATACTACTCATATAACTACCTCGCTTTATCACATTTATTAAAATCTAAAAGCATCTTATATTTATATTCTCCAAATCTTTCTTTCCAACGCTGCTTTGCTTTATCAGTATCCCAATTAAAGGGCATCATATGATAGTTGATAAGAAAACATATGTCACCAATATCTTCATAAAATATACCTAATAGGTTCTCTAAAATTAAATAAGAACCGATTGCATGATGTTCATAGTAATGAGCTATGCCATTCTCATCAAATGTTTGACAATACATTTTTCCAAAATCGTGTAATAATGCAGCTATATTATATTTTGCTGGATAGCATTTACTACTAAATAAGTCATATGTATGAAATGAGTGATTATATAAATCCATAGTATGATGAGGATTTTTCTGATCAAACCCTTCCATCATAGAAAACATTTCTCCAAGAGTTAAACGATTCTCTTTATGAAATACATTTATCTGAATCTCATCAAATTTTTCTTCGTAAAATGGGATTTGAAATCTTCTAACCTGTTTATCCAATACTTCATTAGGAACAGGATGCTCGCGATTTTTATTATCAATCTTACACTGTTCAAATGGTTTTGGAATAATTACACAAACCTTATGTACTTCAAGACCATTCACTTTCATCATAATTGCTCTACGAGATTTCATAGTCAGATTAGTCGCATCAGCAATCACATTCTTTTTATTCTCTAAATTCTTGCGAATTCTATCGTGAAAAATCCTAAATACTTCTTCATTATGTTCTTGGTCTTCGTAATTACCTGTCAATTCCTCACGAATTGCATCCGATGATACGATTACTGTATTTGGATTCTCATTGGCAATCTGAGTAGCAATGGTTGACTTGCCACTACCAGACAGACCACACATGATCCATAGTGTAGGTTTATTCATAAATAACTCCTATCCGTTATGCTTTAATAAATACTCACGACTTACATTTTTAAAACTCTGCTGACCATTTTGTGATCTGTATACAAAACCCTCTCTCTTAACCTTTGGATTTAATTCACTATATCCATCAGCTTCAAGTTTCATTTCTTCCATAGTCTTAGGTAACTCATAAGCCGTATCAATAATTGGCACACTTGTTAATCCATGACTCTTACAAAAATCAGCCATTTCTACAGTTCCAAGTCTTATACCATCAATAATCAGATTGAATACAAATAACTTATTCTCCGTAAATTTATATGGATTGCCCTGAACTGAGCCAACTCCTTCACCTTGCAACACAACTCTGTTATAATTATTCTCTGTTGCAAACTGCGTAAGAATCTTTTCAATGTCATATTTATCAGCCAATTCCCAATAAATATTTGACTCGTGATAACAAGTCTGTTCTCTATCAGCCTGTCTTACATTTCTACTGCATACAATAAAATCAAATTTGTTCTTGCCCTTCTTCAATCTATCAACGGCAAATGTGCAGCTTGTGCCATCGCATTTCTCAGTCTTAATCCACTTTTCGGTACTCTGAAGATAAAATGGTGCATTCTCAATTCTCGTCTCATCCGTTTTGACAATCCAATCTGGGAACTTCTTTGGATTATCTTTCTTGCGACCAAACAATAAAAACATAATCTTACGACCAATGCTGTATCTCATAATCCTTCTTACAATTGGGTTAGCGAATAACTTTGGTCTACGCTTTGCCATTGACTTATATTTAGCATTTGGATCAACCTTATTGGTCTTTCTTGCCGCATCCTCTTCTGAAGCATATGTAATCTTCAAAGCTTCTGTAACATCATCACCAATATTTCTATCCTGTAATTCTGGGAAAAGTGATAATGGTAAGGCTAATCCCTGGCTAATTACCTTGAACTTACCAAGTTTCATAGTCTTAACTTTGAATTTCTTATTTGCTAAAAATGCAAATCTTTCATCTGTTTCAGGGCACTTGCTATCAATTTCAATATAAACAGCCATATCCCCTACATTAAACTCACCCTTCTTAGCGATACAAACCCACCCTAAAACTCCAATGAGTTCAATATTGTCAGCTCCTTCAATCGGTCTGATCCACTCAATCTTTTCTACATGTGCTAATGCTCTTTCTGCCATTCCAGCACCTCTCTTTCTATTTTCTATGTATATATTCTCTTATCTCAGTTCAATCTCACCGAATTTTAATGTGTCATCTTCAAACATTTTATTACCCCGATATTTACCAATAAAACAACGTTTAAACGAGGTCGTAATACCAGTTGCTGCCGATACAAATTTTAATTCTTGCTCAATTGGCTTAATTAACGTATCAAGAGTCTCTTTGTTTGCAAATATATAAGGTTCATGTCCTTCTCTATATACGAATTCTGCAATTTTCGTATTTAACTTATTCACATCTATCTTATCTACTATTGAAAATGTCTCCATTTATTGTTTTCCTTTCCAAAAGAAATGCTTCTTTAATTGGATTGTTTATTCTCCCATCTGATCTACAATACTCTGTAACTTATCAACATATATTTGAGCTTCTTCCTTATTATTTAGCTGCTTAATATCAGCAGGTACAAAAGCTAACTTCGATTCACCGAAAACATCATTATTCGAACAAACTTTCATAAACTGGCACATAGTTTCAGCTTTAACCCGATCTAAATCTGGCTGTAAACAAATCACATCACCCTCCTGTGGATGCAGTTTTCTAACTTTAATAAGCGTCTGTTTAAATAACTTCTTTTTCTGTCTTTTGTTCATATTGTTATTCTCCTTCGAATATTACTCTTATTGGCTTTATAGCTTCGTCATTTGTTGGTATAAGAAACACTTTGTCATTTCCAACCTGATCTTTAAATATTTTTGGAGCTTCAACAAATGTAACTCTTTTTGAGTTATCACTATCCAGCCACTCTTTAAACTTTTTAAGATTTTCTTTTTCAGAAATTGCAGCACATGGACTTACTTTATCTATTAACTCTAAAAATTTTTGTTTTTCATCTTGTGATAACTCCATATTGTTATTCTCCTGTTTCATACTTTACAGATTTACAATTATCACAACACTTATACCAGATCTCTTGATTTTGACCTTTTTCAAAATTACCTCTATCAATTTCTCTTGTCATTTTTGTCAAATCATCTATTGATAAATCTGTAAAAGAGTTACTATGATTTATGTAATATTCATTAAGTTTTTCATATAATTGAATCATCCCAAATCGTTTTGACTCGATGTATTCTATTTTCGTCATATTTATCCCTCATAACTTTGTATATTCAATTATCCAACTATCATATCTGTTATCCTTGAATAGTTGATTATATAAATTTATCCATTCTTGTGCTGAAAGACCTTCGTACTTCCAAACGCATTCTTTCCAACGTTTGTGTACAAAATAACCTCTTGTTTTTAACTCAATGCATTTCACACATTTATCATATAATTTCTTGGAATACCAATTCGATCTCCTTCTATTCCAGCCATTATACGAGCCATCTATAAATGCTTCAGTCGGATCATATCTGCTTCTCATATCAGTAAGAGTTCTGTCGTATAACTCAGTTTTTGCATTGTATAAACAATGAAGCAGAAAATAGATGTCTTCATAATCATTTTTAAAATTCCATTCTTCAATATTTAAATCAAAATATATTTTTCTCACCTACTTTCATGACTAAAGGAAACGTGGTTTTCTTACTGGTTTATTCTCCTAATGGTCTTTCATATGTAACCAACTTCTCAACAATCAGATCCTTTGGCAATAAATCTCTACAGAAATATGCTGTTGCAAATGGACTACCCTTTACTACAGAATCCATATGCTCTTTATTGTGATAACAAATTCTTGCATCAAAACTAAGAATCTGAATACCATCTTTAAAATATTTATATCTTGTTTTACCTTGTAGGGAATTAAGTGGTAGAAGAACCGCAAATGGTTTGTTGAATGAATAGAGTCTTTCTAAAACCTTATCTTTAATTGAGAAGGGTGGATTGCTAACTATGATATCCCATTTTTCAGGTTCATAATTGAAGAAATCCTGACCTTCGGCTAATGAACTTCTGACTACATTGTATCCTTCTTCTTTTAGTCTGTTGTAGAAAGCAGACCAGTTTTCATCGAATGGATTCCATATAATCTTATCTTTCGGAAGATATTTTATAATGTGATCCACTGCATAATATGGTGTGTATAACTCATTATCTTCCTTATCTGATGTTAAATATCCAATATTTAATGCCAATATTTGTACCTAAGTGCTGCGTAGCTTACCCATGGTACTCTTATCCTTTCCTTAATTGTAATTACTTTGTTATATTCTCTTATTTGTCCTGAATATTGTATAATTTTCGTGACAAGCCAAGAAACCAAAATTTCATCTTACTTTTGTAAATTCTTTAGTCTCTTATGACTCAATACATTTAGTGTATCTTCAATACCTTGATAATAAGCAGACTTTAAATCTGGATTATCATAATCTTTTGCTTTATCAAAAACTTCTTTTATGTATTTTTCTTCATCTTTCTTATCTATTGATAATCTCTTAATTTTACCAATGCAATCATCACATATGTCCAACCTGTTAAACAGTTTATTCCAAATTCGATAACCGTTTACATATTCTGTAAATCGGATATCTGTTTTTAATGTATTTCCACAAATATCACATACTCGATAATTTATCTTTGACATCAAATCACCTCTTGTAATGGACACCATTCAGGTTTATTCTGACAATATCCATCTTTACAATCAATCATTCTGCATAGAGTGTTATCGTCTGGTTCGTCCATTACTTCACAACAAGCCTCAATACCTTCATCAATTTCTCTACAGAATCTACAATCAAGACATGATTCAGGCATATCAATGATCAACGCTGCTTTACTCATATGTTCTCCTTTCTCAATACAAAGAAAATCGCTTTACTTCCATCCACCTAACATCAACATTACAGCAATCATTAATAATGCTATAAATACGCTAAATCCTGCAACTATCTTTACTTTTTCTTTTACATCAAAATCTGGATCAAATGTAACAATAAAAGCTGTAATAACTGTACTCATTAACCAATATCCTGTTGCTTGTGTCATGTTAATATTCTCCTTAATCAATTTCTTCAAATGCAACACTATTAAATTCCATATCTGGGAACTCTTCTATATAAACAATTGTGTGCCAAGAATGAATAATAATATCTTCTAATGTATATTCTTTTCCTACTTTCAATAAGTGATGATTTTCACCTCCACCACCCCATACGTTATCATCGTTTCTAACACATTTAATTTTCCTTGGTTTTGTATTATAAATGTCCATTTATATTCCACTTCTCTTCCAAACGCCTATATATTCTTGTGACTCCTGTTTGAATCTTTTTAACATATCAATTAATGCATCTACTTCTGTCAAATCATCAAAAACAATCTCAACTGGATCTTTTTCTTTTAAATCCAATCTTTCTACATAAGGAAATGGTTTGATAAAACAATTAAATTTAATATCTTTACCTTTATGACGAAGTATGATTTCATTAATATTTTCTTTATCATTAATCTTCAATACTTATCCTCCTGTGAAATGCGAGATTCATTGCTTGTTATATTCTATCCAAATAAACAAAATAATCAGCCTTATAATGGATACCATCTATGTATTTATCGAAATTTTTCTTAACATACCAAGCATAAGGACTAATCCCATTATTCATTTGTTCTGATAATTCATCTGCTTTTCTCTGATGTTCATTAGCTTCATTTTGCATAGATATTTTTTGAAAATCCCATATAAGATTTTGAATTGAATCTACACACTTTCTATATATTTCAGACTCTTTTATATATTCTCTTATCACTTTTATCATTTTAGAAATATTGTCTTTTAGTATCGGTTCATTCCTAAGTTCATACGGATACAAAATTAAAATTCTAGTATCAGTACATTTTATTGGTATTAATTCTTGAACACAAAACTGTGGTTCTATCAAATCGTCACCTCCCAGATATTTATTCTCTTATTTCAAATAACTTTTCTACTGCTTTAACTTGCTTTGTATTGTCAATCGTTCTTTTGACTTCCTGTTGCCAAATACATTCCCATTCTGAAGGAGCTTCATGCTCACTGACTAAGACAACATTCTTCTCACTCATCTTCTCAGCCCAATTCCAAAACCTGTCATAGTCAAAATTCTTGCTTGATCTATACTGTTTTGTATTTTTGTATGGAATATCACAGTAAAACAAGCAGTCAATTCTATCAGAATATAACTCTTCATAATCTCCACATTGGAACTGAATATCCTGTAATCGTGGAATCTGTTCTAACAAATTCCTTTTAGCTTCATCGTAGTAATTTCTTTCAGTATCAGCTTTTGTATGAACAATACCTGCATATCCACCATCAAAGAAGCGTCCATTATAACTCGCAAGAAAACCAACTGCTCCAATATACCAATCAGGATATGTATTTAATTTCTTGTTAAAGCACTCTCTTACGTCTGAGTAGTGTTCTTTTGTAATAAATTCTGGGAGATTTTGAATCTGATTTAGATTCTTGAACATTTCAATAAGATATTTATGATTGTCAGATGCGATTTTTGTGTCACACTGAACTTTGTCGATTACATTGCAACCACCGCAAAATGGCTCTATGTATGTTTTAATATTATAATCTCGCAGTCTTTCTTGAATAATCGGTAAAATGTTATCAACTATTCGAGACTTTGAACCCATATATTTCATTAATTACTTGGAGTAAGGAATTCCTTCTTGTGTACACGAACCTCATCTCCTTTCATTATTTTTATTTTTAATAAAATGCTTCCGACATTGAATCTCCAAGTCTTACAAGATTCTCTACTTCCTTATCAGACATAGAATTGATTTCTTCAATCGAAAATGTTTCTTTGATTGCAAAATATGAATTATACCAATTTTCATCACATCCCATACTATTTCTTGCTGTGGTCAATACTGGTTTCTTAATATATTCTAATAATTTTTCTTTCTCAGTCATTACATACTCCTTTCATTTTCTTATTCTCTTAATCAGTTAATATGAAATGTATATACTGACCAATATGCTCCTTCAGCTCTGTTTTTAAATCGTGACCACCAATCACAAATTCATCAATATAAAACCCTGTGATTGTCCATTCAGAATATCCAGTATAATGCCCTTGTGTTAGTAGATTTCCTGTAAGTATATAACTGTCAAAGTTCATCTGTGCTTCTTCTAAGGTACATTTTTCATCAGAGAACCAACAACGTAGATTCGCATTTGGAATCGTGGTGATTTTCTCGCCAAGTCCTCTGTTTAGTTTTGTATAATTGAAATAATCCATAATAGATTCTGCTATTGATTCATAGTAATCATCAATTTCTTCAGCTAATCCTAAATTGCCTTCGCTATTGCGTCCTATCCAACCTTGTAATATTAATTCCATTTCGTTCACCTCTCTGTATTATTCTCTTGTTTGTGATAGGCTACATCAATATGTTCCATACACCATTTCCAATATGGAATTACTTTAACACCACCAGCTTCGTTCCAATCTTTCTTTAACTGCGTTTGTGTATCTTTATCTAAGCAGGAAGCTAAATACCAAGAACACTCCATTGGTGCTGTTTTTCTGTATTCTTCACTAAAATCTTCTAAATTTAAATTCGCCATTTCTACCTCCTAAACCACCAAGAAAATTCAATTTCATAATATATTTATAATTATATATATCGTAATTTCTTGATTCATACCACAACATATAGCACGCAAATTACCATATGTTGTGGTATTTATTATTTAATTGTTAATAGGTCAAAACCCAAATCTCGTAATATTAGTATCGTCTGACCAATACCCAAATGTATCGTTATCACCGTAAGCTTTGACGCTTACTGTAGCTCCGTCCATACCATCTGTGATGAAATCATCAGTGTAATTAGTGCGGTAAAACGCTGTATAGGTTGTATCATATTCTTTCCATGTTCCATCGGCTTTTGTAATTCTTACTTTGTAAGACGTTGCATTTTCGACCTCTGACCATTTGACGGCTACGTGACTATAGTTAAAATACCTTGATGCACTCTTGAAATAAGATGCATATTTCACTGTCGGTGCAGCGAGGACGCATTTCTCAATCCAGTTTTTCACATAGTTGTCGATTGCATCTTTTAAAGCACCATCAGGTTCGAAATTGATGTCTGGAATCTTCACAGATGGTGGATTAAGTGGTGGTGTGCAGGCATATGCTGGGATAGTAGAACCTACAATCATCATGGTTACAATTAAAGTACTTACTAATTTTTTCATATTTTTTAATTCCTTTCTTTATTAGCATGTTTACATTGTTTTTATATAATAAGTGATCACCTATATTTATATTATTCTCTGATTTATTCAGATTTCTCATCATATCCAGTCTCTTCAAGGAATTTATCAAATTCCTCTTTTGTCATATTGTTTGGATAATACATATCCATCACCATATCAAATGGCTACAAATAATTATCTAACACATCTTTTTCATATTGATATAATCTTCTCTCGTCATATTCCATGCTGTAGGGCAACCTATGACACTCGAAAATCTACAATATAATCCATTTGGTTGTTTTGATACAAACCCTGCCATATTATTCTCCTAATTCTTTTAGTGCATTAACAAGTTCAGTGAGTCTTGGATTCTCAGGATGCTCCTTTGCCATCTTTTCATATAAAGCAATATTATTCATCTTTTCAATCTCAGACTTTAGCTCTTTCTCAATAGAGGCTTTCTGCTTTGCAATTTCTTTCTGACGATTTTCCTCATCAATTCTTGCATTGTATGCGTTCATATTAACTACACCAACAACCTGAGCTGTCACACCTTTGCCATACTCTTCGACTGTCTTAATTTCTTTTAAAATTCCAAGAACTCTATTGTCTTTCCCTCTTGCATTTACAATCACATATAATGGATGGTTTGTATCGTACTTAACAATTTCATTCATATCTTCATCATATAAAGCAAATCCATAATCCTTCTTATTGTAATCATCTACCAAATTTACAATCGCCACTTTATTAAATTTTGCCATTTTATTATCCTCCTAACTCAAAAAGGTATCATTTACAATCTTTTGACAATTTTCAATTACTCTACAAATCAATCTCTTTCCATCATCGCTAAAATAATCATTATTTTTCTGTTGGTTATAATAATCTTCAAGTTTGTTATTAGCAGATTTTAACCTTCGATATACATTGGCATAATCGCACTTATTATCACATTCTGCCGAATATTCTTTATTGTATCTTAATTTACATTCCACACATGGACTGTACATTTTGCACCTCCTCCTAATTCATTCTCCAAAGAAATCTATGTTTCTTGGTAAAAATATTACTATATATAGTGTCTGTATTTTATATAAACACTATATATAGTATCTCATTTACGCCTAATACACAAAACTTGGCATCGGCTGTAATTTAAACAGATTTTTCTCATGCATTGAATCAATCTTAGCTTTTACTTCCTCGCTTGGCTCAATTCCATCTCTGATATATTCATCTAATTCAGCATAAGTAAATCCAAGATTATCCTCATCTGTCTTTCCGCAAAGACCATCGGTAGGTGTTTTATCAACTAATTCAGATGGAAGACCTAATTCACGACCAATAGCCTTAACCTCTGTTACTGTAAGCTGAGATAACGGACTGAAATCACCAGCAGCGTCACCATATTTTGTGGCGTAACCTACCCAATCTTCGGAAAGATTACATGTATTAGCAACACGACCATTTACTGACTGAGAAATAGCATATAATGTAGCCATACGAATACGAGCAGGAAGATTTGTTGTTGTCTGAGGTGTCGGTGAAACTACACCTTCAAAACTCTCTAACACTTCATTGACAGCACCCTCAATATTGCACGTAATTCTAGTGATGTCTAAAAAGTTAACCAACATTTTTGAATATTCGATATCACTTTGTTCTCCTTGTGGCATAAGGACTCCAATTACTCTATCCTTCCCAAGAGCTTCTACACATAATGCTGCAACAACACTTGAATCCTTTCCACCTGAGATACCCACAACTGACATACAATCTTTACCATTCTGTTCAAACCAATTTCTGATCCACTCTACGATTTCATTTTTTACTTTCTTAGCATCAAACATTTATATATTCTCCTTCCTACATTCGATTCATCACATCATAGAACCGAATTAAATACTCATATACATTTCTAGGAACTAATTCTTTTACCTTTTCAAATTCACCCTTTTCACATAAATCTCTAACCAAACTTGAAGAAGTATGATTTTCTGGTATCTGAATTTCTGTGAAGTGATCTTTATATTCCATAAGATTTGCTTCTCTTAAAGCAGTCTCAAGATTCTGACCTTCTCTCACACATGCTACAAAATTATATTCCTCAACAAACGGTTTCCAATTATACCAAGTTGTAAGTGTTTCAATATTATCCATTCCTAAACAGATATAATATTCATTAAAGATATAATCTTTTTCATTCATATCTCTTATCTGAGTAATAGTATTGTATGTCCTCTGTGGAAAGAAGCTGGTTGTTTCAACTTCGGATGCCCACATATTATTTTCCTCACAATTTGGCATTGAATTAATCAGCGACACTCGACAATATCCAGGTATCAAAGTCTTTTTCTTCGCAACATATGTATCATGTGCAGGAATAAACAATATAGCATCAGCATTAACCGCTTTTTTCGCAGTCAATGCCATATCAACATGGGCGTTGGTAATTGGATTAAAACTTCCTGGTATAAGTAAAATTTTATTCATGATCCATTCTCCAATTAATACATCTCTTTAAATAATCAACATAATCAGGGTTTTTACACATACCTTTACCTTCTACATCAGACACTTTTGCAACATCCATACCATTACATTTAGTGGTTTTCATTACAATATTTAAAGCAGGGACATCTGTATCATTACTCAAATAAGTACCAATTCCAAATGCAACGTTTACTCTATCATGGAAGTGTCTGAATAACTTATCAGCTCTTTCAAAATCAAGACTGTCACTAAACAGAAGTGTCTTTGTCTTAGGATTGATACCAAGCGACTCATAATGATTAATCATCTTTTCACCCCATTCAATCGGATCTCCACTATCATGTCTTACACCACTGAATAATGTTGCATATGTCAACTGAAAATCTTTCAAGAAACAATCAGTTGTTATGGTGTCAGTAAGCGCAATACCGTTTAATATACCATACTCCTTAACCCATGCATCGAGTGCGTACCAGTTTGAATATGCCGGATTATGCTTGTGATTGCCCTGACCAGAACACATAATCCATTCATGAGCCATAGTTCCAACAGGCGTGAGATTATATTTCTTTGCGAGATATACATTAGATGTACCAACAAATTTAGATGGACTGTGTAATGTATCATTCAAATGTGAAAACTTCTCAACAGCTAACTCCTGTGCTTCAGCAGAAAGTCTTCTTCTAAGACCAAATTCAGAAAATGTGCCAGCATACCAATGACCGCTTCTGAGATTTTCATACTTTTCATCTAATCTCTTTTTGAAACTATTAAGCAATTCCTCATAGTTATATGCCATTCTGAAATATACTTCGTTTACAATCGCAAGCGTAGGAATCTCATACATCGAAGTGTTGAGCCATGTACCAAATGTTTCGATAGAAAGACCGCAATCTGAATCTGTTGTAATCTCAAAATCCTCATATCTTGGCTGCCACAATCTCAGAAAATCAACATACGAACCTTTCATCCATTTGATATTATCAATATAAGTAAGTTCCTCTTCTGTGAATCTCAAACCACAATATAATTTAATCTGTCTGCGAATCTCTTCTACCATTTCTGGTGTAAAATGAACATCCTTATTACGACATTTAAAACTCCAAGTGGTTTTATAATCGCTAAACTGATGATAAATAGCCTGTCCCATACTGAATTTGTACATATCGGTTTCTAATAAGCTGTTAATAATCTGTTCCATATTATTTTCCTTCTTTCTTGATTTGATTAAATATTGTTCTAATATCATATTCTCTGTTTTCGTACTCATAAAACAGATTAATGTACTTATCAATAAAAGCCATATCATTTGGATGCATTGCAATTGGTTTACTTTTCTTAGATTTCCACCATTTTAATTCCTTCTCAAAATTAAATGATTTACCATGATATGCTCTACCTGCTCCAAGATAATCACAAAGCATTTCTTTTTTATACTTCATTGGCATTTCAATAGGATTTCCACCATTATCAAAATTGTCCTGCCAATATTCGTAATGGTGCTTGTTTCTTCCTTTATGGTGCATCCAAGCTGCTGACCAACCATTCTCTTTCTTGCAAGCATCTATTGGACTTGAAGTACCTTGATAATATTTAACACTCTCCCAAAATTCCGTTGGAGAAAATTTAGATAAATCATGTACTAACCCTTGAAATGGAATTCCCACTTTACAGCAATAGTAGAACACCCAACATTTATGAGTACAGACTTTCTTAAAATGTCTGAAAGTATTAATGATATAATGCTTACACTTCATTATTCTCTCCAATCACTTCGATCTGACACATATTCATAGTTGCTAATGCAGCCTTGTGAGTATCAGGTGTGACACCTGCACAACAGCTTGCATCTACTGTAATATCAATCTCAGGATAGTTTGCTCTAATAATAAGTGCATTTGAAACCACACAGATATCGGTACATAATCCGCAAATCTCAACGCTTTCAAATCCAAAATCCTTCCAGTTTAACCAACCAAAAGTAGGTTTATCAATCAGAATATCGTTTTCAATATCAAAATCTAACTTATCGGAAATCTGCCAACCAATAGTATTCTTTACACAGTGAGTAATAGGTAGATGCTTACCCTCATATGTTTCTAAGTAATTCTCAGGATGTGTATCTCTTGTAAAAATTACCTGCTTACCAGCATCCTTAAACTCCTTAATTTTCTTTGCTACATTTGGAACAATTGCCTGTGCTTCCTTTGTACCGAGTGTTCCATCAATAAAATCATTCTGCATGTCTACAACAATTAATGTTTCTCTCATTTTGTTACCTCTTTTCTTTATTTTTATATGTATTTATTCTCTGAAAACCCAAAAGAAATTCCGCTTTCCTGCGAACTTCATATTATGTTATTCTCTGTTTAATTACATATAACAAGCAAAGTTCCACTTCCCATAGCTCCATTACTTCTTGTTGATATTGTAGGAGCAAAATCTTTCACTTCTGTTCCGTTATAAACATCGAAATATTTTGGAAGATAACCTTTTTCTTCATAAAATTTTTTATACTTGTCATTAACCCATTTACTTCTTGTTAATTCAAAATCATTTACAATAGTATATTTTTCCCCACAAGCAGAACTTAATCTGCTTGCGGATTTATAAAATTTCCAGAGTTGATTCCTTCATATAATCTGTTCAATGCTATCTCGAATGCGCCGATCCCAGAGAAGAAACTACTTAATCTCAAATCCTCAAAAAGATATGGCATAGCCTTATATAATTCAACCAATATGTAATATAAAACATCTACTACAATGGAATTCCCTGCTTGCTTGTACAACTGACTATTACTTACCATCTTCTCAGCAGCTTCAAAATTCTCATCTGAAAATCCCATAAGTCTAAAACACTCCTTCGGAGTAAGTTTTCTAATTCTAATAGGTGATTCAATTCTACAAACCCCTGTCTCAGTTGCAGTAATTGTTGGACAAATCTGACCATTTTCCTGAACTCTACCTCTTCTTGTTTTGGACTCTGGATATGATAAATCAGCTACGCCACCTAGTTCACATTCAATATATCCTTTCTTAGTTGCCTGGCGAATTGCAATCTTATTACCCTCACCCTTATTTGTTGTAAGAGTCGGTGCTAATCCATTCTCGTCAAACACATTGCCATTCATACCTTTGCCAGATGGATTTACATTTCCTAGCTGAACAATCTTTGGTTCATGACTACCACCTCCACAAGTATTTAATGTTGGACTACAACCATCTGTACTATAAATTCTACCTACCTGTGGATTTTTCCAATTCCCCTCACATTTAGAAATTGTGCCAATCTGTTTTACAACATTATCATTTACAAGACGTGGATCTTTATAATCTCTTGCTGTTAAAGTAGGACAGAAATCATTATATTCTCTTGATTTTCCTTCTCTTTTAACCTGACAAGCATCGTATAATAAAGCGTCTTCGTTATTGAGATTTGTTAAAAATCTCTGAACCTTATCTTCTGAAATATAAAACTTCTCATCAACATTCTCTTCAAGAATATCTCTTAATCTCGTACCATTATCAAATGGTTCAGGATATGTAAACTTGCCGTTATCCAATTCTTTCTTAATAAAAATCAGATATACACGCTCTCTATTCTGAGGAATACCATAATCTTTTGCATTGAGGACTTTCCAGTACACATTGTATCCATACTCGTCCAACTCATCTGTAAACATCTTGAATGTATCTTTAAACTGCTTTCCCACAATATTCTTTACATTCTCGTACATACCGAAATTCGGTTTATTTGCTCTGATAACTCTCAGATACTCTACCAAAAGAGATGAACGAGTCTTCTCAATGTTATTACTTCCGCAGCATGGACACTTATCTCTTTCTGACCAATGAACTGTCAGTGGGTTATACTCATGTCCACAATCTTTACAAGTCCATACAGAACCTTTCTGCTTACCTGCGACAGAAAAATCCTGGCAGGGACTACCTCCACAAATCATATTAAATGGTTCAAGTTTTGTTTCATCAACCTTAGTAATATCACCAAGATTTTTACTTTCGTTTTCATTGTGAATAGCACAATAAGAACTTGTTGCATATTTATCAAACTCACAGAAGTTCACTAACTTCCAGTTCTTCTCACAATAATTATTTTTTTCTTTATTCTCTGTCAAAATCCTTTAATCTACAGAGATTGCGCAATCATTTATCCTAGAATTTACTGTTAAATCCTTTCTTCTTAATATTATTTTGTTGTAAAATCACTCGAAAATAGGCACGTCTGTCTAATCGAATGAAAAAAATATTTCTTGTTACTTTTATTTGGAAAATTTGGCTGATCAGCCGTGAATAGAATTACTTCTATATTAGATTATTCTCTACTTGAAACTTCTTTAATTCATCTTGAATCATCTTCTGCATATCTTCTTTGTCAAAAGATATATTTACAACTGGAATAACATTTGCATTTAGATTAACATCGCCAACAATAGCATTATTAAATGCTTCTAAAAACATTTCTGCAATTTCTTTTTCATAGTTACCACACATTCCATCGCAGTTAATATCTGCAATTACTCTCGAAAAGAAATCTTTGAACTTATCAGCGATAAAATCTTTCTCATATCCTTTTGGAATATCAATTGTTAATTTCACCATTTTACCTCACTTTATTTGTCAAATGGGTTCTCCATAATACAATGGTCAACCATATCTCTAAATGCAAAAGGTGAATCAATCACTCTATTTGAATATCTGAAACGCTTTAAAAACTCAAGTACCTCATGCGCGTCTCTATGTGATAATGGAATAAATGATACATATTCAGGGCGACCTTTAATACATACAACCGCCCAAGAATGGTCATCAGAACAAAAACCAACATCAGTTCCAACGTCTATCATCGAGTTCATCATTTCATGACAATCATCAACTAATTTTTGAGAATTTTTATATGTAACGGCTGCGTCAGATAATTGAATATTAGCATATACACATTTTCTTACTGCATCATTATATGATTTTTTAGCCGCTTCCACTTGAAATAAATCATCTTCTAATAACCAATGTCTCAATTTATCTCGTATTTTATCTTTTAATTTCACTTTCTCACCTCGCTTACCACTTTTACCTTACATTCAATTTCTACAACTTCTAGCTGCCTATCAGCGTTATAACGTCTTGACATAAATCTTCTAACCGCATTCTCAGCAGTTTTCCTTGTTTCCCAATATTTGTGTCGAGGGTTTGTAATATTACTTACTAATTTTCCTGTTGATTTATCCATTACACCATATAATGAAAATTCATTTTCCATTCATTTCACCTCACTCTATTGGAATCATTTTCGCCATGTTATTACCCATATGTTCAACCGCATGATAATCCGTAATTGGCTTTAAAAAATCACATCTATTAGGTTCACATCCTCTTCCTTGATATAAATTACATGCATAGATACCACGCAACTGATTTGTACATTCAGAAAAGATACATTCTTTGGGTTCATCTGGCATTTTATCTACAATAATTTTCATATTCTAACCTCACTTATTTGTTATCATATCCAAAAATAACAATTCATCTTTCTTTAATGTAATATCATAATCTTTCCACTTCTCCATAAGCTCTCTTGTGTCGAAACCATGCGGAACTATAATTGCATATCCATGCGGAGTTTTATGTTTCTCAATGTATCTTACAGGAATATATGAATAACAGTGAACATCCAAAATAAATTTTATTACAAGATTATCATCATCCACATCGAAATCAAATAACCATTTACTCTCATCACGATTTTGTACCTGCTGTGCAACAGATGCTAATGTACGATTAAGCTGTGTCATACTTGGCTTATCTCTTAACAGACGGATAATCAACTCTTCTCTGATTTTCTCTTCATTCCTAGAATTAACTGATCTATATAATCTTGTCTGTTCGCTAGGAACTCCTTTGGCTGCAAAACTTTTAAAAGCCTCAATTACCTTGTCTTCGTTCTCTTTGTATTCAAGGATTGTTTTTACTCGTTGCTTAAAGTTTGAAATATCCTTATTATCCTTGTTTCGAGAACGAATTAGGTATACATATAAGTTTGACATATTTTTACTCCATAATTTCTTTCAAAACACTTTTACATTTTTCTTTTAATTGTCTGTACTTTACATGATCTTGCTGCGTGTAATAAGCATAAATATCGACAAGTTCAAGAAATAATTCATAATGTCTTTTCTTAACCTTCTCGTCCAAAATCATCTCTTTACAGTTTTCTATATGCATAAAATCATCACAGACCTCGCCATCGCAATCATTACAATTTGGTTCGTCTTGCCAACTTCCTAATCTTGGCAAATACCATAATAATAATTCTCTGAAAGATATAGAACGACAGTCATCTCTACTGTAAAATGTAGGTATTTCATCATCATCTTCGTTTTCTAAGAAATTACAACCCTTCCAGTAAATATCTGCATCTAACTTTCCACATATTTCCTTAATTCTTTTCTTCATAATACCTCCAAAAATTCCGAAGAAATGTGCGTTTCTTTCTAATGCAAAATATATACCACATATAGTATATATTGCTTATTTTTAATACTATATATGGTATATCCATAACAATTACTCACTTAATTCTGCAAGTGCCTTATCCAGATCCTCATCAGACATATTTTCAAGTGCCGCATCCTGTCTCTTAGCTTTGATTTCAAGCAATCTCTGTCTCATCTCAGCATTTTTCTTAGCATCTTCTCTCTTCTTTTTCTCATCCAGCTTCACGCTAACAATATACTTAACAATTTCAATCTTGTTAGAAATCTCCTCGTCTTCCTTTGACTTAGTATTCAGAAGACTCTCTTCCTCAGACTTCTTTACTTCCGCATTGAGTGTCTTGAATACTGAGTCCAGATTTGTGAGAGATAAATCCCACAAATCAATTACATTAATCATTCCTCTGAATGGGAACTGATAGTTTGCTCTTGTTGCATTAATAAATAATTCGTTGTTTGTCATAATAATCTCCTTTTCTAATTAAAACTTAATCTTCATTACACGCTCTGTTGCGCCCTTAACCTTAACAACTAAATCTGCTCTCTTTGTCATAGAGAATCCAATTCCTGAAAGCTGATCATCAGTATCTTCTACATGGCACTTAGCACCTAAAGCCTCAAATACTCTCTTGTGCTTTTCAAGGTCACTCTTTAAGAACTCATTGTAATAGCCATTAGGCTCTTCGCTATTTACACAATCCTTCAGGAAAAAGAATAAATGTCTATGACCAATTCCATCCTGCTCATCAAAATAATTTGGACTATAACTAATTACTGATACAGGAACAAACTGATTAGTGCTTACACCCCAAATCTCACGACTTGAGATAGATGAACTTCCAGATAACTTTTCCTAAATTGAGAAGTTGCCATTCTTGTCAAGTGTTACCTCTGCCACCTGAACTTTCTCACCAGTTCTCATAGGATTGCTATAATCAAATGAATAAATCTCTCCATTGAACTCAACTTCTGCTCTAAATCCATGTCTTACTGCACCTGAATACTGATGTACAAAGAACTTATAAACACCTGGTTTCATTCTTGACAGGTCTTCCCAAGTAATATTCTCTACTGCAACCTTTCTATCTGGATGAATAATATCAACGTCTAACTGACCACCCATTCTTGAAACACTTGGCTTTCTACAATTACTAAAGAAAATTTCATTCTCATCTGGCTCAATACAATGTGCATCAAGGTCGTAATTATCATGACCATCTTCGTTCCACTGAATAGAAAATCTGAGTACACCGTCAACATTACCGCCAGCAGCTTTTACATTCTGTTTCATATCAGAATCAGTAATGTTTCCTGAATAAGCCCAAGACAATCCATTATTCCACTTGAACATTGTCTTAGCGTCTGGATTAACAGGTGCAACCATAGAAACAAAATTCTTCTCATGCTTATTCTCTACAAAAGCTTCAATTTCTTTTGCGGTTGGAAGTACCTTATCAATGAAATCCTGTGCTGAAATCTCTTCAACCTTAGAAAACTTCTTAGGACTTACAGCAACATCCTTTTCCATCTGACCAAAAATATCATCTGCACCAACCATTCTTCTTGCAGCACTCTTATTTGAGAACAGTACATTATTTACAGTAATATCATTCAGATTAGCAAATCTTCTCTGTAATGAATCCATATATCCAAGCTCTGTAATGGTCTTCTTTGCATCCTCAAGCATTTTCTTTGTAAAAATAGCCTTTGGTCTTTTATAGTTGCTCGGTGCTGTAATCTGCTCATACTTCTTAACTGCTGTGTCAAGATCCATATCCTCACTTACATTAATAAGAAGTGTTCCAATAGAATGATTTCTAATTCTACCGATAGCCATACCTGCTGTTACCGACTTCTCCCAAGCATATAAATCCTTTTCAGTATCAGAAGTCAGCTTATCATATTCTTTCTTATACTTCTTGAACTCTGTGAGTACACCTTTCCACTCTTCGCCCTTGTAAAGTGTATTTGAATTGATAAGTTCAAGAATTGTATCGAGTGCATCCATAGTAATTTCATCAAGAGAACGCTTAAATACATTTCTTGTGTCTCTGAACTGTCCCTTAACTTCCTCGTTTGAACGGCTACTTCTATTTACGAACTTGCTTGGAAGTTCTAAGAAAAAGTGATCCTACTGATGAGACTTTCCATTGATTTCCTCAAAATTAAAATCTGTACCAATCTTAGGGAACTTAGTTGTATAAATATCTGTAACTGTATGAGCTTTTACGAAAGCATCAAGTGCATCACATACTGGCTGATATGTTGTATCACCAAGATTCAGTTCCCAAATCGTATGAATCTGGTTATCCTTGATAGTTACAGCAGAACCAATATTCTTAATAAACTGTCTACAACAACTACAATCATGTTCTCTACGCTCTCTGAAAATCTCATTTGTACCAGCAGGGAAGCTATCAAGATATGTATTCCATAATTCATCCTTATCTACATTTACCTCAAATAAATGTGTTGCCTCTTTCTGCATTTCATCGAAGTGCTTCTGTAATGCCTTCTTAAATTTCATAAATCCATCCATGTTTTGTACCTCTTCTTTCTTATATTTATTTTTGTTAATTGTTTCTACTATTATATTCTCCGTTTTATAAATTAAAAGGTCTGTTTTATTACCCTTTGAATGAGTTAGTAGGCTATGACACCTACTAACTCTTGAATTATTTATTCTTCTTACGTTTTCCTACAATAAAACCTGCTCCAAAGCATACACCAAGACAGATTACGAAAACTCCAATGTTTAATACAATCATATTGTCACCTACTCAATAATCTTAAATGATACATCTGTTCTTCTATTCATTGCACGATGTTCCTCTGTATCATTATCTATTACAGGATTGCTTGAACCGTTACCAACAGTTACGATTCTATCTGCTGAAATACCATTCATAATGAAGTAATTCTTAACAGCTTCCGCTCTCTGGGCTGATAACTTCTGATTGTACTCGTCCTGCGGATCTGAATTTGGATTAGGATCTGTATTACCAGCAATCTCAATAATTGCTCCATCGAGTACATTTGCAATATCAATAAATTTATTAAGCTCCTCGGATGCGGCGGCTGAATCTGTAAACTGGGCTGTATTCTTATTAAATGTTACCGAAGCAGATCCACTTAATAATGCCTCCGTATCCTGTACTTCCTGCTTATTATCATCTGTTACCTTTACTGTGTCTGTGTTAGATACATCTGTAGCATTAAACTTGTCTGCAATGGCATTAATATATGTATCATCAAAAATTGTATCTACTAAATCAGCATTTACAGTCTCACCAATTGATGTCCAAACATTGCACATATCTGAATAAATAGTCTTTGCTGTGCCATTTAATAAATCAGAATTGTCTTTCCAAGTTGTGAGTTTTGCAGTAGCTGCACTTCCTGCAATATCTTCATCAGATGCAGTATTGAACATTGGCATTACTTCTCTGATTGCTGTAAACTCATTGTCGTACATATCGGATGCTTCAAGAGAACCCTGAACAAATTTCTCTACTATCTCTGGATATGCCTCTGCAAAATTCTTATCAAATAAAATTCCATCCATTACAAGATTTGTTGAGCTTGCTGTACTAAATAATACATGTGCATCTGTCATATTCTGTGCCTGTGTTAAATAAGGCTCCCATGTAGCAGCTACATCAACTTGTCCTGCAAAAAATGCTTTTGCTGTATCATCTGCTGTTGAGAATAATACAAGATTATCAATAATATCAGATTTCTCATCGTCTGATAAATCAGAATTATTAACAAACCAAATAACTAATGTCTGTGCCTCTGAAAACTCAGGGACACCAATTTTTGCACCAACTAAATCTTTTACTGAATTAATTGATGATTTGGCAATAATACCATCACCACCATTTGAGTAGTTTGTAATATATGGCATAATTACATCTTCACCAGCTTCTGTAAACTTTTGTGATAAAAATGCTGTTCTATTGATTGTATAGCCTGCCGCATTTAAATCACCTTTAATAAGGGCGTTGCTTGACTGTGTAGCATCATTAATAACATTGATATTTACATTGATACCGAGTTTTCCATAAATAGAATCTGGCTGTGTTGTAAGTCCACCATTAGCGTCAATAATAGATTTCCAGCCAATCCACTCATCTAATGAAAGATTAATAGTTCCGTCACTATTAGCTTTCTTTTTATTAGAACTAGAAGATGTTGTGCCAGTTACTTTGTTCCCTGCATTACTTATCGAAGTGTTACTCTTGGTTTTAATTAACCCTGTCTTTACACCAGCGAAAACACCACCACCAATTAATGCAATAACCAAAACCATAATTAAAATTTTTGAAGCTTTGGTAAGTCTAAATCTTTTTGTACTCATTCCATTCTCTCCTTATTATTTGTTGTATTTTTTCTTTAAACTGTCTAAATAATCATTACTGCTATTCTTTTTAGCTTCGACTTCTGCTTTTGCAAGTTTCGTAGACATCTTGTTATTATGTACTACTTTTGAACCCTCAACAATTGCATCTAAGTCTTTATTCTTATCTCTGACAGAATCAAGAAGTTTATCAGTTGCAGTTACATTTTTTAACTCGTCCATATCATCATATACTTCCTGTAACTGTTTCTTCACTTTCATATTCTCCACAACTTCCTTACTTTCTCTCTTTAATTTGCGGAGATTCTTTTCACACATTTCCTGTGCTTCTTTTGCAGTGTTAGCTGCGTCTTCATATGCTTTAACTAATTCTGAATATCTCCTGATATCAGCCATAATCTCTTCTCTCTCATCAGCTTTTAACTGTGCTAACTCTATCTTATTTGCTTTTACAAGAGATTCACATTCAGATTCGACCTTCTCAAGCTTTGCTTTGAGATTCTTCATATCTTTTTGTGCATTGCTTAATTTACCAGCAGCTACCTTGTAAGCATTATCCGCTTTGTTATAAGCGTCTTGTGCCTGATCAATTTTTTCACCATAAATAGCCTCCGCACCTTCTGGGGTTGTAGCCATATCTTTGATAAACAGTCTCGTAATTCCCGAAAATAATGTTCTTACTTCAGGAAATAAAATAAAAATCAAAATAATAACTGCAACTACCAAAATCACAATAAGTTTTCCAAGATCCATTAATTGTCTCCTCCTTCAATAAATTTAATTAATCCAGAAATTCTACCAACTTCTGTATTAATACTATTCTCTGAAACTTTCATCTCTGACTGCTGTTCAGAAATTTCTTTTTCCAATCTTGCAATCTCTTTTTTATGATTCTCAATTTCAGTTTCCTTATCAGCGACATTGGCATTTCCATCATCTAAGATTTTTGCCAATACACTATTTAATACATCCACTCTCTGTTCGCCATCAAGTGTTACATCAGTAACCGTTAAGCCGAACACTCCAAGAGTTGCTAACACTGAACCTCTCTTTGTCTCTGTAACCATTTCTTTTGGAAGAGAATTAATCAGTTCTTCAATTTTGAAAATTGATTTTGACCTATCAGATAACTCATTCTGAGCATAAATATCATCAATAAGAGTATCTGTATGTACCTCGTCAAGTTCAACTGGAACTGTACTATCCTCTACAGAATAATCAGTGCCTACATCATAATTCTCTTCTTCTGGAACTTTCTCTACGAAAAAGTCTCTAAATCCCATTTTGTTTCCTCCTTAAATTAAAATTCTATAATCACGTCACACATTTTTTGTGCTTCTTCTTTGCTATGTGTAACCATAATTATTGTGTTATTTGTTTCTTTATGCTGCTTGATAATCAAATCTTGCATTTTTTGTCTAGTTTCAATATCTAATGCAGATAATGGTTCATCCATAAGAATTATTTCTGGATTCATAAATAATGTTCTTGCCAAAGCAAGTCTTTGTCTCATACCGCCTGATAGTTGTTTTGGATATTTATTTTCGTTATCTTTCAATCCAACAATAGAAATCATTTCTTTTGCTCTATCAATATCACACTTATTTATTCTCCCTTTGACTTTCTGTGCTATCAGAATATTATCCAAACACTTTAACCAATCAAATGAAGTATAATTTTGATGCATCATGTAAATATTATTTTTACTTGCCTTAGTAACTAATTCTCCATTTACAACTACATTTCCACTTAAAGGCTTAATAAGACCTGCGATTGTTCTTAACAAAGTTGTTTTCCCACAACCAGATTCACCTAATATCCCATAGATCTTAGGATCAAATTGATAGTTGAAATTCTTCAATAAAGGCTTGTCTCTGCTATACCCTGTATATAACTCATTTAACTTAACCATTTATATACCTCCATTTAAAAATGTGTTTTACTAACCATTTTGCAGAAAAATCAAATATAACACTTATAATCATGATTACGATAATAGCCATAAAAACCAAATCTGTTCTTCCTCTTGAAGAAGATTGTTGAATTATATAACCCAATCCATATTTTGCATTAATTGTTTCTGCTACTGCTATATATGTAAATCCAATTCCATACATCATGATAAAACTATTTAATACTCCTGGTAGAGATGCTGGTATCTGTATTCTCCAAATAGTTTGTATCTTATTCATTCCGATTGTTAATCCTGTATCAATCAAATCACTACTGACTTCCTCTAAACATAAAATAACTGAAGGCATCATGTATACAAAAGTTGCGATAAATAAAAATACTATTTTCATCATTTCGTCTATACCAAACCACATAATCAGTAGAGGATAAAAAGCTGTGACAGGAATGTATCTCATAACACTGATAATCGGATTTAATATATCTTTTGCTACTTTTGAGTTATAAACTAAAATTGCAATAGGAAATGCAATAAATCCTGATACAAAAGTTGCTATAGTTATTCTCAAAAACGAATATTTAATAGCCATTATCAACTGTCCAGTTTTCAACATTGCAATTAAATCTTTAAATACTGTCTTTGGATCTGGAACAAATAATTGATTTACATGTTGTGAAGCAATACTCCAAATTATAAAAATAGTCATTAGTAATGCTATTCTTTTTAAAATAATTTTCACATTCTCACCTCTTTCTATATCTATATTCTCTTTTTAATTTGGGAATTTTATTGAGCTGAATCACTCAGAAATTTTTTACAATGAAACGAAGTTTTCTTGTGTTTTTATCTTCTATTTCCATAATCTAAATTATCAGTAATAACATATGTTCCGTCTTTATTTTCTTTAATAATTTTGTATTGTTCGTTAAATTCCAATAAACTACATTCATTAGAAATTTTTACAGTGTATTTATAATAGCCTGTTGGCTTATCAAACAATCCTAAAAATAAAATCGTTATAATTATAATTCCATATATTATTCCAGATATTATTTTAAACTTATATGCCAACTTCCAATTGTTCGTCTTATTTTTAATATGAAATGTTATTGGTAAAATTATAAGCATTGATAATACCAATAAGATAGTTGGTATAATTCTAAGTGTTGTCATTGCTTCTTGCGATATAATTTGTATACCATTCATAAATTGTTTTCATCTCTCTTCCCTATGAAATCGAACTTTAATGTGTTTTTGCTAATTCAAATATTTTATTCCAATCATCATATTCTTTTAATTTTTCTTGTGGAACTAATAATTCATATTCAGATTCAATTTCTTCTTTAGAGCCATATCCATTAAAACTAGGTATGCTACCAATTAAATCTCCATGTTCTTCTAATTGACGAAATATAATAACATGTCCTTTCAAAAAATCACCCATATGTGAAGCAAAACTGTCAATCTGAATCAATGACTTATTTTCTTTATTTATGTAAATATCTCCAAGCTTCATTGTTATTTTTCACCTCTCTTCCAAAGAAACGAACATTCTTGTTATAAAAACATTTTAATTTCCGCTTGATATAGCGAATCATATCCTTGCATTAATTTCCAAACACAGAAATTATGATCATTGCCTTTATCTACAAACAACACGCAACTCTCATTTATATCTTCTATACAATAATTCTCTTTGATATAATCAATATCAATACCATTTTCTACTTTACGGTAATAGATATTGAATTTTTCTCTATGAATATAATCTCCAATCATCGTTGTAAATAATAAACAAATCATAGCTGGCAGTTGTAAAATAAAGAGCAACATTAATGCTTCTTCTGTATCTGTCACAAAGAATTGTCTTATTGCACACATCTCCAATAAGATAATCATAATCACAAATAGAATTCCAAAAAACAGATACCACTTATTAGCTGACCACACCTCTTTTGTTTTAATTTTTGTTTTGTCTATTTATTTTCACCTCACAATCCAAAGAAAGAGAATTTTCAAGTTCAATCACGATTGTCTTCTTTTCTCTTCTTAACCATTTCTCAAATTCATCGCCAGTTACACAACTATTTTTAACAGGAATCTTATCACTGTTATTTATTTCTTTTATAAGATCTTTTGCAAATTTAACTGACATAGTTCACCTTACTTCCTTGTTAGTCTAATTATAATCTCTACAAGTCTCTCTTTGCTCATAGCATGTAGATACTCTCTCTTCTCATCATCTGAGCAGTTTTTAATAATCTTTAAATCACTCTCTGGCATTTTTTAATCCTCCTATCTCAACAATAAATATTTTAACCAATCAGGTATATCAGCATTTACAACCATACTGAATATCCCAATGTTTACTAATATAGCGAGTATCGCAATTACAATAAATATTCCTATAACAAATAACTTATCTTTCATATGTACTTATTCTCCCCTTGCCAACTCATATATCCAAGTATTAACAGTTTCTGTAAATCATTACCATGAAAACCTGTTACATCACAAAATGCGCCAAGTATTTCTGTATCTTCATGTGTTATTGCATGATAATTTACACTATTACATTCTTCTAAGTGATTCATATTTCCGTTTTGGAAAAATGTATTATACAATATTTCATATCCAGTATTCGTCATTTTACCACTCTTTGAAATCTCGTAACTTTTTTCAATCAACTTGTCATCGTCAATCAGTCCCATCGCCTAACTCCTTTAACATTTCACTCTGTATATCAGCAATCAATTTATTAACTCTTAAGACATCAGTATAGCTCGTCAATGTGTCAAGCAATCTCTTTTCAAGTCTGTTTCTAAAATCGAAAATACCACTTTTTATAAGCATAATCTGCTCATCTGTAGCACGTTCCCATTTGTTAGTGTAATTACTACTGCAAATTGCACAAGGTTGCTCGGAATCTTTGTAAGCATATCTGCAACTACTACATATTTTTTCCATACTTTGCTCCTCTCTGATTTTTAGCAATTCTTTTAATCTTTATATTCTCTGGAATATCCATTGGTCTGAAGTCAGATCTGACAATTCTAGTTATAATAACTGGCTTAACACCCCATTTTGTGTAGCACATGACTATATCTCCTACAGATATATTCTCTACAAACATTCTCCATTTTTCAGATGTCGGCACTCTCCAAACGTACTCTTTATTACTCTGCTGATTTGGATGTCTGCCATATATATAAGTAATTATTTTATTTTCTCTTTCATATTCATATCTATATTGTTTGATGTCTTCTACATCAAACTCTTTAAGTATCAAGTATCTTATGTATCCATCTACCAATTCTTTTTTATGGTTGATAATAATTGGCTTGTCCAGCTCCCCATGCTCTATAAAATATCTTTTTGCTCTATTCATCTTCGCCTCATTTGGTACAGATTCTGCAAGGTAATCTGGAATTATAATACTTGTTAGTTTCATGTTTTATTTTGTTCTCCTTTATGTATTTATGCGTTTGCCATCTTATCAAAACTTCTCTTCATGAAGTCATAATTTACTTTCTGAGATGGACTAAACTTTTTTGTATTCTTATATTTATTAATCCATTCCTCAAACTTGTCCTCATTTTCATTCTCACAAGCATATGCCATTAATGCGATTAAAGCTGTTTGGCATTGCTGATATATTGGAGCATTGACTTCAATTCCATTATGATCAAGGCAATAATCAACAAGGTCAGAGTAAGTATCAATGTCCTCATCTGTCGCTTCTGGATTTGCGTTTTCCTGTACAAATGAGAGTGTTGATTCATTTGAATTTTTGCTCTCTAAAACCCTTGATTTTATTGGATTTTTAAGGTTAAACATTTCCAACATAAGCGAAATATATGTATTTATCTTGTTTTGTATCAATTTTTTGTCAGATGTACCAGGTTCTTTATCGAGCATATCATAGCTCCATCCATCAACCACTTTGTTATGTAAGTTATTTACCAACTCATCTAAAAACTCGGCAAATTTGCTATCTTCTAATCCCAACTTAGTGAATCTATGGAACACAGCAAACCAAACTGGGATATCTTTGAATACAAACAAGTTTTGGAATTTCTCTCCACAAACCTTTGCAATTCGATTTCCGTATGTATTAATTGTGTTAAACTCTTCATCAGAAGAGCTATTTTCGATAAATTCATTTCTGTCTTTCGGATTCTTTTTCCAATCATCCATATGGAATACAGTCATTACAGAATTTGCAACTGTCTGCTCGTAAGTTCCATTCTTCCTCTTTGCACTTGAATATGTAACACAATTCTTGTAAAACTCATTGTTTGCAATGTTTTTAATTTTTCTTGCATATGTAGGAATCCATGTAAGAGCTTTCTGGTTTGAACCCATACTCTTATTTCTGTTATACCTTCTTACCAACTTACTAATTTCCATCATGTTGCAGTTCTGATGAATAACAATCCTGATCTGATAATCATCAAATTTCTTTTTCAGCTCATCAGGTAACTGCTCATAAGTCTTATTTGATATATCAAACTCGCAATTATCCCAAAGAACACTTCCGTTCTCATCTTTAATAAGATGTCCCTTTTCATCTCTGCGCTTCTTCTGATACTGAACAACACTATTCTCAAAAGATTTTGTTGTTTTCCAGTTCATATGTCTGAACTTATTCAGAGCTGTTGTTCTCTGAATACCATCAACTATGTACTGCTGAGTCAAGTTATCTCCAAGCTCTTCCTCTCCAAGAATTATAGGAGGAATATAATCTTCATTAAGCACCGTATAGATTAGCTCGTTTATTGCTCCATTGTCCCAACAGAACATTCTCTGAACGTCCTGATTTTCTGAAATATCCTCACTATTTACACTCTTTAAATATGAAGATAATGCCATTGCTTGTTCTCTTACCTTTTTTGCCATCGATTAATTCCTCCTATATATTGCCCATTAGTATCTCTGGGTTAAGACTCTTGTGTTTTCATAAGACTGTATTGCTTGTATATTATTTGAGTACTCTTTTGCACTCATATGTAAATATTCTCTGATTTCCATTGGTTTATATCCTTCAGAAAGCAACGAAACAATTTTCCTTTGCGTATGCGATAACTGATTTAGGTATCTCTGTATCCTTGTACCGCCCATCATACTTTGTGCTGCTATTTCAAAAGTATCAAAATCAGAAGGTATCATCTCACTGATTTCCATCCCATCTTCACCTATTAAAGCATTCATACTTTCAATATTTTTCTGAGGGATTTTTTTTAATCTATTTCTGTCTCGTATTTCAGTTTTGAACTTGCGTTTAATGTTGCTTGCTAAGAAACAATCAAAACTACATTTATTGTTCTCATCGTACCTAAATACCGAATCGGTTAAAACTCCAAGTGCAATTGAATAGAAATCATCCATATCCATTCCATATAAGCCACCGATTTTATTTAACATTGGATTGCACATAGCTTTAAGCTTCGCCATTTCGTTATTACAATACTTTTCCAGTATTTCTTTTTGTTGAATTTCCATTTTTACCACTCTCCTTATGTTTGATATTTACTTATTCTCCATTTTCAACCTCGACTATTCGATATCTGTATTTACGACTAAATAATCCATTTATCGCTTTTTGTGTTCTTTCTTTACTGACTTTAGTGGTATCTACCTCAGCTATTACATTATGTATAATGACCATCTCATCCTTAAGATTTCGTCTATTTTTTCGATTGGTACGAATTCTCTTATAGAATATCCAACCTCTGTAGAGATCAACTGGCTTTTCCAACTCTACCTCATGTAAGATATCTATCAATTCTTCGTCAGCTTGTTTTAATTCAAATTCGAGTTCTTTATATCTTTGAGCTGCATCATTAAGAATTCGCTCACATTCACCAAATTTATCAATCCAAGACCTAACAGATTCAGAGACTTCATATCCATCATTACCTTTAATTGATGTTTTCGTTGCTTCAACAATTCTCTCAACTGGTGTCTGTATCTTAATATCAGGAATACATTCCAACTTAAAATGCAAACGTCTCATGGATTTTGGTAGATGCTCCAAGATATTTTCTGCCTTTTGCTTTTGAAATGTGTCTCTTGTTTTCTTTGTACAAGCAACTGGTTGTCCATTATTAAGCCTTATGTATACACCATTGTTGTTTACAATTGCGTATTCCAATTTCTATCACCCTTTCTTCTTATTTATATTAAGAGGCATCAAGGAGTTGAACCTTACACGATTGGCTTTCCTGTAAAGCTGATGCCTCATCCGTTAGTGGATTAAACTATGGTAGAACTATAGCAGCTACACATTCTGCTCTTACAAGGCAATATGTAATATACAAAGAAACAAGCACCTTGCGTTATGCACTTACATCGGGTGTGATTCAGTGCATAGCAGAGCTAGTTGGATTCGAACCAACGAATACAGCAGTCAAAGTGCTGCGCCTTACCGCTTGGCGATAGCCCTATAATTTATTAAATTTTGATTAAATATGTGAAAATTATGCTGAATTGCTTGAAATTAATTGACATTCCGTCAATTTATATGTATTATAACTATGAGCGTATTCCAGTACACTCATGAACAACAATTCAATAAACAATGTTATTAGAGGAAGTCGAGCTAGTGTTCCAGCACGTTATGCTCGGCTTTCTCTTTTTGTATCTCACATTTAATATATTAGAACGTTCGTTCGGTTTTGTCAATACTTTTATCGAACATTTATTCTGTTTTTTATATGATATCACGTTGCGAGTCCCAAATTCTGCCCTCGCAACTACAAAATTTAATATTGTGTATCATTTCTGTATGAGACAAGCTGATTCGATTGAACACATTATTAGATAACCAATCAATCTCATCATCAGCTTTATTAATTATTCTCTTTCCTTCATCGGGTGTAATCTGTTTTGGCTTTGTATGAATAAACGTAATTCCATTAAAGGAATCCAACCAGATTTTACCAGGAGCTTCGTCTATTAGTCGCTTTGCTTCTTCTTTACTTATATACATGTCGTTCCCTCCTCTAATCTATATCCAGTTCCAAAGAACAAACCATTAAAACACGTTTGGTCAATCATTCTTCTATCTTCCTTACATATGATTGTACCAAGTTTTTCCATTACCTCCGTTTTAGAGATAGTTATTATCTGCTCGCCCATTACCATTGAATAAAGCTGCAATCCATTTTCTCCATTGGCTTCAAGACATCCATGCACTGGCATATTTGTCTTTTTAATTTTACTTGTCAAAGGCATCACTGTAATTATCGTAGCATGTTTTGTCCCAATTGGGTTTGATACGATCACATATGGACGTTCTTTAGTCTGGACTGATCCTTCGCCTTGATATTTGATTTTCGCTTTTATAACATCATATCTCTGTAAATCCATATGTACGTTCCTCCTCTCTTTTGTATTTATGTACCTTGGATTACCTTTGATATTTCATACTATACACCCTTAACAATATAATGTCAATAGTTATTCTTAAGATTATATTTATTTTTTTAACAATATATGCTAAAGTATATATTATCAAGGAGGTAATATATATGAAACTTAATATAAAACCATTAGTTGACGCAAAAGGACTAAATAGAAATCAGCTTTCAAAAGAACTAAAAATAGGATATCAAGCAACATGTAATTTGTATGATGGTAATGCACAACGCATATACTTTGATACATTGCAAAGATTATGTGACGTTCTCGAATGTACTCCTAATGATATTTTAATATCTGAACACGACACTAAAAATTAGTGTCGTATACATATACATATTACACAAATTTAACTAGATCAAATGGATTCACTTTCATAGCTTTGGCAACCAAATCAAGTACAGCTAAATCAGGAACAGCACTTCCATTTTCCCATTTACTGATTGTACTTGGAGCAATGTCAGCCATTTTCGCTAACCCTCTTACTGTTATTCTCTTTTCAGTTCTGATTTTCTTTCCAATATATTCAACCATAATCACATCTCCATTAATTTTTCTTTCATTCCAACAGCTCCATTGGCATAATTATTAACTGTTGTATTTACACTACTATGCCCCAACTGCTGCTGAACAAATGCAAGATTTCCATTTCTGTTCATTATACTAGCATAATAATGTCGCATCATATGTGGAGTAATACCATTTCCATAATTCTCAAATATCTGTTTAATATTTCTCTCTGTTGTACGTGTACCATTTTTATTTACGAACACAGCTTCTTTGTCTACAATATTATCCAGTGTATTTCTGTATTCTAGCCATTCTCTTAATGCTTTCAGAGCAGATCCAGTAAGATATACAGGTCTTTTTTCAGTTTCTCTTTGATATCCTTTTGGTAAAACCATAATATGTGACATATCATTAAGATCAATATATTCACTATTTTCATCTAAATGCAAATCTGATAAATCCAAGCCAGCAAGTTCAGACTCTCTTATTCCAGTTCCTCTTAAGACACGAAAAATAGCAATATTTCTATTCCTTACACATTCATCCTTCTTCCACATTATTTTTTCTTCCATATCATTAAGCTGATTTTCTGTTGGAAGTTTTTGTGTTAAGTTGTTTTTAGAAGATATCCCTTTATATTTTATTTGTTTACTAAAATCCTCCATACTGTTATAGAGTTCTCTCAATAAACATTCTCTATATGAATATACATTTTTTATAAAACTTTTTATAATATTCTTTCTTGTTTCCGTTGTGGTTGGAGACATTCCATTTGTTTCCTTATATCTAAGGTATGAACTAATATTTTGTGGTCGTAAGTCGCTAAAATCAGAAACTTCTATTTCAGAAATAGATTTCTTATTAATAATATTACTTTCAATCAACCACTGTAAAAAATCTTTAATTGCTACTAAATAATTTAACGCTCCGTTCTTGCTTTCCAACTCATTCAAGTAATCTCTTAAAAACTGTGGTGCGTTTAACTCATCCAACTTCCTATTAAGCTTTTCAGCATTTTTGTTTTGTACTTCTATTTTGTAACACATAATTATCACTCCCTTGTGTAATCTGCTATCGCTTTTGCAATAGCTTTAGCTGCCATTTTACTCTTTAATGATCTCTGAATAGATTCTGTATTCCAAGGGACATCACTAAACTCAGCTAACTCACCACCACAATTCCAATTCGGAATACTAAAGAATCCTCCATTTACATATTCTCCGAAAATCACACTATAATAATTTCCATTATACTCAACACCTATATGGTGAATATTTTCAACATAAGCATCACCATTATAACTGATTTTATAATCTTTCATATTAATCAACCTCACTTTCCTACATACATATTCTCTGTTTGCCATTCAGGTAGCAGCTCATTATTCTCATCATAGTATTTTGACTTAATTTTCTTTGCATATTCCATTCTTTCATCAAAATCATCGCACCACCTAACTTCAAGATTTTTAGTTCTCATTTGTAACTTTGTACATAGACAACACAAGTTTTTTACATGATCCTTCTCTCTCATATTCGGTCTGCGTATTTTATCACCAACTTGATTTTTGCTAAGACATCTTAAACAGATAAACTCACTTGCTCTGCTCGTATTGTCGTGTCGTTTACTCATATTTATCACCTCATATTCTGCAATAAAAAAGAAGCAGATGGTTTCTGCTTCTAATGCTTATTTCTATATTTGATTCGCTTTCAATAAGAAAGCAATTTTTCATTTGATTATAATTTATTTGTCAATTTAAGTGACAAATAACATATCCGTTACTATAAATATCATCAATGATATATGAACTGAAAGTTGCGTATCGAAATGCGTGTCCTGACATGTATGGGGAATAATGACTATCCATATCTATGCCATATACCGACATTCCTTTTACTGGTGGTTCGAGAAACCATAACACAGTAGATGCAGTAGTTCCGTTTTTCCCATTACATTCATATAACATATGCATCTTTGGTTCAGTATCCTTATTTGGATATATACATAATCGTCTTAACTTTTTCATATCAAATCTTCCTTTTAAATCTAATTTAAATACCGTTCATCGTCTTCCTATTCTGAAGAAATCGTCATTTCCTATTATATGTTTCCAGGCTCACCACTCATTACAGTATGCAATCCACGCATTAGTTGTGGCGTAGCCGGAATTAAATGTGGATTATCAATTCTTTTTCTAACTCCTTCAATACTGTCATACCAATAATCGCATTCAAGATAAGGCATATATCTACCATTTACGCAATAAATATTATTTTCCTTATACTTTTCAACAAAATATTGATTTTCATTCTTTTGCTTACATTCTTCTGAGCAAACTGGTTTATTTAGTTTCCTATCTACGATCTTAATATTTCCATTAATGTCTTTAATTTTAAATGTGCCAAATAACGTAGTTTTAGGTGCTGATGCAAAATCTTTAATATCAAAATACTCAAACTCTTTACCACAAACAGGACATTTCCATTCCATTTACATCACCTCTTCCAACATTCCAACAAATTCTTAGTACCCATTACACATACAATAATACTTAACAGCAGGTTCTCCACTAACATGGCGATACCCTATTTCTCTTATTAGCCTTAAACCTGAATTATACAGCTCGTCATTTGTAAAATTATCTTTTCTTGCCAATTCATTTATAATTGATTCCATTTGTGTTCTCACTTCCTGCTTCATTATACTGATTTCCGACAAATCATACTGCTCAGCCATTCTCTTAAACTCATCAGATAATCCAGTCATTTGTGATAAATCCTCAATGGCTCTTTCCATATGTTCATAAGCAAGATCTAAATTATTCCATACTGACTGCAAGTTATTTTGTGTTTTATTAATTCGGCTCATTTATATCACCTCATTTCATCACAGACACATCAATAACATTTAATCCTGCATCTTCCAAATCCTGTTCAACACAATATCTCAATGTTTCTTCTGATGATTCATCATCATAAAATTCTGCTTCTACTTCTACAATGAGTTTCGCTTTTATTTTATTTGGTTTGTCTTTCATTTTACTCACTTCAATCTTTTACCTCTTCTCTTTGCCCACCATCAATATACCACTTAATTTTAAAATCAAAATCACTTTCTATTACATGATCAATGTATGACTCTAACTTGTTCAGCTTAATTATAGATACATTATCTATATCTATAATAACAGAATTGCCAGATTTTGTATTAACACTCATACCATGTGCATTATTTGTAATTGGTAAATAATTTATATATCCATTCGAATCAGTTTCATTGTTTAAAAGAACTAAAGATTTCCCATCATTAGTTTTATAAATATCAAGTCTTTCCATTTACTTCACCTCTTATCTCTCAGTTACAATTAAATTCTCTATATCGTACTTGCAATCAATCCAATGTTCATATAATCCAATGTTTTCATCTGTTGGCTTCCTTGTTGCTGATGAAATATAATTATCAAATTTAACGATTGCGTTATATATTTTCTCAAAGTCTTCTTTTGTGATCTCGTCAGTATTTCTAAATTCTTTCACTATACCACCTCTTCCAATCTTCCAAGTAAATCATTCTTTCTTTTTATCTTTGTAAAAAGTAAATATAAAACCATTTTGGATATCCGTCTTGCCAAAATTCACAATAATGCCTATATCTGCTTACTTTATTCTCTTTGTATAATTCTGCGAGCAGCCTACCAATTTCAGGAACTTTCGGTGCTCCATATAGATACCATTCTATTACTTTCGGATTAAATTCATTTATATATGCGTTTACAAAATTCTCTGATACAACATCATTGAACCTCTCATGGCTAAAGCCACGAGATTCCTGTTTCACAGACTTTGTAACCT
>ERZ894199.21-NODE-21-length-99953-cov-18.470770_pt1 | contig 99953 bp, 93 predicted proteins | sample MGYA00380285_ERZ894199 | MGnify/ENA primary metagenome ERZ894199 (study PRJEB32331, sample SAMN06328447) | human gut metagenome | biome: human gut microbiome; feature: stool | host: Homo sapiens | collected 2012-01-17 ... | reverse complement strand
CTCCTGGCTCTTGGCCCGCTCGGCGGCGCGCAGGTCGCCGGTGGTCTTTTCACCATCCGTTCGGGCAGCGATCTTTTGCTGTACCGCCTCTTCCGCTCGGGCTGCACGCTCCCGCAGTTCCCCAGCCTCTGCCTGCAACTGCTCCGTTTGGGCGGCAAAGCCGGTTTGGGCGGCGCGGATTTGGTCAATCTCTCGCCGGGTGGCAGCCACCCGATCCGCTGCGCTGTTCTTCCGGGCAAGCAGATCCTCAATGCTCATTTTGGCAGCGGCGCTGTCCTTGGCCAAAGTGACCAGATCCAGGTTCAGCTGCTCTGTTTGACGGCGAGTCTCTTCTCGCTGTGCGGTAATGGCGGCTGCCTGGCTGCCTGCCTGCTCCAAGGCGGCGCGGGTGTCTGCAATGGCACTTTCAAACTCGGCGGCCTTGGCGTTTGCAGCGTCCAGGTCCTGCTGCAATGCCTGCACCCGATCGGCTGCATTGTCTTTCTCTTGCTGCAAGGCCTGCTGCTGGCTCTCGGCGGCAGACAATTTCTCGCAAATTAACTTGTCGTCGCCCTGGGCGCGGATCAGATCCTCCTGGGCCTGTTTCATATCCGCCTGGGCACCTTGCAGCTTGGCAGCGGCAAAGTTGGCCTCCTCCACGGCGGTTTTATACTCTGCTTGCACATCATGCATCTGCCCCTCCAGGGCCTTGACCTCGCTGTGCAGCGCTTCGATCTGATTGGCACGGGACAGCACCCCGGCGCCCTTAGCACGGGAACCACCGCTCATGGAGCCGCCCGGGTTCATCACCTGGCCGTCCAAGGTCACAATGCGAAAGCGGTTGTGGTACTGCTTGGCCATACCGATGGCAGAGTCCAAGTCCTCCACAATCACCGTGCGACCCAGCAGGTTAGAAATGATCTGGCTGTACCGACGGTCGCAGTCTACCAGCTCCGGCGCCAGTGCCACATAGCCAAAGCAGTCCTCCAGACCCCGCTCCTCTAACCGGCGGCCCTGAATGTTGCTGATGGGCAGGAATGTGGCTCGCCCGGCGTTGTTCTGCTTTAGGTACTGCATGGCGCGCTTGGCATCTGCCTCGTTATCCGTCACAATATTCTGCATGGCGGCGCCCAGCGCCACCTCAATGGCCGTGGAATGGGCGTCCTCTACGGTGATCAGCTGGGACAGCACCCCGTGGATCCCCCGCAGCGCACCGGCTCTGGATTGGCGGATCACCGCCTTTACCGCACCGGAAAAGCCCTCCATATTCTTCTCTAAATCCGACAGCAGATTGGCTCGCTGCCGCTTTTGCTGCACGGCGGCGGCCAGTTCGTCCAGTTTGGACTTGATTTTCTCCGCTGCGGCGGTTTTGCCCTGCAGCTTCATTTGATAGCCGGACAGCGCGTTGCTGTTCTCATCAATGCGCTGCTGCAAGAACGCCAGATTCTCCCGGCTCTCCTGCTGCTGGGCAAGGATTCGCTGGGTCTCCTTGCCGCAGGCAGCCAGCAAGTCGTCCACGGAGCCGGAGCGCTGCCCGATCTCCTCCATAGAAGAAGCGGCGGCGGAGGCCTGCACCTTGGCGTCAGACAGCTGCAAGGTCAGGTCGCTGAGCTTGCGGTTCAGTTCCGTAGTCTCCTTTGTATTGCTATCGCCGGAGTCCAGCAGTGCCTGGCTCTGGCGGGTGATCTCCTCCAGTTGGCGGCGCTTGTCCGCTCCGGCAGCATCGTTATCCCCAATGGTTTGGCGCAGCCGAGCCAGCCGTTCCTCTAAGGTGGCGCCGGTCTGGTCCGCATCACGGATCTCCTGTTCCAGGCGCTCCACTGTCTCGGTTTGGTGCTGCAAATTGGTCTCCAGTACCCGAATCTCTGCGTCCTTGCGCAGCGCCTCCTCCTCCAGCTTTTGGGAGGCCAGGCGCTGCTCCTCAATCTCCACATTCAGCTGCGCAGCACCGGCGGCGGCTTCTTCGATCTTCTTCTCAATCGCTGCCAGATCCGCCTCACAAATTTGGTAAGAGGCACCGGCGGCGTCAATGCGGTGCTCCTGCTCCCGCAATTCATCTGTAAAGCGGTCCAGCTTTTGCAGCCAAACGCCGATCTCCAGTTCTTTCTTTTCCGCACTCAGGTCTAAAAAGGCAGCCGCCTTTTCGCTTTGGACTTTCAAGGGGCCGACCCGGCTCTCCAACTCGCCTAAAATATCCAGCAGGCGCACCAAATTCTCCTGTGCCTGCTCCAGCCGCCGCTGGGCATCTGTGCGCTTGTGGCGGAAGCGAGAGATTCCCGCCGCCTCTTCAAACAGTTCCCGACGATCCTCATTCTTGGCAGAAATAATCGAATCGATCTTGCCCTGACCCACCAGAGAATAACCGTCGGCGCCCAAGCCCGTGTCCATAAACAGCTCGCGAATGTCCTTGCGCCGCACCTGCTCGCCATCGATCTTGTACTCGCTCTCGCCGCTGCGGTAATAGCGGCGGGTGACGGTGACAATCTCGCCCCGGTCCTTTAAGGTGCCGTCGCTGTTGTCCAGGGTCAGCTGCACCTGGGCAAAGCCCAGCGCCTTGCGGGCGGAGGTGCCGCCAAAGATCACATCCTCCATCTTAGAACCGCGCAGGGACTTGGTGCTGGTCTCGCCCAGTACCCAACGCACCGCGTCGGAGATATTGCTCTTGCCGGAGCCGTTGGGTCCCACCACGGCGGTGATGCCCTTGCCAAAGTTCAGCACCGTTTTGTCCGGGAAGGACTTAAACCCCTGCATTTCAAGTGTTCTTAATACCATATTCGATCCTCATTTCGCCCGCCAGGGCGGTATCTGTTTGTAACCGGATTTGATACTGCCTTGCGGCCAGTTCATCCAGATTTTGTTTTTTATTTCCCACAAAGCGAGAGTAGTACCGGGGGTGCACCGTCACGGTGTACGCGCCCGGCGGATACGCCAACACCCGGCGCAGCAGCATACGGGAATACACCAGTTCGCCAAAGCTGTCATGAAAGACACCGGCCACCATTTTTTCCTTCACCTCCGGGCTGCTGTGCAGTCCCAGACGAATGATCCGCACCCCTGCCTTAGTAAACAGCGGCACCAGCCGGCTGCACAGGTCCATCGCCTGCGCCACCGTTTGGGGCACATAGTCCCCGCTGCGGTATTGGCGTTCCAGCTCCGTGCCCGCCAGCACCACCGTTGGGTAAATCCGCACGGTGGCCGGGCGCAAGGCGATCAGCTGCCCAGCCGTTTCCAAGGCAGTATCGTCCGTATCGCCGGGCAGGCCGGTCATCATCTGCACGCCCAGTTCCAGCCCCGCTCGGTGCACGCACTGGGCAGCTGCAATACTGTCCGCTGCCGTGTGGCCCCGGCGGCACCGGGTCAGCACCCGGTCATCCATACTCTGGCACCCCAGTTCCACAGCAGTCACGCCGTAGGATTTTAGCAGCGCCAGCACCGCGTCGTCTACGCAATCCGGCCGGGTAGACACCCGAATGCCTGTGGCCTTGCCGGCCTGCACATACGGTGCAGCGGCAGCCAGCAGGGACTGCATATACGCCGGGTCAATGGCGGTAAAGGAGCCTCCAAAAAACGCAATTTCATAGCTGAAACCGTCTTTTTCAAAGGCTTTCTCACAAGCGGCGCGCACATCTGCCGGCGTAGGCGGCACCGTTTGGCCGCTGATGGTGCGCTGATCGCAAAAAGTGCACCGGCACGGGCAGCCGATATGGGGCACAAAAATGCTGATATTGCCCTTTCTCATAGACCCATCAGGTGCAGCGCCTCTTTGGCCGCCTCCTGCTCCGCTTCCTTTTTGCTGCGACCCACACCGGAGCCGATCACATTGGAATTGAGCCGCACCTGCACCTGAAAGCGCTTGTCGTGGTCCGGGCCGCTCTCTCCCACCAGCACATAGGTTACATTTTCCCCCGGGTTCTGCTGTACCACCTCTTGCAGGGTTGTCTTGTAGTCCTTAAAGGCGGTGGTGTGATTCTCCAACGCCGGTACTAAAAAGCGGAGAATGTGCCGCTTGGCCGGTTCCATACCGCCGTCCAAATAAATGGCGGCGATCAGCGCCTCAAAGGTATTTTCCAGCGTGGAGGGGCGCTCCCAGCCCTTGGTGTGGATCTCACCCTTGCCCATACGCAGGTAGCTGCCCAGGTCGATCTGGGCGGCAAACCCGGCTAAGCTTTGGGTGCACACCAGCGCCGAGCGCAACTTGGACAGTTGACCCTCCGGCATATCCGGGAACCGGGTGTACAGCAGCTCTGCAGACACAATGGACAGCACCGCGTCCCCCAGGAACTCCATACGCTCGTTGCAACGCACGCGGCCGTGGCGCTCGTTGGCGTAACTGGAATGGGTCAGTGCCTCCTGCAACAGGCTGCGATCCTGAAAGGTATATCCAATCTTATGTTCCAAAGATTCCATAACCGAACTTCCTCTTATTCTGCCGAGGCAGCAGGCGCTGCCAGGGCGGTTTCTATATGGCCGATCAGGTCGTTTTGTAAAAACCAGACCGCCTGTTTGATGGCATTCTTAAAGGTGCGGGCGTCTGCGGAGCCGTGGGCCTTAACCACCGGCTTTTGTACCCCCAGCATTACGGCGCCGCCGTATTCTTTATAGTCGAACTTGGCTTTCATATTCTTTAGCCCGCCGGACACACCCAGGGCAGACAGCAGTGTAAAGGCGTTCTTCTTGAACAGACCCTTCATCTCGTTCATCAGCACCTTGGCCACGCCCTCGTAGGTCTTTAAGATCAAGTTGCCGGTAAAGCCGTCGGCCACCACCACATCCGCGTCCCCAAAGGGAATTTGGCGACCCTCGATATTGCCCACAAAATTGTACGGCGCGGCAGTCATCAGGTCATAGGCCGCCCGCACGGTGGGGGTGCCTTTGGTGGGTTCTGTTCCGTTATTGGCCAGAGCCACCCGTGGGTTCTTCACATGGAGCACATGCTGCATATACAGGGAACCAAGCAGTCCAAATTGGTACAGGAACTCCGGCTTGCATTCTGCATTGGCACCGCAGTCCATCATCAAAAAAGGCTTGCTTGCAGAGGGCATAACCGAAGCAATCGCCGGTCGCTTAACCCCTTTAATCCGCCCGGTGATCAGCGTAGCGCCTACGGTCACGGCACCGGTATTGCCGGCGCTGACCAACGCGTCCCCTTCCCCGGCTTTCAGCAGCTGAAACGCCACGCCCAGGGATGAGTCTTTCTTGCTGCGCAGCACGCTCTTGGCGTCATCCTCCATGGTGATCACCTGGGGAGCGTCCACAATGCGGGTGCGTCGCAGTTGCAAGCGGTTCTCCGCTGCGCAGCGGCGAATTTCCGCCTCTTTGCCGGTGAGGATAATGTCCACATCATAGGCGTCCACCGCCTGCATGGCGCCCTTTAGAATCTCCAAAGGTGCGTGATCGCCGCCGAATGCGTCTACAATGATCTTCATGCTCATTTCTCCAAAAAGCGGTCCAGTGCCGCCAGCGCCCGGTTAGACAAAGCCGCATAGCGCTCTTTTTTATCTCGAATTTTCGGCTCCATGGGGGGCAAAATACCAAAATTGGCGCCCATGGGCTGAAAATGCTTTACACTCTCGTCGCTGATATAGCGGGTCAAAGCACCGCTCATCGTCTCGCCGTTCGGGCAGCCGGTGGGCTTGCCCTCTGCCCGGCGCACTGCATTGCGCCCGGCCAAAATGCCGCTCATGGCGGACTCCATATACCCCTCCACGCCGGTGATCTGACCGGCAAAGAAAATGTTAGGGTGGCTGCGCAGCGCGTAATCCGCACCCAGCAGCCGGGGCGAGTCAATAAAGGAATTGCGGTGCATCACGCCGTAGCGCACAATCTCCGCCTGCTCCAGTCCGGGGATCATACGGAACACCCGCCGCTGCTCCGGAAACTTCAGGTTGGTCTGAAACCCCACCAGGTTAAACAAGGTGCCGCCGGCGTTCTCCCGACGCAGTTGCACACAGGCCCAAGGACGGTGTCCGGTAGCCGGGTCAATGAGTCCAACCGGCTTCATGGGGCCGAACCGGGGTGCGTCCGCACCACGCTTTGCCAACTTCTCAATGGGCATACAACCCTCGTACACATCAAAATCGTGGGTCACTGCACCCTCAGCATGCACCAGCGCGTTTATAAATGCCTCATATTCCGCCCGATTGAAGGGACAGTTCAAATAGTCGCTGTCGCCGCCACGGTCGTAGCGGGAGGCACCGAACACCTTGGTATAGTCCACGCTCTCCGCTGTGATAATGGGCGCCGCCGCGTCATAAAAGGACAGCCGACCGGGGCAAAGCCGCTCAATATCCGACGCCAGATCGTCCGCCGTCAGCGGACCGCTGGCCACCACGGTGATCTGATCTGCCCCGCGGGGTACTTCCGTCACCACCCGATGCTCTACGGTGATATTGGGGTGTGCTTCCACCGCCGCCGTCACCCGAGAGGCGAACTGCTCCCGATCCACGGCCAGGGCACCGCCGGCAGGCACAGCGCACTGCCGAGCAATGGGCACCGTCAGAGAGCCAAGCCGAGCCATCTCCTCCTTGAGCAGCCCCGCCGCACTTTCCAGCCGGGCGGCCTTTAAGGAGTTGGAGCACACCAGCTCTGCAAACAATGGCGATGTATGGGCCGGTGAATACTGCACCGGCTTCATCTCCAGCAGGGTGACCGGGTGGCCGGCATTGGCAATCTGCCACGCCGCCTCCGTACCGGCTAAGCCTGCACCGATTACTGTAAATCTCATTTATTCCTCTGCCTGTTCTTTTTTCTTCTTAGGTGCCGGTTTGCTAAAGCCACACTTCTCGTCCAGACATACCAGCACATTGCCCCGTTTCTTAAACAGGGACTTGCCGCACTGGGGGCACACCTCGTCGGTGGGCACATCCCAGGTCATAAAGTTGCAGTTGGGATAAGCGGAGCAGCCGTAGAAAGAAGTGCCCCTACGGGTCTTTTTCTCGATCACATCGGCGCCGCACACCGGACACTTGGCCTTGGTCTTAAACACCAGGGGCTTGGTATTCTTACACTCCGGGTAGCCGGGGCAGGCCAGGAACTTGCCGTAGCGGCCTACTTTGATGACCATGTTGCGCCCGCACTTTTCGCAGACCACATCCGTCTCTTCCTCTTTCAACTTGATCTTCACGCCCTGCATTTCCTTCTTTGCCTTTTCCAGCGGGGCCTCAAAGTCCTCGTAATAGTGGCGAATCATATCAATATAATCCCGATCACCGGAGTCGATCTTATCCAGATCCGCTTCCATCTTGGAGGTGTACTTTACATCCACAATGTTGGGCATACGCTCCTCCAGCAGCTTGGTCACTGCCTCACCCAGCTCCGTGGGCACGAACTGCTTGCCCTCGCGCTTCACATACTCCCGACCCACAATGGTGGAGGTGATGGTCACATAGGTGGAGGGACGACCCACGCCGTTCTCCTCCAGTGCCTTGGTCAGGGACGCCTCCGTGTACCGGGCGGGGGGCTGGGTAAAGTGCTGATTGCCGAGAATGCTCTTGAGCCGCAGCTTGTCGCCGGCCTTTACCGGCGGCAGGGGCGCTGCGCCCTCGGTTTTGCCGTCGTCGCCTTTCTCCTCATACAGCACGGTAAAGCCGTCAAACTTCACCGTGTAGCCGGTGGCGTTGAACACATAGCCGTTGGCAACGATCTCAATTTTCATGGTCTCTTGCAGGCAGTTCTCCATCAGGGAGGCAATAAACCGCTCCCACACCAGCTTGTAGATTTTGTACTGGTCGGTGGTAACGCTGCCCTTCACCATCTCCGGGGTAATGGAGGGAGTGGTGGGGCGGATGGCCTCGTGGCCGTCCTGAATATTGCTCTTGGACTTAAAATACCGGGGCTTCTTGGGCAGGTACTTCTCGCCGTAAGTCTCTGTAATAAAGGCGTTGCCGGCAGCCCGTGCCTCCTCGGAGATACGCAGGGAGTCCGTACGCATATAAGTGATCAGACCCAGTGTGCCGTGACCGGCTACTTCCACGCCCTCATACAGCTCCTGGGCGGCTTTCATGGTCCGCTTGGCCTGGAATGACAGGCGGCGGGAAGCCTCCTGCTGCAAGGTGGAGGTGATAAACGGCGGGGTGGGGCTCTTCTTGCGGGTGCCCTTCTTCACCGACTGCACAATGTACTCGGCGCCCTCCAGATCGGAGAGAATCTTGTCGCTCTCCTCCTTGGAAGTGATCTTGATCTTCGCCTTATCATCCACCTTGCCGGCCAGAGCGGCGGCAAAGCTCTTGCGCTCCGGCGGGTTGGTAAACTTAGCGTCAATGGACCAGTATTCCTCCGGCTTAAAAGCACGGATCTCCTCTTCCCGGTCCACCACCAGCCGCAGCGCCACAGACTGCACACGACCGGCAGACAGACCCCGTCGGATTTTTTGGCTGATAAAGGGTGACAGCTTGTAGCCGATGAGCCGATCCAAAATCCGCCGGGCCTGCTGAGCATTTACAAAGTCAATATCAATGGCGCGGGGGTGCTCCATACCGGTAAGCACGCCGTGCTTGGTGATCTCGTTAAAGGTGACCCGGTTCTTCTCATTCATATCCAGCCCCAACAGCGTGGCCAGGTGCCAGCTGATGGCCTCGCCCTCCCGATCAGGGTCTGTTGCCAGGTACACATAATCGGCGGCCTGGGCCTTTTTTTTCAGGTCCTTTACAAAGTTCTCTTTGCCGGCGATTACCGCATACTTAGGGGCAAAGTCATGGGCAATGTCCACAGACAGCCGGGCGGCGGGCAGATCCCGCACATGGCCCATAGAGGCCACCACATCGTACCCCTTGCCCAAATAGCCCTTAATGTTTTTCGCCTTGGCCGGCGACTCCACAATAACCAGTTTTGACATTTGTTCTATATCCTTTCTCTCTCGAGCTGTTATTTCTTTCGAAAGCGGCTGCCGGGGGCGCTCTCCGCCAGATCCAGCAGTTCCAGCTTGGTCAGTGCCGCCAGCAGCTGCCCCTGGGGCATAGCTGCCTTGGCTGCCACCTGATCTACCGGGGTGAATACCTCCGGCAGTGCAGCAAGCACCGCACTTTCCGCAGCTGTAAGCAGCGCCTGATTTTCTCGTCGCTTTTTCAGCCGCTGCCGCCCCTCCTCCAGCCGTTCAAAATCGTACTCCTTAGAGGTTTGGGGCAAGTTGGCACCCGGGTCCTGCTCCGCCGCCAGCAGCTGCTGCACGCTGGGCACCCGGTTCAGATCCAGGTGGTAGCGCTCCGCATAACCGGAGAGCAGCTGGACCGGCTGGGTCACCACATAAGCACCGTCGTTGATTAGATCGTTTGTGCCGGCAAAGTCCGTAGACAACACGGAGCCGGGCACCGCATACACATCGCGCCCCTGTTCCAGCGCGCAACGGGCGGTGATCAAAGAGCCGCTGTGGCTGCCGGCTTCTACCACCAGCAAGCCCTCGCTCATACCGCTGATCAAGCGGTTACGCAAAGGGAAGGTGTGCTTCCCTGCCGGGGTAAAGGGTCGAAATTCCGTTACCAGCGCACCGTGGCTGCGAATTTCTGCCCGCAGCGGCTCATTTTGCATCAAATACCGGGTACCCAGGCCGCAGCCCAGCACCGCAACGGTGGTGCCGCCGGCCAACATCGCGCCCTTATGGGCGGTACTGTCGATTCCCAGCGCGCCGCCGCTGACCACAAGGGCTCCGGCGCCTGCCACGCCCTTAGCCATAATGTCGCACACCTGCACCGCATAAGCGGACGCCTGGCGGGTACCCACAATGCCCAGGGTCAGCTGCCGGTTCCAGTCCGGCACAGTGCCGTCCACATACAGCACCAGCGGCGGGTCCGGCAGATCCCGCAGCAGGCGGGGATAATCCGGATGGTCATAGGGGAGCATCTGCCAGCCCTGCTGCTTGCAGGTGGAAAGCACTTTGTCCGCAGCGGACAGAGGCGTGCTCTCCAAGTGCTGCACCTGATATTTTGTCAGCGCCGGGGTCATGCGCCACTCCATAATGTTGGCGTCGTACACCGCCTTGGCGCTGCCGAATTCTTCTAACAAAGGCTGTACCGCCGCGCCCTCTCCCAGAGCACATTGGAGCCATACCCAGTAGGCCGTCTCGCTCATCGCATCATCTCCCACATGGTAATGGCCGCCGCAACGGAGGCATTCAGGCTCTCGGCCCGCCCTTTCATGGGAATGGTCACCAGATCGTCGCACACCTGCTTGACCCCCTGGCTGATTCCGTTGCCCTCATTACCGATCACACAGATGGAGGACTTGGTAAAGTGGGTCTCCGTAATTTTGGCTGCCGTATCCACCGGCACGGTGCCAAGCACCTGGAACCCCTCTGCCTTATACAGCAGCAGATCCTCCCGCAAATCGTGACTGACGGTCACCGGCAGCCGCAGCAGGCTGCCCATAGAGGCGCGCAGCGCCTTGGGATTATACACATCGCAGCAGTTATACGCCAGCAAACCGGCTATGCCCAACGCCTCTGCGCTGCGGGCGATGGCGCCCAGATTGCTGGGATCCTGCACCCCGTCCAAAGCGATAAAGCGCCCGGTCTCAATGGTAGGGTTCTCCTCCGGCATTTTGCACACACAGAAGATGCCTTGGGTGTGCTCCGTCTCCGCCAGTTTGTCCGCCACCTCGCTGCTGATCTCCACCGCCCGATCGGCCCGATCACACAACCGGGCGCATTCTGCCGGGTAGCGCGCCATACAGTCGGCGGTGACCAACACCAGCGCAACGGTGTAAAACGAATGAAGGACATCAAAACAAAGCCGTGCCCCCTCCAGCACAAAGGAGCGAGCGTCCCGGCGTGCCTTGGCGGAGGCCAACAATTTTTTGGTGTCCTTGATCAGTTGATTCTGTTTTCCCGTGATTTTATCCATACACATCTCCGTTTTGGCGTGCTACTATGCAGTCGGCACCGGGCCGACCCCTATCTGTTTAACCAAACCACTGGCTCTATTTATTAAATTAAGTCTTATATTACATTATATCGCAAAAAAGTGCAACACCCAAAGACAAAAAATTTTGACTTTTTGAAAAAAACAAAACGGACCGCACCCAAAAGGGTACAGTCCGTCATTGGCAAATCTTACAGAGCAGCCTTAGCGGTCTCGGTCAGAGCGGTGAAGCCCGCCGGATCAGCAATAGCGATCTCAGACAGCATCTTTCTGTTCAGGTCCACGCCGGCCTTCTTCAGACCGTTCATAAAGGTGGAGTAGTTCATACCGTTTGCCTTGCAGGCAGCAGAGATACGGGTGATCCACATTCTGCGGAAATCTCTCTTCTTCTGCTTACGGCCGATGTAAGCGTACTGGCCGCTCTTCATCACAGCCTGCTTAGCAGTCTTAAACAGACGGTGCTTGCCGCCGTAATAACCCTTTGCAGCCTTTAATACTTTCTTTCTTCTCTTGCGGGTCGCCATAGCGCCTTTAATTCTAGCCATTCTTTCTTACCTCCGATATTCTGATAAAACGCGTTGTCTCTTATTTGTAGGGCACCAGGCGCTTGCACTGCTTCTGGTTGGTCACATCTGCAACGGCAGTCTTGCGCAGGTTTCTCTTACGCTTGGTGGACTTCTTGGTCAAAATGTGGGAGGTGTAAGCGTGAGCACGCTTTACCTTGCCGCTTTTGGTGGTCTTGAAGCGCTTTTTTGCGCCGCTGTGCGTTTTGATTTTAGGCATAATCTATTCCTCCGTTTTGTGAATTTACTTTGCTGCCTTGGGGGACATAAACATCAAGATCTGTCTGCCCTCCAGTTTGGGTTGCTTGTCAACAGAGCCCAGCTCGCCGATCCCCTCGGCAAAGCGCTGCATGGTGGCAACGCCCAGGTCAGAGTGGGCCATCTCCCGCCCGCGCAGGCGGATAGATACCTTCAGCTTGTTGCCGGCCTCTAAGAACTTCTTGGCATGGTTGAGCTTGGTGTTGAAGTCACCGATGTCGATCTTCAGGGACAGACGAATCTCTTTCGTTTCCACCGTCTTTTGATTCTTGCGGTTCTCTTTCTCCCGCTTGGCCTGCTCGTAACGGTACTTGCTGTAATCCATGATCTTGCAGACCGGGGGCTTGGCCTGGGGAGCGATCTTCACCAGATCCAGACCGCGATCATCGGCAATCTTTTGCGCGTCACGGGCGCTCATGATCCCCAACTGCTCGCCGTCGGCGGAGACGATACGAAGCTCTTTATCCCGAATTTGTTCGTTGAGTTGGACTGTGTCCTTTTCTCTGCTGATAAATAACACCTCTTTGATAAAGTTGCACCGGCTGAAAAGCCAAAAAGTGCGGACGCAAAACGCCCGCACTTCTCTCAAATCTTAGGAATTGAAGATTGCCCTCTTTGCCGCAGCGGGAGGGGAGAACAGGGTCGTTCTGCTTTGTTGTGGCAATAGTTTACCACACCCGTGCGGATTTGTCAACGGTTTTCTTATTTTTTCACGGTGACAGAGCTGCTCTTGCTCCAGCCGGAGTAGAAATTGGTCTTGTTCACCGTCTTATAGGTACGCACCCGCACGTAGTATTTCTTGCCCTTGGTGAGCTTGGAAATGGTCTTGGCGGTGGTCTTGGCGCCCTTTACAGTCACGGTCTTGTTGCCTTTTTTGAAGTTCTTGTCCGTGCTGTACTGCACCTGGTAGCCGGTGGTCTGGGCGGCCTGCTTCTTCCAAGTCACTTTCAGCTGGGCTTTCTTGGGGCTGGTCACCTTGCTCAAAGAAGTGCCCTTGGGATTGATGGTAAAGGTGCGCTTTTCCGTGCCGACATAGTGATTCTTAAACTTGATGGTCACGGTGTATTTGCCTACATTCTTGGCGCTCTTGGGGTAAGTCACGGTGTACTCACTCTTGGAGATCGGCTGGTCCAAAACATCCGTAACCGTAACGCCCGGTTTTTTCTCTTTGCCATCATAGGTATAGGAAGTTTTGCTCAATGCGACGGTCTCATAGGCATTGTAATCATTCATGTAGCCCTTATACTCATCGCAATACTTGCACAGCTTATATTTCTCGCCATCATCGTGATGCGTGGCTTTAATATTGCCCTCTATAACGTCATGTGTGTGCATACCCACATTCACATTAAAATCCACCGGGCGCTCCCATTGCTCCTGGTTATAAGAAATAAAATAAATCAAATAACGCTCACCTGCTTGTAAAGTCATTGCAGTCGCAAGCGTATCTGAAACACCTCTGTAACGCGCCGCATCTACCTCTCCTGCAGAAGTTAACATCATTACATAATTGTCCATTATGCCAAAATCCACATCTACATCTTTCAATTTCCTATTTTGAATACGGAATTCGTAGCATCCCGTGGTTTCCGGTGTAAAAGAAAAGAAGGCAGAACTTTTGGTTTTGCTGATGGTAAAAGTACGGCTGCCGTCCAGCTCCAGCACGCCGGGGTTGAAAATGTCGTTCTCCGCTGCCTGGGCAGGGATCGCCATGCCGGTGAGCATGGTCACAGCCAGCATCACAGCCAGCAGGGTGGAAAGTAATTTTTTCATAAAAATCCTCGCTTTCTTTGTTTCTTTGTATGCAGGTAAAAAAATAAGTGCGCCCCACAAGGGACACACTTATTTTACCATATTTTCAATTTTGCCGTCAACGAAAAGGCCTTTGGCACTTTCTCCAAACTTTTGCTCCGTTCTTTGGTGATAATCGCCAAGAGTCCATTATTGCCAGGGGTACTTGGCCTTTAAGCTTTCAAATTCACCATAAGTAGCGGCAAAGTGGAAGTCCCCTTTCAGGTCCGAGAAGAAATACAAATAATCGGTACTGGGGTGCTCCACGGTGGCAGTCATAATTTCCGTACCCGGGTTGGCAATGGGACCGGCAGGCAGGCCGGGGCAACGGTAGGTGTAATAAGCATCATACACCGACTGGGAAAAGCCATGGTCCCGCAGCGCCTTGGCGTAGTAATAGGTCACATCGCACTCGATCTTCATGCCCTTGTCCAGCCGGTTCTCCAAAGTAGAGGCAATATTGCCTTGACTGGATTTGCTCAGTGCCTCCTTTTGCACAATAGAGCACAGGGTCACAAACTGGTACAGCGTGTAGCCCCGCTGCTTGCAATAGGTTTTCACCTCATCGGTAATCCGCTGGTCAAAGGCCTCTAACATCGCATCTGCAATATCCGTAGCCTTGGAATTCTCCCCAAAGTCATAAGTAGCCGGGAACAAAAACCCCTCCAAAATATAGCCCACATGGGGGTCATTCTTAGGAAAGTCCGCCAGCCAGTCATAATCGTAGCCCTCGGTGGTGCTGCACGCCTTTAAGAAATCCTTGGCGCTGCACACATTCTTTTTCTCCAGCGTAGAGGCAATATCAAACACCGTGTAACCCTCAGGAATGGTGACCTTCACCTTCTTATGGCTAATGTCCGGGTTTTGCAGCTTCTCCGCCAGATCCTGATAGCTCATGCCGGCGTTTAGGTAATACTCGCCGTTATAGTATGTAAAATCCGGGTAATGGCGGTCCATCCACCAGGTCCACACCGTATCGCTTTTGATCATACCGGCGTTTTTCAGCTTGGCGCCGATTTCGTAGGCAAAGTCGTTGTCCTCAATCACCAGAGTGTACTTGGCGCTGCTGCCCCGCTCCCCGGCCACATCCGTGCGCACCAAATTGTAGACATACAGCCCGGCAGCCACCAGCGCCACGATCAGCAGCACCGGCAACAAGATTCGCAGGGATTTATTTTTCTTCTTCGTCATGGTCGTTCTCTCCCAACAGGCGGCGCAGTGCCGCCCCGGTCAATTCCATTGGCAAATGGCGCATACCCCGCTGCACAAACGGTTGGCCACAGGGCACAAACCCCAACTTCTCATAAAAGCCCACAGCCTCCAGCCGCGCGTCCACCGGCACACGGTGCGCGCCCTGTTCGGCGGCACGGCGCACCAGCGCCGTTACCAGTCGGCGGCCGCTCCCCTGCCCTCTGGCAGCGGGTAAAAAGGCAATGCGCCCGATTTTATAGTTCTCCGCCGCCCCTTGCAGGCGACCGGTGCCCAGAGGGCTGTCCTCTGCCGTCAGCAGCGCATAAACGGTATCTGACCCCGGCAGATCCGCCGCGTCAAACTCCTGCTGCTCCGGCACGCCTAAGTCCTGCACAAACACCTGTCGGCGAATGGCGCGCACCCAGGCCATATCCGGATCCTCGGCGGTGAAAAAGCGCAAGGGACTCATCGCACCGTCTGCACTTTCAGCATATTCGTTGTGCCGCTGGCACCCAGAGGAATACCGGCGGTAATGACCACAATATCGTCCGGGTGGATCAGGCCGGTCGTACGGCCCACCTCCACCGCGTGGTCAAACAGAGCGTCCGTATTATCCTGGCGCACGCAGCGTACCGGCACCACGCCCCAGCTGAGCATCAGCTGGTGCAGCACCTTCTCCTCCGTAGTGGCGCCGATAATAGGTACATCCGGGCGGTACTTGGAGATCATGCGGGCGGTGGTGCCGCTTTGCGTGACCGTTACAATGGCGGCAGCGCCCAGGTCATGGGCGGTGGTTACCGTAGCGTGACCGATAGCAGAAGTAATATTCTTCGTCAGCGGCGCCGGATACACATTGGAAAAGCGCACCTTGTAGTCAATGTCCTCCTCCGTGGTAGCGGCAATGGAGGCCATGGTCTGCACTGCCTCTACCGGGTGGGCGCCCATAGCGGTCTCGCCACTGAGCATAATGGCAGAGGTGCCGTCATAAATGGCGTTGGCCACATCGGTGATCTCTGCCCGGGTGGGGCGGGGATTGGTGATCATAGACTCCAGCATTTGGGTAGCGGTCACTACCACTTTGCCGGCAGAATACACCTTGCGAATGATCATCTTCTGAATAGCAGGGATCCGCTCAAAGGGGATTTCTACGCCCATGTCGCCACGGGCCACCATAATGCCGTCCGCTTCTTCAATAATCGCGTCAATGTTATTGACGCCCTCCATATTCTCGATTTTAGCAATAATACGCACATCGTTCCAGCCCAGCGCCTGGCAGAAGTTGCGCAGATAGATCACATCCCCTGCGGTACGCACAAAGGACGCGGCGATAAAATCGAAATCATGAGACGCGCCGAATTCCAGATCCTGCATATCTGCCGGAGACAGGTAAGGCATATTCAGGCTGATGTCCGGCACATTCACGCCCTTTTTGTTGGTGAGCAGACCACCGTCCGTTACCCGGCAAACGATCTCGTCCCGGCGCAGCTCCGTCACCTCCATGGCGATCAGGCCGTCGTTAATGAGGATAGAGGTGCCCACTTCTACATCTTCTACCAGCCCGGGGTAGTTCACATAGCAGTGCTTGGCATCACCCAGGCATTTTTTTGTGGTAAGCGTAAAAGTGTCACCTTTGTGAATCACGACGCCGTTTGGATCTTCAAAGTCCCCGGTGCGAATTTCCGGGCCCTTGGTATCCAGCAAAGTAGCCACCGGCACGCCCTGCGCCTCACGCACACGGATCAACTGCTCCAGCCGCTTGGACTGGGCATCGTAATCACCGTGACTAAAGTTGAACCGTGCCACATCCATACCGGCCTTAATCATATCCGCCAACACCTGATCGTTATCCGTTGCCGGACCGAGGGTGCAAATAATTTTTGTTTTTTTCATTGATCAAGACTCCTTGTTTCTATGATTCCAAAATTCATTTTACCACAAAACCGCCAAAAGGCAACACCGGCAACCGGTTTTTTACATAATCTTAAAATAACCGGGTTTGGAAGTGAAAATACTGGTAAAAAGCACAAAAATTCGGCGGCAGAATTGTGGAAAATCCCACAATCCGCCGCCGATAACAGACTGTTGTTTGCGTATTTGTCGATTATTTTTTCTTAGAAGTATTCTCGTGCTTCTGGGTACTGGCCTGGGTGGTGGTCACTTGATCCAGCCGTGCCTTGTCAATCTGCAGGGTTTTGTACTTGCCGTCCCCCTGGTCGATAAGCAGCGTCTTGCCGTCATAAGCAATATAAAAAGTCTTGTACGACTTCATCTGGTACACCGGCTTGCCGTTCTCATCCTTGCCGGTCTGGTCCATATAGCCTGCCTCGGCGCGAATATACTTCTTGCCCTTGATTTCCGAGCCAATGGTGCTGAGCATAAACTCATACTTTTTCTTGCCCACATTGTCCAGACCCAGCTCTTTTTTAGAATAGCTCTCCAGCAAACGGATGGCCGTATTGCCGGTAATGGCTGCGGACTTGGTCTCTAAGGGAGATGTGGTGGTCTCTGCCGTGGTGGTCTCGCCGCCGGATCCGCCTTTGGTACAGCCGGCAAACACGCCCAGCAGCAACAAAACAGCCATACAAAGGGTAAACCATTTTTTCATGAAAAAAGCCCTCACTTTCCTTATTTGCATTATACTTTAGACACCGGGCGTTGTCAACGCTGCAAACACAAAAAAGGCAAGTTTTTACATCTCGTCCGGACCGTACAGCAAAAGCAAGCGGGCAATGGTCTCCTCGCTGAACAGCTCTACCCCGCGCCCGGCCAGCAACGCCGCCGTCACGCCCTGCCCCGGCACCACCGTTCCGGTAAATGTGCCATCATAAACAAAGTGGCTGCCGCAGGAGGGGCTGCGCTCCTTAAGAAGCGCCAGGCCGCAGTTTTCCTCCTCAGCAATATACAGGGTTTTTTCCGCCCCGTCCGCAAAGGCAGCGGTCACATCGACACCGCTTTTGCTCACCACGCAGCCGTCCCGAATTTCACTTGGCTCCCGGGGAATAGGCAGTCCGCCAAAGCACTCCGGGCACACCGGAATCAGCTGAAAATATCGTTCCAGCGCTCGCACCTGCTCATCCCTGTTATTGCCGCCGCTGTACTTGCAGTTCTCCCCCAGCAGGCAGGCGGAGACCAGCAGCTTAGGCTTCGTCATAGTCATAGGTACATACCTCGCTTAAATAAGTCTTGGTCATAACGCCGTTGGTATAAGTGATATAAAACCGGGCGCTCACCTGCCCGGTGGCAGAGGAAGAGCCGTACAGCAGCACCTTGCGCCCGGGGGTACAGGCCGCAGGCATTCGCTTAACCGCATAGCCCTGGGCGTTGGTTGTACCTACCCGCTCCGGCACTAAATCCGTCTCAGCCATATTCTTACCGTACAGGAAGCCGCAGTCCACGACCCGGTACTCGTTAAAGGCCCGCACATTCACCTCAAATTGGCGGCGGTAGGCACCATTCTCCTCTGCCGACTGGCGAATATACAGCACACCGATCTTGGCCTGCACGCCATAAATTCGATCCAGCGTCACCTTCGGCAGCACCCGGTTCACCGACAAGTTGGCACCATCGCTTGGACTGACCGCTTGCCGCTGAGCCAGCACATCGTCCCGTGCGTTTACATAACCGTCGCCGTTCAAATCACCCACCAGTAACAAAACAGCCACCGGTGCGGTGGTGTTGCCGCCGCTGACAGACAGGGGCACACGGCGGGGCACGCAGCCGTCGCCGCAAAAAGTCAAAGTATAATCTCCGCACGGTACGCCCTCAAACAGAAACACGCCGTGCTCGTTGGTCACCGCCACCGGCGTGCCGTCCAATGATACGGAGATGTTTTCCAGCGGCGCACCGGCCTTGTCCGTGACCGTGCCCTTGACAAAATGCCCCTCCGGCTGGGTGGGCGACAAAATGTTCGTTTCCTCCGTACCGCAGCGGGCACAGTAGCGCTGCACACGGCCTGCCACACAGCAGGTGGGCGCCGTATAGGCGCGCTGCACCCAATTGTGACCCAAAGCCGGGGTGTCTGCGGTGTAGCTGTCGCCGCACACGGTGCAGGTGTAATTGGAACGCCCGGTTGCTGTACAGGTAGGCGCCGTTTGCACCGTCTCCGAATAAGTATGACCATTCGGGGGTAGCTCTACCGTGCCCAGGTCTGCACCGCAGCGGGCGCAGGTGCGGCTGTGGGTGGCGCCTGCCGTGCAGGTGGGCGCCGGTCCGCTGTCCGTATAGATTCGGTGCAGGCAGCCCAGCGGCACAAAGGTCAGTCCATGCTGTCGGGCATAGTCCATCACCGAAGTGTCATAGTAGCCGTACAGAGTCAGACCGTCCCCCACACCTGCAAAGACAGCAGCCGGGAACACCGTGTCCGTAGCGGTAACCGTCAGTTCTGTTAAATCCCGGCAATGGGCAAACCAGTTGTCGTCCAGTTTCTCTATACCGCTGCCCAGGGTCACCCGGGTCAGGCCGGTGCAATTGGCAAAGCTGCTTTCCGGCAGGGCGGTCACGCCGTCCTCCACCGTCACTTGCCGTATCTCTGCACCAAACAGTGCCCAGGGCGCCACATCGGCAGCAAAGTCCGCCACCGGTCCGCTGCCACTGATCGTAAGCGCCGCTGTGTCCAAATCATACTGCCAAGCAGTTTCCGCACCGCAGGCGCCGCTGTTCACCGGGTAAAAAGGAATAGCCGTGCCGCAGTAGGTCTCCAGCACAGAGCCGGGCAAGCCGTACACCGTAAGTGCCCGGCGCACAAAGCCGTCAGAAAAGGCAGTCCCCAGTCCGTGGGGCTCCACGGACACGGCGGCCGTGGCGTACACCGTACGCAAGGTATGATTCAGTAAGAACGCGCCGCCGGCGATCAGCACCGCCCGGCGCAGCACAAGGGTATCTTGATGAAACTGAGGCAACGCCATCCACAGAGTGCGCCCATTTTTGCCGTACAACAGGCCGTCTGCCGTAACGGTCAGCGCAGCAGAGGCGCTCTCCACCTGTTGCAGCTGCCAGGCAGACAGAAACGCCGCCGCATACACGGCAGTCACCCCATTGGGAATCGTAAAGTCCGTAGCCACCCGACCACCGGGATAACAGATCAGCTCCGTGCCGTCCCCGCTGTACAGCACACCCTCTGCCACCGTATAATCATCGCCGGTGACAGAGAACGCCGTCACCCGCCGCATATCCGCAAAGGCGTAACCGGTTACACCGGTGACGCCCTGGCCGATGAACACGCTACTCACCGTATCCGCATAGGCAGCCCAGGGCGCAGCGCTGCTGCTGTAAGCAGACAGCCGCCCGGCGCCGGTGATCTCCAGTTGCCCGGTGGCATAGCAGGTCCAGTTCACCCCACGGCCGCAGCTGCCGCTGCCCAGCACCTGCGGCTCCGCATAAGGCTCTGTATAAGTATCGCCGCACACGGCGCAGGTGTAGGCCAGGCTGCCCGGATCCGTATCTGTGGGTCGCAAAATCTGACACACATAGTTATGCACACACCCCAGGGGTAAGAACGCCGCCCCTGCCGCAGCCGCAGCCCGGGGCGCAGGGGTGTTGCGCCAGCCCCGCACCGTCAAATCGCTGCAACCGGAAAAGGCGCCGGTGCCCACCTGTTCCACATTGCGGGGCAATGTGATGGTGTGCAGGCCCTTGCAGTTTTCAAACACATAGGCCCCCAGCCGCTGCAAAGTCTCCGGCAGGGTAAACGCTGCGCTTTGGCAGCCGGAAAAGGTAAAATTGCCCAGCCCGGTGACCGTATCCGCCACCGTAATCTGCTGTAGTTCTTCCGCCCACAGCGCCCAGGGCGTGGCTGCCGCACGGTCATAATCTGCGCCGTCACCGATGCCGGTGAGGGCCAGCGTACCCTCCGGCAGGGTCAGGGTATAGGTTAGGTTGCCTGTGGTGCCGGTTTGAGTCAGGTTGTCCAGCCGCAGCAGACCGTTGCCGTAAATGGGATCAAAGCCCGGGTCACCCAGATCCTCCGCACTCCCTTGCAGCAGCGCGTTCAGCTGGTCCAGAGTCAAATTCGGGTGCAGACTCAGCAGCAGCGCACAGCAGGCCGCCCCATAGGGGCAGGACAGAGAGGTGCCGGAGGCAGTTGTAGCAGCAGGAGCACCGCCGCTGTCCATGGTGGCCACGGTAATGTGGCTGCCGGGGGCGCAGTAATCCACCAGGCCGCCATAATTGGAAAAACCCGCCACCGTCTTGTCCGCCGTCACTGCACTGACAGTAATGGCCTGGGGCAATGCCGAGGGATAGCGATTGCTGATCTGTGCACCCACATTGCCGGCAGAGCAGCACACGGCCACACCCAGTGCTGCAGCCTTGTCCATCATGGCTGCAAAGCCCGCCCGATTTTGGCTGGTGCTCAGGCTCATATTCAGCACCCGTGCGCCCTTCGCCACAGCGTCCTCCATGGCGGCCAAAACCGCCGAGGCAGCGCAGGTGTCCGTACCGAAGCGCACCACTTTATAGGGCAATATTTTTACATTCTCATCTGTATTCCCGGCCAGCACCGAGGCCACCGCCGTGGCGTGCCAATAAGTGGCGCCCCGCTGCCGGGTGTCATAAGCCGCATTGGCTCTACCGTCGCCGGACAGATCTATGCCGTCAGACACCAGCCGCCCATGCAGCGCCGGGTGATCCAGCATAAAACCTGTATCAATTTGAGCGATAACCACCCGGTGACCCGGGATCTGCCGCCGGGCGCAAAAAGCGGTGGTACCCACCATCTCCCCCGCCCAGGGGCAAAGGTTGCCGGTCAGGTTCGTATTCGTCTCTAATTGGCACAGGCTGTCCGGCTCCGCCGTGGCGCCGTCCTGCGCCAACTGTACCGCCGCCTTGCGAGCAGCCAACGGTGTGTCATATTGCAAAATCGCCAAGCCGTCCGTCACCGCCGCTGCCACAGCGCCGTAGTCCTTGCCGCCGTAGCCGGTAACTACCAGGCGGCACAGACCATAAGGATCACGCTCTAAATCCGCCTGCGCCACCGGGGCTTTCTCCAACAGAGCAGTATAGGCAGTCGCAAAGGTGCCGGAAGCGGCACCCGATTTTTGCATCACAGGCAGAGCCGCCCCCAGCATACTTACCAGGAGCGCCAGTACCAGCAGCAGCGCCGTGCTCCGCCGGGTGTATCTGCGACTCATCGGTTTCGTCTCCCGGCCAGCCAAAAGAACACCACGCAAAACACCACCAGCAGACAGGCCAGCACAAAGGCGATCCACTTGCCGATCAGCGGAATGGCACCAAAAAAGCCGATCCCCAGTACCAGCACCAAAAACAGAATCACAAATATCAGCACGATGGCGGCGATTTTTTTGTTATTCATCTGCATTCTCCTTCAGTATCTCTTGCCGAACCACTCGAGCAACACCCTCCCGATCATTGGATGGCGCCAAAAAACGGGCAGCCGCCTTGGCCGCGTCCGTACCGTTCTCCATGGCATACGACCAACCGCAGTAGCGCAGCATATCCACATCGTTACCGCCGTCACCAAAGCACATTACCTGGGCCGGGTCATAGTCCAGTTGCCCGCACAAGGCAGCCAAGGCCGTGGCCTTGCTGGTGCCCACCTTGCCGGCCTCCACATTGCACCCGATGGAGGAGGTGATCTCCACATGGCCCATGGTTTGCAAAAACGCGCGCAGTGCTCGGTTTTCTTCCATCGGTATAGTAAAGAGATTGAGCTTTTCCACCGTCATACCGACCAGTGCGTCTGCCACACTGTCCCGGTACACCACTTTCTCCAGCAGTTCGTCCACAAAGCTGTCCGGCACTCCGTCCAGCCGCGCCATGCCCTTGCGCCGGGCAGGCGCCACCGGCACCCCATCGGCATAGAATTCATAGTACACCGGGCGGCTGTCCAAATAAGCACAGATCTGCCGGGCGTCCGCCAGCTGCATCGGGTCACTGTGAATCCGCTTTTTGTTCTGCACATCCCACACACCGGCACCGTTGCTGAATACAATATAATCTAAAAAAGGCAGTTGGGCCTGTACCGGCTCCGTCAGCGCCAAGGTGCGACCGGTGGCCAACGCCAGGCGCACACCCTGTTGGTGGCAGGCAGCCAATGCCCGGCGGGTGGTCTCGCCTACCCGCTGATGGTCCGGCAGCATTAAAGTGCCGTCCAGGTCCATTGCAATGAGTTTGATCTGCATACAAATTCCTTCCTTTGATGATCTTATCAAACCCATTGTAGCATATTTGCGCAGTGTTGACTACTTCCATTCTATGTAAAAATCCGGTTATTTTTATGCAGATTTCTGTACATTTTCATTGACGGCAGGTAGGTGGCTATGGTATCTTAGTATTGGAATATTCTGTTCTAAAAATAAAATACAGAGGGGGGACGGTCACATGAATCATACAAATCATGTGCCGAAAAAAGAATGGATGGCCTACTGCGTCGGCGCACTGGGTCAAGGCATGGTCTATGCCATTATGAGCAGCTATATCTCAGACTTTTACATTAGCGTGCTGAAGCTCACGCCTTTATTTGTACTACTGCTGATGCTGCTGGCGCGGGTGTGGGACGCCATTAACGACCCAATCATGGGCTATATTATGGACCACGCCAATCCAAAGAACGGCAAAATGAAGCCGTATCTCATTTACACACCCATTCCCATTGCCATACTGACGGTGCTGCTGTTCTACGCACCCAATATCAGCGACACAGCCAAGATGATCTACGCCGCCGTTACCTATGTGGCCTGGGGTATGATCTACACCGCCTCGGATGTGCCCTTCTGGGCACTGCCCAATGCCTTAACGCCCAATGCAGACGAGCGGGGCGGCATTATCAGCAAGGCGCGCACCGCCAACGGCGTGGGCTCTGCTGTACCTACCGCTTTCTTTATGGTACTGGGCTTTATTCTGCCCAAGTTCAATTTGTCCGGCACGGAACTGGAAAAGACCAAGTATATGTGCATTGCCCTGTTTTGCGCCATTGTGGGCAATCTGCTGTTTATCCGGGTATATTTTAAGACCAAGGAACGGGTGAACATTCCGATTCCGCCTAAGAAGGACAAGAATCAGCCCTCTGCGCTGAAGCTGATCTTCACCTGCAAGCCCTTAATGCTCACAGCACTGATGGGTATTCTCTCCGCCGCCCGGTATATGTACCAGGCTGGCGCAGTGCACGCCGCCCGTTACAGTTTTTATATCGGCAAGGACCTGACCGGTCTGTCCGCCGCGGAGCAGGAGGCGGCACTGCAAGGCAATATCTCGCTGGTGAGCACCGTGTTTAGCGTGGCCAGCGCCGTGGGTATGTTCGGCGCCATGCTGCTGATGCCGGTGCTGTTTAAGAAATTCAACTACAAACAGATCATTATTGCCACCAGCCTGCTGGGCGCCGTATCCAGTCTGATTATGTGGTGCATCGGGTATCAACATTTCTGGGCCTGCGTGCCGTTTTTGGTACTCAGCTGCGTGCCCTGCGGCGCCATCAACGTGTGCGCCTTTGCCATGATCGGCGACTGTTTGGACTACATGGAGTGGAAGACCGGCACCCGGCTCACCGGTATGGGCTCTGCCATTCAGAGCTTTGTCACCAAACTGGGGGCGGCGCTCTCCACCTCCTTTATCATTCTCATGTACATTATTGTAGACCTGGATGTAGGCTCCATTAACGCCTCCGTCACCGCCAACCCGCTGCTGATGAGCCATGGGGTGCGGAGCGGTATATTCAGCGTGGTATCGCTGATCCCCGCCATCAGTCTGCTGGTATGCACCATTCCCATGTTCTTCTACAACCTGACCGGCGACTTTAGGGAGAAAATGGAAACGGAGCTGGCTGCCCAGCGGGAGAAAAAAGGCATTACCATTACAGACTAAATTCACATAAGGACGAAAAAAATGACTGCATACACCAAACGCTTACAAAAAGTGACCGCTGTTCTGTGCACCACTGCCCTACTGGCCGGGTGCGCCGCCGGCACCTCCGACAACACAGAGCCTGCCGCAACCACCGCACAGGTCAAGACCATCACCATTGAACCAACCGCTGCCTATCAGACAATGAACGGCTTTGGTGCTTCTGCCTGCTGGTGGAGCCAGGAGGTAGGCAATTGGGAGAACGCCAAGGATATTCTCTCCCTGCTGTATGACGAGAACAGCGGCATTGGGCTGAATATTTACCGCTACAATCTGGGCGCCGGATCCAAGGACGACGCCACCATCACCGACCCGGACCGCCGGGCAGAAGCCTTTATAGACAAGGACGGCAGCTACCATTGGGAGCGGGACGCAGCAGCGCAAAATGCCCTGGCCCTGGCAAAAAGTATGAACAAAGACCTGCGGGTGACCCTGTTCTCTAACAGTGCCCCGGTGTTTTACACCGCCAACGGCAAAGCCTACTGCGACTACCTGCCGGACGAGGAAAACTATGTAACCAACCTGGAGCCGGAACGGTACGCAGACTTTGCCAAGTACAGCATTGCCTGCGCCAAGCACTTTACGGAGGCTGGGTATCGGGTCACCGGCCTGTCTCCCATCAATGAGCCGGAATGGAGCTGGCGGGGTTATGCAGACGGCACCGCCAAGCAGGAGGGCTGCTACTACTCCAAGACCCAGTGCCGGGATCTGTATAAAGTATTTTTGAAGCAAATGGCGCAGGAAGACGCGCTAAAGGACTGCCGGCTGGAAGGCTGGGAAAGCGGCCACATCGGCACGGACACCTGTATGGCATACCTCCAGACCATGTTCGGCAAAAGCGGTGTCAACGGACTGAAAAACAGCGCCCTTCGCAAGGGTATGCCCACGCTGGCACTCCATTCCTACTGGGCCAGCCCGAAGGAGAAGCAGGCCTTCGCTGACGCCATAGCCACCACCTACGGCAGCAATTACAAGCTGGCGCTGACGGAATACTGCCAAATGACCGAGGACCAAAACAGCGGCGTGTACGACCTGATCCAAAAGAACGGTATGGACAGCGGCCTGGGTATGGAATACGGTCTGGCACTGGCCGGGATCATTCACCAGGATCTGACGGTGCTAAACGTGGTAGAATGGGACTGGTGGACCGCCTGCGCCTTTGGCGGCTACACCGACGGACTGGTGTACCTGGACAAGGACAGCCATCAAGTCGAAACCTCCAAGCGGCTGTGGGTCCTGGGCAACTTCTCCAAATTCACAGACGAGGGTAGCGTACGCATTTCCATTACCCTGCCGGAAGAACTGAGCGATGTGCAGTCCGTGGCATTCAAAAACCCCAACGGCACCGTTACCGCCGTGTTCATCAACAACACGGATAAGGCCCGCAGCACCACCCTGGCGCTGGACGGTTACACTCGCCACACCACCTATGTGACCGACAAGGACAACGACTTGGCAAAGACAGACAGCGGCACCGCCACCGATGCCTTTGCCCTCCCTGCCCGCTCCGTCACCACCCTGGTGCTGGAAAAGTAAAAGCAAAGCAAAAAGGAGCCTCGCTGATGAAGCGAGGCTCCTTTTTTGCGCGTATGTATGGAGAAGCGGGCGGCAGATTGCCGCCCCTACAAAAGCGTTATTATAACCAGATGACCGTAGGGGCGGATAGCATCCGCCCGCCCTGTGTGTCAACGATGCAGAATACAATACACATCGCACCGCGGCCGATATGGGCATTTGGGTGGCCTGCAATCCATAAAAAAGCCACCCACTGCAAGGCAATGGGTGGCGGTGGTGCAAAGCACCTTACTTTTTATTGATCTCTTTGGAATACTTGGCCAAATACACGGTGCGCATCAAGAAGCACTCCACCTTGGGCACATAATGGGGGCGATTGAAAATATCCGTGTCAATCACGGCCTCGCAGCCCTTATCCATAATGATCTCCAGCGCCTGCATATCCCCGTCGGAATTGCCGGTGATCATGGCGCCATTGCCCTGAATCAAGATTGCATTGCGGCTGTCCATGGCCTTAGCAATATCTTTGGCACAAGCGTCTGTATCACCGTCGATCCACGGACGGTTTTTCACATCTACGCCGGCGATCTGTGCAAAGTCGTCGATCATAGGAATCATATCTTCACCTGTGCAGGACACAGCGATCACATCCGGATCGGTCACATGCTTGATGATGGAGCAATCCTGGCTGTCATAAATGGCCTTATGGATCTTGGCGCACTTGGGTGCAATGCCGGTAATACCCAGCCCGGTCTCCAAATCCACATCAATGGTCTCTCCGCCAACGGTCAAACTAAAGGTCTTGCCATTGCGAACGGAGGATCCCAGATCACAAATGCGCTCCGGCATAGCCACAGCGCCATTCTTTTTCAAGTAAAAGTTGCGCTTACCTTCGTCAGAATAAGTCTTTGCCCAGGAATGGCGCAGATAGTTGTCCTTGATCACCCGCTGGCAGCACTTCTCCAGTGCGTCTGCAATCTCAAAGGCCTGCTCATAGGTATCGCCCATGCACAGAGTGCCATGGTGCATCAACATAATGGCGCGACAGCCCGGGTTCATCATAATGCACGTCTCCACCTTCTTGCGCAGAGAATTGGTGGTAGACATAGCATAATCGGCGCAGGGCACCTTAGTGCCCAGGACCGGCTGAAATTCCTTGTAAACATTGCGGATCTCCATGCCGGTAATGCTGACGATGGTGGCCGCCTTCTGGTGCGTGTGGATCACAAAATCCACGGTGGGATGGTGGCGATACGCCGCAGCGTGCACACCCTTCTCGGAAGAGGGCTTAATATCGCCCTCGTAGGAGCAGTCCTCAATATTAACCACAACCACTTCTTCCGGTGTCAGCGTTTCATACGCCCGACCGGAGGGTGTGATCACAAACTGGGTGTCAGAAATACGGGCGGATACATTGCCCCAGGTACGGGCGATCAGACCGCTTTCCACCAACTTTTTGCCGGCCGCAACGACCAGCTTTTTTGCTTCTTCTAATTCGTAAGCCATGTGTTTTCCCCTTAAAATCGTATTTTTGCCCCGGGGGCAAAAGCACCAAAAGGACGGCCGGGCATCACTGCCCGGTACCGCCCTTGGTAAAAAATCTTACGCCTCGATGCAAACGCAGTTCTTGAACACATTCTCAAATCTGTTCAGGCAGTCGTCAATCATTTCTTCCGTATAAGCGGCGGAAGTGTACAGACGAGAACCGGCCAAAGTTACCAAGCCCTCTGCCATGTAAGCAGCGCCCATGTGCTCCATCTCGGACTGACGCTTGCCGGTCTCCTTCAAGGTGTGCGGAATGGTCCACGGATGCTTCCAGTCCACCTTAAAGTGCATGGTGCCAACGGTATCCAAGTGGCATACAGAACCCTGGTTGAAGCACACGAAAGGCAGGTCATACTTCTTGATCAGCGCCTGCAAGCCGTGTACCAGACGATCCGCCATCTTACCGGCTACCTGGCAGGCGTTACGCTTCTCGATCTCGCAAATGGCAGTGTAACCTGCGCAGCAGGAGATGGGGGTGGCAGCCATGGTGCCGCCGCACATTGCCTTATGAATCTTCTTGCCGGAGCCGTTGCCCTTATCCAGGCCGGCGCCTAAGTATTTCATAACCTCTCTGTGGCCGCCGATACCGCCTGCACCCGGGTAACCGCCGGCAATCACCTTACCGAAGATGGTGATGTCGGGATCAATGCCAAAGTAGCCCTGCGCACCGGACACGCCGATACGGAAGCCGGTTACAACCTCGTCGCAAACCAGCAGAGCGCCGTACTTGCGGCACAGTGCCTGTACGCCCTTGGGGAAGTCCTTGTCTACCGGACGGGTACCGGACTCCGGACCAATGGCCTCAATGAACACGGCAGCGGTGCCGCCGCGGAACTTATTCAGGATCAGCTTGCGCTCCAGGCTCTTCAGATCATTGGGGAAGAACTCCTGGGTGTGCTTGAATACGAACAGCGGTACGCCGTGAGACTGCAAATTCATGGTACCGGGCACACGCATGCCCCATGCCAGCTGATCGGACCAGCCGTGATAAGCGCCGCCCATCTTGATGATGTTCTTATGGCCGGTAGCCAGACGGGCCACACGCACAGCGCACATGCAGGCCTCTGTACCGGAACCCAGCATACGGAACATCTCTACGGAAGGAACACAGTCGGAGATCTTCTTGGCCAGCTTGTACTCATATTCATGGAACAGACCGGTGGAAGGACCGCAATCGTCCAGCAATTCCTTAACCTTCTCCTTCACCACATCGTCGTTGGAGCCCAGGATGGTGGGACCGCCGGCCTGCAGGAAGTCGTAATACTCGTTGCCATCAATATCATAGAGCTTAGCGCCCTTGGCCTTGGTCATCACGATGGGGAAAGGATAGTTAAACGCCAGGTTGTGCTGCACACCGCCGGGAATGATCTCTTTCGCCTCGGTGATCATCGCCTTAGACTTCGCGCACTTCTTGTCGAAGTATTCTTCTTCATACTTCTTCAGTGCAGCCGGGCTGATGGAATAAATAGGCTTTTTGATGAGCGCGTCCAGCTGAGCGGTGACCTGCGCTGCATCAAGATACTCAGAAATTGCAAATCGGGTATCCATAATGGTCGTTCCTCCTTAAAATTCATGAGTCGTCGCTCACCCCAAAGGGCGTGAGCCATCGCTCACATAAAATACACCTTTAGTATATCACTTTTTAATGATTTGTCAAATAGATACTTGCAATAATTTGTTCAATTTTCCCGCATTTTTATTCAGATTTCTTGCAATAATGGATAAATAATGATAATATAAGAAAAGTGAATTGCGGTTCACGCTTTACAGAGAGGGAGTATTTGTACGGATTGCACAAAGGGATTTTCCGTTCTTTGTGCAAGGCTACAAAATTTTTTTGAAATGGTAAATAAACATCACAAGGACGCATTTGACCGCATTTCCGAGGAGCGACGGGAGCGCATACTGGAAGTGGGCACCGAGGAGTTTTCCTCCAAAGGGTACGAAAACGCCAACATCAATGTGATCGCCAAGAACGCAGGGATCAGTATTGGGCTGATGTACAAGTACTTTGCGACCAAAGAGGATCTGTTCATCACCTGCATTCAGCGGGGCATGCGTATTCTGACCCAGGTGATCGAGGAGATTATGGCCAGCGACGACAAGCTGCTGGTCAAGGCAGAAAAACTCATTCGCGCCACCTGCGTCCATTCCAAGCGAAATGCCAATTACATTCGGCTGTATAATGAGATCGCCTCGGAGAAGGACAGCGAACGCACCCAAATGCTGGTGCGGGAGATTGAGAGCGAGACCAGCGGCATCTACACCACGGCCATTGCGCAGGCGCTGGCCAAGGGAGATGTACGCCCGGATCTGGACCCCCGGCTCTTTGCCTTCTTTTTGGACAATCTGCTGATGTCCCTGCAATTCTCTTACACCTGCGACTACTACAAGGAGCGGTTCAAGTTCTACACCGGCGTAGATGTGGAGGAAATGGACGAGGAGCGGGTGATCGGTCAACTGCTGAAATTTGTGGAGAGCGCATTTACATTTGAAAAGAAGTGACGGTATTTACCGCGTACAACACCATGGGAGGATATTTTATGAGCAAATATGTAATCACCTACGATGTGGGCACCACCGGGGTCAAGACCTGTCTGATTGAGATCGGCGACACCATGCGCATCCTGGCCTCTGACACCGCAGGCTACGGTCTGTATGTGGATGATGAGACCGGCGTAAAGGGCGGCGCCGAGCAGGACGCCGATGAATGGTGGAGCGCCATGTGCAGCACCACCCGCAATGTGTTCAATAAGTGCGTAGGCGTGACCAAAGACCAGGTAGAGGGCATCAGCTTCTGCTCTGCCATGCAGGGTTTGGTCCTAGTAGACAAAGCGGGCAACTGCATTCGCCGCCCCATGACCTATATGGACCAGCGAGCCGGCGATGAGCTGAAGAAGGGCATTGCCCACGGCGTACAAATCGCCGGTGCGGAAGTGACCAAGCTGCTCAAGTACCTGCGCTATACCGGTGCCGTATCCTCCTCTGTTAAGGACCCCATTTGGAAGTACCGCTGGGTGCGGGAGCACGAGCCGGAAAACTTTAAGAAAGTCTATAAGTGGCTGGATGTGAAAGAGTATCTCATCTGCCGCCTGACCGGTGAATTCGTGATGACCCAGGATTCTGCATTCGGCACCCTGCTGTATGACACGCGCAAGGGCCACGAGGGCTGGTGCAAGCCCATTTGCGATATGGTAGGCGTGGATATGAAGCACCTGCCGGAGATCAAAAAGTGCACCGATAAAGTGGGTGAAGTCACTGCCAAGGCTGCCGAAGAGCTGGGTCTGGCTCAGGGCACCGCTGTGTACGGCGGCGGCGGCGACGCCTCTTTGATCGGCGTAGGCGCCGGAGCGGTAGAGATTGGCGACGCGCACATTTACAGCGGCACCTCCGGCTGGGTGGGCACCGTTGTGCCGGAGCAGATGGTTGATACCGGTGCGATGATGGCTGCCATTGTAGGCGCCAATCCGGAGACCTTTAACTACTTTGGTGAGCTGGAGACCTCCAACAAGTGCGTAGGCTGGGTCAAAGATCATTTGGCGCTGGACGAGATCGGCGTGTTCTTAAAGCGCTACGGCAACGCGACCGACAGCCTGGAGCAGGTAGAATTCAATATGTACGACTACCTGGAAGAAGTGATTGACACCATTCCCGCCGGTTCCAACGGCGTGATCTTTACCCCCTGGCTCCACGGCAACCGCTGTCCCTTTGAGGATCCCAATGCCGCCGGTATGTTCTTTAACATTCGGCTGAATGTAGGCAAAACAGAGCTGATCCGCGCCGTTGTGGAGGGCATCTGCTTCCACATGCGCTGGATGCTGGAACGCCAGGAGTTAAAGACCGCCAAGTATCAGAAGTCCAAGACCGTGCGCTTCTGCGGCGGCGGCGCTTTGGGCGAAACCACCTGCCAGATTTTGGCCGATATTCTCCAGCGTGATGTGGTGGTGGTAGAGTCCCCGCAAAACATCGGCGCCGTGGGTGCAGCCGCTTGTATCGCCGTAGGTATGGGCGCCATCCCCTCCATCTTTGATGTAAAGAAGCTGATCCCGGTAAAGACCACTTATAAGCCCAACCCGGCCAACAAGGCAGTCTATGACCGCAACTTCAAAGTGTTTAAGAACCTGTACAAGGCCAACAAAGAGAACTTTGCCATTCTCAACGGCTAAGCCCTTACATAAAGGAACAACCCCTGCACCCGGTGTGCAGGGGTTGTTTTTTATCACAAAGCAAAAGCGCCGCGGAAGAACCGCAGCGCTTTGTTTTTTTATTTGGCTTTACTCGCCCTTGGGTGCGTAGAAGTCTACCAGTGCAGCCAGCTTGTTATACTTCTCAATAGAGTTCTCCGCCGCAATGCTAAACAGCTGTTCCGCCTTGCCGGGGAAGGAACGCTTCAGCGCAGAATAGCGGGTCTCGCCCTCGATGAACTGTACATAATCGGCGCTGGGTGCCTTGCTGTCCAGGGTAAAGGGATTTTTCCCTGCCTTGGCCAGATCCGGGTTAAAGCGGAACAGGTTCCAGTACCCGGCGGCAACCGCCTTCTTCTGCTCTGCCTGGTTAAAGGGCATCTTAATGCCGTGGTTAATGCAGGGGGCATAGCAGATGATGATGGACGGGCCGTCATAAGCCGCAGCCTCCTGGAACGCCTTTAAGCACTGATTGGCATTGGCGCCCATAGCCACCTGAGCCACATACACATAACCGTAGCTCATCGCAATCTGCGCCAGGTCTTTCTTCTTGACCACCTTACCGGAGGCAGCAAACTTGGCCACAGCGCCGGTCTGGGTGGCCTTAGAGGCCTGACCGCCGGTGTTGGAGTACACCTCCGTATCAAACACAACAATGTTCACATTCTCATTGGATGCGATCACATGATCCAGGCCGCCAAAGCCAATGTCGTAGGCCCAGCCGTCGCCGCCAAAGATAAACTGGTACTTCTTGGCCGCATAATCTGCGTCTTTCAGGAAATCGGCAGCCGCCGCCTTGGCGTCACCCTCCAGCGCTGCCGTCTGCAATGCAGCGATCAGTGCCTGGGCAGGCTCCGTATTGGTAGCAGCGTCCTCATAGGTGTCCAGCCAAGCCTGGGCTTTGTCCGCCACCGGGGTGTCCAGCAGCTGCTGGGCGTCCATAGCCAGCCGCTCACGGATCTGCTTTTGTGCCAATAGCATACCGTAGCCGAACTCAGCGTTGTCCTCAAACAGAGAGTTGGACCAAGCGGGGCCGTGGCCGTTCTTGTCTACCGTGTAAGGAGTAGAGGGTGCGGAACCGCCCCAAATGGAGGAGCAACCGGTGGCGTTGGCAATGTACATACGGTCGCCGTACAGCTGGGTGGCCAGCTTGGCATACGGAGTCTCGCCGCAGCCTGCGCAAGCGCCGGAGAACTCCAAATACGGCTTTCTGTACTGCACGCCGATGGTATTGTTGGTAAGCAGCTCCGGCTTTTCGGAGGTGTCCACCAGTGCATCATAGATCTTTTGCCGATCCAGCTCGCTGGCAATGGGTTTCATGGTCAGGGACTTGGTGGGACACACATTGGCGCAGGAGGCGCAGCCGGTGCAGTCCAGTACGGACACAATCAGAGCGTACTGATAATCCGCTCTCTTGTGCTTCACCATGGTGGTGCCCTCCGGCGCGGCAGCCGCTTCCTCTGCATTCATAGCAATGGGACGAATCACTGCATGAGGGCAGACCATGGCACACAGGTTACACTGGGCGCACTTGGTGCCGTCCCACTGGGGTACGGTAATGGCAATGCCCCGCTTCTCAAAGGCGGCAGAACCGGCAGGATATACGCCGTCCGCCCGATCAGCAAAGGCAGATACCGGCAGATCGTCGCCGTGCAGGCGGCCAACCGGATCCAGAATTTCCTTGACAAACTTCTTCATCTCCGGACGATCGGTGGGCACTTCCAGCCGGCGGGGTGCGTCTTCTGCAGTCTTCCAGCTGTCCGGCACATCCACCTTCACGATCTCCTGGGCGCCACGGTCAATGCCGGCAAAGTTGGCATTCACCACCGCCTCGCCTTTCTTGGAGAACTTCTTGACCACGGCGGCCTTCATCAGCTCAATGGCCTTCTCTACCGGCAAAATACCGGAGATGGCAAAGAACGCAGACTGCAAAATGGTGGAAGCACGACCGGGCAAGCCCACTTCCTCTGCGATCTTAATGCCGTTAATGATATAGAAATGGATGTTGTTCTCTGCAATATAGCGCTTCATGGAAGCAGGCAGCTGGCTGTCCAGCTGATCCGGGGTCCAAATACAGTTGAGTAGGAAAGTACCGCCGGGCACCAAATCCTGTACCATATCATACTTGGTCACATAGGACGGGCAGTGGCAGGCCACAAAGTTGGCCTTGTTGATCAAATAGGTAGAGGTAATGGGTGACGAGCCAAAGCGCAGGTGGGACACGGTAATGCCGCCGGACTTCTTGGAGTCATAGAAGAAGTAGCCCTGGGCAAACATATCCGTATTGTCGCCGATGATCTTAATAGAGTCCTTGTTGGCGCCAACGGTGCCGTCGGAGCCCAGGCCCCAAAACTTACAAGAAGTGGTGCCTGCCGGGGTGGTGTCCGGGTTCTCGGTCACCGGCAGGGACAAGTGGGTCACATCGTCCTCAATGGACAGAGTGAACTCCGGCTTGGGCTGGGGCGCAGCCATATTGTTGTACACAGCGATAATATGCGCCGGTACGGTGTCCTTAGATCCTAAGCCGAAACGACCGCCGTACACCGGCACATCGTTAAAGGCAGAGCCTTTCAGCGCAGCCACCACATCCAGGAACAGCGGCTCACCTAAGGAGCCGGGCTCCTTCGTTCTATCTAACACGGAAATGTGCTTCACTGTCTCCGGCAGGGCAGCCAGCAGATGCTTGGCGCTGAAGGGGCGATACAAGTGCACCTTGACCATGCCCACTTTTTCGCCGCGCGCGTTCAGAAAATCTACGGTTTCCAGAATGGTGTCGCACACAGAGCCCATAGCCACAATCACACGGTCTGCGTCCGGCGCACCGTAGTAGTTAAACAGCCGGTAATCCGTGCCCAGCTTCTCGTTGATGGTGTTCATATACATCTCAGTAGTGGCAACCGCGTCGTTATAGTAGCGGTTGCATGCCTCTCTGTGCTGGAAGAACACATCACTGTTCTCCGCAGAGCCGCGCAACACCGGCTTCTCCGGGTTCAGGGCGCGGGCGCGGAACGCCTGCACATCGTCCATATCCACCATAGACCGCAGGTCCTCATAGTCCCAGGTCTCAATCTTCTGCACCTCATGAGAGGTACGGAAGCCGTCAAAGAAATGCAAGAACGGCACACGGCTCTTTAAGGTAGACAGGTGAGCCACAGCGCCCAGATCCATTACCTCCTGCACATTGGCAGAGCAAAGCATGGCATAGCCAGTCTGGCGGCAGGCCATCACATCGGAATGGTCGCCAAAGATATTCAGCGCGTGGGTAGACACGCAGCGGGCAGACACATGAATAACGGACGGAATCAGTTCGCCGGCGATCTTGTACATATTGGGGATCATCAGCAGCAGGCCCTGTGACGCGGTGTAAGTGGTAGTCAGCGCACCGGCAGACAAAGAACCGTGCACGGCGCCGGCGGCACCGGCCTCAGACTCCATCTCCGCCACCTTGACCGTTTGGCCAAACAGGTTCTTGACCCCGCGAGCGGCCATGGCGTCCGTCTCCTCCGCCATGGTAGATGAGGGGGTGATGGGATAAATGGCGGCAACTTCTGTAAATGCGTAGCTGACATGGGCAGCGGCGCTGTTACCATCCATGGTTTTTTTCTTTCTGTTCATGGAATTTCCTCCTGTATTCTATCTTACAGATAACAACCTCAGTTTGGGCGCAAGCCCACAACTATACCAATTATAGCACTCCGGCGTGCGAAATTCAACACAACAATTTAGTGTTTCTGTATAATAATAACAAAAAGCAGCGCATAGACACTGCTTTTTTGTCGATTATTTCGTTTTTTTCACCAATTGTCGCTTAGTCGTCGTCACCCAGCAGATTCTCAATATTTTCAAAATTGAATTTGGCGGTGTCCGTGCCTTTCTTCACTGTGACTTTGGCGCTTTTTTTCGTATGTTCCAGTTCCACCTGCACCTTTACATCCCCCCGGTACTTTTTCTCCGTGGTGTAGGTAAAGGTGTTGCCGATCTCCAAGGTCACTTTCTTCTCGTCCACCTGCTTGCCGTTAATGGTAATGCGCAGCTTGTCCGTGCGGGTATCTGTGCCGGCAGGCAGAGAAACGGAAATGTGAATTTTTCGATTGGCGGCCACGGTGGTTGTGGTCTTTTTCGTGGTAGTTTCGTTCTTCTTGGTTGCCTTTTCCGTCTTGTCCTTGCCGGACTTGGCGGTGGTGCCGGTCTTGCCGTCCTTTGCAGCCGAACCGCCGTTGCCGGCGGATTTGCCGTCGGCAGCGCTCTCCCCTGCCGCCACGGTATTGCCCTTGGCGTCCGTTTGGGGTATGGTAACCACCCGGGTTTGGGCTTTGCCGTCCTTATCCGTAACGGTCTTGCCGTTCTCATCGGTCACATCCACCACAGCTGTGACCTCCTGTTCTGTATATTGCTTTTTGCTGCAAGCAGCGAATGCCAGTACCATACTGCAAGCCAGCAGCAATGCCATTGCTTTTTTCATTATAACAGCTCCTTTATATCCGTTCATCCGGTTGTAAAAACGCCTGCATCGCCGCATCGCTGGGCATACGCCAGTCGCCCCGGGGGCTCAGCGACACAGAACCCACCTTGGGTGAATCCGGAATACAGGAACGCTTAAATTGACTGATAAAGAACCGGCGCAAAAACTCCGTCAGCCACCGGTCAATGGTGGGGCGATCATACTGCCCGTCAAAGGCTTTCTCCGCCAGCACGGCCAGCTTTTCCCGGTCAAAGCCGAAGCGCACAAAGTGATAGAGGAAAAAGTCATGCAATTCATAGGGGCCGATCTTCTCCTCCGTTTTTTGGGCAATCTTGCCATCCGCATCCGGAGGCAGCAGCTCCGGCGACACCGGCGTGTCCAGCACATCCCGCAAGATCTCTTCCGTGCGGCCACCCAACTCCCCGGCCACATAATCCACCAGGTAGCGCACCAGCGTCTTGGGCACGGAGGCATTCACGCCGTACATACTCATGTGGTCGCCGTTGTAAGTACACCAGCCCATGGCCAGCTCGCTCAGATCGCCGGTGCCCACCAGCAAACAGCCTTCTTTATTGGCCAGGTCAAAGAGGATTTGGGTGCGCTCTCTGGCCTGAGTGTTCTCATAAGTAATGTCATGCACCGATGGGTCGTGACCAATGTCCGCCATGTGCTGCACACAGGCGTCTGCAATGGAGATCTCTCGCCGGGTGACCCCCAGCGCTTCCATCAGATCCAGCGCGTTGCGATAGGTGCGGTCCGTGGTGCCAAACCCGGGCATGGTTACACCCAGCACGGCGCTGGCCGGTTTACCCAGCAGCTCCATGGCGCGCACAGCCACCAGCAGTGCCAAAGTGGAGTCCAGACCGCCGCTGATCCCCAGCACACAACCCTTGGAGCCTACATGCTCCAGCCGCCCGGCCAAGCCGCTGGCCTGGAGCAGGAAGATTTCCTTGCACCGCTCTCGGCGCTGAGCGTCCGCTGCCGGCACAAAGGGGTGAGGGTCCACCATGCGGTACGCCAAATCATTCTCTGCATTGGGCACCGGGCAAGACTGTACCACCGCGCCGGGCCGGTTCTCAAAGGACATATTTTGCCGCCGCTGGGCATTCAACTTCTCCACATCCACATCGGCAACGGTGAGCACGCTTTCTCGGGCAAACCGCTCCCCCTCTGCCAAAATGCCGCCGTTCTCCGCCACTAAGGTGGCGCCGCTGAACACCAGGTCCGTGGTGCTCTCATGCACCCCGGCACCGGCATACACATACCCGGCCACGCAGCGGGCGGACTGACCGGCCACCAGATCCCGACGATAGGCCGCCTTGGACACATACTCGTCGCTGGCAGACAGATTGGCAATCAAATTGGCGCCTTGCAGCGCCAAAGCACCGCTGGGAGGCTGCGGCACCCACAGGTCCTCGCACAGTTCCACACCCAGCAGCACGCCGCTGCCCATGTCAAACAGTTGACTGCCCATGGGAACGCCATTCACCATCTGTACCGTATCGAAATCCGCACCGGAGGCGAACCAGCGCTTTTCGTAAAACTCATTATAATTGGCCAGATGCACCTTGGGCACCATGCCCTGCACCTGCCCGTCCCGGAGCAATAGGGCACAGTTATAAAGGCTATTCTTATAGGGCACCGGGGCGCCGATCAGCACCGCAATGTCCTTGCCCGCCGTGTAGGCAGCCAGCCGCTGCACCGCCCGATCCGCCGCCTGCTGGAGCACAGCGGTAAAGAACAGATCGGCGCAGGTGTAGCCGGTGACGGACAGCTCCGGGGTCACCAGCAAGCGTACCTGCTGCGCCACAGCCCGGTCGATTACTGTCTCCAGCTGCCCGGCGTTATAATCCGGGTCTGCCACGCGCAAACGGGGCGCTGCCGCCGCTACTCTGAAAAATCCGTAATTCATTTCATCTCTCCGCTCAGCATGGTAATTTTATAACCAAAGGTGGCTGTCTCTCCCGGCTGCAAAACGGTCACGCCCCGACGGTGTTCCAGGGTGCCATCCTCGTCCGTACAATGAGAAATGCCGCTCCATGGCTCCAATGCCACAAAGGGGGCGTCATTCTCTGCGGACCAAACCAGCAAGTTGGCCATATCTTGGTACTCCACCCGCACGCCGTAGCCCATCGGACCCAGCAAGGTAGCCGCTTTGGCTTCCACCTGATCAAAAATCAATGCGTCGTCATAAAACAGATCGTGCCGCAGGGGCAGCTCCTGCCCATTCACCAGCACATTGTGCCGACGCGCCGGATCCACGATCCCGGTTTGGTGATCCGGGCGCAAAGGCGCCTTCGTCACAGGGCGATCAAAGTGCACCTTGTAATCCTCAAACCGCTCCCCTGCTGCCAGCGGGCAGTTAAAGGCCGGATGGCCGCCGATCACAAAGGGCATAGGCTCCCCGCCGCTGTTAATAATATGATAAGTCACGGCAACGGTGCTGTCCACCAGCTCATAGCGGATCTCCAGCCGATAATCAAAGGGGTACGCCGCCAAGGTGTTGTCATCTGCCACTTGGGTAAAGGTGGCGCCGTTGCGGTGGTGCTCCGTCAGTGTAAAGGGATTAATGCGGGCCACGCCGTGGCGCTTCATACGGCAGGGCTTGCCAAATGCGGTAGACGCTCCCTTGGGCAGCACCCCCACAATGGGAAAGCAAACCGGCGCCTGACCGGCCCAGTAAGCCGGGTCCCCCTGCCAAAGATATTCTCGGCCGTCCCGCACCAGGGAGCGGAGCATCGCCCCCGCGTCCGTAACGGTGACGGCACAGTGTTCATTTTTTAATGTCAGTTCCATAAGAACCCTCCAGTCCCCTTTATTATAGCTTATCCCTACCGGCATTGCAATAAAAACAGGCGGGGTTTTCAGAGTTTACAAAAAAGCCAAAATCTACCTGCAAAATGTTGCAAATCCCCTGCATATAGTATAGAATATGAGTAGCCTTGCGCAAATGCGACAGACAGAGGAGAACGGCAATGGATATTGATACCTTTATTCACGAAGCCATTTTTGGCGAGAAAGAACAGCACCGCATTTTTTACTACCTGATGTGGGAGAACCTGCAGGAGGTGGGCTATGTAATCACCGATGAGAGCGGCTATGAGATTGACAGTGTGTTCAAGGCGGTGGCACTGCAAAATCTGGTAGGCGAGTTTGCCTACCGGTTGTATGATACAGTCAACGAAACCGGATATGAGGATGTACTGGAGTACCTGGGCACCCTGGCTATCGGCGAGGACGATATTCTGCAATACTGCGAGAACGACCCGGAAATTCTGGTAGAGCCGGAGGATTTCGAGTTAACGGTAAAGAACGCGCTGGACACCATCACGGAGCGCACAGCGGACAAGCTGTTAGAGGAATTCTCTGCCGATGATCTGTTTGACTACCTGTTTACCGCCACTTATGACTTTGAGCAAGACTTTACCTACGAGTTTGAGGACACGGACGAATTTCAGGCCTTTGTGGACTCCAACGCAGACCAGCTGGACAACTATAAAGAGGAATACCCGGCTGTTATGCGCTGGGTGGAAGGCGGTATGGTCTGCTGAGCGAATGACAAATATCTATACAAAAAGGGACCTGGATTCAGGTCCCTTTTGCTTTGTATCGTCTGTTATTTATTGCTCTTGTTTCCATTGCCGACTTTGTTCCCGGCAGCGTGTAGCTGCTGGGCAATCTCGGCCAAGCCGGCAGACATGGCGGAGATCATGCGCACCGTCTCTTCCTTGGTATAATCATTGCTGCAATAATCGTTGAGCGCACCGAAAAAGCCAAAAGCCAAAAAGCTCTTGCTCACGGAGGAGCGCTGACTGCGAAAATCCAAAAATTTGTTTTTGCCGATATGATCCGCAATCACATCCGTAATGGCAGCAATATCCAAATACGGCTCAATATTTCGGCTGCGAAACAAGATTCGATATTTTTTCTTAATCCGATTGGCGCTGACAAAAATCGTTAAGAAATACTGGTTAAAGGTGGCTGTGTCCGGCTTCTCCGCCTGGTCGATCACCTTTAATGCCTGCTGGGACAGCTCTTGCACAAAGTCAATTAAAATAGAATTGACCAAATTGAATTTATCGCTGTAATGCAGGTAAAACGTGTTTCGGTTGATCTGGGCTCGCTGGGTAATATCCGTAACGGATACCTTGTCAAAATCGCTCTCCTCCAGCAGTTCAAAGAAGGCGTCCCGAATGGCGCGCTCGGTCTTCACATACCGCAGATCGGTCTCTTTCATTACTTATATCCCCCGTCTCTAATGATCGTATGATGATTATACACCACCATACCAATAAAAGTCAAGTTGGGCGATCTGCTGATTAACTGGCAAGAATGCGGTCTGTTATTTGACCCAGCCTTTCTTAAACATCAGGTGGGCAGACAGCAGCGATACCACCACGCCCACAGGGATCAGTACGCCTACCGCCAAGTCGCCCTTAAAGAGCAACATCAAGCAGACGACGGCAACAGGCACAACAGTCAGCTTAAAGTGCTTGGCAAAATAGCTCATACCCAGCGCGCCGAACAGGGCGGGCACCACCTGCTTAAAAGCAGGGGCAAAAACAGAGTCGTCATTTGTCAAGTACGGCAGCACCGGACTGAACAGCAGCACCCCTGCGGCAATCACCAGGGTAGTCACAATAGAGGATGTGGCGCAGGCAATGGTGGAGAGCACCTCGCCCTCCTTGCTCTGGGCGCGCACCTGGGCAGAGTCCAGGGCAGAGAGCACACAGGGCAGCTTTAAGTTATTAATATTCCCGGTTACAAAAGCCAAGTAGGTTGCCCCGGTACCCAGGAGCGGCGTGTAGGTCATCACTTCAATCACCGCGGTGGGATAAAACAGCAGGGCAATAGGCGCCAGCCCCTTAAACACCACCTGGGCGGAGGGAAAAGCATGCAGATGGGCGCTGATCGCAACCGGCAGCATTAAGAAAATAAACAGGGCGGAGATCACCCAAAAGCGACCGTACAGGTGGGTCTTTTCATTATAATCTTTCATATTAGCCCCTCCACTCCAGCCAAGCAATGTGGGTGGGCAGTACCTTGGCCAGCAGCATCACCGCACCCATACCGATAAACATCGCCAGCGGCATAGCCATACTTTGCAGCCAGGCAATCTTTTTCTTTTTCTCAATCTGCATAAACAGCAGCATAGACAGCATAGACACTGCTAAAGCGGTAATGCTCATGATCCCGGCGCCGTCGCCCAGCACCGCCTTGTCGCCCTGGCCCACAATAGCACGGCCCACAAAGGCACTGATCAGACCGATAAACGCCGCGGCGCTCATGACATCCGCCCAGGCAGTATTTTTGCTCACCGCCTTGCCGATACTGTTTTGAATTTTCTTCATGGCAAAGGGAATGATCACAAGAGGCATCACAGAGCCCAGAGTCATCACCCACGCAGCGGTAGAAAAGCCCAGGGGATCCGTGATCTCCGCGGACAGGCCGCCGGTATAGCCCAGTGCCTCCATGGCAGACTCCGCTGCCGGCACCTCATAAGAGATGGCGCCGATCACCGTCAGCCGGATCCAGGGCAGCACAATGCCCAGCGCACCGGACAGGGTAAGGATGGTTGCCACAATCGAGATGGCAGGCGCCAGGCTGAACAGCGCTGACTGGGTCACCGTGCCTCGCATGATGGCGGTGGACAGCCCCAGCTTTTTGCCCTGCTTCCAGGCACGAATGAGAAAAAACAGCGACTGAGCCAGCACAAAGACAACAATAAAGCCGCCCAGAGCATACATAAATCCGCTTTCTTTAAAATCCATATCACTTTCCCCCTTTACTCTGCGGTCATCAACCGAATATAGCGCTTAAAGAAGGTGACGCCCTGGGTCATCTGACCCACAGGAATGCGCTCATTGGTGGAGTGGGTGGTGAGCAGCAGCGCCGTGTCTACCGTAAAGGGCGCAAAGCGATAAATATTGCTGCACACATTCTCGTAATTATAAGCGTCTGTGCCGCCCATCACCAAATAGGGCGCCACAATATTTTTTTCGTCCAGATTAACGGACAGCCGACGCAGGGTATCAAAAGCCCGGGTGTCCGTGGGTGATACAATGCTGGGCTCCTTGCCCTTGATGAATTCAATCTCCACATTGTCGCCGCCCATATATTTCTCAATATGCCGCTGCACATCCGCAATGGTCTGGCCCGGCATAATGCGGAAGTTTACCGTTACGCTGGCCTTTTGGGGCAGCACATTGGCGGCAGGCGAACCGCTGGCCATAGTCACACCGGTCGTGGTGCGGATCAAGGATGCAGCCGGCGGGATCTGCTTCATCACCAGCTTCAGCACCGGGCGCAGCAGCCACAGATTGCACAGTACCACCCGCCCCGGGTAGGTGGCGTGGCGGCCGATGTCCGTAAACATATTATAAACAAAGGGCAAAATGGTGCTCTTAAATTGGTGATTCTCCAGTCGCTCCACCTTCTTTGCCAACTGGCCGATGGCGGTGTGTTTGGGTGGTTGAGAAGAATGGCCGCCTTTGGACTTTACAGTAATCTTAAAGTCCGCATAGCCTTTCTCTGCCACGCCCACGCCGGTCAGGTTGGCGTCCAACAGCCCCTTTACATGCGCCGGCAGCATGGCGCCGCCCTCGTCTACCACGCTGTCCAGGTGCACGCCCCGGCGCTCCAATTCCCGCGCCAATTCCCGGGCACCGTTATTGCCGCCGCTGACGATCTCCTCATTATGCCCCAAGCACAGGTACACCCCGCGCTTTGGGGTATAGCCCTCCTCCAGCAGCGTCTCCACGCTCTCCATCAGGCAGATCAGGTGGTTCTTCATGTCCAGCGCACCGCGACCCCAAATAAACTGGCCGTCATTTACGCCGTCAAAGGCCGGGTGTTCCCAGTCCCCCTCGGTGCCCTCGCTGATGGGCACCACATCCTGATGGGCCAAAAAGGCAATAGGATCCAGGTCGGGATCCGTCCCCTCCCAGTAAAACAACAGACTGGCAGTGGAAATATGATCCAGTTTCAGATTTTTGTGAATCAGCGGGTAGGACTGTTCCAAAAACGCATGGAAGCGGTCAAACGCACCCCAATCCGTTTGGCTCTCATCCTCGCAGGAGATGGTCTTGATCTGAATCGCCTGACTGAGTCGGTCGCACGCCCGCTGCCCGTTCACCTGCTCCGGCGGAAATTCCTCCCGCTGGGGCTTGGGCGCCGTAAAGAACGCTGCACGGATCAGCGTGATCACGATAAACGCAGCCAGCAAGCCTAAAATAATGTACAAAGCCGTCATTTTCTTTTCCCCTTTCCATAAAAAAACAGCCTTAATCTGCAAAGCGGCACCCAAACCCGGGTACCGCTTATACATTTGTATTGGACTTACACGCTTATTTTGCTGCGCCCAGCCCTTTCTCGTCAAAGTTCAGAATGGTACTGAGCACTACCTCGTAACCGGTCTTAAGAGCCTCCGGCACCAGGCGCTCCGCCGTATCCCGGCGATTATGGTAATAGTCGGCCGGTTTCGGGTCCATAGCAGCCAGGCAGGTGGCGTGAATCCCCGCCTGGGACAATGCCGCTGCGTCGGAAGAACCGAAGAACACGCTGGCGAACTTCAAATCCTTATGACCTGCCTCAATGGCACTGTCCATCACCAGCTGGCTGAAGGGCTTAGAGTTCTTCACCGTACCAGTCATATCCTTGCTATACACATTCAGGTATTCCAGATCCGTTAAGGTATCTACACACAGCACAGCGGTCTCAATCTCGTCGCACTCTTTTTTATGGTCCTTGGCCCACTGCTTGCAGCCACGCAGACCGGCCTCCTCGCCGTCTGTGATCATGCAGCACACCTCGGTATTTTCAAATTCCACACCGGCCATATCCAGCATACGCAAAGCACACACCGCCGCATAAGTACCGGTCAGGTTGTCATTGGCGCCGGGAGAAATGGTCTTAAAGTCCACAAAGCAGAACAGGGTGATCATAAACAGCGCGGTGACAAAGTGGAAATAGTAGCTGTAATTCAGCATAAAATCGCCGAAAGCGCCCATATCCGCAAAGTGAGCAATCAGGCAGATCACTGCGATAATAAAGGAGATGATCGCGCAGACAATGGTACCGCCCATAAAAATTCCCATCAAGGGCAGCTTGCCCTTGGCATAGTACAGATGACGCCATTCATAGGCTGCGTCAATATGGCCGCTGATTACAATGCGGCGCTTAACCTCACCGGTGGGCTTGCGGGTGGCGCAAAAGTTGTGGCCCTCTACCTTCTTATAAAGCGGATCCATAAACCGCTTGTAAAACAGGAACTCCATTACGGTGATAAACAGACCCACAAAAGTCACACCGCCAACAATACACTGGGCGATCCACCAAGGCAGCACACTGGTAAACACCAGCGCGGCACACACCACCACAGCCAGGATGATGGCTACACTGACGATTTTTGTAAAGTGCAAAAAGGCCTTAGGCGCCATTTTGTAGCTTTCAAAGTGGGTCTCGTCACAGAAGGGGTCCATCTCTTTTTTGATGTGCTTCTCGGCAGCCAGGCAGTTGCTGTTGCCGGACTCCCGGGGACCGTACTTCTTAATGATGTTGGTGATCTCCTTGACTGTGTAATCCACATTTTCGTCGATCACCTGCTGGGGAAATTGGCTAAATTTCATACTTATTTTTCTCCTTTTGCTTTGCGTTCTTCGTTGAGCTTCAACTCATAATGGGTGTCGCCGCAGTAGAACAAACGGCGGGGCTTTTGCCGCTGGAAGGTGCCCGGCTCCGCCACGCTGGTTACAGCATAGCCGATTCCCAAGGCGTCCAGCGTAGGCTTAAAGGCCTCCAGTCGCTCTTTGAAGTCCGCGTATTTTTTTCTCTCTTCGGCCGACCAGGCAACCTCTGCCAGAGCCTGCATACGGGGGTACACATTCAGATCCAGTTTTGGACGCTTGTCGATCCACTCGGTCCATACCTCAGCCTCTACGCCCAGCACATGGTCATAGGAACGAGGCAGAATATGATAACGACCCGGGTCGAAATCGTATGTATAGCTCAACGGGTACTGCCCGTAGGTCATATCAAAGTAAAAACTGCGGTGATTGCTCAGGATCACATCGCCGCCGCGGGCAATATGCCGCTCCACATTCTTATCCCGCTTGGGGGTCCAGTATTGACCGATCACAGACGGGTCCAGATTGCCGGCGGCCAAAATCTCATTCCAGCCGATCAGGCGCTTACCCTTCTGCTTTACATATTCCAGCACCCGGTTGTTGAACCAGCCTTGCAGCTCTTCCACATCGTTTAGGTGCATCTCTTTCATCTTCGCCTGGCAGTGAGGACACTTCTTCCATTCGTCCTTGGGCGCCTCATCGCCGCCAATATGGAAGTAAGGCGCGTCAAACAGTTCGCACACTTCATCAATCACATCAAAGATAAACTGGAAGGTACTCTCCTTGCCCAGGCAGGCAGAGCGGTTCCAGTCCATTACGCCGTGCAATGTAGGCACACGACCGCCAAAGTAGCCGGGCACCTCGCGTTCCAGTTCCCGACAAGCCAACCAGGGATACGCTGCCTGCGCCGCCGCAAAATGGGCAGGCATGTCAATCTCCGGCACAACCATAATGCCCCGGGCGTTGGCATAGGCCACGATCTCCCGAATATCCTCCTGGGTATAAAAGCCCTCATGAGGCTCGTTAACCATATGAGAAGTATGCCAGCCGTCCACCTGGGTGCAAGTGCGCTTAGAGCCGATCTCCGTTAAGCGCGGATATTTTTTGATCTCAATGCGCCAACCCTGATCGTCCGTCAGATGCCAGTGGAACACATTGAGCTTCATCATAAAGAGCATATCCAGCAGTCGCTTGACTTCTTCTTTGCCAAAGAAGTGGCGGCTCTCGTCCAGGCTCATACCGCGCCAACCCCAACGGGGAGCATCGTGAATGCTGCAGCAGGGCACCGTACGCCCGCCGATATCATAATCCGCCAAAATACGCAGGGATTGCAGCGCATAGTAAGCACCGATAGGCGTAGCGGCAGTGATGTGCACCTTCTCCGGGGTCACATTCAAGGTATATGCTTCCTTTTGCAACGCCGGGTTGCGGGTGACAATGATCCGTGCCTCCCGGGTGGTGGTGCGCACCAAAGGAATACGCAGTTCGCTCTTCACCTTCTCGCCGTCCTGCAAGGTGAAGGCGCCGTCCAACGCCTGATATGCGCGGGGATTGGGAATCAAATGCATACTCATTCTCCATTTCTGAAATTCCGACCGGGCGCAGTGCGTCGGATCGGGTAAAGAGTGAAATAAAAATATGTGCGTTTTCACGCCGTCTATTTTATCATATTTTCACCATAATGTAAACGCTTTGAGCCGCGCAAATTGTGAATTTTGTATGTTCGACACATTACTGCATTCGCCGCATAAGAGACCCATGTTCAAAATCCGCGCCTTGACACCGCCGTTCATCGTGTTATAATTAAGTACGTTTAGATTACAGAAATGAGTTGACGACTATGGAACAAAGCAAAGATTTTTTAGCCACCCGGCCCATCGGACGACTGCTGCTCCAGCTGTCCCTGCCCACAGTAGCCGCCCAACTGATCAATATGCTTTACAATGTGGTGGACCGCATTTACATCGGCCACATTCCCGGCGAGGGCGCACTGGCGCTTACCGGGGTGGGCGTGTGTATGCCGCTGATCCTAATCATCTCCGCCTTTGCGGCATTGGTGGGCAACGGCGGCGCACCTCGGGCCTCCATCGCCTTAGGCAAGAAGCAAACGGCAGAAGCTGAGCAGATTCTGGGCAACTGCTTTGTCACGCAACTGCTGGTGTCTGCGGTACTGACAGCGGTGGTGCTCATCTGGAACCGGCCGCTGCTACTGGCATTTGGCGCCAGCTCCAACACCATTGATTACAGTGTGGCCTATATGAACCTTTACGCCTTGGGCACCGTATTCGTGCAGCTGACCCTTGGCATGAACGCCTTTATCACCGCCCAGGGCTTCGCTAAGGTAGGTATGCTCTCGGTGCTCATCGGCGCCGTTGCCAATACAGCACTGGATCCGCTGTTTATCTTCGGCTTCCACATGGGTGTGCAAGGCGCCGCACTGGCTACCGTGCTGTCCCAGGGACTGTCCTGCCTGTGGGTGCTGTCTTTTTTATTTGGCAAAAAGACTTTTATCCGCATTCGCCGGTGCAATCTGCGTCTGCACGCCAAGGTCATTCTCCCCTGTCTGGCGCTGGGCAGTGCCCTGTTCGTCATGCAGGCCAGCGAGAGCGTGATCTCCGTATGCTTTAACACCTCACTGCTGAAATACGGCGGCGATCTGGCAGTGGGCGCCATGACCATTCTCACCAGTGTCATGCAGTTTGCCATGCTACCGCTGCAAGGACTGGCACAAGGTGCCCAACCCATTATCAGCTACAATTACGGTGCCGGAAACAGCAACCGCGTACGCCGCGCATACCGACTGCTACTCACTTGCAGCGTTTGCTACGCCATGCTCTTTTGCCTGTTGATCCAGCTGTTCCCCGGCGTGTTTGCCGCCATCTTCACCTCTAACGCAGAATTGCTGGCCTTTACCAAGCCGATGTTGCGCATTTACACTCTGGCGCTGGGGCTGTTTGGTATTCAAATCGCCTGTCAAATGACCTTTACCGCCCTGGGCAACGCCAAGGCGTCCATCATCGTGGCGGTGATGCGCAAGTTTATTCTGCTGCTGCCGCTGATCTACATGATGCCCCACCTATACACTGCTGACCTAACCAAGGCTGTCTTTATGGCGGAGCCGGTGGCCGATGTGCTGGCCGTGGCCTTCACCGGCGTGCTGTTCTTCTTTGAATTCCGCAAGGCCCTGCGTGCCATGCCAAAAAGCGAGAAAAAAAGCTAAAAGTAAATGTCGGCTGTACCGAGCAGCGCCATTTCTCTGTCCTATAATTCTCCCTGTCATTTGCACCCGGTGGCTTTTTGTGTTACAGTAAGAGTGCAAGGGAGGTCATGGCATGAAAAAGCAACAGGACAAAAACAACCCGCCGGAGGAATGGGAATTGACCCTGACCCTGGAGCCGGAGGAAAAAGAACAACCGGAACCCGGCGACGGCAGCGCCTTAACGGACGAGGACATTCTGCTGCTGGGCTACTTAGGCCGCCACTTGGGTGGCAAAAAATAAAAAACTGTCCCCCTTTGGCGCTTTGTGCTATACTGAAAGTACCAAGGGGGATTTTTATGCGCGTATTTGATTTTGACAATACCATTTATGACGGTGAGAGCGTCATTGACTTTTACCTGTTCAGCCTGCGCCGCAATCCAAAGGTAGCACGCTATGTGCCGGTGGTGCTGTATCACCTGCTGCGCTATAAGTTGGGGCGCACCACCATGGCAGACTTGGAGCAGGCCGGACGCAAGCACGCCGCCCAATACCTCAGCAGCTTTGATGACCCAGAGGGGCTGGTCCGGGACTTTTGGGACGGGCATATGCGCAAGATCAAAGCCTGGTATCACCCGGAAAAGGACGATGTGATCGTCACCGCCTCGCTGAATTTGATTATGGACGAGGTGTGCCGCCGCCTTGGGGTGCAGCACTGTATCTGCTCCGTGGTGGACCGTCAAACCCTGACGGTGGAGTATATCAACTTCAGCGCCAATAAGGTGTCCGCTTTTCACAAATGCTTTGGAGCAAGCGCCGTACCGGACGCATTCTATACCGACAACGCTGCCGACCTGCCCATGATCCATCTCTCCCGCACCGCCTACAAAGTCCGCCACAACCGCATAACCCGAATTAAATAGCGCAACAAACTATTTTGGGTATTGCAAATAGACGGACTGCTCGCACCGTCTGTGTTCTTTCAATATTCGGATATTGATAAATGCTTTTATTTCTGAATCCAACAATAAAAACGCAGTGGAAAGTTTGACTTTTTATTCAAACTTTCCACTGTGTTTTTCAGCATATCCATCGTCGATCATCAAGTTTTTCTGCCTTATGGATTTACACTATTCTCAAACCTTTCTTGATTAGGCCAGCCCTTTGGGCAGTTTCACTACCTTATGGATTTACACTATTCTCAAACTGTCGGCAGAAGTCAGCGCCCACCAGGCGCGTTTCACTACCTTATGGATTTACACTATTCTCAAACATATTGTTAAAACTGCACAAAAAGTGTGCAGTTTCACTACCTTATGGATTTACACTATTCTCAAACAAATTATCCAGTGTTACACTGTTTGAATTGGTTTCACTACCTTATGGATTTACACTATTCTCAAACAGGTGGCAAGCAAGGGTCACCAAAGCGATAGTTTCACTACCTTATGGATTTACACTATTCTCAAACGGGAACCGTCATATTTCGCAAAGAGATTTGGTTTCACTACCTTATGGATTTACACTATTCTCAAACAGACATAAGCGCCAAGGTTTTTGATTGACCGTTTCACTACCTTATGGATTTACACTATTCTCAAACGTTCGACCTTTGCCCCAGCAGGCGTTAATCGTTTCACTACCTTATGGATTTACACTATTCTCAAACCAAGCAATCGGTCTTGCTCTGCGCAGATCGGTTTCACTACCTTATGGATTTACACTATTCTCAAACCTTTGCACCCGCGGTTTAACAGACACATCAGTTTCACTACCTTATGGATTTACACTATTCTCAAACTCCTCCAAATCTTGTATACGGTGATCTGCTGTTTCACTACCTTATGGATTTACACTATTCTCAAACTCGGTTCTATAATGTACCCGGGCGACCCTGGTTTCACTACCTTATGGATTTACACTATTCTCAAACTGCGATCTCTGCTTCAGCGACGACGAAAGAGTTTCACTACCTTATGGATTTACACTATTCTCAAACGGCAATCTATAAGACTGTCAATTTCTAATGGTTTCACTACCTTATGGATTTACACTATTCTCAAACATCGCCTTGCTCGCCTGAAAAAAGGCCGAGTTTCACTACCTTATGGATTTACACTATTCTCAAACAATCATTCCAACATAGATAAAATAGTCTTTGTTTCACTACCTTATGGATTTACACTATTCTCAAACGTAACCTCCGATACAGCCAAGGAATTACAGTTTCACTACCTTATGGATTTACACTATTCTCAAACGTTATTTCTTTTTGTGCGTCCTTTTTTTCTGTTTCACTACCTTATGGATTTACACTATTCTCAAACTAGATTTTACAAAAAAACAAAAAACGCCGGTTTCACTACCTTATGGATTTACACTATTCTCAAACCAAGGGCTGAATGTGTATGAGTGGGATCCGTTTCACTACCTTATGGATTTACACTATTCTCAAACCACAAGTCGTATTTAATACTTTTGTTGACAGTTTCACTACCTTATGGATTTACACTATTCTCAAACGCAACTCCTCTTGCACTCTCTTTAGGGCGTGTTTCACTACCTTATGGATTTACACTATTCTCAAACTATTTCCGTTGCCGGTGGCTACGGCAATAGTTTCACTACCTTATGGATTTACACTATTCTCAAACACCGTCAACGGTTTTAAGTTTTGTCAACACGTTTCACTACCTTATGGATTTACACTATTCTCAAACTTTATAATCACACTCAAACTGAAATTATCCGTTTCACTACCTTATGGATTTACACTATTCTCAAACCAACTTCATTCAAACCTGAATCAAAAACAGTTTCACTACCTTATGGATTTACACTATTCTCAAACCTCAAATAAGCTGCGCCCACTATACAGCGCAGGGCAAATCCACAAGATCTAGTACCATAGTACTATGGCGAAACGAAATTGTCAAGGGTGCACAAATCCCGATCCAGCACATAGAGTTTGGCGCGCACATCTACGCACACCGGCGCCTGGCACTCTAAATCTAAAATCCGAATTTGATGCAAAGATAGAGTATGTAGCAGCTGGCTCACCTCCTCCGACTCAAAATATAAATACAAATTGGATATAGCAAAAATACGCACCTTCAAATACCGGGAAGTTAAAATCAAAAATCGCGCCAGGCGCTCGGCTGCTGTACTTTCTTCGCGGCGCAAACGGAACTGCAAAAGCTTCACAACGGCAGCCGCTTCTAAATCATCCTGGTAGGCTACATCGTAATCAAACCGGGCGGTAAGTGCATCTCCTAACTGTAATAAGTCCTGGCGCACAAGCGCCAAAGACTCTGCCAGCTCGGTGTTGAGTGTCTGTTCCATAGCAGATGCCACATGGTTCATCAACTTTTTGGCATCCGCATCCGGCTGCAATAGATTCGCAATATAAAGCCCTTGTTTGGAAAAAGCAAAAGGCTTCCACTCCTGGGAAAAGGTCAACACTTCATCTGCACAATCCTCTAAAAAGGCGTTGACCACCCGGCGAAAAACCGTTTTATTTTCCAGCGTCAAAACTATGGCCGTTTGGTTTTCAAAAGCCAACGGCTCCGGGAAATAGTCCAAAGCGATCCTCATAAAATCAGCAACCTTTCATCCGTAGCCACCACATTGCTGTCGTTGCAGCCAACCACCAGTTCCATCTTGGCATACTGCTTCTCCGTTACGGTCAAGATCTGCACCACACCGGCCGGGGGCTTACACTTCCGCACCCCGGCGCAAATACCGGCTGCGTTATTTTGGTTCAAAGCGATCTTGGAGTACACCGACTGCTGCATCATCACAAAACCGCTCTTAACCAACTTCTTGCGAAAACGGGCATACTCACGCCGGTCCTGAGCAGTCTTTACCGGCAAATCAAAAAACACAATCACTCGCATAAATCTATAACTCATACGCAGCTACCGGGAAATGAATTTCTGCCACATCCTGGGCAGCCAAAGCGCGGAACACGCTGGCTGCATACAGGCGAATGGCATTGAGCACTGTTTGCACCCGGCCGTCCAACTGCACCTCTTGATTTAAGATGGACAAAACGGCCACTTTCTCCGCCTTTTCAAACTGCTTGGGCGCTAACTTATGTACGCACGCATCTACCAATGGGCGGAAAGGCTCCATTAAATCGCAGCTTAAATTATAAGTATTGAACATATTGTCATGGAACAAGCCCAGCTGGGTCAAATACCCGGCTGCCACCACCTCGCGGTTAAAACAGGATAAAATCAAGCTATACCCATAATTTAATGCCGCGTTGGTGGGACAGTCGTCACTGCGGCTGAAATGGGAACCAAAAAGGGCATTAAAATACACCTTGGCCGCATGACCCTCTCGATTGGTCCGGTCCCCAAACTCCAGTTCGTCCAAATACCGGCAGAGCTGATCTGCCCGCGGGGACTGGACCGCTCGGAGCACCAACATTTGGTTCTTGATTTTTTCGCCCACAATGGCGGTCCAAACCAACTGCTTAGCGTCCCGGGTCCAGCTAAGCTGATCCTTGAGCTTTTGGCTGCAATCATGGCAGCCGTAATAGGCCGTCAGTTCGCCGCAGGGATTGCGTTTTTCATCACAAAAAATCACCTTGATCTTATGCTGCAGCAGCTGGCTCATCAAAGCGGTGGTGATCGCACAGGCGGTATTCTCGATCAAAAGCACCGAAATGTCACCAAGGTGCACCTTGGTGGTGCTCTCTGCATCCCGCACCACCAGGTACTCCATACTGTACTCCAACTTGGCGGACTTGGTCACCACAACAACGCGCCAACTCATGGCAAGCCCTCCTTACGGCAGCAGTTCGATTTGCTGCTCAAACAAGCCGGTAATGGATTGGTGAATGAGTTTGACGGAGGTTACGCCTTTAATTTCGGAAAGTTTCATATTGGAAACAAGCGCGCCGGCAGTTTTAGCCAACTTAATGTTAGTCAAATCTCCACACATTACATTCGCATGCAGAATTTTCAGAATTTCCGCCAACACTACACATTGTTCTTCCGGAGGCAATGCAAGAAAAACTTCTCGCTTATTGGAAATCTTGACACCCATATCACCAAAGCGTAAACTAAAAATAGAATTATTCATTTTACCCATTAAAGCGTCAAATAGTGCTACATTTTCTTCAACCGAAATGCCGTCATACTTATTCAGTGGTCGGTCCTTATTTTGGCTTAAATACTTGGTAATGTTGCGCACATACTTTTCCTGTCCATAACTAAGCACCAACTGCACACCCGGTTTATAGCCAAGTTGATTACCTGCCTTCTTGCTCAAATGCATCCGGAAACCGTCAAAAGACAGGCAGGCGTTGTACTTGATACACGGGATCAGCACTTTCGCCGGAGTGCCTACATAGCTACTCACATACCCGTCCGGATCTGCCAAATAAGCCTTTTCCGTTACCGCATCAATGGGCACCAACTGGCGCACCTCTTTGCCCTTTTTGTCCAAATAAGAAACCAGGGCAAAATATTTAGACATAGCCTTGTTATATGCGCCGTACTTGGCCATATCGCTTTTGGGTCCATCCTGCTTTAGCGGGATTTGGCCCTTGCCTTTCTTCACCGGCATCTGGTCAAACAAACCGCCGTGCTGGCAAAACGCATACCGGGTATAGCGAATATTGTTCTTGGCCATCATTTGCTTTACGATCTCCAGGCTCTTGGTTTGTGTTTTCTGGAGTTCGCCGTCCTCTGCTACCCAGGCGCCGGGAATATCCCACTTAAACATGGCATTCATACTGTAACTCCGCGAGCCGTTCTCCTGCAAGCCGCGGATGAAATTGCGCAGATTATGGGTGCACCGTACATTGTAAACATTGCCCACCACCACATTCAAGTACGCGTCCTTAGCATGGTGAAAGTCGTTGACCTCACGGCACTTAAGCATATCATAGGTATGGCGAAAATCGGAAGCCAGCGCAGCCTTTACATATACGATCTCTGTCTGCTCTTTGTCATATAGCTGCTCCATAATTTTGGCAACTGCCTTGGTGGATTGACGGGTCTCTACCAGTTGGCGGGAGATAAAGGCACCCAGTTCTTCATCGGTCAAGGGCGTCGTCCGGATCAGGCGTTGGTATTTAACCTTGCTGATCAAGTTCTTAGACAAAAGCAGCTGCCAAAAGCCGTGCATTTTGGCCTGCGTTTCTCGATCCAGAGGGTACACATCCGTTTTCTTTGCATTGTCCACCTTCTTCACCAACACTCGGTTATTCAGACTATCGTCTTTTACCTTAGAGCGCGGAAAAATATGGTCAATATCATAGACATTGCCACTCAGCAAACTGTTCAGGTCAATATGCTCGCCGGTATACATACACCGGCCCATTTGGGTATAATATAGGTAAAGCTTATCGCTGCGCAATCTGTCCTCCTCGGTCCCCTCCAGCTGCGCATACAGGTCTGCATATTCCTTTTTGCAGCTTTGGTACAGCTCCAACAGTTGGGCTTTTCTGGACTTTTTGCGCTCTTTCTTTTCTTCTCCTCGCGCCACCTCAATAAAGATTTTCTTCGGCGGGCACTTTTGGATCTTTTCGATCTCGCGAGCGATCAGCAACGACTGGTAAATCGGTCGCTTTACTTTCGGTGAAACATACAGATCCTCCACCATTTGGCGCAGGGAAACATCCTTATCGAACTGATTACATGCTGCGACCCGCTCCCCAAATGTGGGCATATAGTCCTCACTATACAGCAGCTGCATTAAGTTCAGGTTGGTATCCCACAACGCGGAAATAATATTGGTCACCTCGCCGGTATTCTTGTCGGTGCACGCCACCTGGGTCAGAAATTCCCGAGACAGGCGGCTCCAGCCGGTGTACTTCAATCGAGCCAGTTTGCCCCGCTCTGTTTCTGTCAGTCGATCGCCAAACAGATCTCGCAGCCGCTTTTTCAGCAACTTTTTATCGTCGCCAAAGATCGTAATTAAGCGTACAACTTCTTCCTTCTCATCATAGGTCAAATCATAAGGTGCCAGATCCTGCCAAGGCTTTAGACTGGCCTTAAAGTTTTCATCAAAGCCGCCCATCACCTCATAGGCAATACCCCGGGACTGCAAATAGTTTTTCAGTCCCTTGCCGGTGACTTTGCTGCGCTTTTCAAACAGGTCCCGGTAAATCTCCTGCTTCAATTTGACCTCAACACGCTGGCCGTCCAGCGTTAAATTGTTTAGTTCGTTGAGCACCATAAACTTGGTGTACAACAAAGAATACTTGGGGATCACATCGTACTGGGGCAAATAGGTACACTTACTGGTCAAATTCTCAATAAATGCCTCGGCGCTGCGATCCAAATCCACCACTTGGTCAAAATTCCAGGGATAGATTTTCCCCTCTTTCCGCACGATCCAGGCTTTTTTACTATGCTTGTTCAGCGGGCCAACATAGTACGGAATACGATGCTCGCAAAGGGAAATGATTTTTTCTCGCACAGTCAGGCCGGTCTCATCCTTTTCTGTTAAAAACGGCAAATATCTCTGCGCCCGGTCTAAAATACCTTCCAGTTCTTTTTTCTGCAACTGCATAGGAATCACGCCGTTGTCCTTAGACACCTGCTTGGGCATAAAAGTGCCATTCTCAATGGCAGCGAACATATCCGCATACGCCGGGTCCCCATTGTCACCCAGCGTCTTTTTCAAATAGGCGCAAAAAGCCTCTTGATTACAAGTCTTTTCCAGCACGCCGGTGTGACCATTTTCCTTGATATGACCGGAATAGGCCACATAGTTCTCGTCCTTGCTGCTCAGCTTAAAAATCTTTTTGTACAGTTCCGAACGATAGGTCTTCACATAGGTTTTCAGCCGCTGCAAATCCGTCTTGTGCTGCTCATAGGTGGCCACTTTGGCCTCGCACAGATACTGATGGCCGGCCAAGATCTCATCCAAAATAGCCCAATCATATAGGGCCTTGATCCGCACCACCAAATCGAACCGTTCTTCCAAAAGAGACTGGTACTCCGGTTCGTTGTCCTCATAGCTGCCGGTAAAGGCGATGCTAGGTTTTTCCGCCTCGGCCAAAGTGTCATCGTTAAACAGGTCCTTCAGCTTCACCGTAGCGCCGCAGGCCAGTGCCAGGCAGGCATACAACTGGGGAGCGCTCTTTTTTGTTACACCGAACAGCTCTGCTGCCGCCGCAGTCTTTCTGGACTTAGACAAAGACTTGTCCTTGAGCACGGCGCCAAAGGCTTTTTCGTCCGTGCATTCTACTGCACATTCATATTCTTCTTGCAAATAATCGCGAAACGCACCGTAAATCGAACCAAAGTTTTGCGCCTCTCCTAAGGAGTCAAACAAAAAATGACCGCGGTTTTTGATAATATGATGCACCGCCAAAAACACCAGACGCACATCGTATGGGCCATCCTCATGCAAAAGCGCATTACGCAGATGATAAATGGTGGGAAATTGGCGATGATAGTCTGTGTCCGTATAATCCGGATCCGCAAACACAGCAAAGGGTGTATTGGTGGTTTTATCCTCTGCATACAGATCGCTCTCCCGCAACCGCTGGAAGAAAGCCGGATCCTTGGTACTCACCGGACCGTCAAACAGCATCTCTAGCAGATCCAGCCGCTCCCGACGCCGCTGGGTACGCCGCCGACTGATGCGAAACAGCCGCCGCTCCTCTGCCGTGTTGCTCTCATCAAACAGGCGCACACCCCACATGGCATTGCCCTTAAACTTAGGAATACGGTAATCCATATCTGTTACAGCCCAGCCTACCGAGTCTGTACCCATATCCAGACCTAAATAGTAATCTCCGCGTTTTGTCCCTTGTTCCATAAACTCGCTCCTTTTCTTTTTTCATCAAAATTTTCAGCTGACCTATTGACAAGTGAAACTTTTCGTGTTAATATCAAGTTGTCTCAAGACCTTATGAGATTTACACTATGCGTTCAAATACCAATTGATTCAACTCGTTGCCGTTGCGGCAACCTCACAGTGTGTGAGCAAGACCTGCATTTTTGCAGGTCTTTTTTATCGCCTTCAACATTTGCATCATAACACAAATAAATAAGAAAGTAAACAAATTTTGCATATTCTTGCCTATTTTGTCAAGTTTAAGTCCATATTTTCGGACAAGTTGCACAAAAGTACTTGACAAACGCAAAAAATCCCACCCGAGCAGGCAACACCTGTATCGGGTGGGATTTTTTATATTTCTGCTTTACTCGTCGTCGGAGGAGAGTTTGAGCACTGCCAGGAAGGCCTCCTGGGGCACCTCCACCTGACCGAACTGGCGCATACGCTTTTTGCCCTCTTTCTGCTTTTCCAGCAGCTTTTTCTTACGGGTCACATCGCCGCCGTAGCACTTGGCCAACACATCCTTGCGCAGGGCCTTTACCGTCTCGCGGGCAATAACCTTGCCACCGATAGCCACCTGCACCGGTATCTCAAACAAATGCCGCGGGATATGCTCCTTGAGCTTCTCCGCAATGCGGCGTCCCCGCTGGTAAGCCTTGTCCCGGTGGATAATAAAGCTCAGCGCGTCGATGGTATCGCCATTAAGCAGCACATCCACCTTCACCAAATCCGAGCGGCGGTATTCCTTGATCTCATAATCGAAAGAAGCGTAGCCACGGGTGCGGGATTTAAGTGCGTCAAAGAAATCATAGATAATTTCATTTAGCGGCAGCTCGTAATGAATATCTACCCGATCCGGGGTGATATAGCTCATATTCTTAAAGATTCCCCGCCGATCCTGGCACATATCCATAATGGTGCCCACAAACTCGCTGGGTACGTAAATATTGCAGTCCGCAAACGGCTCCTCGCAGTAGTCAATCAGGGACGGATCCGGGTAATTGGTGGGATTGTCGATCTCCACCATGGAGCCGTCGGTCATGTGGATCTTGTAGATCACCGAGGGCACGGTGGTAATCAGATCCAGGTTGTACTCTCGCTCCAGGCGCTCCTCAATGATCTCCAAATGCAGGAGACCCAAAAAGCCGCAGCGAAAGCCAAAGCCCAGAGCGCCGGACGTCTCCGGCTCATAGCTTAAGGACGCGTCATTAAGCTGCAGCTTCTCCAGCGCGTCTCGCAGGGCCTCATAATCCGCACCGTCTGCCGGGTACACACCGCAAAACACCATTGGGTTCACCTTGCGGTAACCGGGCAGCGGCTCCGCTGCCGGCGCATTTGCCAAAGTAATGGTATCGCCCACCCGGGCGTCGGAAACGGTTTTGATGGACGCGGTAATATAGCCTACCTCACCGGAGGAGAGCACGCCGGTATTCTCCATAGAAGTGGCCCGCATACGACCCACCTCCACCACGGTAAACTGGGCACCGGTGGCCATCATACGCATGGTATCGCCGGCCTTAATTTTGCCGTCCATGACGCGCACATACACGATCACGCCACGGTAGCTGTCATAAACCGAGTCAAAGATCAGCGCGCGCAGGGGTGCATTGTCGTTGGCCACCGGCGGGCGGATCTCCGTCACAATCCGCTCCAGCACCTCCTCCACATTCTGCCCGGTCTTGGCAGACACGCGGGGGGCGTCCATACAGGGAATGCCCACCACTTCTTCTACCTCCTGGGCCACCCGCTCCGGGTCCGCTGCCGGCAGGTCGATCTTGTTGATCACCGGCATAATGTCCAGGTCGTGATCCAAAGCCAGGTAGGTGTTGGCAAGGGTCTGCGCCTCTACGCCCTGAGAGGCGTCCACAATCAAGATAGCGCCCTCGCAAGCCGCCAGCGAGCGGCTGACCTCGTAGTTAAAGTCTACATGGCCGGGGGTGTCGATCAAGTTAAACTCGTAGTGCTCGCCGTTTTTGGCGTCATAGCCCAGTGTCACTGCATGAGCCTTAATGGTAATGCCCCGCTCCCGCTCCAGGTCCATATCATCGAGAATTTGCTCCTGCATATCCCGCTGCTGCACAGAGCTGGTCAGTTCCAACAGTCGGTCCGCCAAAGTGGACTTGCCGTGGTCAATGTGAGCAATGATGGAAAAATTGCGAATGTTCTCTTTCTTTACAGCCAATGGTCTTCCTCCGAAAGTCAATGAATCAGCGCTCGGGCCCCGAAGATGGCCAGCAGGCACAAGCCTACGCTCAGCAGCGCATACAAGATCGCCGGTGCCGTGTGCCCGCTGCTCAGCAGGTCATAGGTCTCCAACGAGAAGGTGGAAAATGTGGTAAACCCGCCGCAAAGCCCCACCTTCAAAAACAGCAGCAGCGGCTGGGAATTGATTTTATGCTTTTCACACAATGCGGCCAGCAGCCCAATTCCAAAGGCGCCCAGCACGTTGATGCACAGGGTGATAATGGGAAAAGGCGTTTGGCGCACCGGGATCAGTCCAAGCAGATAGCGCAGTATTGCACCCACAAAGCCGCCCAGACCTACAAAAAGTACGTTTATCACGGCCGATCCCCTTTGCTGTTCTTTAGCTGGCGAACCTCGCTGCGAATTTCTTTTTTTCGATGCCGCAGGCGGCTGAACAACCGCACAAGATAATAGAAAGGCAGCAAAACGGGGCATTTTTCCAGCACCGGGTAGGTGTTTTTCATAATGGATACTTTTGGAAACAGGCGAGAGAGAATATAGCGCCCTTTGCCGCCGTGCTCGTCCACTTTCTCCGCCATGGTCTTGCCCTTGCCGTAAACGGTACCGGAAAACATATCGTTCAACAGTTGCCGGCCGTCGTCGGTCAGTTCGCCGCCGGCAAACACAGCCTCCGCCAAACCGATCACCGTTTGGTGAAAGGAGGAGATCCTCATCTTCGCCACCATAGACTGCACATATTTCATGTTCATCTGCGGCTGCTTGGCGCGCAGCAAATACATATCGCAAAGGAATCGAACGCCGCAGCCCTCCATAATATAGTGCTTGTACATATGGCCCAGAGTGAACAGATAATTATCCTCCGGGGACATACGGTAGCAGCAGGGATGATCCGGGTCCGGCACCGCATGTTGCCACACCAGCGCCGCCGGAAAGGCAGTTTGCAAATCGGCGTGGTTAAACAACTCCCGATGGAACTCGATCAGGCAGTTGGGTTCTTTGTAGTAATCATCTGACTTGTCCGTAGCCACCGTTAAGGTGAACTGGTGCACACGCATGATCTTGGCCAGATCGCCGCGCCGATCGGGGTCGAACAGAATATCATTATCGCTCATTTGGCGCATCATGGTCTGGGGATAAAGTGCCCGCAGAACCAAGCCCTTTAAGAACATATAACGAATGTTCTGCGCCTCCAAATCCGCACAAACGGCTTGTCGCTGGCTGTTCACATACAGGGTACGCTGCAGCTCCGTTAAGCGATAGTCGTTCCAACGCTGCAGCTGCTCCGGCGGCAGCACCGCCGCCTTTTCCAGCACCGGCAGCACGGTGTTGTATACCTGCTGGCGATTGGCCAACTGCAACAGCGCCTCCCAGTTCAAATCCGTAGGCAGCGCCGGTTTTTCCTCTTTTAAAGCACAATAGAGCAGGTGCAGCAGACTATCCTGCAAAAGGTCTCCGGTGATCGTCTGCATACTCAGTCCAGCACCCCGGCAGCCCGCAGGGTATCCAGCATTTCACGCACATCCGCCCGAGCTGTGTCTGCGTCTACATCGTATTTCTCCGTGAGCGCCGCCACCAGGCTGTCCTCCGTCTGCTCCGTCTGGAGCAGCTCAAACAGAAATGCCGCCGTGGGATTGTTGTGGATCACACCGTTAAAGTGCTTCATGGCCTTGCCGGTAGCAATGGCAAAATCCTCGCCATCCACATGCCCCAGCACCATACCGTCTTTCAGTTTCATTACTTCGTCCTTTCCTGCTTTTCTATAAGTTCTTGTACTTTTTGCTTGCGCTCTTGTAGTTTAGCCCAATGAACCGCATTGTGTTCCGGCACATTTTTGAGCCCTGCGTCAAGCACTGCCAATTCCTCTTCATACATTCCATATCGCCGTAACAAAATTGCCGTTTCTCGATATAACGCCGGCGTATTCAGTCTTTTACCAATAGCAATATAGAACTGAACAAGTGCTTCTTTGTCTTGATTAACAGACTTATATGAATACCCCTTGGACGCTTCATCGAAGCCATCGCCGGCCTTTTGTATGCCCTGTTGGATCACACTCTGTTGTGAAGCAAGATACTTTCTGATATCGTTCCTTTTCTCAAAGCAATCTGCTTTTTGGTTGTGTATTGTAGTTTTAGGTTCTGTATCTGTGCTCGCCATATCCACTCCGAATTCTTGTTTTTCAATAGCACCTACTACACTCTTCCAGTTGGTTGCATCGCCATCTGGAAACAATTTATTTATCTCCCACACATTAAATGGTTTTCCAAACTGATTGCCCTCAATCGTGGCATTGCGATGTCTGTGCATATATAACACATAGCCATTTTGCTCCAATTCTTCTTTCCCAAGCGCAGTTAGTTCATACTTTGATATATAGTTTGGGATAACTACCTGCTGATTAGACATATTCGCAACAATGCGTGCCACTAAAGCCGATTTTCGGCCAGCATTAGATAAGCCCGCATTTGCCAAAATCTCTTTTAGCTCATCGACCTTCAAATTTTCAATTACACTTGATTTAGATGCCCATTGAATAAATCCACGCTGCTCCAAGGATTCCAATGCGTGACCAACATCACGAATACCATATTTAAACCACCAAAAACCGGGATAACCGCCTTTGGGCTTAGGATATTTTCCCTTATCGCAGTATGCCAACAATAGAATTTCAGCAACATACAAACCCCGCTGAGACGGATAAGTGGTTTGCTTTCGTTCGTCAAAAGGAACGACTCTTTTGGCCATTGCAGTACCGGGATAAGAATAGAATGTATAATAATTGTCCGGTTGGTAAAATGGTCTTTCATCAGGAGAAACGGTACTAGAATCCACATAGTATTCCGGTGAATTTCGCACATCGTTTTCTGACTGATTTGCTTCTTGAATATTGAGCTCAAAGCTCTTTTTGCTTTGCTGGATTTTAGATTTAAAAAGGTCTATAAGTCCCATATTTATATTCCTCTCATCATAACAGCATCACTGGTTTTTCTCCACCAGCACCACGGTCTCAACGGTATTACCTCTTTCCCACAAAACTTTCCTTACCTGCCTGCCGTCAACATAAATCGGAAAGTTAAACTCTATCGACTTCAAAGGCATTTCCGATTCTCCATTCGGGTATATCTGGATTTCTTTAATGAGGTAAGTGATAAGACTTTTCTTCTCCTCATCACTCATTATAGCATACAGTTTTCCAAAATTCTGCATGATTTTGTAAACATTATCAAGAGTGATTGCTTCCATCTCAATAGAGCTTTTCCTCAATTTTGCATCCTCAATGCGTTCCTCCAACTCTACCATTGTGTCATACAAAGCATCAAGCCTTAATGTCATATCATGGATTTTTCTCTCACGAAATCGGGCATCCGCAGGAAGATTATCAATCTCATTTTCCAGACGAGCCTTATTCAAGTCCACTTCTTTCAGCTTGTTTTCATAATTGGCAAGCTCTTTATCCACCGTGCTTGTATCTGTCTGCACTCCAATTCGCTTTTCAATCTCTTTCGCAAAATAGGCATCGCTTACCAGTTCTTTTACGGCTTCAACTACAAGCGGCTCAATGTCAATTTTACGCAAGGATGCTTTGTAGTCGCAGTGATGACCTCGCTCCTGCTTATTTCTGCCGCATATATAATAGTAAACTTCCTTATATGTGCCGTCTTTATTTGTCCATGCGTGTTTATTCGTGTACATCGAACTGCCGCAAATAGGGCATTTCAATACGCCAGTCAGAAGATGTGACCTGTCTTTGCCAACCTTTGACGGCTGCTTAACTCCTGTTGCTTTCCGCTTTGCATGAACTTTCTGCCAGAGTTCCTCGCTGACAATTCCCTCATGCTGTCCGTCCTCTAAAATATAATCATCGGTATGAACCTGCTTATATTCGTTTTTTGTTCCCTTGACCTTTTCCCGTGTCCTCCTGCCGTAAGCAATTTTTCCACAGTAAACAGGATTGTCTAATATCTGCCGTATTAAATGGCTGCTCCATGTTTCTAACTTTCCGTTCTGACGGGGAATTTTCTTTATTCCTTGCAAGTTAAGGTATTTCGCAACTCCGCCAAGTCCTATATCTGAATTTCCGAATTTGTCAAATATAATTCGGATTGCTTCAGCTTCGGTTTCTTCTATTAAAAGTTGATTGTCTTTTAGATAATAGCCATACGGGGCAAAGCCACCGTTCCAACCGCCCTGTCTTGCTTTTTCCCTGCGTCCGTTCATAGTCTGCTCGATAATGTTTTCCCTCTCAATCTCCGCAACAGCAGAGAGAACGGATATTAAGAGCTTGCCGCTTGTCTGGGATGAGTCTATTCCTTCCTCAATACAGATAAGGTTTATTCCATAGGACTGCACAAACTCCAGAGAATTTAGGATGTCGGCTGCGTTTCTTCCAAAACGGGAAAGTTTATAAACAAGAATATATTCTATCTCCAATCCGTTTTTTATGTCGGAAAGCATTTTCTTAAATGCAGGTCGCCCCTCGATTGATTTACCTGACTTTCCTGCGTCCTCATAGATGCCGACAATCTCCATTTCCTCACGGTCTGCAAAACGCTTCAAGCTGTTTTTCTGCCCCTCAAGGCTGTATCCGTCAACCTGCATCTCGGTACTTACTCTGGGATACAAGACACATTTCTTTCCTTCTCTGTTCATTCTACCACCTCCGATAATTTAGGAAAATGTGATATGTACGGTTGCGTAAGCCTACGCAACACTATCCAATTCCTGCAAAACAAATCTTCCGTATTTTTCAACAATCTGCACCATAGCTTTGATAAAAGTATCGAAATTTTCCTCTTCATCAACCTTACTTTCGTGCTGCTGTTCTGCATTTGTGGACGCTTTAACATTTTCCATCTGGCTACCTCCGCAAAACAAAGCGGCTGTATGCCCTAAATTATAGAGATACAACCGCAGTCTGACCAATGTGCAAATTTCTCCGTTTCCTCTAATTTGCACATTTTCCGTTGGGTCTGTTATTAAGTGAAATACTAATGGCAAGAGCTTTATCTACTCTTGCCATTATGTTTTCGGGCATCATTCCCATATGCTGTTTTAACCGTTGTTTATCAATCGTCCGTATCTGTTCAAGCAGGATAATGGAGTCTTTATCAAGTCCCTCAAAATCATTTACTGCCGTATGTGTAGGTAACTTTGCCTTTGTGTGTACTCGGCTCGTAATAGCCGCCACAATTACCGTAGGGCTATGCCTGTTTCCTATATCATTAGAAATGACAAGTACGGGTCTTGTGCCGCCCTGCTCCGAGCCGATAACAGGATTTAAGTCTGCGTAGAAAATATCCCCACGCTTGATAGTCCTTTCCATTATGTGTTTAACCTCCTATCTGGATTTAGGCAGGGGCTTCCTGCCTATGTAGCAGCCAGATACAAGGAAGTATTTAAGGTCGGGAGAGCATTAACAAAATCTCTGTTCTTATGACCGCCTTATATCTGGCTTTATGATAGGAGCATTTCTATTTGTCCTCGACATCCCGAAATGCAATGCGTTTTTGACGCAGGGAAGTCGCCAAACGGTCAGCAGCGAACTGACGCCACGGGAGTTCCACCCCAACTGTCGTTCTGACAGAGCCGCCCTCATTGCCTGCGACGGGTTGGATACCGTTCGGGCTGTGACTGGACGGGAGTACCATTGTTCTCTTTGTGGGTCATGGCGAAATCGGGAGCTGCCCGATATTTTGAGTCGGTATTTGACCGCTCACCACCTTTCATCGCTATTCTGCTTATCGGCAGGTCATGGCGTACCGCTGCACACGCTTATGCTCATCACAATCACAAAGAGGAAGTATTTGGCGAATGATTATTCGGTTGTCAAGGAGCTGTCCCCGTTTTCGCCACACAAAGGAAAATGGGGCGAAGGCTTTTTTGCCTTACACCCCATAGTCCTTGGGAAACCTCGATTTTCCCCTCTACTCAAAAAACTTTTTCAATTTTTCTTTAAGCCTGTCCATTCTTCTGTAAACAGCCTTTTCGGTAGTGTTGAGCCGTAATGCAATTTCATGGGTAGAATAACCTTGTATCTTCATCACAACAATTTGCAGGGTAAGCCTGTCCACCATGATAAGGATTTGATAGAGCCGCTGATTTTCAATGCTGTCTAAAAAATCCTCAACAGTTTTCACTTCGGGCTGTGCTGTTTCCTCGGCAAATTCCTCAAGGTATGTACCTGCGTCCTGCAATCTGCGGTAATACCGCCTGTCAGAATTAAAGACTGCCCAATCGTGGGTATGGAGCTTTTCAATGGTATCCTCACTGACACCCAAGCTCCGTAGCTGCTTTTCCTCGGCTTCTTTCCAGAGCCGCCATTTCTTTTCTTCTCTGCCATAGTTGAATGACATTCCTGTTTCCTCCAATCTGAATTTTTTGAAAAATCCAGATTGGCAGGCGGAGAACGGCATCTCACGCCAGAAACAGGCTTGTGCCATATTCCTGCAAAAAACGACAAAAGAAAAACCGCAAAGGCTGTCATACCTTTACGGTTTAGGGAGAGTTTATTTCTATTATGTAGAGATTTGTCTTCTACTTTTGAAGTGCAAAGTCCCCTTGCGGTGGCGAAGATTTTTTTAACAGGTTATCCGCCCATCTTCGATATGGTATATGTAAGTAGAAGCTATTGCTTGCAGGCAATAAAAATCCCTCCAAACTCAAACAGGCTTGGAGGGTAGTGCTATTTTCATTTGGGCGTGAAGATACAACCCACCAAAACGCTGTTTTTTTTATTTGGTGGGCACATTGATTTCAGAAAAAATGAGCCAATCGCTTTTATGGCATTGTAATTACAATGCCTTTATTTTGCTTAGCAAGTCATCCGTTTTGCAGCAAAACAAAGCATCATAACTTCGGGCTATATCAATAAATCGGGTATCATCGTTCCCCGACATAAGCAAAAATGGAAGTGTTATATTCTTGCATCGTATCTCTTTTATCAAATCTAAACCTGTGCCATCCCGCATATAAAAGTCAGAACAGATTGCATTTATCGGGACAGTATCTAATACCTTTAGTGCCTGACTTAGCCCATCTGCTTTATATACTTCAAAATCTTTTTCTAAGGCAATCGATAGAATTTGCAAGAAATCCCTGTTATCATCTACAAGCAATAGCTTCTTCATAAATTCGCCACCTCCTTATTTCAGCTCATTATCTGTCAGCATACTTTTTTCATCTGTCGTCCTAACAGATAATGTGGTCTGTAAATTTTCAAACAAACTGAATTAGAATTGTGAGTATGCCTATGGGTATCAGCAGTATCCATATTAAAACACCGCCAACACCCGCAGTTGCATACACAATAAATTTCCTAATCCTCAGCATCTTCAACTGTTAATTCAAGGCTGCCACTAAAATTTTCTCCTTTCAAGACGATATAATTATCTCCTGGCGAAATAGTGTATTCCTTTGTGTTTTCTGAAGAATCGTTGACAATCGTATATTCGTCGTTGCCTGTAATCCAATTCAGTTCAGCCGTTCCTTCAATTATGCTTAATTTATAGGTTACTTGCAGACAATTTCCATTATCTCGCTCTAAAGACGTTCCGCCAAAAATAAATTCTTTTCCGTTAAATCCATCATAGGTAGCCGTATAAGTACCTGTATAGGTATCTACACCATCTTCCTTTTTACCTTGTAAATCCTTTTCTTTAGTTAATGCGTGTTTACTGTATGATTGCATCCAGCTATCCCACCCATCAATCAAATTATCTTTGAGATTTCCTTTATTATGATTGGAACTGCACCCTGCAACGCAAAATGCCAAACACAATACAAGTACTATAGAGCCAAATATTTTTCTCATATTTAGAATACCTCTCTACTGAATAAAATTAAGGAATACTGCAAGTGCGAGAATACCACATATAAGTAATAGCCATAGGCTACTGATAACCGTCCCAATAATATTTACAGCATTTCTGCTATCGTGATTTTTAACGCAAATAACGGATAGAACAAACCCAATCAATACAGACAATATATTTACACCTGCCCAGACCGAACGCACTCCATCAGATAATGTAATACTCAGAAAGGATGGGATAAAAGTCGCCAACGGCAATACACTAATGAGAACTGCCGCTATACTCAGTTTTTTGAATTTTTTATTTTCCATAATCGTATTACCTCATTTCTTTTTTTCCAAAGCGTGTCACCGCCACTACAAGTACCAAAATAAAAATTAAAATCGCACATGGCAAAAACGGAAATAGCTGAAAAGCTGTACTATCACTTCCTACGCTAAAATCATGTAAAGAACACGAAACTAAATAGCCGCTATAACAATAGGGATAAGCAATCCAAAGTGGTGTGTTTGCTACTAAGACACTGGGAATGACAAGCAACAGGTTCAATCCGACAGAAAGCAGCGGTTTGCTAAACAATACTGTAATTGCCCACATGATTGCTACACTCGGAAGCATGGTAAGAAACAGACCGACGCTCCATTTCAGTAAATACATGATGGGTAATGTTTCCGTAATTCCTGCACTTTTCGTTGCAATCAATCCTGCAATAACAAATACACCAAGAAACACAACCATTTCCATGAACAAATAGAATAGCAACACACAAAATTTTGCAGCGGAAAGTGCATATCGGCTAACAGGTAACGCCAACATTTTTAATATTCCGTTGTTTCCCGTTTCACGTCCTGCAAGCATTACGCAAACAACAATCATACTAAATGGGAGCAAATAATAGGCGTATACTAATGCACTTTGAATAAACATTGCTGCCCAAGCATTGGTGTATTCGGGCGTAAAATAGCTTTGCAGATTTGCAATACCAGAAGCTACTACCAATATCGGGGCAATGAAAATCAAAGGAACAATTTTACCTCTCTTAACTTTCATAAATTCAATTTTGAGTAATTCCAAAAAACTCATATCGGCACCTCCTATTCATAACGCAGATTTTTTGCTGTCCATAATCCTGCAAAAAGCAAGACGGCTGTTTCAATCAATGCAATTATTACAATAGTCATATCTGGCTGTGCGTTCGTCGCAACGGCAGGCTTCAGCATAACTACAAACGGATGGACGCATAACCATTTTATATTTGATGTCGCTAACGCCATTCCACTTAAAAAGCCTGCCACTCCAATGCCAAGAGGTATCCACATATTTTCAAATCGAGAGGATACGAAAAGCATAAAAGCTAATACGGGCATTGATGTAGTAAAAGAATATCCTGCAAAAGACAGCAGCGTTCCAAGTTCAAATGTTCCCTCTGGCAAATCTGTCATTCCAATTTTAGCAAGAGCTAAGTGCTGCAAGCCTATGGCAAGTAAAAGCATGACTGTCAAAATTAAAAACTTACAAAAATACATAGCGGGAACACTCATTGGCAGCATATACATCTTTTTCACGGCACTTCCCTTAAATTCCATGTTATAAATGATACAGGAAGCAACGATAATGCCAAACATATTTAATACCATAATCATGCCATAAACCTGCGTAAGAAGAACATCCATAGGAGCTAACGGCAAATTAAGCAGCGTATCTTTCCGTACAATAAAGTTTACAAGTGCGTATGCCGCACCCAAAACTCCAACCGCAAGCATTAACGGGATAACGCCTGTTCTTTTTTCTTTCCGCAACTCAATAGATAACGCCCTCATAATATCGCCCTCTGCTTCCTGCCTGCATTATCCTTATCAACCATAGTTAGGAACATATCTTCCAGATTATCAGCATCAAATCCAGACTGTATTGCATTTTGACGCAAGCTATCCAGACTGCCTTCAAAAAGCAAACGCCCATGATTGAGTATTCCTATATCGTCTGCCATCAGCTCAATTTCAGACAGCATATGAGAGGAAATAAGAACGGTACAATCATAGAGATTAGGCAACGATTTAATCAGATTTCGGATTTCATGTATGCCAGACGGGTCAAGTCCATTTGTCGGCTCATCCAAAATCAAAATAGGAGGTCTGCCAAGCAACGCACCTGCCAGTCCTAATCTCTGCTTCATACCCAATGAGTATTTTTTTGCAAGGCGGTTTCCAAACTCTGAAAGACCTACCAATTCTAATGCGTCCTCAACAGCACTTTGGGGCAATCCCAAAATACGCCTTATAATATCCAAGTTTTCTCTGCCTGTTAAGTTTGCGTAAAAGGACGGCGACTCAATGAAAGAACCAACTTCTTTCAAGATAGAAAGACGGTCATTCGGGAACTGTTTACCGTCAATTTCAAAGCTGCCTTTTGTCGGGGCAGTAAGCCCTAAAAGCATTTTCATTGTAGTGGATTTTCCTGCACCGTTCGGACCTAAGAAGCCATAAATACTCCCTTTCCGAATATGCAGCGAAACATCATTGACAGCAACAAAAGATTTGTACTTTTTTGTCAGCTGCTCTGTTTTGATAATATAGTTGTTCATAGCAACATCTCCTTTCTGTCCTTATGGTACAGCACCGACCTTGTGGCAACCTTCTCTCTACCTTACATTTACCTTACTTTTTCTGCTGGGCTAAAAAAGTTCATAGCTTTATGGTATAATGTAAATTGCAAAGGAGGTTGTCTTATGAACAACGATTATTTGTTGAGTAAACGCATACTGCTTGTCGATGATGAACAGGAGCTTTTAGATATGGTTGTATCAATTTTAGGAGAAGCAGGCTTTTGCCAAATAGCAACTGCCAAAACAGTAAAAGAGGCTCTTGATTTGGCAGATAGTTTTCAACCAGAGCTTGCTATTCTTGACGTAATGCTTCCAGACGGCGATGGCTTCTCTTTAATGGAAAAATTAAAAGGTGAATATCCAGTACTATTTTTAACTGCCTGCGGCGAAGATGATGATAAGTTCAAGGGGTTCGGTCTTGGGGCAGACGATTATGTTGTAAAACCATTTTTACCAAAGGAACTGCTATTCCGCATTAGAGCAATTTTAAGAAGAAGTTACAAAGATGAAAATCCGCTTGTTAAACTTCATGGAAGCCAAATTGACTTTTCACGAGCCGAAGTAATAAAAAACGGAGAGCATATTCCATTGACCGCAAAAGAGCATGATTTGTTATCTGCCTTATACCGCAATGCAGGACGAATTGTAACGATTGATACCTTATGCGAAGCTGCATGGGGGGATAATCCATTCGGATATGAAAATTCTTTAATGGCACATATCCGCCGTATCAGAGAGAAAATAGAGTTAAATCCCTCACAACCTGTTTCATTGGTAACAATAAAAGGATTGGGATACAAACTGATTGTGGAGGGCAGATAACATGAACAATTTACCTAAACTCATACGGCGTTTTACGGGTATTCTTTTGTTGAGCTTCGTGCTGTTGGTATTTGCTAATTTTGCTATATTAGCGTTCCTTATGGCTTGGCAATCGCCATCTGTTACTGACTCGCCATATAATGTGGCAATACAGACAGGCAAGGCGTTTCAAATATCCGAAAGCGGATATACATTGCAGGAAGATATTTCCACGCAATTAAAAAAACAAAATATATGGGCATTTGTTGTTGATAACGATACCCTGCAAATCGTGTGGAAAACAGAAAATGTTCCTGATACAATACCTGCCAATTACTCATTGTCTGATATAGCTGATTTATCTGTCGGGTATCTCGATGGGTATCCTACTTACACAGGCGAAACAGAAAATGGCATTGTTGTTCTTGGCTATCCTAAAGACAGCTTTTGGAAACATACAAGGGCGAGTTGGAACTATAACTTTTTTGCCCACTTACCACAAATCGTTTTTATTGTTTTAGCTGTCAATATTGCAGTTATCCTGCTGATTTATGTGATAGCAAATATGAAATTCTTAAAACCTGTAAAACCGATTACAAAAGGCATACAAGATTTATCCATCGGAGAGCCTGTTCATATTCCAGAAAAAGGTCTGCTTTCTGATATTTCTGCCAATATCAATCGGACTTCTAATATATTGCAGGAACAGCGGCAACAGTTAAGGAAAAAGGAAACTGCCAGAGCAAACTGGATTGCAGGAGTTTCGCACGACATTAGAACTCCTCTGTCTATGGTTATGGGCTATGCAGGTCAACTAAAAGATGATACAAATTTGACTGACGAAGAACGCCATAAGGCGGAAGTTATTGTAAAACAAAGTAAGCGTATGCAGAATTTAATCAATGACCTTAATCTCGCTTCTAAGTTAGAGTACAATATGCAGCCGATAAATCCTGCAAAGCAAAATCTGATTGCTATTGTTCGCCAAGTCGTTGTTGATTTTATCAATATGGATATTGAGGATAAATATCCAATTGAATGGCAAACAGATGAAGTCCTAACTGTATGTCCTGTAAACGCTGATAAGGATTTATTAAAACGGGCGGTCAGTAATCTCATTCAAAACAGTATCAATCATAATGAACAAGGCTGCAAAATCTATATTGGCGTTACGGTTGATGATGATTGTTGTACTATAATAGTTTCTGATGATGGTGTTGGAGCAACAGATGAGTTAATAGAAAAGCTCAACAAAACACCTCATTATATGCTTTGCGACGAGAACACAACCGAGCAACGACATGGTTTAGGGTTGCTTATCGTAAAGCAGATTGTATCCGCACATGGTGGAAGAACCGATATTGAACACAGCTCCTATGGTGGCTTCTCAGTGAAACTCACATTACCAATACTGGCATAAAAACAGAGCCGATGTACTTTTGTAGGTGCATCGGCTTTATATATGAATTTTTATCGCTCATAAGCAGATATTAAATCTCCTATATCAAGAGATTTCGCAGCGTTTAATCAGAACCCACATCTCTGTAAAATATAAGAGTAAGATTTTCAGAGAATAGGTGGTGAGCTTATGGACGAAAGGAACAATCATTTTGACTTCGATTTTACGCCAATAGGACAGGCAATTAAGAAAGCGAGAACATCTCAAGGTATGACCAGAGAGCAGCTTGCCCGTATTGTTGACTATGACCCACGACATTTGCAGGCAATCGAAAATGAGGGGCAATATCCAAGTCTGGAGTTATTCATTCAGCTTGTGACAATGTTTGATGTGTCTGTTGACGAGTACATATTCCCAAATAAGGAAGTCGAAAAAAGTTCTGTCCGCAGACGCTTAGACGCACAGCTCAACAGATTGGACGATAAAGAGCTTTCCGTCATAGAAGCAACCGTAAACGGACTATGTAAGGCAAAAGAGCCAGAGGAATAAACCTCTGGTTTTCTTTCGCCCTTTTTCTAATAGCTCGGACAGCCATAGCCGAGGATTTCATAATACCCTATGGGATAACTGTTCTGTCGGCAGGCATCACCAGAGTTGCCCTCCACGGTATAAACAACGCCGTTTTCACATTTCTCCACGATACCCACATGGTCAGCGTCTCCGTCCTGCCCGTCGTTGCTCCAGTCGAAAAAGATAATGTCGCCTGCTTTCGGCTCATAATCCTTTCCCTGCCATTGCCCGTTTCCATTAAACCAATCCACACCGTCCGAACAGAGGGAGAATTTCGGCACAATGCCGCTTTCCAGATAGCCGCACTGGTCGGCACACCACGACACGAAGCAGGCACACCATTCCACACGCCCATCAAAGCCGTACCAACTCCAATAAGGCTGACCGCCCTCATTGCCGAGCTGCATCAAAGCGACTTCTACAATGGCTTGGTTGCCGCCGCTTGTGAACGCCCGTCCATACGGATAATAGCGTAACACATGGGCGGGGTACTGTGTGTCGCCGTACTTTTCCCACCCTAACCGCTGTGCCTGCATGGTGGAAAATTCTACCGCATTGGCGTAGGAATAACCGCCGTAGTTGGTTTTCGCCCATGAGATATACCCGTTGCCGAAGTTATAGCCCTGCAAGGCAAGCTTGATACGCTCCATGTCAATCGGGTTTTCCACCCCGGCAGAGATAAGGGCGGCTTTCAGCTCCTGCACGCCGCATTGGATGGAATACTCTGGGTCTTGTATCCCGTTCGGCTCATGGGGATACCTTGTGTTAAAGCTGCCCTCCGCCGCCTGCATGGGGTCAAGCCCACGCCCGCCGCTTTCCTGCATCATCACCGCCTTGATAAGCTCCACATATTCGGGGATGCCGTACTGCTTCGCATACTTCTGTATCAACGGCGTGTAGGCTTCCACCTCCGCACTGACGGGGGTATAGGAAGTGCTTTCGCTTCCACCCCCAAACAAAGACACGGCACATCCGAGCAGGACAACAATCAAGATAATCACGACGGCAATCCAGCCACCTGCGATTAGGGCGGAAACCAATGCCTTTGTGCCTGCGATAATCGCCTTGACTGCGGCAATGGTAGCCTTGACTGTCGCTTTTGTCGCTTCGACTGTCGCCTTTGCGGTGGCTTTCGCTGCCTGTGCCGCTTTCTGGGCGGCTTTGGCAGACGCTTTCGCCGTTTTCTGTGCCGCCTTGACGGTCTGCTCGGTGGTCTTAATCGCCGTCTTAGAGGTTGCCTGTGCGGTCTTTACGCCTTTTTCCGCTGCCTTGACCGTGCCTTTTGCCGTAGATTTCACGGTCTTTTCCGCATTTTTGGCGGTGGTCTTGATGGTCTTTTTCCCCTGCTGACGGGTCTTTATCAACTGGCTTTTCCCATTTGCGGGAGCATCGGGGGCAGGAGAACGGCTCACAGTTCCGTGGCGGATCTGTGAGCCGTTCCGTTCTGCAGCAGCCTGTGCTTTTTTCTGCTCAGCGGCTTTCACCGCCCGTTTGGTCTTAAACTCGGCAACTTTATCCTTTGCCTTGATGATATTTTCTTTCGTGGTCTGGACGGATTTCTGCCCCTGCTTATTGAATTGGTGGATGCCCTCGTCCTTTACACGGTCTGCGGTATGGGAGATTTTATCTGCCGCATACTCGGTGGCAGAGTTTTCCTCCGCATAATATCCCTGTTCCGCCTTGTCCTTTGTTTTGGCATAAGCGGATTTCATACGCTCACTGGCTATGGCGGCTTTGTCTATGGTCTTTATTGTACCCTTGACCGCATCTCTGGTCTTTATATCAGCCATGCAAAACCTCCTTTCCCAGAGGATTTGCGGTCATTTCAATTTACCTTTTTCGCCACCACGACAAGCCTGCCGTTCTGTGCGGAGTATTCGCAGGTGGAGAGGGTAATGAGCCTGTCGCCGTACTCGGCGGTCACGCCCGTATCATACAATGCAAGTTCCTTACACTTCCCGACATAGGCGTTAAATTCTTCCTCATTCTCCGCATCCACAAAATCATAATAGCGGTAGCCCTCCGCACTATACGCCACGGTCTTAAACACGGCGATGATTTCATATTCCGCCTGCTCCGTGAGAGTGTCAAACTGGATGGTCTTGTGCTTTTCATAAAAGCTCTCGGATTTGTAATCCTCCAACGCCCCAAACATCTTTTGACCTTTGATGTGGTGTCCGTAAATAATCAGATTGTCGCTTGTGGCAAGGTCGCAGTCCTCTTGGATATACGGCACTCCCAAATCGCTGTATTCCTTTTCAAAGTTGTGCTTCAGATAGAAATTCGGGTTGTTCTTCGTCTGCATGACAGGGTAATTGATGGTCGTTCCGTCAATGGAAATCCAACCTGCCATATCCTCATTCTGCAAATACAGTTCCTTATATTTTGCCAGAATGTCCTCGCCCTCGCTGACGGGCGTATCCTCTGGCGTTTCTTCCTCCGCAGGGGCGTTCTCCACGACCTCGGCAATCTCCGCAAAGGCTTCGGTCTGCTCATCCACCTGTGCATAATGGCGGCAGATATGCCAGCCGCAAAAAGCCGCCGCACCTAAAAGGCAGACGGCGGCAACGATGCAGATAACAGACTGATATTTTTTCAGATATTCTTTCATAGGCTTTTCTTTTCCTTTCTTGGTTTACCTTACATTATCGGTGTGCTGCTTGGGTGTGGGTAAATCCCTGCAATATTCGGGATACCTCACCTTGATGCCCTCCATAAAGTAGGGGGCAAATTCGCAGCAGAACAATTCCTCTGGGGTGAAATACCTCTCACGCCCGTCCTCTGCGTAACCGTTCCAGAGGTTAAAAGCAAGGTGGCAGACCTTGACCGTGCCGCTTGTCTGCCATCCGCCGTGCATCCCCTCTGGCTCAATGCAGTCCGTCTTAAAATCAAACATGGCATTGATGTTGTTCCTTGTTTCCTCCGCAATCCCCATCACATAGAAAAACGCCCTGTGGTAGCAGTCGTTTACCCTGCATTTCATCATATTTTCCAGAAAGAAATCACGGTGGGCTTTATTACGAAACCTTATCTCTGACATAAAAATCCCTCCATTCTTAACACTCCCCAAATTTGGTCGTCATCAGCTTGTAAAGCTCCGTATTGCGTGGGAACTTATTAACGAACGGCACGAGGGAGCTGCCCACTTTGAGTAACCCCTGACCTGCACCCACATTGGTGATATAGCTCATCTGCAAGTCGGAGATGTTAAGGAGCTTGGCAAGTTCAATCCTGTCTGTGGACGCTTGGTTTAACATGATGATAAACTCGGAGTTTGCAAGCATTGTCCTTGCCGTATGGCTCTGTAACAGGTCGTCCACATTCTGGGTAATGCCAGTACAGTACGCCCCGTACTTACGCACACGCTTCCAGAGGGTAAAGAGGAAGTTTGCCGAGTATTCATGCTGAAAGAGCAGGTAAATCTCGTCAATGAAAATAAAGGTGTTCCTGCCTTTTGCCCTGTTCTGGGTAATGCGGTTTAGGATGCTGTCAAGCACCACAAGCATACCGATAGGCTGTAACTGCTTGCCCAAATCCAGAATGTCATAGCAGATAAGGCGGCTCTTGGTATCCACATTTGTGTGCTTGGCAAAGGTGTTGAGAGAGCCGTCCGTGAAAAGCTCAATGGCAAGAGCGATTTCCTGTGCTTCTGGCTCATTCTGTTTCAGAAGTTCCTCACGGAAGTCCTGCAAGGTCGGCGGTGTCCCCATATAGTTGCCCTGCTGATAGTAGCGGTACACGCTCGCCGTACAGCGGTCTATGATGGATTTCTGCTTTGCCCCAAGGCTTGCCCCGCCGATGAGCTGCTCGCACAAAGACAAAATGAACTCTGATTTTAAGATGACGGGGTTTGCACCGTCGCCGTAATCAGAGTTCATATCCATAGCGTTGATGTGGTTTTCGCTTGTTGCAGAAATGTGAATGACCTCGCCCTGCATTGCCTTTACCAAAGGCGAATACTCTCGCTCTGGGTCTATAATAATCACATCGGCGTTAGGGTCGGTGAGGACGATGCTCGTCATTTCCTCTTTCGCCGTAAAGGACTTGCCCGCACCAGACACGCCGAGGATAAAGGAATTGCCGTTCAAAAGGTGGCGGCGGTTGGCGACAATCATATTTTTGCTGATAACATTCTGTCCGTAATACACACCGTCCTTATGGTAGATTTCCTGCACACGGAACGGGATAAACACCGCAAGGCTCTCCGTGGTGAGGGTACGCAGGGCATCAATCTTCCTCACGCCGAACGGCAGGGCGGTATTCAGACCGTCCATCTGCTGATATTTCAGCACGGCAAACTGGCAGAGATGCTTTCTTGCTGTTGTGAGCAGGGCTTCCGTGTCGTTGTCGAGCTGCTCTTTGGTATCAGCCGTATGCACCATCGTGAGGATGGCAAACATCATCCTCTGGTCACGGGTCGTCAAATCGTCGAGGAACTCCTTGCTTTCCTTTCGCTGCTGCTCTAAGTCATAAGGGATAACGGCGGAAAAGTTGTTGTTCTGGTTCTGTTTCCTCTGCCAGTTGGTGATATTGGTTTCCACACCCAAAAGACGGTTTTCCACCTCCCGCACGGCTTCGTCCGTGGGAACGGGTACGACATCCACGGAGAGCATCATGTTACGGTTTAATTCGCAAAGCTCCGCCACCATGCTGTCCTTGATATAGGCGGCATATTCACGCAGGAAAATCACACGCCCGTACCGATTGCCCATCTTGAAATAATCTTTTTCAAACTCAAAGGAGTCGGGGCAGATATAGTCCTTGAAGTCGTGACCTTTCCGCATGGTCTGGGAGAGGTCGAAGGAAAACGCCGTTTCCTCGCCTGTGCGGTAGAAGTCATGGAAGATACGCAGCTTGTCATTAGCATCAAGCTCCGTACACTTTGAGCCAAGACGGTTGAAATGCCCGATAAGGTCAGCACCCACACGGGCAAAATAATTCCTCGCTTCCTCGATGTTCTTCTTGCAGACGGAGATTGTCACATACTTATCCTGCACGATGGAGTTAGCCCCCGTCGCCTTATCAAGCAGCATCCTGTTGTATTCCTTGCGGTACTTATCCAGACCGTCCTCAGCCATAGGAATAAGGATGGTCTGCTCAAAATCCGCCTTGTTCAAGCGGCGGTTGTTGATGGTGATTTTCGTGGTCGCCCCGCTGTCGAGGGCATTAAGAAGCTCCGAGTATTCAAGGAACATGGCTTCCTTGTCCTCACGGCTCGCCACGGCATAGTTGATGTCCTCAAACTGAAAGGTCTTTGCATATTTGTTCTTCCCGACAAGAAAAATACCGTCCTCCCACATGGTTTTCAGCGGGATGACCGCCTGCACCGATTTCGGCACGATAAATTTTTCCTTGTCCTGCTTGAACAGGTTTCTAAGCGTCTTTATCATGGCTTACCTCCTTACGCTTTTTTGATTTCTTTGCTTTCTTTTTCTCTGGCTTTCCTGCCTGCCGCTTCTGCTTTTTGGTCGGGGCGGGCAAGCCTTTTTCCCTCGCTTCGATGTTGGGTTTCAACGCTTCATAGTAGAGATTGTCTGGGGAAAACAAAATCTTCTTTGGCATTAAGAACTCTGATTTTATCCACGCCCAGACGAACTGCTCCGCCGTCATGCCGTTGTACTTGATAAAGCCCATCATGGCAAAGGGGGAAGCCCCCAGAATACACATCCAGCTTAGGGTTTCCGTGCCGAACTGCGGGCGGAGCAGGAAATACAAGCCCACCGCCACGCCGCAGGCAAGGACAGAAAAAATGAACTGCCGCATTGACAGCCCGAAAAACATACTCTCCGTGTAGTTGCGGATTTCCTTATTTATCTTGACTTCCAATCGTTCTCACCTCCTTACCGTTGCATTTCATTCTTTCTCTTAGGTGCTTTCTTCTGGGACGGGTAGGGGATAAATTCTTCCTCCCCCTTGATAATGCTGAACTCTGCCCGCAGAAACGGGTGCATTTCCTGTTTCTGGTACTGGCGGATAAGGTCAACCGCACTTTCCTTGGTGGCGGTGCTGCCTTGCTGCATCCCGTCCTTGAAAATATAAAACCGTTCCATTGTTCCTCCTTTACAAGCCCATCATTTCTCTGACAACACGGTCTGCCATCTTGACTGCACCGACTAAGACGAGCATATTGAATACAAGCTCCCCGATATAGCTCCATACCATTGTGACCGCCGCCGCATCGGGATTAACGACAGGCGGGGAAGAAGCAAACAGGGAGAAGATAATACAGGCAAGCACGATGACAGCCCCCTCAAGGCATACGGCAGAATAGCTTTTGATAAAGCTCTTGCCGACGCTCTGGCTCGGCTCTCCCGCAAAGGCAGAGAGAGGAACAGGGGCGATTGCGGTATAAAGGTAGAGCTTGAAAAATCTGCCGTACACCGACATAATCATAATGAATGAGAGTACCGTAATGAACAGACCGCCGATGAGCGTGACTGCCCATAGGGGGATACTCTCAAAAAAACCGCAGTCCTCAACCGCCGTGACGATTTCCTGCGGCAGTACCGTCTGCTGTGCCGCACCGAAGCCTGCGGCGTTCATAATCGTGGATATGATACCCTGCACAATCTTAAACAGAGCCATCATCAGCTCCAAGCCATAGGTCACTGCACCTTTGGCAAGGGCAAAGCGGATAAACAGCTTCAACGCCTGCTCTGGACGTTTCACCTCTGCAAAATTGCCGCAGGTACGCATCACGCCTACCACAAAGAACAGGACGAGCAGGGCAAGCCCGATAGCCTGCACCGCACCGTGTATATCCACGATGACATTCCATATCGCCCCGCCCTTGAAATTCTCTGGGGATTGGGTAATGAGCTGCCATATCTCGGCTAACTTCTCATTCCAAGTATTTAGGGCGTTCTCTAAATTCTGTACTACCCAGTTATCAGACATTCGACCACCTCCTTGTTAAAAATCGGCTTATGGGGCAATCCGCAAAGCGGATCTGCCCCGTAAGCCCTGCCTTGTGTCTTTGGGTTATTTTGTCTGCCGCTTCCTAATCAGCCTGTGATAAGCGTCAGAATCTCCTTTGCAAAGGTAATGACAACGCCGCCTGCAAGGGTCAGAAAGCCGTTCGCCCTCTGGGAAGGGTCGTGGGATTTCAGCGACAAGCCAATCTGCACGATGCCGAAGCCGAGCATAATCATGCCGACAGCCCTCACCAGACCGAAAATGAAATCCGACAGGTTGTTTACTACCTGAATGGGGTCATTGGCGGCAAAGGCGGTCATGGAAGTGCCAAGCACCATCGTGAGGGCAAGCACCGCCACGCAGTAGCGGCGGAAGCCCGTTCTGACCTTGCCCGTCATGGGCAGCTTCGTGGTTGCTTTCTTCTGGGTGTCCTTTTTGTTGAAAATTCGCATAGATAAATCCTCCTTATAAATTGAATAGTTCTTCCAAGTCCTCCTCGGACAGAAGCTCATAGGAAGTGCTGACAGCGTTCACGCTCACGGCGTTCTCTGGGATGTCGCTGTCAAACACAAGGGTTGCGACAGCCTGCGTCGGCTCGCCGTGGATATAAGGCGGCTGTCCTCCGTCTGCTGTCAGTTTTACATTGGGGTGCTTCAAGATGTCATACTTAAAGTCCATGACGGGGCGTTCCCCACGCACAAAAAGAAGTGCGTAGCGGTTGTCGAGCATACGCACTTCATCGGGCGTTAAAAGCTCACGCCCCGAAATCTGGTAGTTGGTGGAATAGTTCCCGCTGCGTCCAGAGCTTTTCCCATAGGTGTTCGTGTCAATGGTTTCCTTGCCCAAAAGCTCCGACACATACTTGTGGGTACTCTGCTCGTTGCCGCCCAGATAGAGGAATTCATCGCAGTTGCCGACGATGCTTTCCCATTGCTTTTCAAAGAGGGCTTTGAGCTGTGCCAGATTTTGCAGGATAATCGAAACGGATACACCTCTGGAACGCATGACACTCAAAATCTTGTCAAAGTCATCGGGCAGCGAAACATTCGCAAATTCGTCCATAATGAAATGGCAATGGACGGGCAGGCTCCCGCCGTACTTGTGGTCGGCAAGGTAGAAAAGCTGTTGGAATAGCTGCGTATAAAGGATGCTGACAAGGAAATTAAAGCTCGTGTCGTTGTCTGGTATCAAGGCAAACAGGGCGACTTTCTTTTCCCCCAGAGAGGGTAAATCAAGCTCGTCCGTTGCGGTCAAGGACGCAAGGCTCTCCAGATTGAATTTTTCAAGCCGTGCGGCAAGGGTTATCTGGATGCTCTTTAGGGTCTTGGCAGAGCCAGAGTGGTAATCACGGTAATACTTGAGGGCGATATGCTCTGGGTTTACCATCTCCAGACGGTCAAACAGTTCGTCTAACGGGCTTACATAGCTGTCGTCGTCCTCCCGTACCTCGCCTGCACGGAGCAGCTCCATCACCATCGGGAAATTCTGCTCGTCTGGCGGTGCTTCGTATTTCAGATAGAACACCAAGGACAGGAGCAGCATACTCGCCGCCGTGTCCCAGAACGGGTCTTGGGACTGGCTTCCTTTCGGCGTGGTGGCTTTGAATAGATTGGTTACAAGCCGCTGCACATCATTATCGTTCCGAAGATAGACAAAAGGATTGTAGCAATGGCTCTTGTGCATATTGATAAGGTCAAGCACACGCACTTCATAACCTTTCTTCTCCAAAAGACCGCCCACATCACGGACGATTTCTCCCTTTGGGTCTAAGATTACCATTGAGGTGTTGCACTGCATGGCGTTGGGCTTACAGAAGAAGCGTGTTTTTCCCGCCCCGCTGCCGCCGCATACCAAGATGTTTAGGTTTCGGCGGTGCTTCCTGCCGTCCAGCCCGATACGGACATTCTGGGTCAAGAGCTTATTCTGGGTCGGGTCTTTCTCTCGGTACTTTTTATTGAGCGTATCTGCGTTGCCCCATTTGGCAGAGCCGTGTTCCTCCCGCCTGCGGTAGTTCCTGCGTGTGGAGAGATAAATGCCGATGCCCATAGCGTAGGCAAGCAAAAAAATAAGGACAGTCCTTAAACTGTCCTCACACACCGTTATGGAAAACGGCTGATTGATTGCTGCGGATAGACCGCCGATTATCTCCACGATGCCGCCGCTGACATAAGGTGCTGTCAGCAGGGCAAGCCACACGACAGGCACGATGCCGCATACGGCAAGGATTAGGCTCGTCCTGTTCTCATCGTTCCTCATTGCACCTGCACGGGGCGACTTTTACTTTTCTGGTCGGGGCTTTGGATACTCTGATAATCAACTCGTCAACGGGGTCGGTGGGGCGTTCCTCCCGTACCTGCTCGGTACGCAGCGTGTTCAGTGCGTTGAGCATAATGTTCTTATCATACTTATCCATAGCCAGATGGTAGCGTTCTTCTTTCATGGGCTGCACCTCCTGTTAGCGTTCCTGCTCTTTGGATTTGGGCGGCTTGTTCTTCTCCATGCTCTTATACATATCGCTCTGGATTTCCCCAAGCACATCACGCATCGAGCCAAGCTCGCCCTTAAACGCCTGCGTATCCATCCCCTCATACTCTTTGGGAAGCCTGCCGAAATTAAATCCTCTGGTATCCACGCCGTAACGGGAGCTTACCATATAGGCAACGCAGAAGGATTTGAAATCGGAAGCGTCACGGCTCTCGTTATGCTTGAAGTCAAAGACCGCCGCCGACACTTCCTTTGCCATGCTCACAAAGAGCTGTTCCTCGGAAAGCCCCGTCCTGATAAAAATGGTCTGCTGGGAGCTGTCATAGAACGCAGGCACTTCAAGCTCCTCGACGGGCTGAAAGCCGACAGGGCTTGCGTCAATCATTGCCGATACAAGCTCACGCATGGTCTTGGCTTCCTGCGGCTGCTGCCTGTCTTTCGCAGAGGTTTCAGAAACATCGAAAACCTCCTTGGCGTTATACCCGACAGCCTTTGTGCCGTCCTCACGGGTGTATTCCTTGCCAGGCTCAAGGATAACGACTTTCTGTGCATCCTTGTTCACATAGACACGGCTCTGTTTCCAAGCCGCCCGTTCTTTAAGCTGCGTCGCTTCGGGCATCTGTGCTGATACCAGAATGGCATTGTTGACGGAGTAGCGGTCAAAACGCCCCTGCACATCAAGGTACTGACGGAAGCTGTCACCGCTTTCCATCATCTCGGCACAGGTATTGTCAATCATCTCATAGGCTTCCTGCCGCTGAGCCTGCTTCTGTGCAGCCCATTCCTCTTTGTTAAAGGGGCGGCTGCCGCCGTTAAAAACATCATAGATACTCATTTATCTTGCTCCTTTCGATTTGCTCGGTTTCTTCCGCTTCGGCGGCTGCTTATGCTCCGTCTTTCCTGCGGGCGGTTTCTTCGCCTTGTCGGAAGATTTGTCTTTGCCGACGGCAGGGGCATCGGCTTCCTGCTCCTTTCGGCTCTCCTTGATTTTCCGCAGTTCTTCTCTGACGGACGGTTTCTCCGCCTTAGTCATAGTAGCCCCCTCTGCGGATTTCTTTGGCTGCTCTGAGGTAGGCTCGGACAGAGGGGATTTTTCCGTCTTTGCCACCGAGGGGTTTGAGGCGTTTTCCTCTTTCTGTACGGGCTTACCCATAAGGGCGTCCATGAGCCTGTCTTTCTCCGCCTTTTCGGGCGTTGTGATTTCTGGCTCTGGCTGACCGTCCTTTGCATCCCTGCTTTTTTCCGCCGTGGTAACGATGGATGCGGTATCCACCGAAGCAAGGCTGAAGCGTTCCACGATACGGCTGATTTTCGATGCGTCCTCGGCTCTGGCAATCACATCGACCTCCGCATTTGGGTCTTTGTTCTTGCGGTCTGCAAGGACGCAGTAGAGTACGCCGTATTTCTTTGCTTCCTGCGTGAATTTCTGCAAATCGCCACGCTTGACGGTAAAGACTTTCAGCTCCTTTCCAGAACGCAGCATATTCGTCAGTCTCGCCTTGCCTTTGGTTTTCTTTTCCTCTTTGAGAATGGAATACAAGAGGATGGCGATATTCTTCGCACCTGCCCCTGTGATTTTGGCAGCGACCTCAAATCCCTCCAAGCTCATTCTCACGATTTGCTCCGCCGCTTCGCCGCCTGTGTTCATCCTTCATCAGCTCCTTTCTTTGCTGTTCGTTTTCGTCTGCCCGTATGACCTGTAACTTTTCTCTGAGGGTATCGCTGCGGGCTTCGATGCCCCCGCACAGTCTGACCTCCTTCCGTAAAAATTTCATACGCTCCGTGATTTCCGAAAGCCGAGCCTTGACCGCTTCTTTTTCTTCGCCGCTTACCTTGCGGCTCTGGGAATAAAGCCCCTTACGCTGTTCGGTCAGCTCATGGATTTCGGATTCCAGAGAGCCTTTATATGAACAAAGCTGCTCTGGGGTGTCGATGTGACAACGGCAGAGCAGCCTTGTTTCCTGTGTGATGGCTTCCATCTTCATAAGGTCGTCCTTTAGGAGATAGTGAAGCCGTGCGTAATTCTGTTTTCTGTTCTTCGGCAGGATGCCGAGCTTATAGCAGTAGTGGAGATACAGCCCACGCAAGCCGCCGATTTTCTTGGCATCCTTTAATGAGCCTTTTACCCTTATGACCTTGACGGGCTTTGTCTGCTCGGCAAAACGGGAAAATTTCACCGCATAGGAATTTTCCTTAATGCGTTCCACAATCCTCTCGTTGGTATAGTCCTCCCCGAGCTTATAGAGCCGCTTCGGTCTTTGCCATCCTTTTCCGATAATCGTCCAGTATTTGCGGTTGGGGTCAAAGCTCACTCGGTATCCCATTTCCGACAACTGGCGGTCAAAGTCTTTGAGCGTATAGGATTTGGAGATGGCTTCGTCCACCGCCTGCCGTGCCACAGTATCCCTCGTAGGTCGCCCCTGCTTTTCTGCTTGGTAGAGGGCGTAGGGCTTTTTCTTCCCGCTTGGGTGTTCGATAACCGATAACGCATACTCCCTGCACAGCTCATCAGAACGCTTACGCAATAACCGCAGGTTCTTCTTGTTATCGTGGTAATGCTTGCCGTCCGTAAAGGAAACGGAGTTGACGACAAAGTGGTTGTGCAGGCACTCGGTATTTAAGTGGGTGGCGACAATCACTTGAAACCTGCCGCCCCACATCTTCTCGGCTAACTTCACGCCTACCTCATGGGCAACCTCTGGCGTGACCTCGCCTGCCTTAAAACTCTGGAAACCGTGGTAGCAGACAATCTCGCTCGTGTCGTTCCACTGGTGTTTGGCTATCATCATCTCGTCCCTTGCGGTGGCAGGGTCGCAGTTCACGCCGCTGACAAAAAACCTCTGCTCGGTCTTGTCCTTGTTAGTAGCATATTCCATGACATCCACCATCGCCTGCAAATCGCTTTCGCTGTATTTGGGGTTGGCGGTCTTTTCTGGGTTTTTGGCATAGTCGATGGGGTGGTCGAGCCTGCCTTTCACATCCCATATCTCGCAGACCGCCATCAGCCCGTCTGCTTTCTGGGGAGCAGGTAGCTTTTGCTGACCTCCAGACGGAACTCCCGCCACCGCTTGGCTTCCTCACGGAGCATCGGGGCGTCCACGAAGTCAAGGGCGTTGGCTTTCGCCGCAAGCTGGTTGATGCGGTTGCCGATAGCCGACAGCTCCCGCATGATTTTATAAAACTCTGGGTCTGGCTTCTCGCAGAGGCGGTATCCCATCAGCATGGAACGAAGCAACGCCTCCTTGGAATGCCCCGACCTCTCCACAAGCTCATAAAGGTAGGCGGCTTCCTCGTCATTCAGACGGAAAAGTATCTGCACATTTCTTTTTCGCATCGGCATCCTCCTTCCTTTCGGAGAGCCTGTTAATCTGCATTAGGCACATCAGCACAACGCCGATAATGCTGCCGAGCATCGTGCCGATGACAAAGAATAAAAACTCACTCATTCTTAAAAGCTCCTTTCTTCTGACCGCTTCCTTGGCGGCATCCTTTTTATGGGGTATTAGGGGCATCCCCTAACAAGCGAATTTGGGCGTCCATCGGGAGATGGATAACCAAATTCAGTGCTTGGTAAGACATTGCTTAGTCCTCGTCCTCCAGACGGCATTCTCCGCACATCGGGCAGAAGTACGGACATTCCGAACAATCCTCGTGCTTCAGACATTCGTCCTGCTCATCATCGGGCGTGTCATTTTCCTTTTCTCCGTCCCCGTCTGCTTCCGCAATATCAGCTTCGCCGCAGACAAAATCCTCATCGGAAAAGTCGATAAGGTCGGTGTCAAAGAGGATGATTTTGAGCTTCTCCGCCGCCTGTTCTGGGCTGTCGGCATAGACGGAAACGGTCTTTTCATAGTGTCCTGTGAGCGTTACATCATACTGTTTCAATAGTTAAAATCCTCGCTTTCATTCTTAAATTTGGTGTGGTCTGGCGGTCTTTCCTGCTAAAAATCTACTGCACAATCAACGGGCATCCCTCCTTTCACGGCTCGGCTTCTGCCTTGCAAGCCCCAGATAGGACATTAAAAAATCGTTGACATCCTTGCCGACTGGCGGCGGGGCGTCAACGATTTTGTAGTCTTTCTGCAATAATTCTTTTAGGGCGGCGGTACATAACCTGCCTGTCCTGTCGTTATCCAAGTGCAGGATAACGGTCTTGATTTGCGGATTTTTTTGCAGGTAAGTGGACAGGGCAATGGGGATTTTGCTCTCAGAGAGTTCCTTTTTGGGCTGATACACGCCCGATAAAGAGAGCAGGTTTGCCGCCTTATAGTCCTTTCCCTCGCATTTGAGGTAGGTGGCATAGGACAGTAAATCAATGGCGGCTTCAAATAAATGCACCTTGTCTGTCGGCTCTCTTGCCAGAAGTCGGAAGGAATACCGCTTGTCGCTGCCCGATGCGTCCTGTCTGAAAGAGCTGCCAAGCGTACTCCTGAGAGCCGCATATTTTGGCTTTCCGCTTTCGTCCTTACCCACAAAGACGGCGTTATGGTACGGTTTGCTCTCAAAGATAATGCCCTCTGCGATGCAGTCCTGTATGAGCTGATAATCAATGCCACGCCCGAAAAGATACTCTGTCACCTTATCGCAGTCTACATTTTTCTCTGGCAGGAGCAACACTTTCGGTTCGTCCTTTTTCACGGCAGGGGGCGGCGGTTTCCAGTCGCCCATGTCCCCCGTGAGGGTCTGCACGGCTTCCACGAAGCCAAGCTCTCTGACTTTCATCAGATAATCAAGGGCAGAATAGCCGCCGAAGCCCCGTGACCACCAGTACCATTTGCCGTTGGAAATCTTCAAGCTGTCGTGTTCCCTTGTGCAGTAGACATTGCCTGCCACACGCTTTAGGTTGCTCGGCTCGTACCGTTGCAGGTAGGAGAGCAGGTCGATTTGCCGTGCCTGTTCAATCACGGCGGGGTCGAACTGAACATAGCCGTTACTTCCCATTCAAATAAAATCACCTCCAGAAATGAATTTAGCCGAGGGGCTTTCGGTAAAGAAAACCTCTCGGCTATGTAATGGTATATATTTTAATGTAGAAGTACGGCTTATAAGCATCCGCCTAATGTAACGATTATTTGAGTATATTTGAATCCCTCATTTAATCTGCTACATTCCATAACAATGAAATAATCATCTTCGTTTTCTGCTTTTACCACAATTCCTTGTGATAATTCAGTCGTCCATAAAGGCTTTACTCCATAAAACTTAGATACAAAATCATTTGTTGGGTTAGGCATATTGACATCAAAGTTGTTATCAGCAAGCCATTTATGGTAATCCTTTAATGCAGGTAATCCCATTGTTTGTACCGCAGCCATGATTCCAGATTGTTCTTGCAGTTCATCTTCAATGTTGATGATATATTCCTTGGTAGGGTCAAGTTCATAGCCATGAGCCTTTACAAGCTGACCAAAATCCTTATTTAGTTTTAGCTTTTGCATAATCTTACCTCCAAACACTTATTATTTCTACTTGGAATTGTATCACATATCCATGAATTTTTCTACCACTCAGCTATGTAGATTGCAATCTCCGCTTATGTTTCATGTATTCCCTCAAGAGAATAGTATGGTGTACCATCAAAATTCTTTAATTCAAAAGTCTGGAACATAGCTTGTCCGTCTATATCCTCATAGCAGATATTAAACCACTTCGGTATCCCTTGTTCATTCCTTTCAAAATCATCTGTCAGAACTATAAGCTTTTTTGCCCATTTTTTTGCATCGTCCGTATCATAATAGGCACATACAATGCTTTTAGATTCATTGCATTTTAGCAAAGGACAAATATACCTATCAAAGACAATTACATGAGTTATTGGGTAGCTATTCACGTTTTCAATAGATATTTTGATATTATTATGCTTTGGGTATGTTGATGGGTCTGAGGGATTGAAGAATTCTCCTGTTCCCTCAATCTGCTTATTCATTGATGCAATATTTACGAAGAAAATAGGTTGAATTTTCTTTCTGTGTTCTTGCAATCTTCTCTCATTTTCCACTTTTGTATAATAGCTACTCTGGAAAAGTGCAATTAAACTGACTGCAACTGTGCCGACAAAAGAAAGATATGCCCCCAAAAAAGAAAGCCAGTCACTTTTTGTTAAATCCTTTCCTGCTGAAAGAAAGCCGTCACCTCTGAACGCCAAATAGATACCAACATACCCACCAACTACTGCGATAGTAAAAATAATAAGCGGAATTTTATTTTGCCTTATAAAATTGTTTTTCTTCTTTGATGCCATTCTAAACCACCTCCCTTACTGTTCTCTTAATCTTACAGTTACACCAGAGTAATGCTTTAATACTTTTCTTCCATTTATCTCTGTGTATGTAATATTTTCGCAGGGACACCATCCTACCATCGTTGGTATATCAAACACATCAATCTTAAAATTCCTGCCCTCCATTGTTTTTAAGATGCCCTTTTCAAAGTTAATTTCCAGAATTGAATACTCTTGCATAAGATTTCCTCCTCTAAAACAATCAATAAAAAAACACATTCTAACACCTATCAATAAATAAATGCACATATTTTTTGTGCTTTATCTTTAGTGTTTTTAGAATGTGTGTTCTCTGGTATTTTTATCCAGACTAAACCTTTTGCAGAGGCTTGTCAATACTTTTTTACGATTATCAATGAAAAAAATCGGGTTATGGGGGTTCTTGTCTGTCTCAGCTATGTAAAAACGGCATCAGCTTCACGCCAACGCCGTCCTTTTTCTCGGTCAGTCCGTCATAAAATCCCTGCTTTTTTCAGATAGCCTACGCTGTCATAGCAGCCACGGAAGTACACCGCCTGCATCTCCATGTCCGTGAGCTTATTCTTCAGCTCCATTACCTCAATGAGAGCCGCACATTCTTTCTCGGTCAGCTCGCTTTCCGTTTCGCTGTCAAACACAGCTAAAACCTTGGGATATTCCTCATAAATGGCTTCAATCTTTTCTTGCAGGGCTTTGTATTCCTCGTCCTCTTTCGACAGTCTGGCAACGACAGAGCTTAGATATTCGTTGAAGATATTGCCGTGAACATCTACAAAAGTTTCAAATCTGAACGCATCAGACATTTTCCTCACCTCCGTTTTTCTTATCGTCACCTATTATACTGCCCAGATTTCAGCAATACAAATGTGCAAATGGGATTTAACGCTCCCTGTCCTGTGTTCTCTTTTCGGGCTGTTCGTTTTCCTGCTCTGGCTCGGTATCCATAACAGGAGCGTCTTTCTCGTCCAGATTCAGCTCAATATTGAGGGCGTTCAGCCTGTCGTTCTTTTCTTTCAGCTCATCTTCAAAGGCAAAGGGCTTTAACACCTCGGTCTTTGCATTGGCAAGCTGCTCCATAGTTTCCGCCTTTCGGGTCTTTGCGGCTTCCAGTCTGGCAGGGATTTTCCCAATCTCGTTTTCAATACGGGTCATATTTCCCAGAGCATCAGAGCCTAAATCAACCTTGTGCTTTGCCTTTCCGCAGAGGTTAAGGCAGTAATGGGTGTTGAAGCTGTCGTAATAAACCTCCATCTTGAAACCTCGGTAGCTGCCGATTTCCACGGGATTTGACAGCGGATTTTCCTTGCAGACAGCAAGGAGCATTTCGCCTGCGTCCGCTTTCTCGGTATAGGTCACGCCCTTTAAGGTCATGGGGCAGAACTTATCCTCGCCCTGCGGCTTGTGCTGTTCGGCAAGGGCGGTATCGCTTTCATAGCTGACAATGCGTTCCTCAAGCTCCTTTATCTCCCTCGGAAAGTGTTTCAGTATCCTGTCCTCAAGGTCGTAATGCTCGGAAAGGTAGCTCTGCTTCAATACTTTCAGCTTCGCCACCTGCATATCCAAGTCCATCTTTTCCTTGAAACGCTCATCGCCCGTGGCAAGCATTTTCACCTCTGCAAAGGAAAGAGCCACCTCGTCCACATCCTCGGCGGAACGCACGGGGCTTTTGCTCGTCATTATCTGGGAGATAAATTTCTGTTTCGATTCCACAAGCTGATAGAGGTAGGCGTCAAAGGTCTGCTCGGTCACATAGCGGTAAACCTCCACTTCTGGGAACATATTACCCTGTCTTTCAATCCTGCCTTGCCGCTGTTCCAAATCAGACGGACAGTAACAGGGGTCATTACGCCGCTTCGCTTGATACTATCGATAAGTTGCTCCATGTCCTCGTCCATTAGAACCTTGAACGGGTGGTCTGGAAACTCGTCAATCTGGGAGATTGGAATATCCCGTATCTTGCTTAACTTTGCTTCCTCACGGCTCTGGTCTGTTTCAAACAGGTCATCGTATGCGGTCAGCTTGATTTCTGTTCTTTTGTTTCCCGCCAAGCTCTGCCACCTCCTTTCCGAACTGCTCATAAGCTGCGGCTACCTTGCCGCCTTTGTCATAGGCAAAAATGCTCTTTCCCTCTGCGGTGGCTTCCACCGCACGGATGGAATGGGGTATCTGGGTATCAAATACCTTAATCCTCTGTCCGTAGGCACTTCTCACTGTGGCGGTGATTTCCTTTGAGATGTTCGTGCGGGGCATTACCATCGTCATAAGGATGCCGTCAATCCGCAAAGGCGGATTGATTTGCCGTCTGACTTTCGACACGGAGCGAAGCAACAGCTCTAAGCCTTTGGCAGAAAGATAGTGGGGCTGCGTAGGGATAACCACGCTATCAGCCGCTGCCAGTGCGTTGATGGTGAGCATACCAAGGCTCGGCATACAGTCTATTAAACAATAGTCATAGTTTTTCTTGACCTCGTTCACGCAGGTTTTCAGCACACTTTCACGGCTTATGGCGTTAATCAGCCTTACTTCCAAGCCCGACAGTTCAATGTTGGACGGTAACAGGTCAACGCCCTCGCCGTGGTGCAGGATGCTTTGGGCAACATCGACGGATTTATCATCAATGATGTCCTGCATGATGGTGGAGAGCGTGACGGGTAAATCGTCTGGTCTGTTGTAGCCGAGTGACATGGTTAGATTTGCCTGTGCATCAGCATCAATGAGCAAAACTTTCTTGCCCTGCTGTGCCAGACTTACGCCCAGATTGACCGCCGTGGTGGTCTTGCCGACACCGCCTTTCTGGTTGGTTAAAGCGATTACTTTGCAATTTGACATAGAATGCGTCCTCCTTTCGCATAGATTTAGCCGCTTTGTCAAGGCGGCTATGTAACTATACCAGAGAACGCAAAAAAGCCGCTTACTCTTAAACTTGATAAGAATAAGCGGCTTCGTGGTGATGTGCCTTAGACATATTCAATTTTCATTCTCTTAACAGGAGCGTTGACAACTTTGAAAATGAGTTCGTCAACGGGGTCGGTATATCTGCCCTGTTGAATAAGCTGATTTTTCAATTCCACAAGGCTATGTAGCAATAACTTTCTTTCCTCGCTGTCAAAATACAAATGAGTTTTCTTTTCTCTCATAATCGCCACCGTCCTTTCTTGGCTTCATTATATAAGAAAGTGGCAGACAGCTCAAATATGCAATTCGAGCGAAAAAATAAGCGTACCACTATTTCTAATGATACGCTCATAATTTCAGATGACCTCAAAATGCTTCAAAGCATCTTTGATTGCTTCAACTTTTTCTGGTGTTGGGTGTTTCCTCGGCTGTTTCAATTCCTCTACCGCATTGGGAGCATCATACATCGGCAATCCTAAATCTCGTTTTACCTCTGCGATATATGCGGTATGTACTTTGAAGCCGTATTTTGCTTCTATGTACTCCTTAATCATTTTGTAGGTAACTCGCTCTTTCGGCTTATACGCTGCGGCTCTCTTGGCGATATTATCAAGCGGCACTTTGCCCTCACCCTCGCCAAACTCCACTTTTACGTTGATTACGCTGTCGGGTTTTTTGTGGGAAAGCATTACAACCGTCTCCACATGGGGGGTGCGAGGGAATAGGTCCACGCCGCAGGCGCGGCGAGCGGTGTAGCCCATGGTGGCCAAAAGCGCCAAGTCCCGTGCCAAGGTTGCCGGGTCGCAGGACACATACACCAGCCGCTCAATGCCCATTTTATCAATAGCGGCGAACACCTCCGGCGCGCAGCCCTTGCGTGGCGGGTCTACGATGGCCACATCCGGGCGCACGCCCTGGGACGCCAGCTGCGTTGCCGCACCGGCTGCGTCCGCACACAGGAATTCTGCGTTCTCAATACCGTTGCGCCGGGCATTCTCCCGGGCGTTCTCCACCGCCTGGGGAACCACCTCCACGCCGATCAACCGGCGGCAGCGATCCGCTAAAGTCAGGCCGATGGTGCCCACGCCGCAGTACAGATCCAGCAGCACCTGGTCGCCGGTCAGACCGGCAAAATCCCCTGCCAGCGCATACAAGCGTTCACATTGGTCGTGGTTGACTTGATAAAAAGCATGGGGGCCGATGGCAAAAGTCTTGCCGCACAGCTTGTCCAGCAGTTCGCCCTTGCCCCAAAGCACCCGATCCCGGTCACCCAAAATCACATTGGTGCGCCGGGTGTTGCTGTTTAGCACCACGCCCACCAAGCCGGGCACAGCGGCACGCAAGGCGGCGCAAAGTGCGTCCCCGCCGGGCAGATCTGTGCCGTTGATCACAATACAAGCCAGCACCTGGCCGGTAGCCTGGCCCTTGCGGAAATACAAGTGGCGCAGCAGGCCGGTGCCGGTCTCCCCATTATATACGGAAATTTGATGTTCTTCCGCCCATTGCAGGCAAGCCGCCACACCGGCGGAAAAATCCGTACACTGGAGCAGGCAATCTCCGGTAGGCACCACACGGTGGCTCTTATAGGCATAAAAACCGGCTACCGGTCGGCCGTCTTGCAGCTGCACCGGGTACTGGGCTTTATTGCGATAGCGCACGGTATCGGGCGCTGCCAGCACGCCCTCCACCTGCAAATCCAGGTGGCCGATCCGCTGAAAAGCATCGTCGATCCGCTGCTGCTTAAAGCGCAGTTCCTCCGCGTAATCCACCGTGCGAAAGGCACAGCCGCCGCACTGGGCAGACACCGGGCAGTCACTCTCCACCCGATGAGGCGATGGCTCCAGCACCTGTTGCAGCCGGGCAACAGCATAGTTCTTTTTGGCTTTAATGATATGCGCCGTAACCACATCACCGGGCACGCCGCCGCGCACAAAAATCGGCACGCCGTCCTTGCGCCCGATGGCGCTGCCCTCGGAAGTCAGGGCGGTTATATTCAGTTGAATCTCGTCATTCTTTTTGAGTTGCACCCAAATCACCGTCCTTTATCATAGCATAAAACCGCGGGAAAAGGAAGTGTTAAAATGAAAAAGGCGGCGGGCAAATTTCCTTGCCTGCCGCACTTTTTTGCAGTTTTAACGATGGACGGTCCGCTGCACTGCCTTGACCAGCTCCACCACCGGGATCACTGCCAGGGCCAGCGCCATCGACGCACCGTAGGCTGTACCGGACAGTGGGACAAAATCAAAGGCCGCAGCCAACGCCGGCACATACAGCACCACCGTGGACAGCACCAAAGACAGCACCATGGCACCCCACAAATAGCCGTTTTGCCCCATAGAAAACAAACTGGCCCGGCGCGAGCGCATATTAAAGCTATGGAAGATCTCCGCCATAGACAGGGTAAAAAACGCCATAGTCATACCGGTTTTATGGGCCAGCGGATCCGTAATGTGCACCAGCGCCGCCCAGTCCATTTGCACCGGGCAGGTAAGCAGCAGACCGCTAAAATAAGCCAACAGGGTCACCGCCGTTACCAGCAGTCCCTGCCAGGCCACGTCAAAGCCCATACCTCCGGCAAAAATGCCGTCCTTTGGATCTCGAGGGCGACGGCGCATGATCTCCGGCTCGCCCCGCTCCATACCCAGTGCCAGCGCCGGGAAGCAATCGGTGATCAAATTGATCCACAGAAGGTGCACCGGCTCCAAAATGGTAAAGCCCAGCAGAGTGGCCACCAAAATGGTGAGCACCTCTGCCAAGTTAGAGGACAGCAAAAACTGAATAGACTTGCGGATATTGTCATACACCCGGCGGCCCTCCTCCACGGCCGCCACAATGGTGGCAAAGTTGTCGTCCGTCAGCACCATATCCGCCACATTCTTGGTCACATCCGTGCCGGTCATGCCCATGCCTACGCCAATATCCGCCGCCTGAATGGCCGGGGCGTCGTTGACCCCGTCGCCGGTCATGGCAGTCACAGCCCCCTGCCGGTGAAAGGCCTCTACAATACGCACCTTATGCTCCGGCTGCACACGGGCAAACACGCTGCACCGGGCAACGGCATCGTCCAACGCCCGATCGTCCATTTGGCTCAGCTGGTCGCCGGTGAGCACCTCCCCCTCCGGCTCCAAGATTCCCAGCTGCCGGGCAATGGCCGCGGCAGTATCCCGATGATCGCCGGTGATCATCACCGGACGAATGCCCGCTTGGCGACAACCGGCAATGGCCGCCACCGCCTCCGGGCGCACCGGATCCATCATACCCACCAGCCCCAGGTAGCAAAGCCCCTGTTCCAGTGCCTCCGGCGACCGGGCAGACGGCAGGGACGGGTACTGCCTGGTTGCAGCGCAAAGCACCCGTAGCGCCCGGTCTGCCATACGCCGATTTTCGTCCAGGATCCGGCGGCGCAGATCCGCAGTCAAGGGTACCGCCCTCCCCTGCTGCCAGGTGTGGGTGCACCGCTTCAGTACCACATCCGGCGCACCCTTGGTGTACTGCACCACGCCTTCCGGGGTGCGGTGGAGCGTCGTCATCATCTTGCGGGCAGAGTCAAAGGGTAGTTCCCCCACCCGGGGGTACTGCCGCTCCAGCGCCGCCTTTTCCAACCCCAGGTTTGCTGCGTCCTGCACCAGCGCCACCTCTGTGGGTTCACCCTCCATGCGGTCCCCGGCCCGGTGAGCGTCCGAACACAGCGCCATAGCGGTCATGAGCTGCTCCGGCGGCACACCGGTGCGGGCGGTAACGGTCATTTTATTTTGAGTCAGCGTGCCGGTTTTGTCCGAGCAGATCACCTGCGTACAGCCCAGGGTCTCCACCGCCGTCAGTCGCCGGATCACTGCGTGGCGACGGCTCATTTTGGTCACGCCGATGGACAGCACAATCGTCACCACCGCTGCCAGTCCCTCCGGAATGGCAGCCACCGCCAGAGACACCGCCACCATAAAGGTGGACAGCGCGCCGCTAAAGGTCAGCCCGCCTGCCAGTAAGCTGCGCCCTACATCTAACGCAAAGATCCCGGCACAGATGGCCAGCACCAGCAGGGACAAAATTTTAGACAGCTGGGTCAATTTCTTTTGCAGAGGCGTGGCGTTCTGTCCGGCGGTGTTCAGGGCGTGGGCAATGCGTCCCATTTGCGTGTCCATACCGGTGGCAATCACCACAGCACGCCCGCGGCCGTACACCACATTGGCACCCATAAATACCAAATTGCTGCAAGCGGAGGGCGGCAGCGCCTGCCCATCGTCCGGCAAAGGGGCCGCGGATTTTTCCACCGGCTGGGACTCGCCGGTAAGGGCGGATTCCTCCACCCGCAGGCCAATGCTCTCCAGCACCCGGCAGTCTGCGGGAATACGGTCACCGGCAGACAACAGCACCACATCGCCGGGCACCAGAGTGCGGCTGGGCACGGTACACTCTGCCCCGCCCCGCAGCACCCGAGAGGTGGCCGGGGTCATCTCCTGCAAGGCGGCAATGGCCTTTTCCGCCTTGCTCTCCTGCACCACACCTAAGACGGCATTCACCGTCACCACAGTCATAATGATCAGCACATCCGCCGGGAATTCCCGGTGCACGACACACAGCACCGCAGACACGGCGGCCGCCGCCAGCAGCACCAAGATCATCGGGTCGGATAATTGCAGCATAAACCGCCGCCACAGGCTGTCGCCCTTTTTCCGCGCCAACCGGTTTTCGCCATGTTTTGCCAGCCGGGCAGCCGCCTGTTTGCGGCTCAGCCCGCCGGGGGCGCTGTTCAGCTCCCGCAGCACACGCTCTGCCGTCCATCTGTATGCCTGCATTGCAGAACCTCCCATTTGAAAATAAAAAGACCCGTATATAGGATCACTACATACGAGTCTGTTTTTTATTCCGGGTGGCGGTTCGTCAGGCGCGAGCCACCATTTCGCCGTATTCTTCCTTGCTTTTCTTAATAAAGGCCGCCACTGCCTCTGCGGTGGGCATAGCGTCCGAGCAGCTGTGGGCGGAGATGAGCATAGAGGCCGAGGCGGAGCCGAACTCCAGGCACTCGATCATCTCTTTGCCTTGCAGCAGGCTGTACAGAAAAGCGGAGCCGTAGCCGTCGCCGCCGCCAAAGCCCTTGAGCACCACCGCCGGGAAGGGCTTAATGGAGTAATAATTGCCGTCGTTGGTGTAGGCGGTGGAGCCGTCTTTGCCGTGCTTAATGACGCAAATCGTCGCACCAAAGGACTGCCAGTAGCGGGCGCTCTCCGGGTCAGAGCCTTTTACGCCCACAATGCCCTCCATCAGATCAAATTCCTCACGAGAGCCCATAATAATATCCGCACCGCGAGCCACTAAGCTGTAATACACAGCAATCTCATCCTTGGACTGCCAAGTGTACGCCCGATAGTCGATATCGAAGATAATGCGCACATTGTTTTTCTGGGCCAGCATCATGGCCTTTAAGCAGGCCTCTCTGGACGGAGACTTGGCCAGCGCCGTACCGCTGATCACAATGGCCTTAGCAGAAGCAATATACGCCTCGTCAATATCCTCCGGCGCCAAGCAAAAATCTGCCACATTATCCCGGTACATTAAGATGGAGGACTGCTCTTTAGACAGAATTTCCGTAAAAGTCAGACCAATACACTCGCCGTTCTTGGCTCGGGTCACATGGGAGGTGTCGATCCCCTCATTTTGGAAATACTCCACCACATAGTCCCCAAACTGGTCGGCAGACACACAGCCGCAAAAGCCCACCTTGCAGCCCAGCCGAGCCAGGCCTACGGCAATATTGGCCGGAGAGCCGCCTACATACTTGTTAAAGTTAGACGACTGGGACAGCGGCTTATACATATCCGTGGGGTTAAAATCAATGGCAATGCGGCCGATGGGGATAAAATCCAGCGGTTTGGTTCTGTCAAATTCAATGTACTTCATAGTTCCCTCTCCATAAATTTATGCGCAGGCGACAGGTTTATGCCTTGCCGTCTGTGCCGAAAATCAAAATGTGACGGTGGGCGTTCTTATACGCCCCCTGCACCTCTGCCCCTTGCAGATCGTAGTAACCGCCGATAGCACCGGCGTCGTAAGCGCCCCGCACCGTCTGCTCCACGCTGTCAAAAGTGGCCGTGGCAATATTGATCTTTTGGATCCCTGTCTGGGCACAGCGGCGGAAATCCTCCGGCGAAATGCCGGTGCCGCCGTGGAGCACCAAGGGCGTGCGGGTATCCTCGGCCACCTGTGCCAAAATATCAAACCGCAGCTTGGGCGTGGCCTTATAATTGCCGTGGGCGTTACCGATGGCGATGGCCAGAGCGTCCACCCCGGTTTCCTGCTCAAAGCGCACCGCGTCCGCCGGGTCCGTGCAATGCATAGCGATCTCCTCAGAGCCATCCTCCGAACCGCCTACACAACCGATCTCCGCCTCCACGGCAGCACCGTAAGGGCGCGCCATCTCTATAATACGGCAGGTCTCCGCTATATTCTCATCCAGCGGCAGATGAGAGCCGTCAAACATCACGGAGGTAAAGCCCAACTCCAGCGCCTGGCCGATCTTCTTCTCCGTTTTTCCGTGGTCAAAGTGCACCGCCACCGGCACGCTTGCCTGCCGGGCAGCGGCCACCATCAAGGGACCGATCAGCTCCAGCGGCGACTGGCGCAGCCGCACCTCCGCAATCTGGAGGATCACCGGGGCGCGCAGTTCCTCTGCCGCTTGCAGCACACCCAGCACCATCTCCATATTGGCAACGGAGAAGGAGCCAACGGCATAGCCGCCGACACGGGCATCCGCCAGCAGATCACGCATATTCACCAGCATAGGCACACCTCAAATACAAATCAAAAAATGCGATGAGTCGGGCGTAAGCCGAGTTCTGTCTTGGGCAATTATCTATCTCGACGCACGGTTGCCCGTGCGCTCCAGCCATCCTTCGAAGTTTTGTGTCGAGCAAACAACCCTTCAGTCGATGTTGCAGCGGATAGGGTTTACATGGCAGGGAATGTCTCCACCCCCTCGGTGAGCTCTTACCTCGCCTTTCCATCCTTACCGCAAAAGCGGCGGTTTATTTCTGTTGCACTTTCCCTAGGGTCGCCCCCGGCGGCCGTTAGCCGTTATCCTGCTCTGTGCTGCTCGGACTTTCCTCACGCAGTAACCTGCGCGCAACTGCCTGCCCGGCTCATCCTCTCCATTTTAATCCATAGCACCGGGGAATGTCAACTGTTTTTCTGCCGGGCAAGAATTTACAGAACAGGTCTTGCATTTCTGTTCTTTTTGTAATACTATGGAGCAAAGAAAGGCAGGTAATCGGAATGCCCAGATTTGAACAGGAAGGCTTTGACCCCCGCCGTCGGCGGGAGAACGACGCCCTGGACCGCACGGTGCCGGAGGAAGACCGGCATTTGGACCCGGAAGTGGACCTGGATTTTAACCGTCGGCAGCGGGATGTGATCGACCGGCAGGACGAAAGCGGGATCAACCCTTGCGACTATCGGGACCCCTACGCCCCCTCGGCACCGTACAACCAAATTAACGACGATGACCCAAACGGTTACATAGAGCCACCGGCGCCGCCCCGCCGGTTTGAGAGCGAGCGCCCGGCAGATTTTTATACGGACCGGAGCAACACGCCTACGCCCACGCGTGCCCACCACCGGGAGCGGACAAGCCGTGATCCCCGCACCGTAAGCCGCAGCCATGCCCCCACCGACAAACACGGCAAGCCGCCAAAAAAAGGCAAGGGCAGCAAAAAGGCAAAAGTGGGGCTGAGTATCTTTTGCGTGCTGCTGGCGCTGATTATCATTCTTGTGGGCTGTGCCACCGGCGTGCTGGGCAAGATCACTTATAATGCGCACAAAGAAAATGAATATGTGACAGCATCGAATCTAAAGAGCGACCCGCGGGTAAAGAATGTGCTGCTGCTGGGCGTAGACGCCAGACCCAAAGACAAGGCCAGCGCCTCCCGCAGTGACACCATGATGCTGATTTCCGTGGACTCTGTGCACCACACCATTAAGATGACCTCCTTTTTGCGAGACATCTGGGTGTATATCCCCTGCAAGGATATGAGTCAACGGCTGAACGCCGCTTGCCAGTACGGCGGTTACAGCGGCGTGGTAGACACCATTGAATACAACTTCGGCGTAAAGATCGACAACTATGTGGTCGCGGATTTTGAGATGTTCCAGGTACTGGTGGACGCCATCGGCGGCGTAGAAGTGAAAGTTACCAAGGCGGAGGCCAAGGAGGTCACCGGCCACCCCAAGCGCTACGGCAATGTGAAGTTAGAGGCCGGCAAGCACAACCTGACCGGCAAGCAGGCCCTGGCCTACTGCCGCATTCGCAAGATCGACACGGACTTTGTGCGCACCAAGCGCCAGCGCACGGTGATGAACGCCATTATTAAGAAAATGAAGTCCTCCAACCCCTTTACCCTGTATAAAATGGCCAGCAACGCCGCCCCGTATATTGAGACGGATATGACCAAAAGCAAACTGTGCAGCTTTGTGGCCAAGGCCGGCAACTGCGCCACCAGCACCCACCAGGCCCGGGTGCCTTTCCCGGACACTTGGTGGTATGACACCATCAACGGAAACTCCGTCATCGCCATCAATAAAGAGGAGAATAAAAAGCAGCTGATCGACTTTATCTACAACAAGACCTCCGAACAGCTGGACAAAGAAGAAGCCGAAGCAGCCAAGGACTGACCGCTGCGTGCAAGGACACCACGGTCATCGGCCTTTATAATGCCAACAACCATCGCTTTTGGTACGACGACCTTTTGTAGTCATGCACTGGTAAATAGGAAACGCCCTTTGTTTCACTTAAGAAACAGAGGGCGTTTTTTATTGTTTGGTAGGGGCGGATCGCATGCGCCCGCTTTTATCCCCTCAGTCGCATAAATGCGACAGCTCCCCTTGATAAAAACAAGGGGAGCCGTATTGTGTATAATCAGCCTCCCTTGTGTAAAGGGAGGTGGCAACGCCGCAAGGCGTTGACGGAGGGATTGGCCCAAGGCAATTACAAGAATATATTACTTTTTGGTGGTCACACTCTTTGCCTTACTCCACCCGGAGTAGAGCTTTACGCTCTTGCCACCGATTTTTACGGTCTTATAGGTGCGTACCCGCACGTAATACTTCTTCTTAGCGGACAGCTTGCTCACGGACTTAGAAGTTGTCTTATTCTTGCTGATCGTCACCGTCTTGGCTTTCTTAAACTTGCTGCTGGTAC